>Ga0256832_1002378_pt1 | contig 12827 bp, 11 predicted proteins | sample 134614metaG_FD_190534 | JGI IMG/M metagenome (GOLD analysis project Ga0256832, IMG submission 190534) | Hydrothermal vent microbial communities from Lau Basin, Pacific Ocean - 134-614 | ecosystem: Environmental > Aquatic > Marine > Hydrothermal vents | place: Pacific Ocean: Lau Basin | collected... | reverse complement strand
TAGGCTACGGTTTTAACCGTGGGAAGGGTTGGCAGTTGCTCTATCATGCCGTAAAAACTCCGACTCCAAAGCTGACGAAGGAAGACTTGGAAGCGGAGAATAACAATATGTTGTATCTTTAATCCGTCCGTTAAAACAGACGGAAAAAGTTCGAGCTGACGGACAATGGCAACGAATAGATTTTGGAATACACCTGTTTATGTTCCAGGTTTTGCTAATTCTTTTTAGCATTCGACCGGGAGATGAAGATAAACTGTGCTCCGAGGTCGCTCAACACAAAGAGGGTAAACCAGTCATTGGGGTCCTTGTAAAGCCGTCTAAATGCATCAATTTTGTCCGGCTTGATAAGTCCTTTTTTGTAAAAGTCTTCTAAGGTGGAGATGTGGACATTCCATTTGTTGCCGGTTCCTACGGCATTGTAAACGGGGACTCCCAAATCGAGATTTTTCTCCTGATGAATGACCAGAATGGGGTATTTGCTGACCGCACTCTTGAGGACTTCATCTACGACTTTGGACAAAAGGGGTTTTAGTGTGTCGAGTTCTTCTTGTAATCTAAAGAATTGCGAAGCGGTGCCCTCTACTCCTGAAGATTCGTCGAAAGTATAGTTCATTGGATTAGCATTTAAAGCAACCTATAAATGGCGTTAATCACCGCAAAGATAATAAAGCGATACTTTCGACGTGGCTCGTATGGGGAAACATATCTATCGGACGCACTTTGTCCACGCGATATTTCTCTGATAGACGAAGGATATCCCGTGCTTGGGTTGCGGGATTGCAACTCACATATACGATACGCCTCGGAGAGAGTTCCAAAAGGTGTTCCAGCGTGCCGGGATGCATTCCTGCCCTGGGCGGGTCGGTGATAATAACGTCCGGATCCCCGTGTTTTTCCCTAAATGCGTCCGCCAAAACATCTTCCACATCCCCTTTAACAAAATGCACATGATCAAAGCCATTTAATGCTGCATTTTCTCTTGCATCCGTTATGGCAGTATCTACGGTCTCTATCCCGACCACTTTAGTGGCCTTTTGGGCGAGATAAAGGGCAATGCTTCCCACGCCGGAATAGAGGTCATAGACGGTATCGGACGGTTGGATACCGGCGTATTCTATGATGATGTCGTACAGTCGTTTGGCTTGACCGGTGTTGGTTTGGAAAAAAGATTTTGGTCCAATTTTGTATTGGACCTCTCCGAGTTTTTCGATGATGTAACCGGGTCCGGAGAATACCGTATAATCCAAATCAAAATAGGAGTCGTTGTGCTTGGTGTTGATGATATATGCCGAAGTGGTGATCTCCGGTATATTACCGGTAAGAAAACGCATGACCGCCTCGATGTTTGCGTTATCCGCTTGACCGAAAATAACGGTTACCATCACCTGTCCGGTGGAAGCGGTACGGATTATCAATCCCCGCATCAATCCACTATGTGCCCTGTAATCGTAAAAACTGAGTTGGTTCTCCAGGGCAAAGGAACGGAGCAGGTTTTTGATTTTATTGGAAGGTTCGGGTTGTAAGTGACAGGTCTCTACATCCACGATTTTGTCGAAGACTCCCGGAGCGTGAAATCCCAGCGCATTGGCCTTCTCCAGCTTGGCTCCGTTGGCTTCGGCGATTAAGCGGGAGGATATCCAGCGTTTGGAAGAAAAGGAGTACTCCAGTTTGTTGCGGTAATGATAGATCTCCCCGGAGCCCAGAATGGGTTCAAACAGGACTCCTTCCTGACGTCCGATACGAGTGATAGCATCGCGCACCAAGGTGTCTTTTTGTGCCAGTTGCTCCTTGTAATCCAGGTTTTGCCATTTGCATCCTCCACAATCTCCAAAGTGCGCGCATACGGCTGCTATACGGTGAGGCGAATGCCGGAGAAAGCGCTCCGGAGCTCCGAAGGGGAGGCCCTTTTTCTTTCTCCTCACAAAGAGATCCACCACATCCCCGGGCACTGCTTTTTCGACTAAAAACACTTTCCCCGCCGGGTTTTTACCGATACAATTGCCTTTATCAGCGATGGCAATAACGCTAACGTTCTCTTCGATTTTTCTTTTCTTCGCCACAGTTAGTTTTTTAGAATCTCAAATGTTGTTCTTCTATTTTTTCTCCGTCCCTCCGCCGTATTGTTGTCCCCGATGGGAAGGGATGCGCCATACCCTTTACAGCGAAGCCTATCCCGGTCGATTCCTTTGGATATCAGATAGGCACAAACGGTGTTTGCACGTGCCCGGGACAAGGGTAGATTAATGGCATCCGAACCCGTATTGTCGGTATGTCCGCTTATCCTAATTTTGATTTTCGGATATCGGAGGAGCAAATCTACGAGTTTATCCAGTTCAAAAGAGGATTGGGGTTTTAAATCTGCGGAACCGGTATTAAAAAACACATTTTTCAGCACGATGGGGCGTGCGTACTGAGTGGTATCTCTTGCCGGAAGAAGGGTGTCTGTCTGCGGTAAGGCATCCATAGAAATAGGCAATATATAGGGCTTGATAATGCCGTGATTGGCCACGGGGGCAAAATGCTCGGAGTGGGGGATAAATCCGGGTTTTGAGGCATAGAAGGCATATTCTTTTCCGGTCGGAAGGCAGGCTAGAGACTCCCCTAAAGAGTCCGTGACGCCTTTAAAATGCAGGTGCAAATCCGGCAGTTGGACCATGGTGATGGTCGCCCCTTTAATGGGTCGGTTAGCGGTATCCGTGATGATGGCTTTTACATAAGTGACCGGCTTGGGACGTATATCGGGATAGGGTATGAAATGGTAGATATTGGTCTCGGCGCCCTCTTTGACTCCCCTTTGGAGTTGGGTGTGGTATTTGCGGTCGCTCACGAGAAAGCCCTCTTTGCCATCGAGGGAGATGCTGACGCACCCTTCATGACCGGTAGTATTGATGGGGTATCCTAAGTTGACCGGATTTTGCCAATGTCCCGTGCTGTCCTTACGGGCAATAAACAGGTCGAGGTCGCCCATACCCGGATGTCCGGAAGAAGCAAAATAGAGGGTTTGGCCGTCCGGGTGATAAAAAGGCGCCTGATCATCTTCCGGGGTGTTAATGGGAGCGCCGACATTGACCGGGGGAGACCAATGTCCCAACGAATCCCTCCGGCTTACATAAAGGTCATTGCCGCCGAGTCCTCCGGGTCGTCTGCTGGTAAAATAGAGTACCCTTCCGTTTTCTCCAAGACTCGGTTGGGCCTCCCAGTACGGGCTATTGATAATACTCCCGAGATTGGCCGGTTTGGTCCATTGCCCGTTTGATTTTTTCCAGATGTGGTATAGGTCGCAGTGACCGTATCCGGTAGCGGCGTCACAGGAGGAGAAGATGATGTACTTTCCGGAAGGAGAGACGGTGTGGGCCCCATTTTCGATATAATTTTCGATGATATTAAGGGGTTGAGCCGGGGACCATTTGCCGTCTTTTCGATAACTGTGAAAGAGGTATTCTTTTTGTCCGATACGGGAAGTGAAGATGAGTTCGTTGCCCTCTGCGGTGAGGATGGGAAAGTAATCGTTTTTATCGGTATTGATTTCCGGTCCCATCATCACCGGATTGGAGGCGACAGGTGCGCGGGTGGCCTGTGCAGCGAAGGCCGCATCGCGGAGAAGTTTTTTGGCGGCTTTTTGGAGTTGAGAGCTCTTGGTGTTGGAGTTGAGGTACTTTTGTGCCGGAGAATCCACCATTTCATACCTGCCACTCCGCTCATAACACTTAGCGAGATAGTAGTTCCACTCCGGTTTGCTGCCGGAGGAGCAGGAAGTGAGCCATTCCAACTGTTCGGCTGCGGGTTCAAATTGGCCGCTGCGGTAATACATCATGGCGAGCTGTAACCGGGGATACAGGCAGTCCGGGCATTTTTTGATGGCCTTTTTGTAGTAGGATATGGCTTTGGAACGGTGGTCTTTCTTCAAAGCTATCTTTGCTTTGGCACAATACCGTTTGGCGTTGTCTGGCATTTGCTTTTTGGACAAACACCGGTGTTGGGCCGGAAGGGTAGTAGAAAGTAGTATGAAAAAAAAGAGAGCAATATGCTTCAATGCGGGATAAATGCCCATGAAATATGGATTATTTAAGGAAAAGAAATCGCGATTACTGCTTAAAACGCACAAGATAATGATTTGTTAACATTGGAAACGTACCTTTGTGAGGCTATAGTGCTCCGGGAATAGAATTCCTGCAATATTAAGCGCCGTTATTTTGTTCACGGAGCAATAGTGCATAGTTTATCAGAAAGCTATTCTTTATGCAAAAGGATAAAACGAAAATTCTTATTGCCGATGACGAGCCCGATATCCTCGAGTTTTTGCAGTACAACTTCAATAAGGAAGGATATACTACATTTACTGCGACCAATGGAGTGGAAGCGGTGCAAGAAGCGGAAAAACACCGTCCGGATTTGATTATTTTGGATGTGATGATGCCGGAATTGGATGGAATGGAGGCCTGTCGAATCCTTCGCAAGAATCCTTCGCTATCTCATGCCATCATCTTATTTTTGACTGCTCGAAGCGAGGACTTTTCTGAGATATCGGGGTTTGAAGCCGGTGCGGACGATTACGTCACGAAACCCATACGGCTCCGGGCCCTTTTGGCACGGGTGCAGTCCCTGTTAAACCGCAAAAAAAAGGAAGAGGGCCCTTCTGTCAATGAAGTCATCGAGCGGGGAGAAATACGTATCTTTCCCGTCAAACGGGTGGTAAAACTCGGGGAAAAGGCGATTTATCTCCCGCGCAAGGAGTTCGAATTGTTATTGTTTCTCTCTTCCCAACCCGAACGCGTCTTTACCCGGGATGAGATATACAATAAGATCTGGGGGACAGAAGTCTATGTCGGCGAGCGTACCATCGATGTTCATATCCGCAAATTGCGCAAAGCGCTCGGCAAAAAATACATAAAAACAAGCAAAGGGGTCGGTTATTCGTTTAGTTATTAGACCCAACCCGCAATCATCCGAATGAATGACAAAAACAAATAAAAAGACCTACACCGAGGGGTACATAGCGGTCCTGCTTGGATTAGTTACGGCTCTGATCTGGTATGTATTCCATCAGGAGAGCATCCATCTCTCTGTGTTGACCGGAGCGTTGGTCGCCGGATTAACGGTGGGTATCGTTAGTTATTGGGGGATTAAGATTTGGATTAAAAGGAGGTATGAATCCCGCCTCGAGGAGGTTTACCGGACATTATTGGGAGAGGACAGTGCTCCCCGTGGGACAAGAGCGCCTATGGATGGAGATATTTTGGATCAAATTATGGTCCTTGTCCAACAAAATGTGGAAAAAGAAAAAGGCGAAATCGCGCGATTGGAGAAATTGGAGAGTTATCGCAAGGTGTTTCTCGGCAATGTATCGCACGAGCTCAAGACCCCGGCATTCAATATCCAGGGCTATATCGAAACCCTCCTGGACGGAGGACTTGAAGACAAAAAAATCAACAGAAAATACTTGAAGCGTACGGCCAAGAACATCAAGCGCCTCAACGCGATTATCGATGACCTGACCTTTATCGCTCAAAGCGATCACGCGATGTTGCAATTGTCATTGCAATCGCATAATCTTACCGCCTTGATCGAGGAGGTGATCGACGCCTTGGAGATCCGGGCGGAGGAAGCGGGCATCCTGTTGGAATTGTCCGGGGATGCACCGGAGAGGATTATGGTGGAGATGGATCGCGAAAAGATCGAGCAAGTATTGACCAATCTGCTGTCCAACTCGATAAAATACGGCAAAGAGGGAGGTAAGACGACGATTTCCGTTGAAGAAAAGGAACGAAGCGTTACGGTTATAGTCGCCGATAACGGCATCGGTATAGAGGAGCAACATTTACCAAGGTTGTTTGAGCGATTTTACCGGGTAGATACCGCTCGTTCCCGTAAAAAAGGAGGCACCGGCCTCGGTCTCTCTATTGTCAAGCATATCATCGAGGCACACGGACAGACCATTTGGGTGGAAAGCGCTCCTGGGCAAGGGACGAGCTTTTATTTTACTTTGAGGAAGGAGCATCGGGAGGCATGAAATGAAGGTGGAGCCTAAAGGTAGCTCATTCCCGGCATGCTTGTGTAACAACACAAGAGTGCTCCAAGAACAAATTAAGTATAAGCTTGCTCTTTTCCATTGAATCGAGGCTGTCTTAAAGGACCATACGGATAACTTAACGGTTAAGCGTAATTATCAAGGCAATAATTCCATTATTGGAGCACGACCAACCGGTGTAAATTTCCAGTCCCTACTTCTCGATGGTGAGTGCATACTCTTATAGAGAGTTGGGTAAGGGATGAGGAATACTTGTGCAGGTTCCTTCCCCTACTTGATTGGTAAATTCCGCTTAAAAGGGCGACCTGCCACCACACAGAAACTCTTCGAAGTGGGCTATTTTTTAATGCATGAAATGGTCCACTCCCGATCCTTGTCCAAGACCACTACAATCCGATACATTCCCGCTTTCAAATTCGATACATTGATGGATTGATTTCGAATTGGGCGTACGGTCAGATGCCCGTCTAAACTCCATAGTTGAGCAGGTTTTCCCTCCAATTCTTCTGCACTGATATAGAGATAGTCCGTGCAGGGATTTGGATATACGGTAAAGGAGGGTTGGTCTGTTGTTTTATTGGAGGTGGATACAAATTGGCCCCAAAAATTTTGGTATTTGCTCGTACCCTTCCATTGCATTACATTTTCCGACCAACTATATACCTCGGAAAGGAGTAATTGGTTGGCTTCGTCATAAGTTTGAAAACTCTGTAAAACGGCTTTCCAGGTGGTATCGGACAGGGTTCGGGAGGAGGTGACACTTTTGCGAATCCCATCTTGGTCTTGTTGATACTTCTCGGTCTTTCTTCTGGTAAACCATAGGTTGTTTTGAATATCCCACGCTTGGATATAGGCGGTAGATATCGGGTCGGAGGTGGAAGTGACCCGATATGAAGCGCTGTTATTCACCCAATCCTTTTGCTTAGAGTCCCAAACCTGGGTAATCCGTTTTACAATAGCCCCAATAGTATCCAAGTACGAACGATTGAAGGGGATAAAGCGTTCAGCTTGCCTGTCCCATTTGTACAGGGTGCTATAAGGAGGCTCGGAGTAGTCCGATCGGTTGGATAAATACCATTCTTTATTTTCTTTGTCCCATTTATAGCGGTCGATAACTTTGGGGTTGTGATACGATATGGATTTTCTGTTTCCCACCCAAGTGTCGTCCAAAGGGTCAACAAAGTAGCTAGAATTGGTTGTAGTAGAATCGGTGTATTCTATGTCGTTTTTGTAGTTGGCATGCCACTTTTGTTTGACTTTGTCCCAATCATAGACGGTGTAATGGGTATACTTCGCATCTTGATTAAAACGAGTGATGGATTTTTCACTTTTCTCCCATTTCTCATTGACTGCATCCCAGATATCTGAGGAGTCAACAATTACCGCATTGGGGACTACTAAAGCATTGGGTTGATGGTATCTCGATACCGGAGTCCAAATTTCGCTCGCCGGATCCCAAGAGGAGGTGATTTTCGTTTTGAGATACCCGTCGTTATACCGTTCGACATTAACTGTGCGCCGGGCGAGCTCCCAGTTCCAGTTGTCACGATCCCAACGATAGGAATAACTCGAATCTATGACCCACTTCGTTCCGGCTATTTCCACGACATGAGGCGCGTCTTTTTCTATGCGTTGTGCTTCCGCTTGATGAAACATAAGGACGCCGGACAGCGTCAACAATAATAAGGCAATCGAGTAATTGTAATTCATAATAGAGGCGATTAATGATTCTAATGCTAAACCGTTTGCGTCATGACTATTTGCGAAATAGACCCAAAGATACATCAGTTAATGAGATGGTTACTTTTACCTTAGATGCGGCGAAACACCAAAATGTGTACATGAATCACAAAAAAACACAAAAAATATACAAGTAATGCTAAAAACTGATACTTGTTAGGTCCTGAAACTTACAGAGCGGTTATATTTGCGAATTGTAACTGCCGAATGCTTAGTATTCGGGTGGAGGAATGCTAAAACAAACGATTAAATCATACAGTATGAGCTGGTTATCTAATTTTTTAACATCTGCTATTGGTCGAAAGCTGGTGATGAGCTTGACCGGGTTGTTTTTAATAGTCTTCCTGTTAATACATTTGACGGGCAACATCATGATATTGCTACCGGATGAAGGTGCATCGTTTTCGGGATTTGTGGATGCCATGGAGTCCAACCCTCTGATCAAAGTGATGTCCATCGTTTTGATACTGGGGTTTGTTATTCATATCATTCAGGGGATACTGTTGTACTTTAAGAATCGCCATTCGAAAGGAGGCAAATACGCCGTAACACCCAAGGACAACGCTACCTGGGCTTCTAAGAACATGGCTTTGCTGGGGACCATAATCTTCCTTTTCCTCATCATTCACTTTATGGACTTTTTTATACCGATGAAGGTCTTAAAGGAATACGATCACCATGAATTATATCACAAGGTCATTGCGGCCTTCCAAAATCCCATTTATGTCGTGCTCTATGTAATAGGGATGATATCATTGGGCTTTCACTTAGCGCATGGTTTTCAAAGCGCCTTTCAAACCCTTGGTGTCAATAATGAAAAATATTCACCCTTTATCAAAAAATTGGGGATGCTGTATTCGATCATTGTCCCATTGTTGTTTGCGTTGATTCCCATTGTTGTTTTCTTGACGCATCAAAACTAAAAGGATCTACGTATCTTTTTCATACCAAAAAACTCTATTATGGAAATAAAATGGAAAATAGGAGATGAATTGAAGGGGAATGTTCCTCCCGGACCTTTAGATCAGAAATGGAATAAATACAAGGACAAACAAAAACTGGTAGCTCCCAACAATAAAAGAAATGTCGAGATCATCGTAATCGGTACCGGTTTGGCAGGAGGTGGCGCGGCGGCCGCATTGGGAGAGCTGGGATATATCGTCAAATGTTTTACATTTCATGACAGCCCACGTCGTGCGCATAGTATCGCAGCCCAAGGAGGTATCAATGCAGCTAAAAACTACCAGAATGATGGAGACACGATCTACCGGTTGTTTTATGATACCATAAAAGGAGGCGACTATCGCTCCAGGGAGTCCAATGTACACCGGTTGGCAGAAGCAAGTGTCGATATCATAGATCACTGTGTCGCTACCGGGGTCCCCTTTGCCAGAGACTATGGCGGATTGCTCGAAAACAGGTCTTTTGGCGGGGTTCAGGTCAAACGAACCTTCTACGCAAGAGGCCAAACGGGACAACAACTCCTGTTGGCGACCTACCAATCCCTTAACCGCCAAATCGCAAAAGGAACGGTGACCATGTACAATCGCCATGAAATGGTGGACATCGTGAAAATCGATGGAGAAGCCAGAGGGGTTATCGTCCGCAATCTGTTGACAGGAAAACTCGAACGATATGGCGCCCATGCCGTGGTTTTGGCGACGGGCGGGTATGGCAACCTGTACTACCTCTCCACCAATGCGATGAACTCCAACGCGAGTGCTGCGTGGAAAGCAGTAAAACGCGGTGCTTATATGGCCAACCCTTGTTATGTACAAATTCACCCCACCTGTATTCCCGAATCGGGAGAATACCAATCCAAACTCACTTTGATGTCCGAGTCTTTGCGCAATGACGGAAGGGTGTGGGTCCCTTGGAAAGAGGAGGATGTACAAGCCATTCGCAATAAGTCAAAACAACCCAAAGATATCCCGGAAGACCGCAGGGATTACTTCCTCGAAAGGATGTACCCCGCGTTTGGAAACCTCGTACCCAGGGACGTTGCCGCAAGGGCGATTAAGAAGGTCTGTGACGAAGGCCGGGGAGTCAATGCCACCGGAAGGGCGGTGTTCCTGGACTTTGAAGACGCTATAATGAGATATGGTAAGTCGGAAGCCCACCAACAAGGCCTCGGTAATCCGGATGAAAACACCGTTCGCTCTTTTGGCGAAAAAGTGGTGGAAGCCAAATATGGCAACCTGTTTGAGATGTATGAAAAAATCACCGGCGTGGACCCCTATCACACTCCGATGATGATTTATCCGGCGGTCCACTATACCATGGGCGGTCTTTGGGTGGATTACAATGTACAGACCAATATTCCGGGGCTTTTCGCCATAGGAGAATGCAACTTCTCCGATCACGGCGCCAATCGACTCGGGGCCTCTGCATTGATGCAAGGTTTGGCAGATGGTTTCTTTGTAATACCATATACCATTACCAATTATTTGGCCGATAAGATTAAAGTTCCTAAGGCTGATATTAATCACCCGGCCTTTGAAGAAGCAGAAAAGTCAACAAGGGAAAGGTTTGAAAAACTGCTTTCTATTCAGGGAAATCAATCCATAGAAAGCCTTCACAGAAAATTGGGTAAAATCATGTGGAACCTCGCCGGTATTAGCAGGACGGCAGAAAACTTATCCAAAGCTGTGGAAGAAATACGGGCACTGCGCAAAGAGTTTTGGGAGGATGTATATGTCCCCGGGTCTATGGATGAATACAACCCCGAACTCGAAAAAGCCAATCGCGTAGCAGACTTCTTAGAACTCGGCGAACTCCTGGCGACAGATGCATATCACCGCAATGAATCCTGTGGTGGGCACTACCGGGAAGAGTTTAAAACAGAAGAGGGAGAACCTCTTCGAATGGATGACGAGTTTGCATATATCGCTGCCTGGGAATGGCCAAATACAAATGAAGAACCTATCCTGCATAAGGAAGACCTCAATTTTGAAGTGGTCAAACCTACAACGCGAAGCTATAAATAACAGGACCTTCATCTTTAAAAGATAAAATATATGAAGTTAACGCTTAAAATCTGGAGACAAAATGGTGCCAACGACAAAGGACACTTCAAGTCATACGATGTTGTCGCCAATGAGGAAATGTCCTTCCTTGAAATGCTGGACGTCCTCAATGAAGAGTTGATTAATAAAAAAGAAGAGCCGGTGGTCTTTGACCACGACTGTAGAGAGGGTATATGTGGTGCTTGTAGTATGGTGATCAACGGAAAACCGCATGGTCCGTTGAGGAAAACGACGACTTGCCAATTGCATATGCGTCACTTTAAAGATGGAGATACGATTCATGTCGAACCCTATCGCGCTAAAGCCTTTCCTGTTATCAAAGATTTGATGGTGGATAGAACGGCATTTGATAGAGTGATACAGACCGGAGGCTACATATCTGTAAATACGGGAGGCGCTCAAGATGCCAATAATATCCCTATCGCCCAATCTATTGCAGAAAAATCAATGGACGCAGCGGCCTGTATCGGATGTGGTGCTTGTGTGGCCGCTTGTCCCAATGGCGCAGCCATGTTATTCGTGTCTGCCAAGCTCAATCATCTCAACTTATTGCCCCAAGGGGAGGTCGAAAAACTCGAGCGTACGCACAAGATGATAGACCGGATGGAAAAAGAAGGCTTTGGAGCATGCTCCAATATCGGTGCTTGTGAAGTGGAGTGCCCGAAAGATATCCAGCTCATTAACATCGCAAGGATGAATCGCTGGTATTTTTCATCTGCTTTCGCCGGTGATCAATAGGATTTATCACCCGGTATTCCTCTATCGAAAAAGGAGAGAATGAGCCGGTCAATCCAATAATAGCGCGTTTTGAAATCCGCAAATCCCACATGTCCTCCATACTTGGGAGCCAGAAAGTGAAAGAAAGGATTGGATTCAGCCATTTCATACGGAAAAGAAGGGGCCCTGAGCATGGGATCGTCCTGTGCATTGACCAAGAGGGTGGGAATAGTTATTTTGTCCAAAAAAGGAAGGCTGCTACATTGGGTATAATAATCTACTGCGTTAGCAAACCCATGGATAGGTGCCGTCATCATGTCATCAAATTGGACAAGCCGCCGTATGGATTTGACTTGCTCCAAATCAATTAGCTCCGGGTATTCAACGGCTTTTTCCTCCATTTTTTGCTTGAGGCCCCGTAAAAAACCCATTTCATACAAAAAATTTGAAGGTTGCGATATGGCTTTCGCACAACTGTGCAAATGTACGGGCGTGGATACCGCCACTGCCTGCTTCAAATGACCGGGAACCTCAAAAACGCCGTCTCCCAGGTACTTTAACAGAATATTGCCTCCCAGACTATATCCCACAGCAAAAATGGATTCGTAGTCCCTGTCGAGTTGCTGTACCATTTGATGAAGATCTTGCGTGAATCCACTGTGATACAAGACCGGCTTTCTATTGAGTTTTCCGCCACAAGACCGGTGGTTAATTGCACACACATCGTATCCCTGCGCATGCGCCAAAGTAGCCACCCGCCGGATGTAAGTCGAACTCGAAGAGCCCTCCAACCCGTGTAACAGCAAGATTACTTTTTGATATCCGCCCCTCCACCAATCCACAGAAAAAAAATCTCCATCGCGAGTTTCCACTTCCTCCCGCACAAAAGGGGGCATGGGGACCTTACAACGCCAATATGCATATAAGGTGTTCAAATGGCCATTGCGAAGCAAAAACGGGGCTTTATAGGACGTTTGTAACATTTTTGGGGTATCAATTTGAGATGTAAAAGTGCGATTTTTTTATTAGTGTCTTCCGGAAAAGAGTTAAATTTTTGTATTTTTACACCATGAACATCAATAATATACACGACAAATACATGAAGACCATCCTTGGCAACCTTTCCCTTGCCAAAGAGTTCTTAGCTTCTTTTCTGCCGGCACACGTCAAGAAGCAAATAGATATGGAAACCTTAAAGTATTCCGAAACCGATTTTGTGCTTCCGGACTTGAAAGAGGTGTTCTCGGATATTGTTTTTTCCGTATCACGTAAAAACAATAAGGAGGCTTACATTTCCATTATCCTGGAACACAAAA
>Ga0256832_1002376_pt1 | contig 12834 bp, 10 predicted proteins | sample 134614metaG_FD_190534 | JGI IMG/M metagenome (GOLD analysis project Ga0256832, IMG submission 190534) | Hydrothermal vent microbial communities from Lau Basin, Pacific Ocean - 134-614 | ecosystem: Environmental > Aquatic > Marine > Hydrothermal vents | place: Pacific Ocean: Lau Basin | collected... | reverse complement strand
CCAACTGCAGTGTGCGGGTCGCATACATAGCCTGTCTCCCTGAAAAAGGAGCCAATGGTTGAGACTGTCTCCTCCTGGGTAATGGAAAAGGAACTAAAATCCTGCCTTGCCCTTTGTATCTCTTCCTGGGAGAACCTCAAGACCCCTTCCCTTTCAAACTCCGCCATGGCCCTTTTTACACGCCCGGCATCCTGGCCTAAGAGATAGTAGAGATACCTTTCAAAGTTACTTGCAATTTGTATGTCCATGGAGGGGCTGATGGTCTGTACCACCTGACCCTTTTCATAGACCCCTTCCCTAACGAAACGGGTAAGTATGTTGTTTTCGTTTGTTGCAAGTATGAGCCTGTAAATAAGGGGCTCAATCAGGGCCTTGGCAACATATCCGGCAAAGATGTCCCCAAAGTTCCCTGTCGGAACGGAAAAGCAGATTCGTTCATATCCCTGGTCGTAAAGCCTGAGTGATGCATAGACGTAGTATACAACCTGGGCAAGGACCCGGGCCCAGTTAATGGAGTTTATTGCGCCAAGCCTGTATCTGTCTTTGAAGTCAAGATCATTAAATATGGCCTTTACTATGGCCTGGCAGTCATCAAAGGTGCCTTCAATGGCCAGGTTGAAGCAGTTACGATCCGGGACCGTTGTCATCTGTAGGGCCTGCATCCTGCTTACCCGCCTGTGGGGATGGAGAATGAATATGTTTATGTTCTCCTTGCCCCTTACCCCGTAAATAGCCGCACTTCCCGTGTCTCCAGAGGTTGCCCCAAGGATGTTCATATAGGAGCCTTGCTCCTTTAAGAGAAGAGAAAAGAGGTTGCCAAGAAGCTGAAGGGCCACATCCTTGAAGGCAAGGGTTGGGCCGTGAAAGAGCTCCAATATGAAGAGTTCGCCCTTTTTTACCAGGGGGGTCACCTCTTTAGAGTCAAAGGTGAAGTATGAACGCCTGATAAGATCTTCCAGTGTATCTTTTTGTATGTCTCCTGAAAACAGGGAGATTATCTCAAGGGCCAGGGACTGATAGTCGAGATCTTTCCACTTGGAAACCTGGGCATTGTCTGCCCTGGGCAGAAATTTGGGCAAAAGGAGCCCGCCATCTGAGGCAAGGCCCATCATCACAGCCTGGCTGAAGGAAATGGGAGAGATGCCACCACGCGTACTGATGTATTTCATTTCGCTATGCCCTTTCATGTTTAAGGGGCTCAAGGATAATCCTGTGTTTTAAAAGGTCAATGGTCTTAATGCGGGCGGGAATGGTCTCCGGGCTTTCAAAAAAACCCTGGATCTTTACACCCCCATCCACTGGCTCAACCAGTATCACGTCCCTCTTTATCTCCTTTTCACCGTCTTTTTCCAGAAGAAAAACTGAAGATTGACACATATGGCAGCCTCCCAGGCTATTAATTCTTGACTAAATCAGTGCTCAAATTATAACTGAATCAGGTAACTTTACCAAATATTGCGGAGGGTCCAGTTTCATATCACAAGATAAATCCAATTTCCCAAAAAAGAAAGGAGCTTCATCATGTGCAGATCCATAAAGTCCATTGATTCCATGGAGATACTGGATTCAAGGGGAAATCCCACGGTAAGGACCTTTGTCACCCTGGGAGACGGAACAGTAGGAGTGGCATCGGTCCCATCAGGCGCCTCTACTGGCGAAAATGAGGCCTTGGAACTCAGAGACGGTGACCCGAACCGTTACGGAGGAAAAGGGGTCCTGAAGGCCGTTACCAATGTGAAAGAGGTGATTGCACCCAGGCTTGCAGGAATAGATGCCACCAGACAGCAGGAAATAGACCAGATCATGATAGAGCTTGACGGCACAAGGTTTAAGGAAAATCTTGGTGCCAATGCCATACTTTCTGTCTCCATGGCGGTCTGCAGGGCCGCGGCCCAGAGCCTGGGGCTGCCCCTTTACGAATATATTGGAGGCTGCACTGCCAACCGCCTTCCCGTCCCCATGATGAACATCCTAAACGGTGGACAACATGCGGACAGTTCTGTTGATTTCCAGGAATTCATGGTCATGCCAATAGGTGCCCCCACCTTTGCCGAGGCCCTACGCTACGGTGCAGAAACCTTCCACGCCCTGAAAAAGATACTGAAGGAAAAGGGCTATTCCACGGCCGTGGGGGACGAAGGGGGCTTTGCCCCAAGGGAGCTGAAATCCAACGAAGAGCCCTGCGAGCTCATCGTGGAGGCCATTGAAAAGGCAGGCTACAAACCGGGCGAGGACATAGCCATTGCCCTTGATCCAGCTGCAAGCTCCTTTTACAGGGACGGAAAATACGTTCTCAGCCGCTCAGGCGCAGGGGAGAAGACCACTGACGAAATAATCCAGATACTGGAGGAGTGGGTGAAAAAGTATCCCATAGTCTCCATAGAGGATGGACTTGCAGAAGACGACTGGGATGGATTTAAGAAGCTTACAGAGGACATTGGTGAAAAGGTTCAGATAGTTGGCGATGACATCTATGTAACAAACACCGATTTCATTAAGCGCGGCATTGAGATGCAGGCATCAAACTCCGTACTCATAAAGCTAAACCAGATTGGCAGCGTAAGCGAAACCGTTGATGCCATAAGGCTTTGCAGAGAAGCCGGCTGGACATACGTGGTCTCCCACCGCTCTGGTGAAACCGAAGACGACTTCATAGCAGACTTTACGGTAGCCATGGACGGACGCCAGATAAAAACAGGTTCAGCATGCAGAAGCGAAAGGCTGTGCAAGTACAACCGCCTCATGGAAATCGAAAGGGAGCTCGGTAAGGCTGCCAGATTTGAAAACCCTTTTGGCTAAGTAAATGTTGAAAGAGCAGAAGGGGCCTCTCGGTTGCCCTTTTGCTCTTTTGTTGACAAGAAGGTACACCGTGTTTATAAGATTACCCGTCGGGACGTGGCTCAGTCTGGTAGAGCACAGCGTTCGGGACGCTGGGGTCGGAGGTTCAAATCCTCTCGTCCCGACCACCCCCTTGTCTTTATCCCATATTTGCAGCCTCTCATAGTTCTTTCAAATTTCTCATGCGTGATACCCTTTCGCACTCAAAAATCTCTGGCACCTTTTCTCCAAGGCCTTGACTGCTTATATTCTTAAAAAGCGTTCTTGGAGGAAGGCATGTCTTATGATATCGAAAAGGCCCTGGCCTACCAGCTCAAAAAGGAGATTGCAGAGAGATACTTTGCGCTAAGAAAGCTCATCGAAGATGATACATCAAATGCAAAGATGCTCCTTGAAAGGCTGGACAATGTCTATAAAAAAAGGATCCGTCCTGCCATACTCAGGATTTATGTCCTTCTTTCTGACGAAGATCTCATAAGGGAATTTGCCAGCCTGTCAGGTCTAAAAAACCCGCTCTTTTGGGAAGAATATTTAGGACTTAGTAACACTGAAAAACGCCAGCTCATTGAGGAGCTTGAACCCCACGGATGGTTCAAGGAAAGCAGGTTTCTCAACATGCTCCTTGACAGCTACAAACAGCTTTTTCGCGAGTGGGAACAATACCATGAACTCAGGGAGGAAGTCCTGGACGAACTTCAGATTGTCAAGGAAGAGGTTGATCAGTTCACCAGGAACTACTCCCTGGACGAAATCATGCAGTTCCTGCGCACCCTTGATATTGATAATGAAAGTACATCCAAGGCCCTTGGCAAAATAGTTGAAGGCAGAAAAATGGGAGAATTTGACAAAAAACTTGGATTTTCCCAGAACATTGATGAACTCTTCAACAAAATACCAGAACTTGATAAGATTCCCAGACCTGAGTCAGTGGAAAGACAGCTCAAGGACCTTGGTAAAAAGGCCTATGAAAGGCACGGGGAGGAGTTTTCTAATCTGCTGTAACAACCTGCGCAAAGGAAACATAGGGCCTGCAAAAGCAGGCCCATTCAGAAGGAAAGGAGGTCATGCCCAAGGGATTTTTGATTTTTTTCTAAAACCTGCCAGTAGTGCAAGCCCTGACCCCACAAGTAGCCAAGTGGAAGGCTCGGGCACAGGGGCTGGCGGCGGAGGCTCAGGAGGAGGACAAATGGGTGTTATAATTTCTCCACCATGGTCTGGCGGTGGACACCTTGGGATTACAACACCTGGCGGCCTAGTTGGCGGCCACACAGGAGGCGGGTTATTTGTAGGAGGATGGACTGTAGGAGTCCAGTTAAGAGATCCTGCGTGATGGTCAGGTCCTCCCACTTGACCGCACTGATCACAAGAGCCACAAAGCCACGTTACCTTAATATTGTCCATAAAGAACGTGGCGTTCCCATCCACCCACATGTTCAGCCTTGTAATACCCATAAGGTTGAGATCTAGTAACCGTTCCTGAAACTCATCAATATCCACCGCCTCTAAAAAAACCCTGTCTGAAAAGGTATAGGCCTCAACCCACACAGTCTGGACAGACTCGGAAGCAATTTCTAAAGAGATGAGGTTAAAATACTCGAAAGGACCGGTATAAATGGATACACGGCTGCCGTATCCCACGTTTCCAGAAAGCAACCCGGATGAATGCCCAATGAAAACATTGCTCCAGTGAAGGGAACTGTATCCGTCTGTTAGCCTGCCTGGATTTGTGTCTTCGAAATCGATAACCGTGGCCTTTGCCACCATGGGAGAAAGGAGCAGAAGGAGAACGAGGATTTTGATTTGAAATTGAGATATTTTAAGCCCTTGCATTTCCATGTCTACTCTGCTCACTTTTATTTTTTGGCACCAAAAGCTTCATGCTTTCTATTTTAGTTGCTTTTTACATGCCAAAAGTTCATATTATTTTCCTCTTTTGAGTGGAAAAGCACAAAAAATCCTTAACATTACCTGAAAAAGAGAAAAGATTTTCCACCAAGGGAAGAAATATTCCACTAAAGAGTAGAAAAAATTTCCCCCCTTTGCAATAAGGTTGGACCAACAACATGGTGGAGCCAAAACAAGTACAAGCCGGTGGCATAATGGAGGCTTTGGTTGTAATATCCTGTCCTTATGATATGAATTTGGGACACTTGGAAATAAAGGGGCCTTTTAAAAAATGGAGATCGAAAAACTTTTAAAGGACAAGGGAAACCTGAAGCCGCTTCCCGATGAAAACAATCTTGGATTTGGCATCCACTTTACGGACCACATGTTCAAGATGGACTACTCAGAGGACCAGGGATGGCATGGGCCAAGGATCATGCCCTATGGAGACTTTCACCTGGATCCTGCAGCAGTTGTGCTCCACTATGGCCAGGCAATATTTGAAGGCCTTAAGGCCTACAAAGGAAGGGACCAGAAGATCCGCCTTTTTCGCCCAAGGGAAAACGCTAAAAGGCTAAACCGCTCAGCGTGGCGCATGTGCATGCCCGAGATGGACGAGGATAAATTTATTCAGGCCATCAAGGAACTTGTAAAGGTGGAAGCCAGATGGGTTCCATCCCTCAAGGGCACTTCTCTATACATTCGTCCCTTCATAATCGCCTCTGAGCCCTTTCTGGGGGTTAGACCTGCAAAGGAATATATATTCTCAATAATTTTGACGCCGGTTGGGGCCTACTATTCGGAGGGATTCAATCCTGTAAAGATATTTGTCACCGACAAGTTTGTCCGTGCAGCAAAGGGCGGGGTAGGCGAGGCCAAGACTGCGGGCAACTATGCGGCAAGCCTCATGGCCTCCGAGGAGGCAAAGAAACTTGGATTTACCCAGGTTCTCTGGCTCGATGCGGCCCAGAGAAAGTATGTGGAAGAAGTGGGCACCATGAACATATTCTTTCTCATTGATGATACCCTCGTGACACCAGCCCTTTCAGGAAGCATTCTTCCTGGCATCACCAGGGATTCCGTTCTTGCCCTGGCCAGGAAGTGGGGCATAAGGGCAGAAGAAAGGCCCATTTCCATTGACGAGGTTCTAGAATCTGCAGAATCTGGCCGACTTAAGGAGTGCTTCGGCACGGGCACTGCCGCTGTTATCTCTCCAGTAGGCTCTCTCTACTACAAGGGTAAAAGTTTTGAGGTCAACGGTGGCAAAACAGGAGAGCTTGCCCAGAGACTCTTTGACGAGATAACCGGGATTCAGTACGGGGATAGGGAAGATCCCTTTGGCTGGATAGAGTTTGTTGAATAACCTGGCCTATAGGGCCTATACGGCTGCAGCCGAGGCAACCTCCCTGGCTGCAGCCTGCCTGTAACCATCCATGAGCTCGTTCATGAGCTCCTGCACAGAAACGATCTTGTCTATCCGGTGGACATTTTCTCCGCAAAACACGAAACCTGCACCCAGATTACCCCTTTGGGCATTTATCAGAGCCATTCCTATACAGTACGGGGTATCAGGATATCGGCAGGTCTTGATGCACTTATAGGCGCACTTTTTGGGATGCTTTTCCCCGCGGGCCATCTTTTCAAGAAAAGCCCCCTTGAGTGCACGCCCGGGAAGCCCTACTGGGCTCTTTATAATCATTACATCATCCTCAGTTGCCTTTAAATAGGCCTGCTTGAACTCGTCTGAGGCGTCACACTCATGGGTTGCAACAAATCTTGTGCCCATCTGCACACCTGCTGCACCCATCTTTATGAACCTGTATATGTCTTCACCTGTGTATATGCCGCCTGCTGCAACTACGGGAATATGGCAGGAATTGGCATCCTCCCATGGTTTTACTGCCTCGATCACCTCTTTGACCAGGTTTTCCACCTGGAATTCAGGCTTAAAGAGATCCTCTGCCTTGAAGCCAAGGTGTCCCCCTGCCTTTGGCCCTTCAACCACAAAACCGTCAGGCAGCCTGTCATAATGTTCCTTCCAGCGCCTGCACAAAAGCCCTGCAGCCCGGCCTGAAGACACAATGGGCACAAGGGCTGTCTCACAGCCTTCTGGAATCATTCCCGGAAGCTTAAGGGGAAGGCCGGCTCCGCTTATGATGATGTCCGCACCCGCCTCGGCAGATATGCGCACCATCTCCTGGTAGTCCTGGAGGGCCACCATTATGTTCACCCCTATGGGGCCACCGCCTGAAAGCTCCTTTGCCCTTCTTATCTCGTTATCCAAGGCCCTGAAGGTGGCCTCTCTTGGATTCTTATGAAAATCCTTTTCATTAAGGCCTATAAGCACAGAGGCCACCACGCCGATGCCTCCAGCCCTTGCAACTGCTGATGCAAGTCCGGACATAGATATACCAACCCCCATTCCGCCCTGAATCACTGGGTAACGGGACCTGGCATGTCCGATCTGGAGACTAGGCGGCTCCGTATTTGGATTGTTTGAAATCATGGACGACTTTTAGCCCACAACTTGGAGTCAGTCAAGCTTTGCCTGAGCTAATTTATTAGGCCCCAAAAAAAGGGGGGAGGCAGCCAGGATATTACTTTTAGAATTCCACAGGAAGTTTTTGGACCTCTTCTCGGGTAAATACCGGGCCGTCCTTGCACACGTATACCGGCCCGACATTACAGTGTCCACAGATGCCGATACCGCACTTCATCCTGTTTTCAAGGGAAAGATAGACCTGGCTGTCCTTCCAGCCTGCCTCCTCAAGGGGCGGCATGGTGAACTTTATCATGATGGGAGGGCCGCATATTAGGGCCGCTGCATTTTCAGGAGACGGACGAACCTGCCCGGCAATGGTTGGAACAAAGCCAACAAGACCATCCCAACCCGGAGCCTCCCTGTCCACGGTTATATGGACGTCCAGATCCCCCCTACTCTGCCACGCCTTTAGTTCCTCCTTGTAAAGGAGCATTCCAGGCGTCCTTGCCCCGTATATGACCGTGATCTTGCCATACCTGTCCCTGTGCTCAAGCATGTAGATCAGGGTGGCCCTCAAGGTGGTAAATGCAAAGCCCCCTGCAATGATAACGATATTTTTCCCCCTGAGTTCGGAATCAACAGGGAAACCGTTTCCCAGCGGGCCTCTCACCCCGATTGGATCCCCCTTGTTCATCTTGTGAAGGGCTGTGGTGACAACCCCTGCCCTGTTTACAGTAAAAAGCAGGCTTCCCTTTTCCGTGGGAGAAGAGGCAATGCCAATGGGAATCTCCCCCTTTCCTGCAATGCTGAGCATTGCAAACTGGCCCGGTGTGTGGTTCCAGTTCTCCCTGTCTTTTTCGTCTTCAAGGACCAGCCGAAAGGTCTTGAGGTTCCCGTCTTCTGTCTCTACGATGATATCATCTATCACTGCCGGGTAAGGCAAATAGGGGTTCATTTTTATCTCATTATCCATTGCCATCACACTTCAAGCATCCTTGCTAGTACCTGCCTTATATCTATGTTTACAGGGCAGTCCCTGACACACCTTCCGCATCCAACGCATGAAACGGGCCCGAATCTGTCTGGAAAGTATTTGAGCTTGTGCATGAAGCGGTTTCTCACCCGCTTTAACTTATCTCCCCTGGGGTTGTGGCCAGAGGCATGTTGTGTAAACAGGGGAAACATGCACGAGTCCCAGTACCTTATCCGTCTCCCCTTTCCCCTTAAGGTCTCATCCTGTATGTCAAAACAGTAGCAGGTGGGGCACAAAAAGGTGCAGGTTCCGCAGTTTATGCACGCATCGGAGACTTCCTGCCAAAAAGGTGCGTTGTAAAGATCCATAAGGCCCTTTGAACGGAGCCTGGAAGAAGTCTCTTCCGCGTCTTTGTTCACCTTTTCTCTTAAGCCCTTAACAAACACCTCTTCCTCTTCTGTAGGCTCCCTGAAAAAGTCAAACTCTAAAAGACCAAGGCCCTTTTCCGTTATGGGCTCAAGAAAGAGCGCGCCATCTTCCAGCTCCACCACTGCCAGATCCATGCCCTCCATGCCCAAAGGGGAGCCACCTGTCCATGTGCAAAAACATGTTGAGCAGCCATCCTTGCAAAGAAAACCCACTATTGTGGTCTCATCCCTGTTCTTTTGAAAGTATGGGTCCTCTTCGTATGGCATGGAATTTAAGACAACACTTCTTGCGTCACAGGGACGAACACCAAAAAGGAGCCTTGGCCTTTTTTCGCACACAGGCTCCTTTAGCCTGAAGGCGTCTTTAAGGCCAGGACGTGCCCCAAACTCAAAAAGGACCTCTGGTTGCGGAAAAAAGAATGTCTTGATGGAGGTCTTGGGTACACCCTCTGGAATCCTTGGAAGGCCCTTTTTCCCAAGCCTGCCCCATTGGTAGAGGTCCCCCTTGACCTTTACAGGGCAAAAGACATCAAAAACCCGGCAAAGCTCCTCAAGCCACTTTTCAGCCTGTGCCTTTTCAACCACAAGGGGTTTCACTTTTTGTCACCTTTTTTGATATTGGTAATAATAAAGTCCTCCGGGTCATCCACCTTGTAGGTACTTAAGGGAAGCGGAGTTTCCACATCTAGGCCCGGCTCAAAACCGTAAAGCTCAAGCACATCCTTTTGAAGCTTCTTGGTAAATAGCCTCATCCTTATCCCCATGGGACAAACACTTTCACAGGAGCCGCAGTCCGTACACCTTCCTGCACAGTGATAGGCCCTTAGAATGTGAAAGAGGGCCGTATCCACCCTGTCTATGCTCTTGCCAACCCACTGGGGCCTTGAATCGTCCACAAAGCATGTCGGGCAGTAACAAAGAGGACAGACGTTTCTGCACGCATAACACCTTATGCAGGAGCTTATCTCCTCCTGGAACCACTTCCACCTCTCCTCTATATCCAGGGCCTCTATTTCATCCACCTGGCGAAACCTGTCTGGGATGTCACGTTTTCCACTGAGCCCACCCACAAGCTCATCATAGATTACCGGGTCCGGGTGTGTGCAGGTCTTGCAGTTGTCCCTGACAACGTCCCAGCGGTTTATCTTTTCCTCAAAATCCTTTCCCTTCACCACCAGGAAGTTTGCCTGCTCTTCCATTGACAAAATCTCCCTGTTTCCAACGAACCTTTGCACCTTGCGCCTGTCCACCATGCCGCGGCTGGATATGCCAACTATTACCACCCGATTTCTATCTATCTGGTTCTCCTGGATCTGCACCACCATGTTTCTGGACCAGCATCCCGTGGCAACAACACCCACCTTGGGAAGGGGCCCTTCGGGAGGCGGCTCGTTGGGTCGCCTTGGAGGCTCAAAAGACTTCAGAAGTGCCGGAAGGTAGTTAGCCAGATTTATTACGCAAAAGCTGCTCCAGGAAAGATTCTCCGCCTCCTTGGCATCTCTTGCCACATAGGGCTGCATCATGCCTGGAAGGGAGCCTGTGGTGTAGCCAAGAAAGGCGGCCACCTCACCAGATTCCAAGAGGGAGGATGCAATGGAGCGGATTTTCCCGGCTATTTTCTCATTCACGCTGGACATGAATCTATTTCCTTTACGAGCTTTCTTGCAGGACCAAGGCGCCTTACACGTTCCGTGACCTCCTGGGCAACCTTGGCAAACTGTTCCCCTTCAGAGGCGGAAACCCATGAAAAGTTTACGCGTCCTGGCTCTATGCCTATGAACTCAAGAAACCTTTCAAGCAGGGCAAAACGGCGCCTTGCATAGAGATTGCCGCTTATGTAGTGGCAATCCCCGGGGTGGCACCCTGAAACAAGCACTCCATCTGCCCCTGATCTCAAGGCATCGAGGATCATGTTCGCACTTACCCTGCCTGAACAGGGAACCCTTACAATTCTAATTGACGGCGGATACTGGTAGCGGCTTACCCCTGCCAGGTCTGCCCCGGCATAGCTGCACCAGTTGCACAAAAAGGCAATTATTTTGGGCTCCCACTGATTCTTCTTTGCCTTCTCCATCGGCTCTGCTTCCTACTCCTCCATGGCAGCCTCTACGGCCGCCATTATCTGCTCGTTTCCAAGGTTTTTTATGGTTATGGCATCGCTTCTGCAGCCTGCCACACACGCCCCGCACCCCTTGCAAAGACCTGTATCCACCACTGCTTTTCCGCTATTTTTATCAATGGTCACTGCATGATAGGCACACACCTGGGTGCAGACTGCACACCCGGTGCACTTCATGACATTTACCACTGCGGTTACAGACTCTGCTGGCACCGCATCCCTTGAAAGGACCAGGCTTGCCCGTGAGGCCGCTGCCTGGGCCTGTGAAATGGTCTCCTCAACAGGCTTTGGATAGTGGCAAAGACCTGCCAGGTACACCCCGTCTGTTGCAAAGTCAACGGGTCTAAGTTTCATGTGGGCCTCAAGGAGAAAGCCCTCCTCTGTCATGGCGCACTTAAAGAGCTTTGAAAGCTCTCCAACGTCATCCCTTGGTCTTACTGCAGAGGCAAGAACCAGAAGGTCTGGATGCAGCCGCACCTCCCTGTCTATGATGGGATCAATCACGTCCACCACAATATTGCCGTCCTGCTCATTGACCCTTGGGAGGTTGTCAAGATCGTATCTTATGAAGACTATGCCCTTTTCCCTTGCCTCCTGATAGATATACTCCCTCTTCCCATAGGTCCGTATGTCTCTATAGAGCATGAAGATGTCCATTTCCGGGTTCAGCTCCTTGAGCTTAAGGGCCTGATCTATGGCATGGGTGCAGCAGACCCTGCTGCAGTAAGGACGTTCAGGGACCCTTGAACCAACGCAGTGAATGAACACGGCCTGGCTAAGCCCCTTAAGTGCCTCATCATCCCTAATAAAGCGCTGGTCAAGCTCAAGGAGTGTATGGACGTTCGGATTTTTCCCATAGAGATAGTTCCAGGGGCCAGATTTCGGCTTGAAGGACTCTGCACCAACGGCAACAATTGCAACGCCGTGTTCCACCTCGAAACCGTTTGAAAGGCGCGTCCTGAACTGGCCTACTGAGCCCTCCACATGCTCTATGGTTGCGCCAAGCTGGACATCTATTTCAGGATGGGTCTCTACGCGCCTTACCAGCTCTTCCAGATACTCCTGCATGGGCCTTCCCTGCCAGGTCCTGTAGAACTTTCTGGCATGACCTCCAAGACGATCCTTTCTTTCAACAAGGCATACTGGAAAGCCCTGATCTGCCAGGGAAAGGGCAGAAACCATGCCCGCAACCCCACCGCCAATAACAAGGGCCCTCTTTGTAACAGGCACGTGGTTGTATGGAAGGGGTTCATCGCCCCTCACCTTGGCAACTGCCATGCGCACCAGGTCCTTGGCCTTTCTGGTTGCAGCGTCTGGCCACTTTTGATGTACCCAGGAGTCCTGATCCCGGATGTTTGCCATCTCAAAAAGAAACTTGTTTATGCCTGCCTCCCGCAAGGTCTCCTGGAAAAGGGCCTCGTGGGTCCTTGGGGTGCAGGAGGCCACCACAACCCGGTTGAGCCCCTCTTTCTTAATGGTCTCCACCATCTGGTTGATGGTGTCCTGGGAACAGGTAAAGAGGTTATTTTGGGCAAAGACAACCCCTGGCAGGGTCCTTGCGTATTGGGTAACCTCTTCAACATCCACCACGCTTGCTATGTTTATCCCGCAGGAACAGACAAAGACCCCTATCCTTGGAGGCTCTGCATAGACGTTTCTCTCAGGTGGAAACTCCTTCTTTCTTGTCTCTGTCCACCTGGATTCATGAAGGAGGGAGCCTGCGCCACAGGCAGCAGCACTTGCCTCCATGACAGACTGGGGAATGTCCTTTGGCTCGGCAAGGGCCCCGCAGACAAAGATGCCAGGTCGGCTGGTGGCAACAGGGGTAAAGGGGGAGGTGGAGACGAAATTGTCATGATCAAGCTCTACGTTGAGACTCTGGCAAAGCTTCATGACCTCCGGGTCTGTTTCAAGGCCAACGGAAAGGACCACCAGGTCAAACTCCTCTTCCCTTATTTCACCGTCTTCTCCAGAATAGCGGAGCCTCAGGTTGTCATTTGGCGCAGGAAGTATGGTGTGGACCCTTGCCCTGTGAAAGTCTATGCCCTCCTTTTTGGCCCTCTCATAGTAGGCCTCAAAACCCTTTCCATGGGTCCTCATATCCATGAAA
>Ga0256832_1002375_pt1 | contig 12840 bp, 12 predicted proteins | sample 134614metaG_FD_190534 | JGI IMG/M metagenome (GOLD analysis project Ga0256832, IMG submission 190534) | Hydrothermal vent microbial communities from Lau Basin, Pacific Ocean - 134-614 | ecosystem: Environmental > Aquatic > Marine > Hydrothermal vents | place: Pacific Ocean: Lau Basin | collected... | reverse complement strand
AGACAGTTGCCCATCTCTGTAGAGATAAAACCCAACCCAATAAGCATAGGGAAGATAGGTTTTGAGCAGGCAGTTGATGGTCGCCATTTTGAGAATAACATCCCCTTCGCCTTCGAGTGTGTCGGTAATGGCATCACAGGCCGTTTGTAATGCTTCCTCTTTCTCCACTTTGGAAAGATTAACAGAAGGCTTGATGAAGTACGGCATTTGTTCGCTTGCTGACATAGATGAAAATTTAGTCAAAGATAGCACATTTCAAAAACAGTACCAACTCAACCAACCCTTTGACGAGATATTGATGTCTTTATATTTAAAATCAAATATCATGATGAAATACCTTTATTGCTGTCTGTTTCTTTTCTTATTACAAACTTCTGTCAATGCTCAATCAAGGGAAGTAGCTGCGAATGCCATCTGGATTCCCGATGGATTTGCAGGCGGTGGTGTCGATTATTTCATCCCGGTAAAGGGGCGTTTTTCTGCGGGGGTGAAGCTGTTTTATATGACGGACAATGTCAATTATAATCTGCAATATGATTATCGTCCATCCATATCAAAGCGATTAGAAACCTCCCTGGTCTTTCGGCGACTATCATCCAACCGGCTAAACTCCCGATTCCAATACGAACTGGGGTTCTCCATTCTTCATATAAGTGAAACGTATTCCACTTACAAGCCGACTCCGGGGATACTTTATAATCCCATCACCACAATCAATCTAGCATCCCCATATATTGCCATGCCTTTCGAAGACTATTCCGAAAACTACCTGCTCATGGGAGCCGCCTCCGGTGTCAAATGGGAAAGAAGAGTCGGCGCACAGGCATTTTTTGGCATCCAGTTGGATATTCAGGTATTATACGATTTTCGGGACAAAAGCTGGTATCCGATTGCAAAACCCTACCTGACATTTAGTTATTTACTGGACAGAAAAGGCACTATGCTACCTGCCGAATAAAGGCCGTCAAATCCTGCCCCGGTTGAAGCCCGAGTTTTTTTCGAAGGCGATGCCTTGCCGTCTTAACGCTCGTCGGTTCGATATTGAGTACGGAGGCAGTCTCTTTGATGTTTAGATTGAGTTTGATGAGGGAGCAGAGTTTTAACTCCGTTGAGGTCAGGTCATTGGTAATTGTCTGTAAATTTCGAAAGAAGTCCTGATTGGTTTGTTCAAAATAGAGTCTGAAAGTATTCCAGTCTTCATCGGATTGAATATTAAAGTCAATACGACGCATAATAGACTGCAACTCCTTTTTGTTTTTAGCATCTGATGATTTCACGACATCCTTTATCCGTTGCTTTAGCTCTTGTAGCACTTTGTTTTTCTGTACCATGTGCAGGGCATGCGACGTAAGCTGTTTGGTCTTATAAGTCAATTCCCTATCCAACTCTTTCTTTTCCTGTTCGTGTACTTTTTGTTTAAGTGCGAAGAGGTTTCTCTCATTCCTTCTCCTGTATAAAATACCGGCGATAAGTAATATAGAGATAATCGCCAAAGCCAGTAATCCCGTCCTGAACGTTCGCGTTTTGGACTGTTGCACGATGGATTTTAGTTCTAATCGTTCGATTTCCCTATCCTTTTTTTCGGTTTCGTATTTGGTTTCCAAGGCGGCTATTTCTTTTTCAGTTTCCAATCCTTTGATTTTATTTCCCTGATTGAGAAATAATTCGTGATAGTTGAGCGCTTTGCTGTAACCTCCCTTTTTTTTGTAGTGCTCGTAAAGAAGTCTGTAGAGGTCATTTTTGATATAGGGCATCGCCAACTTCCGTTCATCAATCGCATCTAAGGCTGTATGGAAATAATAAGCGGCGGAATCCCTTTGTCCGTACATATTGTGATAAAGCCCTAAATCCTTCATGGCATGGACAGTCGAGAAGGGTATCTTCAACCTTTTGCTAATCGTTAGCCCTTTGTGAAGGTGCACATAGCTCTTCTCCCACCGCCCCATATCCCTGTAGAGGTTTCCAAGGTTATCGTGTATCATGCCTATGCCTTCATCATCTCCGAGTTTTGTATAGTAATCGAGGCATTCTTTGTAATAATATAATGCGCTATCGTATTTCATGTCATCACGGTATATTCCACCCAGAACATTAGCCGTTTCTGCATGCTGATATGGAAAGGAATCAGGGCGAAGTATTTGGTAGGCCTCATATAGAAAAGGAAGGGCTTTTTCTTTCTCTTTGAGATCAAGATAAGCATTGGAGATCGCTCCCAATACAATACCTTTCCCTTCGGTATCATTAGTGGCATCGTACAATTTTTTGCTTTCAAACAAATACGAAAAGGTCTTTTTATTATCGCCTAAAATCTTGTAAGTATTAGACAAACTGATGAGGACTGATGCCAAGGAGGCCGTATCTTTTTCTTGTTTGTAAATTTCGAGTCCCTTCTCAGAATAGCCTATGGATGCCGGTAGGTCATTTTTTTTCCGATAGGCAATAGAGAGTATTTTATAGGCAAAAGCCAACGCTCTGTTGGTATTGTAATCGGCATTGTAGTTTTCGATAATTTTGGCATGGGTGATCAAAGAATCCAACTCATTACGATAAAAAAAGGAGACGGCAAGGCGAAGATGTGATTTTATCAGCAGGGAATCAACACCCATTTTTCGGGATAATTCAACGGCTTTCCGACCATACAATACAGCGGTATCGAGAGATATTTGATTGTAGGCGGCACTCAACTCAAAGAGGGCGTCTAGCCGCTTCCGATCGGAAGGATTATTTAATTGTTTTTGCCATTGAGCAATCTCCTGCCCCTGACATAAATCCGTACATAGCAACCATATACAAGCTAAAGACAATAGATATTTTGGTAACCTCATGAAAATTCTTTTTAAGAAATTGTTTTCTGCGAGTGAGAACGAAGATACTAACTCTTTTTCTGTTATTCAAATACGTATAAATTTTTGTTATGTTGGAAATTATGCTAAAAAAGCCTTATTTTGACGGCATGAATCGACGTTTAAACCGGATAAGCCTTGTACTTGTCATCCTTTTGGGAATGACTGTAAGAAACTATTCTCAGTATCTCTCTATGGGATTTAAAGGGGGAGCGGTCATGTATGATGGTGACCTCAATACCAATCTATTCATAACCAATCTGACCAACACACGGTTGGCGTATTCTACCTTTGTCAAGTTCAACTTTAAAGATTATTTTGGCTTTCAGTTCAATTTCATGCGTGGAAAGCTCTACGGGGATGACTCCAAATCATTACTGGACTGGCAAATAACCCGAAATTTGAATTTTCACTCTACAATCACAGAGGCATCGTTTCTATTGGAAATACACCTCTCTCAATTTCTCAAAAAGAGTTATAGGGTTCGCAAATTTCATCCTTATTCATTTGTCGGTTTGGGGCTTTTTCACTTCAATCCCAAAACGTATTATCAGGGAGAAGAAATTGAATTGCAGGCATTGGGAACAGAGGGACAGGGCATTGAGGGCTACCCCGACAAGTACAAAAAACACGCCTACTCTATCCCTTTCGGACTGGGCTTTAAATACCCGCTCAATAAACACGTTTTTTTAGGGCTGGAATTATCAACACGGTGGACGCTGACCGACTATATCGACGACATTAGCCAATACTACCTCGATTATGACTTCCTGAAAGACCACAATGGGGAGCTGGCAGCCATCCTTTCCAATAGGTCAGGAGAACTCGAAGGACGGACGAGAAAAGACCTCACCGGTATCAATAGGGGGAACAACTCAAATGACAGCTTTTATACTGCCATGGTTAATCTGTCTTACCGCTTTGTGCAAGCTCCATATCAAAAGCAACAAAAACGACGATTGAAACGCAACCGGATTGCCTGCCCGAAGTTTTAAAAAAATACCTATCTTTGTCCTATACAAGAGTAATATAAAGAAACTTCCGATTGCAGAGGACCCCTCCAACAAGCTCTAAACGGCAATATCTATATTTTTGAATTTATTATTTGCCTATGTCTAACTTGAGCGCCCACAGAAAAAAAATCATCCTTATCGCCGTCCTCGACTGGGGATTAGGACACGCCACGCGCTGTATGCCCTTAATCAGGGAACTGCAACGACAGCATTACCAAATAGTCGTAGCCGGAAGTGGTACTTCATTACAACTCCTAAAGGAAGAATTTCCAGCCATTCCCCATGAGGAAATAGCCGGTTATCGTATCAGTTATCCCTTTGATAATATGATTCTGAACATGGCGATTCAAGCGCCCCGCATTATTGCAGCTATTATTCGGGAACATTTTCAGATAAGAACTTTACACCAAAAATATCATTTTGACGGCGTTATTTCAGATAATCGCTACGGGTGTTTTCTACGAGGAGTCAGGAGTGTCTTCATGGGGCATCAGTTGCATATTCTCACACCCTATAAATGGTTGACCCGGCTTGTCAATCTTTTTCATCACAAATGGCTGCGACGCTTTGATGAAGTATGGATTCCGGATATTCCGAATGGGCTCTCGGGCACCCTGTCCAAAACGAGGTGGAAAAATACCCGACACATCGGACTATTGTCCAGAATGAAGCCCTTGGATGTGTCACCTCAATACGATTTGGTCGCGATACTTTCAGGTGTTGAACCACAACGTACCAAGCTGGAAAACATCCTGCGTTTGCAGTTGCAAAAATTAGATATTCGGGTTCTTCTCGTACAGGGAATAGTAACAAAGGACAATGCCGAATCAAATACTGCGAATATCCGCACAATTCCTTACCTGACTTCTGAAAAACTAAATACGGTGATGGCTGCAGCCAATATTATCCTTTGCCGCCCCGGTTATTCTTCTCTGATGGACCTCGCAGTACTAAAGAAAAAAGCCGTCGTCATTCCCACGCCCGGACAGACGGAGCAGGAGTACCTTGGCGCTTATCTGCACAAACGAAAAATGGTCGTCTGCCAGCGACAGGAAGAAGTCAACATCGCCGCTGCGCTGGACGAAATACGGGGTTGTAGCGGGTTAGCTGCTTTTATTAATCAGCCCGAATTATTGGAAAGGGCAATTAGGCTTACCATGACGAAAGATTATTCGTAATTTATTATTTGCCTATGCATAAAGCGGAAAGTCCCGCATAAATTCCTTTACTTCTCCACTCGTTTTTTTGATTAAATCCTCATTGTGAATATCCTGCACCAGATTGTCAATCCAGTCAACAACCCGCACGCAATCCTGCTCCTTAAATCCCCTCGTTGTTACGGCTGCTGTTCCGATGCGAATACCGGAAGTCACAAAAGGAGACTGGTCATCGAATGGCACCATATTTTTATTGACGGTAATATCTGCCGCGACAAGAGCATCTTCCGCTTGCTTCCCTGTTACTCCCTTTGAGCGGAGGTCGATTAACATCAGATGGTTATCCGTACCACCCGAAACGATGTGATAACCCTTCTCCAAAAAGGCTTCTGCCATTGCCTGAGCATTTTTGATAACCTGTTTGCCATATTCCTTGAATGACGGCTGTAATGCCTCATAAAAAGCTACTGCCTTGGCTGCGATAGTATGTTCCAACGGGCCTCCCTGCATGCCCGGGAAAACACCACTATTAATCACGGCAGACATTTTCAACGGATTTCCCTTTTTGGTCGTCCTACCCCAGGGATTGTCAAAATTTTTGCCCATCATAATAATTCCTCCCCTCGGCCCCCGAAGCGTCTTATGTGTTGTTGATGTCACGATATGGCAATGTGGCATGGGGTCGTTTAATAATCCGGCGGCAATAAGTCCGGCAGGATGGGCAATATCAGCCAGTAAAAGTGCGCCAACCTTATCGGCAATACTGCGGAATCGGGCATAATCCCAATCACGAGCATAAGCTGAGGCACCACAAATAATCAGTTTGGGACGTACTTCAAGAGCTTTGGCTTCGACTTTATCCATATCTATTCTGCCGGTCTCAGGCTCCACGCCATAAAAATGAGGTACATATACCTTCCCCGAAAAATTGACCTTAGAGCCATGAGATAAGTGCCCTCCATGTGATAAGTCAAAGCCCAAAATGCCATCCCCCGGCTTGAGCACTGCCAAAAAAACAGCAGCATTCGCCTGCGCCCCTGAGTGTGGCTGCACATTCGCGTAGGCTGCACCAAAAAGTTCTTTGAGTCGGTCGATAGCGAGTTGCTCGACTTTATCGACCACTTCACACCCTCCGTAGTACCGCCTTCCGGGATAGCCTTCGGCATATTTATTGGTTAGGCAGGAGCCGAGTGCATCCAATACCGGCTGGCTGGTAAAATTTTCAGAAGCGATTAATTCGATTCCATGGCGTTGTCGCTCCTTTTCTTCTTCAATCAGGGAAAAGAGCAGGGTATCGTTCGACATATCATAAGATTTTATTACGAAAAGTAAAAAAACACAATAGGATGAACCAAATATTAGTTAACATCCGTAAAACGCAATCATTGCCGAGGTGTTTTTATTTTTTCCGCGGCAAATGTATAATAATTATAAGTAAAGTAGATAATATCTTTTTTATTTCTAATTTTGGGCAATAGATATTATGAATTTCCGACAAAAAGTAATAATTTTTGGGGCTTTTGGGCTGTTTTTTTCGATACAGGCGATTGGCAAATCAGCCCGGTTTCGAGTCATGTGGAAGCACGACCCGGCTACGAGTATGGTCATAGGATGGGATCAGGTGTCGGGGAATAATCCGGTACTTTTTTACGGAACAGACAACCACGGCACGCATTGCAGCCAGTATCAATTGTCCCGGACTCCCGATTTCGTTGTTGCTGCGAAAGGGATGAATAATCACTATGTGGAGCTCCAGGGGTTACAACCTAATACCATCTATTACTTTGTTGTTAAAGATTCGGAGAGTACCAGTAAATCTTATTCTTTCAGGACTGCTCCGGATAATCCCTTCATTCGGCTTTCCATTATCTCGGGGGGCGACTCAAGAGGCAACCGTGGTGCACGACTCAATGCCAACCGGATAGTTAGCAAATTGCGCCCCACCTGTATTGTCTTTTCCGGAGACATGACGACAGATGGATCGGATGAGGAATGGATGCAGTGGATGGATGACTGGCAACAGACCATTGCTGAAGATGGGAGAATGTTTCCGATTATCGTCGCGAGAGGCAATCATGAAGAAACCAATAAGGTGTTGGTGGACTTATTTGATGTCAAATCCAAAGACGTTTATTACAATCTTGTATTGGGCGGGCAATTAATAAACATTATTACGCTAAATTCTTTAATCCCACCCGATGGTAAACAAAAAGTATGGTTAGAGAGAACGCTTAAATCATCTCGCACTTTTTGGAAAATGGCACAATATCACCATTCCATTCGTCCGCATACCCAAAACAAAAAGGAAAATCTAAAACTGCACATCAATTGGGCGACTTTGTTTTACAAATATCACGTTAACGTCGCTTCCGAGTCGGATGCCCACGTTGTAAAAGTCACCTATCCCATCGGCCCCTCTAAAGCAGAGGGCAGCGAGGATGGCTTTATTCGCGATGATGCGCGAGGGACGGTCTATATCGGCGAGGGCGGCTGGGGAGCACCACTCCGGGAAAATAACGATGACAAAGTGTGGACGAGAAGTAGTGGTAGCTTCAACCAGATAAAATTGTTGTTTATCGACCCCTATAAAATAGAAATTCGCACTATCCAGACGGAATTTGCCAACCTGACCAAGTCTGTTGACCCCAAGCATATTTTCAGATTACCCAAGGGGCTTCGCGTATGGAGTCCCGATGCCGGTGAGGTCGTCACCATTCTCAACCCCCGTCCTCCAATGGATGGCGAAGTCGTAGAGGTCTTTGCTGATGAAAAGGAGATTGTAATCACCACCCCCAAACCCAAGGAGACAGCACCATCAGGAAAAACGACAACCGAAGAAGATAAGTGGAAACGCTTTGAAAAAATATCGAGAGGAAAAGAGGGCAAACTTGCCATCCACTACAAGCTGAATTACTACGGCAACGTAACCGTCGTCCTCATCAATCGAAAGCTAAAAGAAATAACCCGTGCAAAATTGACCAACCAAAAACCGGGCGTCTATAATAAAACCCTCGATTTGAGCAAAGTCGCTCCCGGCAGATACCTGCTCATCATCCGCAATAATAAGAAGATTGTACAACGCTATCGAGTGGTGGTGGATTGATTTGGGCTTTTTTCTGCCATCACCCTTCCTCTAATGAATATTTTTATACTCATACCGTGAGATATTTGGAAAAATATATTATCTTGGTCACTTGTAAAATAGAAGATGATGAACCGGATAAAAGAGGTTTTAGTTCAAAAAGAGCCAAAAGCAAAAAAATGATGGAAGCATTGTTAAGAAAATTATTGGCTTCCAAAACTGAAACGGAAGTATTGGAATTTAAAGAAGCAAAGAATTCTTATTCCAAAGATAAATTAGGGAAATACTTTTCTGCATTGAGTAACGAGGCAAACTTAAAAGGCAAACCTTGTGCTTGGCTGTTGTTTGGAGTAAAAAACGACAAAACCGTTGTTGGTACGAGCATCAGCGATAAGCAACTGAACGAGTATAAAGTTGAAATGGCTCAGCACACCAGCCCAAAGCTATCTTTTATAAACATTCACCAAGTAAACTATGAAGGTAAGGGCTTTCTCATAAAAAGTTCAAGGTGACAGCAGGAATTTTTGCAAAGCAAAAAATCCTGTAAATCCTGTCAGTAAAAGGGCTAATTTTGTCAAAGAAAATTGGTAACTACTTGCCACCTCATAATGTAAGCTTGTAATATGGGAGCATTTGCCATATCTTTACGTTTAAGATTACAGGGCTACGCCCCTAATTAATCCATTGCTACTCGTTGTTACGAAGATATTAGGGCTACGCCCCTGATAACATATGGACATCCGATACATAAATATATCCTCTACCAAGGGCGTTAGCCCTTTAATCTTCGTAATAAGTGGAACTACAAAAAAAATAAAGGGGCGTAGCCCTGACATCTGTTCATTGTTCCTTTCTAAAAGATATATAGGATGGTAATCCTACACACGCACCCGTATCCATGCCTCCATTCATAGTAAGTAGTTGCAAAAATTGTATCTTACGTCATAGGTGTTTAATGATTCGACAACGCTTCGCTGTCTTTTCTTGGCGGTTGAAACCGCCACTACTAAAAAACGACAAAATGAAATGCACCCGTATTGAGAACTTACAATAAAACAACATAAACACTTGATTATCAATATTTAAGTTTATTTATAGATATTTAAAAAATAAAAATAAAACATAGTGCTAGACATTTTGAAAAACAAGTAACTACTTCCGAATAATAATCATCAAAACCCATAACTAAAATAAAACCCATAACTTCCCGCACCTATTCGGGGAACAAACGTCATATCTTTTGATCTTTTAAAGGGATTGAAATTTTTGAATGGCTCGAAATGGTAAACCAACTCAGCAGATAGAATGCCCACTCCGGCACCAAAGAGCACATCCGAAAGCCAGTGCTTATTATTAAGCATTCTGAACGTCCCGGTCGTCGCAGCAAAGGCGTATCCGCTATAAGCAAACAGTGGGGCAGTATCCCGAAATTCCCGAAATAAAACCGTCGCATTGGTGAAGGCAAAAGTCGTATGTCCCGAGGGGAAGGAATAATGCCCACCGTTAGGTCTTGGCTTATCGATGATTTGTTTTAGCCCGTGTGTAATCGTTGCCGATATTAGATTGGATATAAACAAGTATTTTGTCTGATCAAACCAATGATTTTTTGCCTTCACCCCGGCGATATCCGCTATGTACAACTCTACAATCGGGGCATATTGAATATAATTATCGATGCGAAACTCGAAGTCATTCCCCACGTGATTCCGCAAAGTCATCTGTTGCCTTCGCTCAAAGTCGCTGTTTGAAACCAATACACCAACTCCCATCAGACCCATCGGAAGGATGCTCTTTTTCAACAAACTGACCGATTTTGTACTATCGGGATAATGAACAGCCTGAGCATTTGAAGCATTAACATCAAACAAAAAAATAATGATTGCGAATTGTATGGCGAACTTCATATTTATTCTTTCAATTTTAGCGCTGCCTCATAGGAAATCTCGAATTCGGAAAGCTGTGAATTATTCAACACAAACATGCTCTAAAAAAGGAACTTTCCTAAACAAATGTACACAATTTCTGCCATTGTTTTCTCATCAAGACCGGACATACCCCATATTATTAGCATTTAATCGCTGTTAATTGCACTGAAAGGCGGGAGCGCCTAAAACAATAAGAGAAGTATTGTTGTTAGGAAAGGTGTGCAAGTCGAAGGTTTTTATTCCTTGGGCTCGCTTTCAATTATTAACCAATAAATATTAACATTCATGGCTTTTAAATTACCGGATTTACCCTATGCTTATGACGCGTTAGAACCTAACATTGATGCGCGAACAATGGAAATTCACCACACCAAACACCACGCAGGATACACCAACAATCTAAACAAAGCAATCGAAGGAACGGAGATGGAAAATATGTCCATTGAGGATATTTTGGCAAATGTGTCCAAATACCCGATTGCAGTACGAAATAACGGAGGTGGATTTTACAACCACGGTCTTTTTTGGGACAATATGTCACCTGATGGCGGTGGCGAGCCCTCTGATCGCATGAATATCAAAAAAGCAATTGATCGTGATTTCGGCTCCTTCGACGCATTTAAAGCGGAATTCTCTAAAGCGGCTGCTACGCGCTTTGGTTCGGGATGGGCATGGCTTTGTGTAGATAAGGCAGACAAGCTGTTCATTTGCTCCACTCCAAACCAAGATAACCCTTTGATGGATGTAGTGCCGGAGGAAGGAACGCCTGTATTGGCGTTAGATGTATGGGAACACGCCTATTATCTAAATTATCAGAATCGTAGAGGTGACTATATTGATAACTTCTTTAATGTGATTAACTGGAAAGTAGTTACGGAGCGGTACAACGATGCCAATCCGGGAGCTTCGGACTTATAACAAAAAAAGCGCCTTGAATTTTCAAGGCGCTTTTTTTATCCGTGGTTTCTTCCCGTGCCAATAACATCTTTTCCCGGATCGGGCGTGGTTTTGCGAATATCAATTTCTATCCACTTTGTACCATCAGTACCATAAGGCCGAGAGAAAGATTTATATCCTCCCTTGATTCTTTTTTGCTCCCTCCCCTCTAGTATCTTGGCTTTCTTTGTAAATTCTTTAATAGGTAATTTTTTCATAATTAATGCTTTTTATGAGAAATAAGGAAACAACTGCTCCGAAGATACTGCAAAGATGTTTGTTTTTATAGTCGGGTGCAAACAAAAAAAACTCAAAAGTCAGGTTTCCGTCAAAATAAGAGGTATGCATTGGCATAGGAAGCCAGATTTCATCCTTTTGCCTAGTCCTCCATACGTTTCATCTGTTTATTTATTATTTAGCTGTTGAGCTCAACAGCTAAAATTTGTGTTTAAAGTCAATCATGGATGTTTCAATTGAGAGGTTAGAACCAATTTTTCAAAGTCCCTTTACACCCGTATTGGGAAATTTTCCTACCTTGCGGCGAATTTTTAAATTTTGAACAATGACAAGAGCAGCAATCACTGGTGTTCATGGCTATGTGCCGGATTATATTTTGACAAATGCGGAGTTGGAAACGATGGTTGATACCAACGATGAATGGATTGTAAGTCGTACCGGCATCAGGGAAAGAAGACTACTGAAAGGTGAAGCACAAGGCACCTCCGTCATGGCAATTGAAGCCGTCAAAGGGCTACTGGAAAAGACCGGTACCGCTCCTGAAGATATAGAGTTGGTTATTTGTGCGACGGTCACGCCCGATTTGACATTTCCGGACACAGCAAATATCATTGCCCACAAAGTGGGGATGAAAAATGCTTTCACCTTTGATTTGAGTGCAGCCTGCTCCGGTTTTTTATTCGCATTGACAACCGGAGCAAAATTTATAGAGGCTGGAACACATAAAAAGGTTGTCGTTATCGGTGCAGATAAGATGTCCTCCATTATCGACTACGAAGACCGTTCGACCTGCATTATTTTCGGGGATGGAGCGGGAGCAGTCCTCTTGGAACCAACTGAAGATGGATTGGGGGTTCAAGATTCTATTTTGCATAGTGATGGAATTGGTGAGCAATATTTGCTAAAAAAGGCAGGCGGCTCCAGACATCCAATTACACCAGACATTTTGGCAGCGCGGGAGCAGTTTGCAACACAGGATGGTCGCCCTGTTTTTAAAGCAGCAGTAAAGGGAATGTCGTCTGTTGTCATAGAGATGATGGAAAAATACAATCTGGACGCCAACTCAATGCAATGGTTGGTGCCTCATCAGGCAAATATTCGTATTATCGAAACGGTAAGCCGTATGGCGAATTTCCCGATGGATAAAATTATGGTAAACATCCACAAATATGGTAACACGACCGCTGCAACTTTACCACTCTGTCTTTGGGATTACGAAGATCAGTTAAAAAAAGGGGACAACCTTATCCTGACTGCCTTTGGTGGAGGATTCACCTGGGGGGCAGTTTATTTGAAATGGGCAATTTAGATTCTATCAAAATAATTAATTAAATGGAGTAAGAATCCTTTATTTTTGGCTTCTTCAACCTATATTTGTAATTTGTAATAAAACGTAACTACTTACCACCCAACTCTTTTCTGTCTAAAAACAGGAGGTAATAAGTAGTTACAATAAAACTAAATCGTATATGGCATCGACTTCAGATATCAGAAATGGATTGTGTATAGAGTACAACAATGACATTTACTCCATCGTGCAATTCCAGCATGTAAAACCCGGCAAAGGAGCTGCTTTCGTTCGTACAAAGCTCAAAAGCCTCACCACAGGGCGGGTAATTGATAATACTTTTCCTGCCGGGCATAAAA
>Ga0256832_1002374_pt1 | contig 12842 bp, 13 predicted proteins | sample 134614metaG_FD_190534 | JGI IMG/M metagenome (GOLD analysis project Ga0256832, IMG submission 190534) | Hydrothermal vent microbial communities from Lau Basin, Pacific Ocean - 134-614 | ecosystem: Environmental > Aquatic > Marine > Hydrothermal vents | place: Pacific Ocean: Lau Basin | collected... | reverse complement strand
CCGGCATGCGCGCGTTGATGGACGATATCGCCGCGGGCCGCGTCGAATCCTGGAAGCGCTATTACACCCATTACGACCATTACCTGGGCAACCAGCAGGCGCTGTTTGGTGAAAACTGGCAGACCCCCACCGACGTGCTCGCCGAGGCGCGTCATTACGGTCTGCTCGGCGAGCACAGCGAAGGCCAACATACCGCGCTGCTGGAGCGCCATCAGCAACCGCTGGAGCCGTTGACGATGCGCCTGCGCGCGCCCGCCGGCGGGGAGGAAAAGGCATGAGCCGGGCAATGAATCCGTGGCTGGAGGAGTTGCAGCGGGACATCGAGATCCGCGGCGAGCGGCGCGTGCGCATCGAGATCGCATCGGAATCCCTGCCGGCGCTGCTCGAGCTGCTGCGCGGGCGCGCCGGTTTCGCGCACCTCTCGGCGATCAGCTGCGTTGACTGGATCGAGGATGGCGAGTTCGAACTGGTCTATCACCTCTGGTCTTACGAGCTTGGCATGCTGGTCTCGGCCCATACCCGGATCGCGCGTGATCCGGGGGTGTACCTCTCGGTCTACGATCTCTACCAGCCGGCGGCCTTCTTCGAGCGCGACATCCACGAGATGTTCGGCCTGTACTTTGAAGGCAGCCCGGACATGGAGCCGTTCATCCTCACCGAATGGCATGGCCCGCCGCCGATGCGCAAGGATTTCGATACCGAAGCCTATGTGGAAAACAGCTTTCAGTGGGAGGAATACCAACCGGACTGGCTGCAAGAACTGCAAGAACAGGGCGGCGGCATCGCGCGCCGCCCGGGAGAGATCCGGTGAGACCCGAGAACTACCAGGCCCGCGCCCATCCGCCGAGCCATGAGTACGAGCTGAACTTCGGCCCCAACCATCCCGGCATCGAGGGCAACTATGCCCTGCGCGTGCGCCTGCATGGCGACCGCGTGGTTGCCGCGCGCGCCGAAGGCGGCTACCTGCATCGCGGCTTCGAGAAGCTGATGGAAGGCCGCCTGTGGATTCAGAACATCGCCCTGGTGCCGCGCATCTGCGTGCCGGACCCCAGCCCGATGGAGGTCTGCTACGCGCTCTCGGTAGAGGCCCTGTGCGGCATCGAGGTGCCGCCGCGCGCGCAATGGATTCGCGTCATGCAGTTGGAGATGTCGCGTATCGCCGCGCACCTCTTCACCTTTGGCGGACATGCCGCGACCACCGGGCTCTACACCAATATGTTCTGGGGGGTGGCCGACCGCGATCGCGTGTTGGACCGTTTCGAAGAGCTTACCGGCGGCCGTGTCTACAGCATCTTCAACCTGCCCGGCGGCGTGCGCCGCGACCTGCCGGATGGTTTTCTCGAGCGTCTCTCCGGCTTGCTCGATTACCTGGAATCGCGCCTTGAAGACTACGATGAGCTGTTCTTCCGCAACCGCGTCTTCGTGCGCCGCGCGCGCGGCGTCGGCGTAATGAGCCAGCAGCAGGCGCTGGAGTGGGGCGTCACCGGGCCAAACCTGCGCGCCACCGGCCTGGCTTTTGATGTGCGCCGGGATGATCCCTACCTGGTCTACGACCAACTCGATTTCGATATCGTCACCGAGGAGGCCGGCGACGCGCTGGCGCGCAATCTTGTGCGCCGTGGCGAATTGCGCCAGAGCATCCGTATCCTGCGGCAGGTCATCGAGCGCCTGCCGGCCATCGATGGCCCGGTGCGCGCGCCGATCCCCAACCCCCTGGCCTGGCGGGTGCCGGCCGGTGAAACCTATACCCGGATCGAATCATCCAAGGGCGAGCTGGCCTACTATGTGGTCTCCACCGGTGGCGAGAAGCCCTACCGCGTGCATGTGCGCGGGCCGTCGTCGATGCATGCCGTGCAGGTGCTCGAACGGCTGGTGGTCGGCTCCCGTCTCGAGGACATCGCCCAGATCATGTTTTCGCTCGATGCCTGTCCGCCGGAGGTCGACCGCTGATGGCCAAGATCCGTCATGACGATCGCGGCAGCCTGCTCGCGCCGCTGAAGGCGCTGGGCTTCTTCACCCGCGCGCCGGTTACCGAGACGCTGGCCCCGCGCCCGGCCTCGCTGAACTACCGTGGGTTCCACGTCAACGACTGGAGCCAATGCATCGGCTGCGGCACCTGTCAGCGGATCTGCGACAACGCCGCGATCACCATGGTCACCATCCCCTCGCTGCCGCAAGACCCGGCGCGCGGCATCCGCAACCAGCGTCCGGCGATCGACTACGGCCGTTGCTGCTGGTGCGGCCTGTGCGTCGATATCTGCCCGAGCGGCTCGATCGCGCTGACGCGGGAATACATCCACATCTGCCGTGAATCCGAGCTCGACAGCTACTTCGTGCTGCCGGATCCAAACGGCATCCACGGCCAGCCCTTTCCGGCGGGCTGGGCCAAGTCCGAGGTCTCCGAACTGATCGATCCGGCGCGCCAGCCCATGAAAGAACTCCCGGCGCCCACGCGCATCCAGGGATTCGACGAGATCGTGCAAGGCTACGAGCCACAACAAGCCATCGATGAAGCCGCGCGTTGCGTCCAGTGCGGCCTCTGTCACGAGGCCTGCCCGACCCACATGCACGCGCCCGAGTACATCCGCGCGATCTGGCGCGGCGATGCCGAGGAGGCAGTGCGCCAGATCTATCGCACCAACCCCTTTGCCCACGTCTGTGGCCGCGTCTGCACCCATCGCTGTGAACAGGCCTGCTCCATTGGCAACCGGGGCGAACCGCTCGCGATCCGCTGGCTCAAGCGCCATGCAATGGACAGCGTCCCCGACGAGCGCGTGCGTGAACTCGTCACCCAGGATTCCGTTGCCGCCCCCAGCGGACGGCGCGTCGCCATCGTGGGCTCCGGCCCGGCCGGACTCACCGCGGCCTTCGATCTCGCGCGTCATGGCCACGCGGTGACCGTGTACGAGGCCCTGGCCCGGCCTGGCGGCATGCCGCGCTACGGCATCCCCGCCTACCGTCTGCCCGATGACCGCCTCGATGCCGATATCGCCGTGATCGAAGCCCAGGGCGTGGAGATCCGCTGCAACACCCCCATCGGCGCGGAGCTGACGATGGAGACGCTACGCCAACAGTACGATGCCGTAGTGCTCGCCATCGGCCTGCAACTGGGCCGCTCCACGCGCATCCCCGGCAGCGGCCATCGCGATGTGCACACCGCGGTCGAACTGCTGCGCCGCATCCGCGAGGGCGAGGCGCTCGCCCCGCCTAAGCGCGTCGTCATCATTGGTGGCGGCAACGTCGCCATGGATATCGCCCGCAGCCTCGCGCGGCTGCAAATGCGCCGCCATGGCGCGATCGACATCACCGTTTGCGCGCTCGAAGACTTCGATCATTTCCCCGCCGATCCAACCGAGTTGAAGGAGGCGCGCGAGGAAGGCGTGCGCGTACTCGCCAGCCGGGGCCCGAAAGAGATCGTGATCGACGCCGATGGCGGCCTCGGTGGCCTCAAGACCCTCGGCGTGACCTCGGTATTCGACGAGCAGGGCCGCTTCGCGCCTCGTTACAACCACGAAGACGAACAACTCCACGAAGCCGCCTGGGTGGTCGAGGCGATCGGCCAGATCAGTGACATATCCATCCTTGGCGATTCGCTCAGCGAACGCCTCGAATGGGATCGGGGCCGCCTGCGTGTGGACGAGAACGGCCGCACCGCCGAGCCCTGGCTGTGGTCCGCCGGCGACATGGTGCGGGGGCCCGATGTCGTCCATGCCGTTGCCGATGGACACCGCGTCGCCGCCAGCATCCACCAGGCATTGCAACAACACACCGAGGCCGGATCATGAGCGAACACCCCGAAGGGCACGGCCCCGCCTATGAACACCTCCGGGCACGGAAAAGCCTGGCCGAGATCCTCCAGAGCGCCGCCGAGTTCGAGCGCAAGGCCCACCAGTTCTATACCGGCCTGATTCCACGGGTACGCAAGAATCTCCGCTATCTGGTGGAAGAGCTGGCCGCCGAGGAGAAAACCCATTACGAACTCTTTCAGCGCCTTGCCGAAGACCCAGAAGCGCGGCAACAGATCCAGGAACGCATCGCGGTTCCGCGGGAAGACCACCGCTTCTCCGACTACATACAACTGCCGGATCTTGGCGACAACCCCGACGACCAGGCCATCCTGCAATACGCCCTCGGGCGGGAAGACGCGGCGATGAAACAATACCGTGAACTCGCGCAAAACGCGCCGCCCGGCCCGATCCGCCAGTTGTTCGAATACCTCGCCAACGAAGAGACCGCGCACAAGCTCGAGCTGGAGAAAAGATACTACGAACTCGTCTATGGCGGCAGCCGCATGGTGCCGCGGGTGTGACCGCCCCGGCAACCGCATCGAAGAACCCGGACCAGCCGGCCAATGAGACCGCGGACAAGCCCTGTCCGGATCGCAACGTCCTGGCGATGGATCGGACCGTGCTGGCCAATGAGCGCACCTACCAAGCCTGGTTGCGCACCGGCCTGGCCGCGCTCGCCTCCGGGCTCGGCGCGGTCAAGTTCCTGAAAGAGGTTTTGCCGCCCGGAGTATTGCTCGCAATCGCAACCCTGTTGATCCTGCTCGGCATCGCCGCCTTCCTGCAAGCCTCCTGGCGGTACAGCCACATCCATGTGCGCATGGCGCATCTCGATATCGACGCGATGCCCAAATGGCTGGCCAGGGCCATCAGCCTGGTACTCGTCGCCTGCGCGATTCTTGCCTGGATCGGCCTGCTGATGAACGCTGCTCGCTGAATCGCGCGAATCCCCGGCGAGTATATAGTGGCCGAAAAGTCATGGGTGACGAGTATCGTTACTCAACAAGTAGCTCCAATGGCGGTTAGCTGATTCCTGCCCGCTTCAACCCAGCGCGCCCGAGGCGAGCGCGGCGATCGCGGCGGCCAGCACGGCGAAGGCGACGCCCACAACGACATAGACCTTGCGCATCTGTTGTTGCTGCGCGGCCTGGATCTCGCTGCGCACGCGAGAGCTGACTTCATTGAGCAACTCGTCCTGACGATCCTTCAGCTCGCCGATCTGTTGGTTTACCGTCAGTCGGAGTTCATCGATGAATGGCTCCTGATTCAGGACCGACGGCTGGTTGTCGACCTGGGCGGCGAGGCTGTCGATGGCTTCGCGCTGCTCGGCGAGGCTGGCCTGGAGGGTCTCGAGCTTGTCGCGGGCTTGCTCTCCGGCTTTCGCGGCGGCTTTCTTCAGCGTCTCCGCGTCTGGAATATCCGCCAGAGAGGAGCGGACCTCATGGTGCTGCGCTTCGAGCTGTTCGAGGCGCGAGCCGAGACCGCGGATCTCATGATTGACGCCGTCGAGGCTGTTGTCGAGGATCTCCTGCAACCACAGGCCGAGGTCGGATTCCAGTTGCCGCTTGAGGCCATCGATATCGATGCCGACCGGAGCGGCCGGCGTCGCAGGGGGCGTGGCCGGGGGGGCCTTTTCCTCTTGCTCGAGGCGCGCGATGATCTGCTGCAAGGCTTGCATCGCCGGGGGCTTGCTGAGGATCGACATGACCCCGGCTTCTTCCGCCTTGCGCTCGAACTCCTCGCCCTCGGCGGAGGTGCACAGCACCACCGGCAGATCGGCGGTGGCGGGATCGTTCTTGATGCGCCGCGTGGCTTCGATGCCGCCCATTCCCGGCATCGATTGGTCCATCAGCACCAAGTCCACCTTGTGGTCCTTGAGGACATCGATGGCCTCTTCACCGGATTCCGCCATCACCACATCGAGGCCTTTCTTGCCCAGCATCGAGCGCAGCGCGAAACGCGCCGATTTTGAATCATCGACTAGCAATACTTTCATTCCAGACTCCTGGTGCCGTGCCATGCCGCGGGTCCTTGCAGCGGGGCACGGATTTCGATTGTCTCGACGTTCCGGCGGGCGGCATGGCCTCGCCGCGTGCGGAGAACGCAAGGTCGTGATGCGCCGGCGCCCTGGAATATGCTTCCCCGGGAATGCGATCCGGCGGTTGGCGCCCATATCTTGCCATCAAGCCACCGTTTTTTCATTGACGGGGGTCCCGCTTTATCCCTCTGGACCGGTTTCGCCGCCGTCCTGGCGCAGACGGCGCATCGCGCGCCAAGTGGTCAGCGGCCCGGACAGGGCGTAGATGAAGAAGATCGACAACAGCACCGATGGCGGATGCAACAGCAGGATCGCCAATGCCAGGATGATGGCCACCAGTACGATGAACGGCACCTTGCCGCGAAAATCCACCTCCTTGAAGCTGCTGTAACGTACATTGCTGACCATCAGCAGGCCGCTGAGCAGGGTGATGGCCGCCATCGGCCATGAAAGGCCGTGGCCTGGGAAGCCGAGATCGGTGGCGGTCCATACCGAGCCGGCCATGATCGCCGCCGCCGACGGGCTGGGCAATCCCTGAAAATAGCGCTTGTCGGCGACCCCGACCTGGGTATTGAAGCGCGCCAGGCGCAACGCGGTGGCGGCGGCGTAGACGAAGGCCGCCAGCCAGCCGGGTTTTCCGAGCGGTTGCAATGCCCAAAGGTACATGATCAGCGCGGGCGCCAGGCCGAAGGCGATCAGATCGGCGAGACTGTCGTATTCGGCGCCGAAATCGGTCTGGGTGTTGGTCAGGCGCGCCAGGCGTCCATCGATGCCGTCCGCAAGCATCGCGGCGAATACCGCCAGCGCGGCGGTTCCGAAGCGTCCATCCATCGCCGCGAGGATACCGTAGAAGCCGGCGAACAGCGTCGCGGTGGTGAACAGGTTGGGCAGCAGGTAGATGCCGCGCCGGCGTTGGCGACGTTCCAGACCGGCGGGCGGGTCATCGCGGGAGGTTGGATCGGGCACCGGGAATCTCCACGGAAGGCAGGTGACGAAAAGGCGCGGCGAACGGTCGCAGTCGCCGAAAATCCTGGGCGACGAGTATACTCCGGAGAATGTCAGCGGTGGGGGATCTGATCGCGAATCGCGTTGCTGCGTCGCGCGGTCTGTTCGATCCGCAGGCTGGCGTCGCCCGCGGCACCGCGCGCCTGCTCGATGAGGCGCGCCGGCCGTTGCGCGAGAGACGGCTTGCTTGGCGCGGGTGGCGGTGCGCTGGATTGCGATTCGCAACCGCTCGCCAGTATCACCAGCATCAAGGTGGCGGGTATCATGCCGTTGAGGGATCGCTTCATGGGTGTCTGCCTGGAAAATCTAAAGATGTCGAAGATACTGGATGGTACACGAAAACAAGCCCTGATCGACAATGCCCGCGCGGCCGCGCGGGGACGCGCGCACGACTGCCTTCACCCGGACGCGTCCGACCCGGTGCAACGCATGGTGATGGCGCTGGAACCGGAGACCTGCGTCACCCCGCATCGTCACCCGGGCGAGGATCGTTGGGAGCTGTTGACCCTGCTCGAGGGGCGCTTGCTGCTGTTGCGCTTCGACGACCGGGGCGTGGTCCGCGAGCGCATCGAGCTGACCACCCACGGGACACGCCTCGTCGAGTTCGACGGCGCCGGTTGGCACGCGCTGGTCTCCGAGCGGCCGGGCACCCTGGTTTTGGAGGTCAAGCGCGGCCCCTGGCGACCGCCGGGCGACGCGGATTTCGCCGCTTGGGCGCCGCGCGAGGGCGCGCCCGGCGCGGCGGCGTTTCGCGAGCGTCTGCGCAAGGCGCAAGTCGGCGACTGCGTCGCCTCGGGGCGCGGCTGAATCAGAACGGCGTTGCGAGGTCCCCATTGTGCAGCGCCGCGAGCTGGCAGCCGTCGGCGCGCGCGCGCAGCCGCAGCAGCGCGGCGTTGCGCACCTCGATGCGATACATGCAGGCCGGCGGCGCGGCGATCGCGTGGACCAATGCGGCCCGCAGCACGCCGGCGTGCGCGACGATCAACATGGGCTCGCCGGCTTGCTCGGCGGCGAGGCGGTCGATCGCGTCGCTCACGCGCGCGACGAAGGTATCCAGTGGCTCGGCGCCGGGTGGTCGATGATGAACCGGGTCGCGGTAGAAGGCGGCGAACGCCTCGGCGTCGAGCGCGCGCAGCTCGTCCTTGGTTTTGCCCTCCCAGGCGCCGAAGCCGACCTCGCGCAGGTCGGCTTCGATCGTCAGCGGAAGCCGGCGCTCGGCGGCCAGTTCGCGCGCAAAATCGGCGCATCGGCGTAACGGCGAGCTGACGATGCGTCGCCAGCCGCCGAGTCCGCGAACCGCCTCGCGCATCTGGCGCCAGCCCTTGGCGCTGAGGGGGTCATCGATCGCGTGGCCGCGGTAGCGCGGCCCGCCGAGAGGTTCGCCGTGACGGATCAGGTCGATCTGGGTTTCCCGCATGCTCCAGAGGCTCCTTCACAAAATTAGTGACTACTCAGTCAACCGCGAAATGGGTTTGAGCTGACAAGGCGTAGGCCCGATCGAGCGCAGCGGCGCTGGATGAGGACGATAGCGCCGGCGGGTGCGTTCGGCCACAAGCGGCAACTGGTATACTCGTCACCCACGAATTTTCGCCACTGCGACCGCCCCTCGCACCCGAGGGCGTTGTTGCGGAAACTCGCCATGGAATGGGCTGTGACTCGTTTCCGCGCCTGGCCCACGGGCGCGAGGAACGGTCTCGAAAATCCGAAAACTCCTGGGCGACGAGTATACTTCGTTTCGAATTCGAGTGGGTTTCAGGTGAATGCGATGTTCCATCCCGAACACTATGCGGTGATCGTCGTCGGCGGCGGGCATGCCGGCACCGAGGCGGCGCTGGCGGCGGCGCGCATGGGCGCGCGCACGCTGTTGCTGACGCATAACATCGAGACCTTGGGGCAGATGAGTTGCAATCCGGCGATCGGTGGTATCGGCAAGGGTCATCTGGTGCGCGAGATCGATGCCCTCGGCGGGCTGATGGCGCGCGCCGCTGACCATGCCGGCATCCAGTTCCGCACGCTCAATGCATCGAAGGGGGCGGCGGTGCGCGCGACCCGCGCGCAGGCCGATCGCGCGCTCTATAAGGCCTTTGTGCGCGCGGCGCTGGAGAGCGAGCCGAATCTGGAGATCTTCCAGCAGCCGGTGGCGGATCTGATCGTCGAACAGGACCGGGTGCGCGGCGTGGTGACCGAGATGGGTTTGCGCTTTCGCGCCGAGGCGGTGGTGTTGACCGTGGGCACCTTTCTCGGTGGGCGCATCCACATCGGTCTGGAGCAATCGGCCGGCGGTCGCGCCGGCGATCCGCCGTCGATCGCGTTGGCGCGACGGCTGCGCGAATTGCCGTTTTGCGTCGAGCGCCTGAAGACCGGCACGCCGCCGCGCATCGACCGCCGCAGTCTCGATTTTTCTGTGATGCAAGAGCAGCCGGGTGACCAGCCGCGCCCGGTCTTCTCGTTCATCGGGTCACGCGACGATCATCCGCGCCAGATCAGTTGCCATATCACCCGCACCACCGCGCGCACCCACGAGATCATCCGCGGCGGCCTCGATCGTTCGCCGATGTACACCGGCGTCATCGAGGGCGTCGGGCCGCGCTATTGCCCGTCGATCGAAGACAAGGTGCAGCGCTTCGCCGAGCGCGATTCGCACCAGATCTTCGTCGAGCCGGAAGGGCTGGGCAGCAACGAGGTCTACCCGAACGGCATCTCGACGAGTCTGCCGTTCGATGTGCAATACGCGCTGGTGCGATCGATCCCGGGTTTCGGCGCGGCGCGCATCACCCGCCCGGGCTATGCCATCGAATACGATTTCTTCGATCCGCGTGATCTGCGCCACAGCCTGGAGACCCTTTTCATCGAAAACCTGTTCTTCGCCGGCCAGATCAACGGCACCACGGGCTACGAGGAGGCCGCGGCGCAGGGCCTGCTCGCCGGCGCCAACGCGGTGCGCAAGCTGCGCGGCGAGACGCCGTGGGTTCCGCGCCGCGACGAGGCCTACCTCGGCGTGCTGGTCGATGATCTGACCACGCGCGGCACCCGTGAACCCTACCGCATGTTCACCAGCCGCGCCGAGTATCGCCTGTTGCTGCGTGAGGACAACGCCGATCAGCGCCTCACCGAGACTGGCCGGCGTCTCGGTCTGGTCGACGACCGGCGCTGGGCGGCGTTCGAGCGCAAGCGCGAGGCGATCGAGCGCGAACGCCAGCGTCTGCGCGATACCTGGGTGCGTCCCGAACGGCTCGACGCCGCGCTGTCGGCGCGCTATTTTCCCGATGGCCTGCGTCGCGAGACGCGCGCGCTGGATCTGCTGCGCCGCCCCGGCATCGACCATGCCATATTGCGGGAGCTGATCGGCGACGAGGCGGAGCCGGACGAAGCTGTCGCCGCGCAGATCGAGGTCGAGGCCAAGTACGCCGGTTACATCAACCGCCAGCACGACGAGATCGCGCGTCAACAGGCTCAGGAGCGCGTCGGCTTGCCCGACGATCTCGATTACGCACAGGTGCGCGGTCTGTCCAGCGAGGTGCGCGAGAAGCTCGCGCGCCAGCGTCCCGAGACCATCGGCCAGGCCGCGCGCATCCCCGGGATGACGCCGGCGGCGGTCTCCCTGCTGCTGGTGCATCTGAAGAAGCGGCGCGCGTGAACGCCACACCGCGTGCGCTGTTGGAGCGGGGTCTCGATGCGCTCGCTCTGTCGCTCGACCAGGCCCGCGTCGAGGCCCTGCTCGATTATCTGGGGTTGCTGCAAAAATGGAACCGCGCCTTCAACCTCACCGCGGTGCGCGAGCCGCGCGAGATGGTCGTCCGTCATCTGCTCGACAGTCTGGCGGTCCGTTCCTGGTTCGATGCGCCCAGGACGCTCGATATCGGCAGCGGCGCGGGTCTGCCCGGGATCCCGCTGGCGATCGCATGCCCGGAGAGCCGCTTCGACCTGCTCGACAGCAACGGCAAGAAGATCCGCTTCATGCGTCAGGCGGTGAATCAGTTGGGGCTGGACAACGTCGAGGTGATCCAGTCGCGTATCGAGGCATGGCGTCCGCCGGCCCTGGCTTACGACCGCATCACCTCGCGCGCGTTCGCCTCGTTGCCTGATATCGTCGACGCGGGCGCGCCATTGTTGCGTGCTGGTGGTAAGATAGTCGCCTTGAAGGGGCGTTTGCGCGCCGACGAGCTGGCCGCCGTGCCGGACGGCTACCGGGCGCGCGCCGAACCCATCGAGGTGCCCGGACTGAACGCGGCGCGCCATGTCATCATCATCGAGAGAACATGACCAGAGTCATCGCAATCGCCAACCAGAAGGGCGGTGTCGGCAAGACCACCACGGCGGTCAATCTGGCCGCGTCGATGGCCAGCATGAAGCAGCGCGTGTTGCTGATCGATCTCGATCCGCAAGGCAACGCGACGATGGGCTGCGGCATCGACAAACACGAGCTCGAGCATCATGTCGGTGATGCCCTGCTGGGCTACTGTCCGGCGCGCGAGGTGGTGCGCCGCGCCGAGGCCAGCGGCTTCGACGTGCTGCCGGCCAACGTCGACCTGACCGCCGCCGAGGTCGGCCTGATCGAACACGAAGCGCGCGAGCGGTGCCTGACGCGCATGCTCGCGCCGGTCAAGCCCGATTACGACTTCGTCTTCGTCGACTGCCCGCCGTCGCTGAACATGCTGACGGTCAACGCCCTGGTCGCGGCGGACAGCGTGCTGGTGCCGTTGCAGACCGAGTACTACGCCCTCGAGGGGCTTAGCGCGCTGCTCGAAACCATCGAACAGATCAAGGCCAGCCGCAATCCGGGGCTGCGTCTCGAGGGCATTCTGCGCACCATGCACGATCCGCGCAACCGCCTCGCCTATGAGGTCTCGAGCCAACTGATCCGGCATTTCAACGACGATGTCTACCGCACCGTGGTGCCGCGCAACGTGCGCCTGGCCGAGGCCCCCAGTCACGGCCTGCCGGCGATGCTCTACGACAAGAGCTCGCGTGGCGCGGTTTCCTATCTTGCCGTGGCCAGCGAGATGTTGCGGCGCGATGGCGGGCGCGAGGCATCGCGCGCCCATGCCGGGAGTTGACGACAATGGTGAGTAAACGAAGGGGACTGGGGCGCGGGCTGGACGCCTTGCTGGGCGGGGCGCAGCAGCGCACGGGGGAAAGCGGCGCGGCGCCGGTCGAGGTCGCGCCGCGCGACGCCGGGGCGGCGCCGGACAGTCTGGCGGTCGACCTCATCGGTCGCGGTCGCTTCCAGCCGCGTCGGGACTTCGACGAAGACAAGCTGCGTGAGTTGGCCGATTCGATCCGCGCCCAGGGCGTGGTGCAGCCGATCGTCGTCCGTCCGGTCGGCGGGGGGCGCTACGAGATCGTCGCCGGCGAGCGCCGCTGGCGCGCCGCGCAGCTCGCCGGGCTGCATGAGATCCCGGTGGTGATCCGCGAGATCGACGACCGCCGCGCGATGGCCGTCGCATTGATCGAAAACATCCAGCGCGACGACCTGAATCCGCTCGAGGAGGCCGGCGCGTTGCGTCGCCTGCTCGACGAGTTCGGCCTGACCCACCAGCAGATCGCCGAGGCGCTCGGCAAATCGCGCGCCTCGGTCTCCAACCTGTTGCGCCTGCTCGACCTCAACGACGAGGTCAAGGCGATGGTCGACGCCGGTGAATTGGAGATGGGGCACGCGCGCGCGCTGCTCGGCCTGAAAGGGGCGGCGCAAAGTCGCGCGGCGCGCGAAGTGGTCGACCAGGGGCTCTCGGTGCGCGCCACCGAGCAGCTTGTGCGCCGCCTGCTCGATGGCGTCGCTGCCGAGCAGGCGGCGAAGCCGAAGAAGCCGCAGGTGCTGGATCCCGATGTGCGTCGCCTGCAAGAGCATCTCTCTGAAAAGCTCGGCGCCAAGGTGCTGATTCAGCGCGGAAAGTCCGGGCGCGGCAAGCTGGTGATCAGCTACTCGTCACTCGACGAGCTGGACGGCATCATCGATCATATCCATTAGTCGCGTGAGCGGGGGGCGGAATTGGGGTAATCCCTGATGCGAGTTC
>Ga0256832_1002373_pt1 | contig 12847 bp, 10 predicted proteins | sample 134614metaG_FD_190534 | JGI IMG/M metagenome (GOLD analysis project Ga0256832, IMG submission 190534) | Hydrothermal vent microbial communities from Lau Basin, Pacific Ocean - 134-614 | ecosystem: Environmental > Aquatic > Marine > Hydrothermal vents | place: Pacific Ocean: Lau Basin | collected... | reverse complement strand
GCCGAGACGGTCGAGGACATGCGCAACGAGGTCATCGAGCGCCTGGTGACCACCCACATCCCGCCCGGCGAATACGCCGACAAGTGGGATGCCGAGGGCCTGCAGAAGCGCGTGGAGGAGGTGCTGGGCCTTGAGCTGCCCATCGTGGACTGGGCCAACGAGGAAGGCATCGCCGATGAGGAGATTCGCGACCGCATCCTCAAGGCGGCGGAAGAGCACTACGCGAAGAAACGCGAGAAATACGGCGACGAGATCATGCATCTCGTCGAAAAGGAGATTCTGCTGCGCGCCATCGACGAGCTGTGGCGCGAGCATCTGGTGAAGCTGGAGCACCTTCGCCAGGCGGTGGCCTTCCGCGGCTATGGCCAGCGCGATCCGCTGCAGGAATACAAGACGGAAGCCTTCGTGCTGTTCGAGAACATGATCGAGGAGCTGCAGGAGCTGGTCACCGCGCAGCTGATGCGCGTGGAGCTGATGACGGAAGAGGAGATGCAGCAGGTGCAGCAGGGCCTGCCCGCCGCCGGCGAGCTGCCCGAAATGCAGGCGCATCATTTCGATCCGTTCACCGGCGTGGACGAAATGGACGACGAGGTCATCGAGGCCAGTTTCGGCGAAGGCCCGGCCCCGGCGTCGAACATCCGCGTGCCGCCGGAGATGCGCGACCCGGAAGATCCCTCCACCTGGGGCAAGGTGGGCCGCAACGAACCCTGCCCCTGCGGTTCGGGCAAGAAATACAAGCGCTGCCACGGCAAGCTGGCCTGAAGCCAGTAGCCAGTAGCCAGAAATCAGAAGCCGGGGTCAACCACTCCTGCGTCATACCCGGGCTTGTCCCGGGTATCCAGAGCAGCCTTTCACCATGCATCGGGCGCTGCATCAAGAATTTCCGGATCGCGACCTCGCCGCACCTTGCTTCTGGATTGCCGTGACAAGAGTTCAGCCCGGCAATGGCATCGAAGGATGGCTGGAGTATTCATCATTTGGAGCACCATGCGTTCGAGGCGCTCATCGTCAGGCATGGGGACTAGAAAAGATTCGTCCGGCCAATCAGCGCGCGATACATGCATGAACATGCATGAAAAAGAGGTGAAGCATTATGAAAGGCACCGACAAGAGAGGCCTCAAACCGATTCCGAAACTGATGACGGATGAGCAGGCCGAGGGATTCGTGGAGAATGCGGACCTGACGGAATATGATCTTTCCGGTTTCCAGCCCGTCCGCTTCGAGTTCGAAAAGAAAACGGCGCGGGTGAACATGCGCCTGCCGGAATCCCTGTTGCGAGCGGTCAAGAACGAGGCCAGTCGCCGCGGCATCCCCTATCAGCGTTTCATCAGGCAGGTGCTGGAAGAGGCCGTGACGGGGAAGGAAAGTTCCATGACGCGGTGACGAAAAGCGTCGTCCGCGATAATGACGATCACAACGAAAACCCTGGCGGCAGGGGCAGACCGCCGGTGGCTTCCTTCATCTTTTCCGCCACCAGCGCTTCCATGCGCTCCTTTGCCTGATTGAGCGCGGCCACGATCAGGTCTTCGAGGATTTCCTTCTCTTCCGGCTTCAGCAGGCTTTCGTCGATGGAAACGTCGCGCACCTCGCCCTTGCCGGTCATGGTGACGCGCACCATGCCGCCGCCGGCTTCGCCTTCCACCGTGGCTTCCGCCAGCTCCTCCTGCATGCGCTGCATTCGCGCCTGCATTTCCTGCATCTGCTGCATCAGCTCGCCGATGTTCTTCATGGCTCTTCCCGTTCGCTGTCGTCCGGAATTTCCGAAACTTCTTCCGCCGGCCGCACCTTCAGGATGCGCGCTTGCGGAAACCGTTGCAGCACCGCCCGCACCGCCGCATCCTCCCGCGCCCGCTGCATCAGTGTGTCCTGTTGCGCGCGTTCCCGTTCCGCCAGCGTCGGCGCGCGCGCGTCGTCTTCCTTCAGCACCAGCCAGCGCCGTCCGGTGAGCGCCTGCAATTTCGCCGCCAGCTGCCGGGTGAAGTCCGCCGGCGCGCCCTCGGCCAGGCCGATCACCAGCCGCCCCGGATCGATGGAAACCGGCCGCACGTAGCGGCGGATGTCGTCGGCCAGCTTCAGATCGCGTTTCTCCCGCGCCAGCGCCACCAATTCCTCGAGACTCTTCGGCTGATCGGCGTCATCCGCCGCCGGCATCGAAACCGGTCGCGGCGCCGCCGCCAGACCCGCCGGCCCGCCCGGAGGCGCGGTGGCGGGCGCGGAGGCCGATGCGCCGGAGTGCGTTCCGTTTCCGCCCCCGGACCGCTCCCGCAGCTTGCGCACCAGCTCCTCCGGCGGCGGCACCTCGGCCACGTGCGCCAGCCGCACCAGCACCATTTCCGCCGCCATCTGCGGCTGCGCCGCCGCCTGCACCTCCCCCATGCCCTTCAGCAGCATCTGCCAGGCGCGCGCCAGCACCGGCACGGATACCTTTTTCGCCAGCGCCAGCCCGCGTTCGCGCTCCTCCTCGCTCACTGATGCATCCACGCCCTTCTCGCCCACAATGGCCAGCTTGGTCACCAGGTGGGTGAAGGCGGCGAGATCGGCCAGCACCCGATAGGGCGCGGCGCCAATGGCGTGCATGTCCTCGAAGCCCGCCAGCGCCGCCGCCACGTCGCCCGCCATGAGTTGTTCGAACAGCGTGATGACCCGCCCATGGTCGGCCAGCCCCAGCATCTCGCGCACGTGCTCGGCCAGCACCCGGCCGCCGCCATAGGCGATGGCCTGATCCAGCAGCGACAGCGAATCGCGCACCGATCCTTCCGCCACCCGCGCGATGGCCTTGAGCGCCGCCTCTTCCGCCTCCACCCGCTCCTTCTCGCAGATGCTTGACAGGTGCTTCAACAAGGTTTCCGCCGGCACCCGCCGCAGGTCGAAGCGCTGGCAGCGCGACAGCACCGTCACCGGGACCTTGCGGATCTCGGTGGTGGCGAAGATGAACTTCACATGCTCCGGCGGCTCTTCCAGCGTCTTCAACAGCGCGTTGAACGCCGCCTTCGAGAGCATGTGCACCTCGTCGATGATGTAGACCTTGTAGCGCGCCGAGACGGGTCGATAGGGCACCTGCTCGATGATCTCGCGGATGTTCTCCACCGAGGTGTGCGAGGCCGCGTCCATCTCCAGCACGTCCACATGCCGCGATTCGAGGATGGCCTCGCAATGCTCGCCGAATTCCGGCATGTGAATGGTGGGCTTGTCCGAAAGGGAATAGTTGAGCGCCCGCGCGATCAGCCGCGCGGTGGTGGTCTTGCCGATGCCGCGCACGCCGGTGAGCATGAACCCCTGCGCGATGCGGCCCGCTTCGAAAGCGTTGGCCAGCGTGCGCACCAGTGCGTCCTGGCCGATGAGTTCGTCGAAGGTCTTCGGGCGGTATTTGCGCGCCAGCACCCGGTAGCCGGAGCCTGCGCCGGCCGGTGGCGTCTCCTGTGGCGTGAGAGATTGGTCGCTCAAGTCCCCGGCCCTCGACACCCGTTGAAAAGGTGGAAGGCCGGACGAGTGACCCGCATTGCGGGCGCGCCTGGGCTGCTTCCTTCCGGACCTGACCCGCTGGGCGGCCCCTGCGTCCACCGCCGGCCTTCCGAGGTCATATATCGGGCCAAACGCGCGACGATGCAAGCCACTTGCCGGCGCACGAACAGATTTTCCACATGTTCCACAATGGTTCTTGAAAAAAGAGAACATTGCCGCTAGGTTGTGCGCGCAACGCGGGAGAGACAAGCGGGGGAAATGGCATGGTTGCGCGGGCGTTGACGGTGGCCTTCAACGGCATGGAGGCCGCGCCGGTGGATGTGCAGGTGCTCATCGCTTCCGGCATGGCGGCCTTTTCCGTCGTCGGCCTGCCGGACAAGGCGGTGGCGGAAAGTCGCGAACGGGTGCGGGCGGCGCTGCACTCGGTGGGCCTGTCGCTGCCGGCGAAGCGCATCACCGTGAACCTCTCGCCCGCCGATCTGCCGAAGGAAGGCAGTCATTACGACCTGCCCATCGCCCTGGCCCTGCTCACCGCCATGGGCGCCCTCCCGCCGGGGTTCGTCGCCGGGCGCCTGAGCATGGGCGAGCTGGCGCTGGACGGTGGCATCGCGCCGGTTTCCGGCGTGTTGCCCGCGGCCATGGCGGCGCTGGGCGAGGGCAGGGGGCTGATCTGCCCGGCGGCCAACGGCGGCGAGGCCGCCTGGGCCGGCGAGGAGCTGGAAATCGTCGCCGCCGCCACCCTGGTGCAGGTGGTCAACCACGCGAAGGGCCTGCAACCCCTGCCGCGTCCGCGCCCCGCCGCCGCCAGAAACGTTGGCGAACAGCCCGATTTGCGCGATGTGCGCGGGCAGGAAAGCGCCAAACGGGCGCTGGAGGTGGCCGCCGCCGGCGGCCACCACCTGCTGATGAACGGCCCGCCGGGTGCGGGCAAGTCCATGCTGGCGGCGCGCCTGCCTTCCATCCTGCCGCCGATGAGCGCGCGCGAGATGCTGGAAACCTCCGTCATCCATTCGCTGGCCGGCGCCTTGCCCGGTGGCGCGGTTTCCGGCGTCCGGCCGTTCCGCGCGCCGCACCATACGGCCTCGCAGGTGGCGCTGGCCGGCGGCGGGCACAGGGCGAAGCCGGGGGAAATGTCGCTGGCGCACAATGGCGTATTGTTCCTGGACGAACTGCCGGAGTTCGCCCCGCGCGCGCTGGAGGTGCTGCGCCAGCCGCTGGAAACCGGCGAGGTGCGCATCGCGCGGGTGAACTATCATGTGACATATCCGGCGCGCTTTCAGCTCGTCGCCGCCATGAACCCGTGCAAGTGCGGCATGGCCTTCGAGCCGGGGCATGCCTGCCGCCGGGGCCGGCGCTGCGCCGAGGATTACATGAGCCGCATTTCCGGCCCGTTGCTGGACCGCTTCGATCTGCGCATCACCGTGCCGGCGGTCAGCGCCGCCGATCTGAGCCTGCCGCCGGCGCGCGAGGGGTCGGCCGAGGTGGCCGCCCGCGTCGCCGCCGCCCGCCAACGCCAGGCGCGGCGCAACGCCGCCCTGGGCCTGCCGGCGGAGCGCGCCAATGCCCAGTTGCCGGTGCGCGCGCTGGAGGAGGTGGCCGCACCCGACGCCGAAGGCCGGACGTTTCTCAACAAGGCGGCGGAGGCGCTGCGCCTCTCGGCGCGGGGGTATCACCGGGTGCTGCGGGTGGCCCGCACGCTGGCCGACCTGGCGGGCGAGGACAAGGTGCGCCGCGTGCACATCGCCGAGGCGCTGGCCTACCGTGGCCGGCCCGGCGCCGCCGCGGCCGCCTGATGGCCCCGGCCCGCATGGCGCCGGTCATGCATCCCATGCGGCTCCGGGCGCAAAGGCCCCGCTTTCACCGGGTGCCGAACAGGCGGTCGCCGGCATCGCCCAGGCCGGGCACGATGTAGCCCTTGTCGTTCAGCTGTTCGTCCACCGCCGCGGTGATGATGCGCACGTCCGGATGCTCCCGGGCCAGGTTCTCCACCCCTTCCGGAGCGGCCAGCAGGCACATGAAGCGCACGTCCTTGGCGCCCGCCTCCTTCACGATGTCGATGGCGGCGACGGCCGAATTGCCCGTGGCCAGCATCGGATCCAGCATCACCGTGGTGCGCTTGTCCATCTCCTTCGGCAGCTTGCTGTAATATTGCACGGGCTTCAGCGTCGTCTCGTCGCGGAACAGGCCGATGAAGCCCACTCGCGCCAATGGAGACAATTCCAGCATGCCGTCCAGCAGGCCGATGCCGGCGCGCAGGATCGGCACCAGCGCCAGCTTCTTGCCCTTCAGTATCGGCGCTTCCATCTCCGCCAGCGGCGTTTCGATGCGCCGCGTGGTCAGCGGCAGGTCGCGCAGGGTCTCATAGCCCAGCAACAGCGAGATCTCCTTCAGCAACTGGCGAAACTGCGCCGAGGGCGTCGTCCTTTCGCGCATCAGGGTCAGTTTGTGCTGGATCAGCGGATGATCGACGAGAACGAGGTTTTCATGCATGTCGGGCCTCCCGAAAACGGCGTTTCCCGCGCGATGGTAGCACCGCGCGGCCGTGCGTGAAGCACGGGCGTCGGGTTATCAACAGGACGCGCCACGCGCTCTTGCCGTCATCCGCCCGGCGCGGCAAGCTGGCGCCGGCAGTGCGGGGAACGACAACCACGCGACCACGACATTCCGCATCCACAGGGGAGGGGACAGGATGAACAGGGACTTCTCGCAGCCGGAATACCGCTTTCACCCCGGTCAATGGTTCATCGGCGCGCAGATGCTGTTCGTGGCCTTCGGCGCGCTGGTGCTGGTGCCCATTCTCACCGGGCTTGACCCGAACGTGGCGCTGTTCACCGCCGGGCTGGGCACGCTCATCTTCCAGGTCGTCACCCGCGGCAAGGTGCCGGTGTTCCTGGCTTCTTCCTTCGCCTTCATCTCGCCCATCATCGTCGCTTCCGGCAAGTGGGGCATGGCCGCCACGCTGGGCGGGCTGGCCGCCGCCGGGCTGGTCTATCTGGCGCTATCCGGCATGGTGCGCCTGCGCGGCAGCGTGTGGCTGGAGCGCTATCTGCCGCGGGTGGTGACGGGGCCGGTGATCATGGTCATCGGCCTCATCCTGGCGCCGGTGGCGGTGAACCTGGCGCTGGGCAAGACCGGCGACGGCGCCAAACAGCTGGTGGCGCTGGGGCCGGCGTTGATACTGGCGGGCGTTTCGCTGGCCGCCACCATCGCCGCCATCGTCTGGGGGCGCGGGCTGGTGCGCGTCATCCCGGTGCTCATCGGCGGCATCGTCGGCTATGTGGCGGCCATCGTCATGGACACGATGGGCTATGACGTCATCAACTTCGCCCCAATCGCCAAGGCGGCATGGTTCGCGGTGCCGAATTTCACCTTTCCGGAGTTCAACATCAGCGCCATTCTGTTCATCCTGCCGGTGGCCATCGCCCCGGCCATCGAGCATTTCGGCGACGTCATCGCCATCGGCCAGGTGACCGGGCGCGACTATTTGAAGGACCCCGGCGTGGACAAAACGCTGCTGGGCGATGGTCTTGCCACCTCCGCCGCCGCCCTGCTGGGCGGCCCGCCCAACACCACCTATTCGGAGGTCACCGGCGCGGTGACCATCACCCGCGCCTTCAACCCCGCCATCATGACCTGGGCCGCCATCTGGGCCATCCTGCTCGCCTTCGTAGGCAAGCTCGGCGCGGTGCTGGCCACCATTCCGACGCCGGTGATGGGCGGCATTCTCATGCTGCTGTTCGGCGCCATCGTCGTGGTCGGACTGAACTCGCTGGTGAAGGAGGGCGAGGACCTGACGAAACCACGCAATCTCGTCATCGTGGCGCTCATCCTCGTTTCCGGCATCGGCGGGCTGACGCTGAGCTGGGGTGATTTCTCGCTCACCGGCATTGGCCTTGCGGGCATTGTCGGCGTGGTGGCGAACCTCATTCTGCCGGGCAAGAAGGTGGTGGAGCAGCCTTGACCAACGATCCGGCGCTGACGGACGATGCCTTTCTCGGTGGGCGGTTGCGCATCCTGCAACCGGCGAAGGGCTTTCGCGCTGGCATCGATTCGGTGCTGCTGGCCGCCGCCGTGCCGGCGAAGGCGGGCGAGGCGGTGTTCGAAGCCGGCACCGGTCCGGGCGTGGCGGCGCTGTGCCTGCTTTCGCGCGTGCCGGGCGTGCGGGTGACCGGCGCGGAAGCGAACCCGGACTACGCCGCACTCGCCCGCCGGAACGCCGAACGCAACGAACTGGCGGAAGTTTTCGAGGTCATCACCGGAAATGCCTTGCGCGCCGGCAAGCGGGACGGCCCGCCGGGTCTGTCGCCGGGCACCTTCGACCACGCCTTCGCCAACCCGCCCTATCACGCCGCCGATGCCGTGCAGCATTCGCCGCATGCGGACAAGGCCCGCGCCCACGTGCTCATGGAAGCGCCTTTGCCCGAGTGGGTGCGCACGCTGGCCCGCATGGTGCGCCCGAAGGGCACCATCACGCTGATCCAGCCCGCCGCCGCCTTGCCCGAGCTGCTTTGCGCCATGCAGGCGGCGAAGCTGGGGGCCATCGTCATCGCGCCCGTCTGGCCGCGCGCGGGCAGGCCCGCCAGCCGTGTGCTGGTGCGCGCCGTGCGTGGCGTGAAGACGCCGGCGCGGTTATTGCCGGGCCTGACGCTGCACGAAGAAGGCCACGCCTTCACGCCAGATGCCGAGGCCATTCTGCGCCACGCCGCGCCGTTTCCGGAACTGGCCCGGATCGGGTGAAGGAGTTGTGAAACAGGCATATCGGTTGTTCGGAGAGACGCTTGAATGAGATTATACCAGGCTGCGCAAAGGTTGACCGGTGAAAGCGCCCCGCGCTCCCGCCCAACCCCTGGGTTTTCAGAATTTGGGGGTTGGGCGGGGGCGCGGGGCGGTGGGTGGTTCTTTATGCATCTTGGTATTAAATGATGGAAAAACATTTTCCCCGGGCATTGGCGGCGGCGCGCGGCGCGGCTAGAAAGGGGGCATGGACGAACGGCTGAAGAAATACGCCACGCAGGACGTGCCGCGCTACACCAGCTACCCCACGGCGGTGCAGTTTTCGAACGACTTCGCGCCGGAAACGTGGGTGGACTGGCTGGGCGCGCTGCCCGAGGACGCCTCGCTTTCCGTTTACGTGCACATCCCCTTCTGCCGGCAGATGTGCTGGTATTGCGGCTGTCACACCACCATCCCCAACACCTATGAGCGCGCCGCCACCTATACCCGCAGGCTGCTGAAGGAAATCGCGCTGACCGCGCCGATGCTGAAGGGGCCGAAGGGCCGGGTGACGCATTTTCACTTCGGCGGCGGCACCCCCACCTATCTGGCGGAGGACGACCTCCGCGCCATCGTGGCGAAGGTGCGCGACCTGTTCGGCTTCGCGGAAGGCGCGGAGATCGCCATCGAGATGGATCCGCGCACCTTTTCACGCGAGAAGGCTTTCGCGCTCGCGGAGATGGGCTTCAACCGCGGCAGCTTCGGCGTGCAGGACTTCAACGCCCGGGTGCAGGAGCTGGTCAACCGCATCCAGCCCTACGAGATGGTGGCAGAATGCGTGAAGAACCTGCATGACGCCGGCATCGAGGCGGTGAACTTCGACCTGATGTATGGCCTGCCCGGCCAGACGGTGGACTCGGTCATCGAGACGGCGAAGCTGGCCGCCGGGTTGCGTCCGGATCGCATCGCCGTGTTCGGCTATGCCCACGTGCCGTGGTTCAAGAAACACCAGAAGATGATTCGCGACGAAGATTTGCCCGGCATCGAGGAGCGCTATGAGCAGGCCGTCGCCATCGGCGAGACGCTCACCGCCAACGGCTACACGGCCATCGGGCTGGATCATTACGCCCGCGACGACGATCCCATGACCACGGCGCTTCATGCCGGCACGCTGCGGCGCAATTTCCAGGGCTACACGGTGGATCCGGCGGATGCGCTGGTGGGTTTCGGCTGCTCGGCCATTTCCTCGCTGCCGCGGGGCTATGCCCAGTCCGCCCGCGACATGGCGAAATGGGCCACCCGTATCGAGGAAGGCCGCCTCGCCATCGACCGCGGCATCGCCATCACGCCGGAAGACCGCATGCGCGCGGAGATCATCGAAAGGCTCATGTGCTTCCTTCGGGTCGACCCGCGGGCGATTGCCGAAAAGCACGGCTTCGACCCGGCCATGCTCGCCGCGTCATACGAAAAGCTGAAGCCCCTGGAAGCGGACGGCCTGTGCCGGGTGGAGGAGGACGGCCGGGTCATCGTGCCGGAAGACAGAAGGCTGTTCGTGCGCACCGTGTGCACGGCCTTCGACGCCCATTATCAGCCCCGGCCCCAGCGCCACGCCAAGGCGGTGTGATACCAAGATGCGCAAAGGTTGACCGGTGAAACCGCCCCGCGCCCCCGCCCAACCCCTGGGTTCTCAGAATTTGGGGGTTGGGCGGGGGCGCGGGGCGGTGGGTGGTTCTTTATGCATATTGGCATCATTCCTTGGCCAATCCGGAAACGATGCTCTGACGCAAGTTGACGCGGCCGGTCAGTTGCTCGAATGCTTCCTTGTCGTCGCGCGTATCCATCACCTGGGCGCACTCCGGTGCGCACAGATAGGTCGCGCGCTTGCCATCGCGGTAGAGGGACATTTCCTCCGGATGCCCCGGGCTTACCACGACGTCGAACTGGGCCAGCCTGCGGCCCTTGGTGTCCAGCACGATGACGTTGGTTTTCCCAAAATTGCGGCCCTGCACCAGCACCTTGTCGCCAATGGCGGCCACGTCGGCATAGGCCGGGTTGCCCACGATGAGCGTGGCGGCCTTGCCGGCCACGTTCACCAGCGTCGCGGTATCCGGCGTCACCTTCACCGTCACCGCGTGCGCGCCCGCCACGCCCATCAGGCCCAGCGCCAGCAGAACGCCCGCGCCATGATGCGCCACCATCCGCAGAAATCCTTTTCCGGCCATGCCTGCATACCCCTGTTCGCAACTGCATACAAACTTCCACGGCTCCGGGAGCCGGCGTTTCTGCACACAACCTGCCAGAACAGGGTAAATTGCGGGTTAAGCCTCTTGCGCGAGGTGTCCGGCCAGCGCCCCGGCGATGAGCCGGCGCGTTTCCTCCACGCCATACAACGCCACGAAGGAACCGAAGCGCGGCCCCTGCGGCTGGCCCAGCAACACTTCGTAGAGCGTGCGGAACCAGTCGCGCAATGGCTCATACCCATGCGCCTTGCCCACTTCATAGACGAGGTTCTGGATGCTCTGCGCATCCGCCGTTTCGGGCAACTCGCCAAGCCGGCGCTCCAGCTCCATGAGCGCCGCGCGGTCGCGCTCATCCGGCGCGCGATAGCGCTTGGCCGGTTTCACGAAGTCTTCATAGTAGTTGATTGCGTAATCCATCAGCCGGTCCACTTCCGGGTGGTTTTCCGGCGTCGCGCCCGGCGCGTAGCGCGAAACGAAGCCCCACAGCACCTTCTTGTCCTCCGCATGCGCGGCGGAAACGAGGTTCAGGAGCAGCGCGAAGGTGATGGGCATGTCCACCTGCGGCGGATTGCCGCGGTGAATGTGCCATACGGGGTTGGCCAGCCTGTCTTTCATCTCCTGCTGCGGATATTTGCGCAGATGCGCGTAATAATCGTCCACGTGCTGCGGAATGACGTCGAAATAGAGCCTTTTGGCCGTTTTCGGCTTGTTGAACATGAACAGTTGCAGGCTTTCCTGTGTGCCGTAGCGCAGCCATTCCTCGATGGTCAGCCCGTTGCCCCTGGACTTGGAAATCTTCTGGCCGTTCTCGTCCAGAAACAGCTCGTAGATGAAGGTTTCCGGCGGCTGGCCGCCCAGCGCGCGCACGATGCGCTCGCCCACCTTCACCGAATCGATCAGGTCCTTGCCGGCCATTTCGTAGTCCACCCCCAGCGCATGCCAGCGCATGGCCCAGTCCGGCTTCCATTGCAGCTTGCACCTGCCCCCGGTGACCGGCGTCTCGTATCGCTTGCCGGTTTCCGGGTCGCGCCAGACGATGCTGCCCGCGTCCAGCTTCACCTCCTCCACCGGCACCTGCATGACGATGCCGGTTTCCGGGTGGATGGGCAGAAACGGCGCGTAGGTCTTGCGCCGCTCCTCGCCCAGCGTCGGCAGCATGATGGCCATCACCTCGTCGAACTTCTCCAGCATGCGCAACAGCGCGGCATCGAACCTGCCGGAGGTGTAGTAATCGGTGGAGGAAGCGAATTCGTAGTCGAAACCGAATTCGTCCAGGAACCGGCGCAACTTCTCATTGTTGTGGGCGCCGAAGCTCTCGTGGCAGCCGAAGGGGTCGGGCACCTGCGTCAGTGGCTTGCCGAGATTGGCCGCAAGCAGCTCCTGGTTGGGCACGTTGTCCGGAACCTTGCGCAGAGCGTCCATGTCGTCGGAGAAGCAGATGAGCTTCGTCTTCACATCGGCGATGGTTTGCAGCGCGTGGCGCACCATGAGCGTGCGCGCAACCTCGCCGAAGGTGCCGATGTGCGGCAGACCCGAGGGGCCATAACCGGTTTCGAACAGCACCGGCTTTTCGGGATCGCGGTCTTTCTGGCGTTCGAGCCGTTTCAGGATGCGCCGCGCTTCCGCGAAGGGCCAGGCCTTCGATTCCATCGCCGCCGCGCGCAGGGCCGGATCCACGCCGCTCATGTCGTCATTCCCTTCTGAACGTTCCGGATATTCCGGAGTAATGCCAACTTGGGCAAAGGCCGATTGGCTCGCAACCACCCCGCGCCCTCATCCGGGCCCCTGTTTCCACAATTCGAGGGCCCAAGTGGGGGCGCGGGGTGGTGGGTGGTTCCTCATATTCGAGAAGCATCTGCGCCGTTTGCGCGGGCGCGTCAAGGCATCTGCCCTTTTCAGCACACCGGAAAACCGGCATATATGGTTGCAATCATCATGTTCGCACAAGGAGGCCGTCATGCTTCGCGCGCTGCATTTCGCCATTTTGTCCGCTACCCTGATTGTCATGTCTCCGGCCCTTTCCCCCGTCGTCGTCAAGGCCGCGTCGGCGGCGGAGCAGGGCAAGGAAAAGAAGAAGGAGAAGGTGGACATCACCGCCGACGACATGCAGGTCTATGAAAAGGACAACAAGGTTCTTTTCATCGGCAACGTGAAGGCCATCAAGGGCGAAACGACACTGTATGCGGACAAGCTGGAGGTTTTCACCGAAAAGGAGAAGCAGCCCGACGGTTCGGAAAAGACCAAGGTGCGCCGGTTGATCGCCACCGGGCATGTGCGCATCGTCAAGCCGAAGGTGACCATCACCGGCGAGAAGGCGAACATGGACGTGAAAAAGGATGAAGTCGTGGTCACCGGCAATGTCGTGGTGAAAAAGCCCGACGCCACGATTCAGGGCGACAAGCTGATCGCCAACCTGAAGACGGACGTGACC
>Ga0256832_1002372_pt1 | contig 12847 bp, 10 predicted proteins | sample 134614metaG_FD_190534 | JGI IMG/M metagenome (GOLD analysis project Ga0256832, IMG submission 190534) | Hydrothermal vent microbial communities from Lau Basin, Pacific Ocean - 134-614 | ecosystem: Environmental > Aquatic > Marine > Hydrothermal vents | place: Pacific Ocean: Lau Basin | collected... | reverse complement strand
GACCGTCGAACTGAGCCCGGACGAGATCCTGGTGCAGACCCAGCCCGCGGAAGGCCTGGCCGTGGCCGCGGACAAGGTCATCACCGTGGGCATCGACACGGAGATCACGCCCGAACTGCGGGCCGAGGGCCTGGCCCGAGAGGTGGTGCGCCGCATCCAGAGCATGCGCAAGAACGCGGACTTCGACATCGCCGACCACATTCGCACCTGGTGGGCCACCGAAGATGAGGAGCTGGCGGAAGTGATGGACGCGTGGAGCGAGTACATCCGCTCGGAGACCCTGACCGACGAGCTCATCGCTGGCGAGCCCCCCGCGGAGGCGCACATCGAACGCCACAAGATCGACGGCAAGCAGGTCATTTTGGGCGTGCAGCGGGCGTAGGTCTCTCAAAAACGGAAAGACGCCATGAAACGGTTGTCTTATCTTTTGCGATCCAACAATGAAAAGGTCGGGCTTTCGCTGATCCTTATCATTGCGTTCGCCTTGCGGGTCTTCCAACTCGGTAAACCCGACTTATGGATGGACGAGTTGGGGCAGGCAACCGCGGCTATCAAGCCTTTGCCTCGAATGTTATTTGTCGTTCAGAAGCATCACGGCGCCGCCCCGCTAGATTATCTCATCACCATGATGCTGGTGAGGTGGTCTCGCTTAGCGGGCGTGCTACGCACACCTGCTGCCTTATGGGGGACTCTGACCGTGTACTGGGTCTATCGCCTAGGCCAGTTGTTTGGGAACCTGCGCGTGGGGCTCATAGCAGCGACGCTGGCCGCAGTGAATGTGTTCCTGTTGCGGTACGCCCAAGAGTTACGATTTTACGCTCTTTTTGTCCTCCTGACGTTGATTACCACTGAGCTGGTCTGGCGGGCCTGGCAACAACGCACATGGCGGGACTGGCTACTTTACGGCGGCGTCGTGACATTGCTCTATTATGCCCACTATTTTGGGTTGCTGGCTACCGGGCTACATGGCCTATGGATAATGGCATTGAGCGGGCAGGCACTATACACGAACAGGGCGGCCAAAGCATGGATTGTTCGCCAGTGGCTGGCTTTTCTGGCAGCTGTTGGGGGCGCTGCATTGTTGTTCGCTCCATGGGCAGTCTATGATCTGTCCCAGGAAAAGGGATTGCCTCATCCACCCCTCCCCGAACTTAGTCTGACATGGGTGCAACAACTCTTGCACGTAATGGCCGGCCGGGTCGACGCCTGGTGGTTATGGCTGGGGTTGGCGTTCATTGGTCTTTTGTTGTCATTTCGAAAGTCATGGCCCACGGGCCTGTTTCTTTCCGCTGCGCTCCTGCTGACGCCCATTCTCGTTCTATGGATTGATCGTCGTCAAAATTACTTTTTCCATCCTCGCCAAATAATTTTCCTCCTACCGTACTATCTCATTTTAGCCGCATGGGGAGTAGATGGCATCGCAAATTGGCTGGCTCTCCACATTGTTTCTTCACATCGGGGATGGGTTCAGATCGGGCTCGCTGGGAGCATAGTGACGATAATGCTCAGCCTAAATGTCCCTATTTTGAAAAATTATTATGAGATTGCCCAGATCCGACGCGAAGATATCGCTTACCAACCCCTCACCGACGTCACAGCCTGGCGAGGTGCAGCGGAACTGGTTGAAGCGAACTGGCGGGAAGGTGATAGGTTAATCTTCTTGGCTCGCCACGATACGGCAAGTATTCCCTTTTATCTCCCTTCTTCATTGCGAAAACAGGGGGTGTTAATAGAAAACCTGTCCCTGTTGCAAAACCTCTACGAGGAGAGGCGTCCCATGTGGGTAGTCTACACACCCATGATCCGTCTGACGCCAGAGGCGGAAGCAATGAAAGACTGGCTACAGAAACAACCCGCCCTTCATTTTTCTTTGCCCGGAAACGTCCATGTCTACCTTTTACAAGAAGGATTGGACGCTAAGCAACTTTGGGAACAACGTTTGCGCACTGGCCATCTGCCCCCCATTGCTTATTTGTGGGCCGCATATGGTCGAGCCATCCGTTCGTTGGATCATGAGGCAGCTATGCAGGCTTTCGAAAAAGCGGCTGCACTCTCGGATTACATTCGACCCCGTAAAGACTATTTCATTCCCTCAGACTACGCTGGCGTTTCCCAGTCTCCTGCAGGAAGGGATATAATAGTGGAGACGCGGGCGGATTATTTAGCAGAAGCGGCTCATGAGGCATTGATGTTAGGTCAAGCTGACTTGGCCTTGCGCTATCTCGCCAAGGCTGAGGCCCTAGATACAGAGAACCCTCATGTCGCTCTTCAAAAGGGATGGGCGTTGTTGCAGTTGGGGCGAGCGGACGAGGCCATCGCAACGCTGCGCTACGCCCGCGAAACCCTGAATTTGCAAAATCCCTGGCTTGACATTTTCCTTGGTCGCGCATATACCCAAAAAGGAGAATATCATCAAGCCATACAATCATATCAAGAAGCGCTACAATACGATCCGAATCTTCATCAGGCCCGCTATGCCTTGGGTTCTGCGTATGAAGCCCTTGGCGAGCGGGACAAAGCGGCTTATTGGTATCAAAATTATCTCGATTATACTCCCAACGGGCCACTGGCTGAACAGGCGCGCCAACATCTTCAGACATTATCGGATTAATGACGGTTTCATCCACAGGAACAATGCAAACGATCAAGACCTCCTTCATCGAGACTTGTGCGGAGCGCTCTGTCTTGGTTTTGATTCTGATTATCGCCAGCGTCCTTCGTCTCTTTAGGCTGGGTTATCCCAGCTTGTGGCTCGATGAGATTGGTCAAGCGTTGGTGGCTAACCGCCCTTTTCCCATGTTTTGGAGAGGGGTGGAAGCGCACCATGGCGCCGCCCCCCTGGATTATCTCATCACCAAAGGAATAATCCTCTTGGGCGGGCAATCGGATTTCGCGTTGCGATTACCCGCCGCTTTGTGGGGCGTCTTAAGCGTGTATTGGAGCTATCGGCTGGGCAAACGGTTGTGGTCATCCCATGCCGGCCTGTTGGTGGCCACGCTGTTGGCGCTGCATCCCCTGCACTTGCGTTATTCCCAGGAACTGCGTTTTTACGCCCTCTTCATTTTCCTGTCGCTTGTCAGCACCGAGGTTTTTCTCATTGCCTGGGAGAAGGAGCGACGATCATGGTGGCTGTGTTACGTTGCAACCGCTCTGATCATGCTCTATAGCCATTATTATGGCGGCCTGACGCTTGGACTACACGGTCTTTGGGCGCTTATTGACAGCTTCTGGCCCAATTCGAATGACGCTCCTAACAGACGCCCCCGGTTCATTCATTTTCTCTTTGCCGCAGGAATCGCGATTCTACTTTTTTTGCCCTGGATGGCATATGACCTTCCCAAAGAGAAAGGCTTTGCCCGGGCCCAACCGCCCCAGCTTGCCGCGAAGTTGGTTCAAGATGTTGTAATAAGCTTTTCTAAACCGATCAGAAATGCTTGGATCGCGGGGCTCCTGGCCATCGGGGGGCTTGTCGCACTCCTGCGCAAAAGACGCACCGCTGCGCTCGCTTTGGGATTTTGGCTCTTCTGGTTGTTACCCCTGATTTTGTGGATCGATATAAAGTTTTCTTACTTTTTCCACATCCGACAAATCCTTCTTGGATTACCTTTTTTTCTCATGCTGATCGCTGGCGGCATGGCGTATGGGGTTGATCTCAGCATCGTGGCAGCACGAAGGCGGTGGGAATGTGTGCAAGCCTGGCCTTTACACCTGATGGGAGCCTTGGCCATCGTCATGACACTAATTCTTTTCGCTCGTCCCTCCCTTTTCCCGTATTACACCAGCCAAGACTCCCGGGAAGATTGGAAAGGCGCAGCACGATTGGTAGAACGCAATCTTCTGCCAGTGGATAAACTACTTTATCTTTCATACACCGACCGGCATTATTTTAAGCATTATATGCCCCCGAAATTATGGGAAGCTTCACAGGAGATGACTGAACAAGAAGAGCTGGAAGCGATTCTTGCCGAGGGAACAGCTATTTGGGTGCCAGTTTCACCCTACGTGTCTTTTACCAATCCCGCCGCGCCAGACCTGGAAGCATGGTTGAAAGCACAGGGTGCAATCCCTTTTATCTTCAATCAACAATTTACATTGTATTTTCTTTCGCCACATCAAGATAAAGCCGCACTACAAGCCCGAGCCGAACAATGGACGGCCCCTGAGCGTCTACATTGGTGGGTGGTTGTCGGCAAAGCCATGAGCCAGGCTAACGCCCACGAGACAGCGATCGCAGCTTTTCTTCATGCCGCCAGCCTGCCCGATTTCCGTGCATCCAAAGCCGAAGCCCTCACCCTGGCCGGGAACGAAGCACTAACGCTGGAGAGGCCACGCCAAGCCTTGGTGTACTTTGAACAGGCTTTACAGATCGATCCAACCTATAACCAAGCCTGGATGCAGCGTGTGCGCGCCTTGCTACGGCTCGGTCAACCACAACAAGCCCTAACCGCCTTGGCGAAGGCTGAACAGTTGATGGGTGAGGAAGACTACTGGTTGGCGTGGTTCCGCGCTCGCAGCTACGCCGCCCTAGGGGAATGGGACAACGCAATTGCAGCGTACCAACGGACACTTACCCTCCAGCCCCATGCCCGTCATATCCCCTTCTTTCTGGCACGGGCTTATGAACAAAAAGGGGACTTGGTTCAGGCTCGAATCTGGTATCAGACCTATTTGGAGCAAGACCCCAACGGTCCCTTTGCTTCACAAGCCCAAGCCTTTCTGGCATCCCATTGAGTGTTTTAACTGAAGTCATTTCCGAAGTCCGATTTTTTCTTCCTCGCGCCCGAGGCTGAACGACACTGTTGGTAAACCTCAAGCAGGTTGCATGGACGCCTTGGCACCACCGACTCGAAGTCGGAGCGCCTAAACTAAACGCATTTTGAAATCAGGTGTTTTCGGCCTCGGCCACCCGGAGCTGAACGACACTGTTGGCAAACCCCAAGCAGGCTGCAAAACAAACCGGCAGAGGCGGTGATCCGTCAATGCTGCCCCCACCCCTGCGCCCCTCCCCCGATACTCGCTCCGCTCGTGTTCGGGGGGAGGGGGACGCCCGAACCCAGTTGATTTTCAAGGAATAAGCCCTTCTTCCGGAGTAAAGACCTCCTCCCCCGCTTTGCGGGGGAGGCCAGGAGGGGGCCCATCCCCGCCGCATCCAGGTAAACCAACAGTATCGCGAACCTGCGGGCGGCGGCGCGGCCAGAGAATCGCCTTTCATGGATAATCCAATGCGAACCAAAAGCCTTGGTTTCAATTTGCTTTCGGTTTAAAGCGTCCGAGTTATGGAGTTTTACAAATTAAACGGGTCATAGGCCTCATTCTATTACCGGATTGTCTTGTAAACGTTCATCACTCGGCTGGTGCGACTGGCTAGCGCCAACTCATTTGGGACGCACCCAAAAGAAACAGCGGCGAAAGCGGACAAAATCACCTTGGCAATAGGATGTCACCATCCCGCTTCCCCTCAAACATCAAGCCACGCCAAGGGCATCGCCCGCGATATTCGGCGCGAAATCATCCAGCAGGGCCCGAGGAATACGCTGGGGCAGGCCCGTTTTGAAGTTCACCCACACCCATAACGCCTGCGCTCTCACCAACAGCCGCCCGGATTCCGCATGGTGGATGGTGTAGTAACGCATGCCCGTGGCCCGTCGAGGCTGCCCGGCCCAGGTCGCCACCCGCAGGACGTCGCCCAGCCGGGCGGGATGGAGATAGAGCGTGCGATAGCGGCGGGCCACAAACCCCTGCCCCATGCTCATCATGCGCGTCATGGGCCATCCCATGGCCTCGCCCGCCCGCCAACTGATATTCTCCAGAAAATACATGTACGCCGCGCCATTCACCAGGCGAGAAAAATCGAGATCGCGCCATTCCACCGCCCGCTCCAATGTATAGACGAACTCAGGCGGGGGCGGCGCAGGGGGAAAGGGCTCGGGCGGAGGCGCCGGATCGATGGGGCCCGGATGCATGGCCTGAATCAAGGACTCGGGCACAGGATGGATAGCGAGACTGTCGCCCTGCATCAGCACCCACTCGCTCACCCCTTTGGCCGCGGTCTCCCCGCTGGACGCATCATAGATGACATAGCCATTGCGAATATGGCTTGCATTCGCCTCCAGCACCCGCGTGCAAACCCGCACGGCGTTGCCATACGCCAGGGGCTTGTAATAGGTGATGTCATTTTCCCGCATCTGGAAGAGAGGCTGATCGGGCCTGGGATGGGTGATATCGAATCCCGCCGCAGCCAGCGCCTTCAACGCCGCTTCCTGCATCCATTGCAAATAGACGCCGTGATTCACATGCCCGAAAGCGTCGCACTCATAATGTCGGATATCGAAGAAAGCTTCGTATTGCAATGACATGACCTTCTTCCCTTCCATTGGGAGAGTGAACTATGAAACGCCCGCGGGCCGTCGCCCTTTCAGCGTGACAGCACAAGCGAAACGTAACTGCTCAGGTAGCCTGATGTGCCCGCGAAAGCGTTTTGCCACGAAGGCTCGAAGAAACGAAGACAATACAGGTTTGCAAGTCGCAAGTGGCAAGTTCTTCTGGCAGCGACATTTCTCACCTGCTACTTGCTACCTGCCACCTGCCACTTTTCCCCTTCGTGCTTTCGTTCCGTCGTGTCTTCGTGGTATTTGACCTCGCTACGTGAGTAGTTGCGGCGAAACGATGCCCCTGGCTCCAATCGAACCCGGCCTCGCGACGGCATCGTCAACAGCCTGTTCCCATTATACGCACTTTTCCTGAACAGAGAAGTCGGATATACTCCAATTGAATCCGATATCCTCTCTTTCGTCCTTTTTGGCCATGATGCCCGATTTTCTACAATTTTCCCTTTGGAGCGCGATCTTCGCCATCGTTGCCGGTTACCTCATCGGCTCCATCCCCACCGGCGTCATCCTCGCCCGCCTGTTTCGCGGGCCCGACCCCCGCACCGTTGGCTCCACCCACACGGGCGCGACCAATGTCTTTCGAAATATCAATCCCGCCGCGGGAGTGCTGACGGGCGTTTTTGACTTCGTCAAAGGCGCGCTGGCGGTGTGGCTGGTGCAGCTCCTCTTCCCCAGCCCCTGGGTCATTCCCCTGGCCGGGACGGCCGCGGTGGCCGGGCATTGCTGGCCCGCGTTTCTCAACTTTCGCGGGGGGATGGGCGTGGCCACGGCCGCGGGGTTGGCCCTCTGGCAATTCCCCGTGGTCACTCCCATCTTCGCCGCAGCTTACCTGGCAGTCAACCACTTCATGAAGCATCAGGCCCGCACCATGATGCTCGTTTCGGCGCTGCTGCCGCTGATGCTGCTCCCCTTCCGCCCTGCGCCCGAAAAGATGGCCCTGGCAGTGGGCATGGCCGTCGTCCTGGTCATCCGCTGGTCGTCCGATTTTTACCGGGTCTACGATTGAGCCATCAGGTCGGCAATCCACGCCTTCAGCGATCGCGGCGGACGGCTCAGCAGCCAGCCCAGCACCCGAGGATTGCCAGCCAGCCCATAGGCCTCATAATACTCGAACATCTTTAGCAGCGTCTCGCGAGCATACTCACTGAGGCCAGACGCCCGCTGCGCCCACTCATCTCGCGGGATGGCCTCGGCCCGCACCGGACGGCCCAGGGCATGGGCGAAGGCCGCGGCGACGTCGTGCTGAGAGAGAGGAGGCGTTCCTGCAAGCTCGTAGATGGCGAAGTCATGGCCCGGATCCAGCAGCGCGATGGCCGCAGCCTCGGCCACATCCCGCAAATCCACCAGGCTGATGCGAGCCCCGGGCGCGTAGGGCTGGCGCAAGACGCCCTCGTCGCGGATGGTGGGCCATTGGGCCAGCAGGTTTTGCATGTAGGCGGTGGGCTGGAGGATGGTGAACGTCAGGCCGCTGGTAAAAAGATGCTCCTCCACCCGCAGCTTCCACCAGTGATGGGGCATGGCTTCCGTTTGGGGATGGAGCACGGAATGATAGACAAAGCGCCCGACGCCCGCCTGACTGGCCGCGTCGATAGCCATGCGCCCGAGATCGAACTCGCGAGGGAACATGTTGGGCGCAATGTGATAGACGGCGTCCACGCCCGCCAGCGCGTCGGGCCACAGCGCGGGGTCCAGCATATCCCCGGCGATGGTCTCGACGCCTGCACGTGCCAGCGCCTCAGCGTGTGCGGACGTGCGCACCCAGGCCCGCACCCGAGCGCCGCGGGCCAGAATCGCCTCGATGACGTGTCGGCCGGTCTTTCCACCGGCTCCGGTGACGAGTATCTTCATGGCGTAACCTCCTGCCGCCATTGTACACCATTTTCTCCATGTCGTTGGACATCCATCACCTCCCGTCCTATAATCCATTCACCGTATGGCCGGTTACTGATCACCGATTACTGAAAATGCCCACCATCCTCCTCGCCCTGGGAACCAATCTCGGCGACCGCGTCGCCAACCTGGCTCGCGCCCGCGACCTGCTGGCCCAGACCATCCTCATCCAGGCCATTTCCCCCATCTACGAGACCGAGCCCTGGGGCGTGGTGAATCAACCCATGTTCCTCAACCAGACGTTGCAAGGAGAAACCGATCTCGATCCGGAGGCCCTGCTTGACCTGGCCAAGGATATCGAGCAGGCCATGGGACGCATCTTCGGCGAAGTGCGCTACGGCCCCCGCATCATCGACATCGATATCCTCGCCTACGAGGACCTGGTCTTCAAATCCCCGCGGTTGACCATCCCCCATCCGCGCCTGCCCGAGCGGGCCTTCGTGCTGGTTCCCCTGGCCGACATCGCGCCCGACTGGCGGCATCCCCTCCTGGGCAAAACCGTGGAGGAGATGCTGGCGGGGGTAGATGCGTCGGGCGTGTCGCCGTTCACGTCATCATGTTGAAAACGAAAACGCCTCGCGGCCAGGGCGGCGCGGGAAGCCGATCTCGTAATGCGTAATGCGTGATGCGTAACGACCTCACGGATTACGCATTGCGCATCATGTCGGTTGCCGCCTCGGCCAACTTTGGCTTAGCGATTCTTTCACAACCGGGGCCAATACACTATTTCCAAAGCATCATCTTTCTCAATCCGTCTCTGTATCCGCTTCAGCAGCAGTCTCATCTCCGGCATCCACCACGACCTCGGCCGATTGACCGCCATCGGTGACGACCTGCCCTCCCTGGGACGACAGCAGGTCCTCCACGTCCCTGGCCCGTTCTTCCGTGGTCAGCGCCACCACCGCGGAGGAGTCATTGGGTAGAAGGCTGGCGATCTCGATGAGGGCGTCGTCGGGCACGCCGCCTTCCACCGCCTCAGCGGCAATGCTGCCATAGTACGCGCCGATAGCGCCGCCGCCGATGACGCCCAGCGGCCCGAACAGCAACCCCAGCGCCCCGCCGATGAGCGCCCCCTTGAGAGCGCCTTCCTTGGCGTGCGTATCTCCGACCTCCTTGAGGTGGACGTCCCCCTCCTCGTCACGATACACCAGAGCCGCGCCATCCAGAGGAAGCGCCTCTTTCCTGTGGGCTTCCTTCAGAACGTCGAGAGCGTGCCGCGCGACGTCCTCATTATCAAAATAGGCAACAACCAGATGGATTTTTTGGACTTCAGGCATGGGTTTCTCCTGCCATGAATAGGATTTGGAGGACTCAGATGATAAAGAAAAAATCTGTGAAAATCATCCGCGAAAATCTGCGTTGCGAAGCATCCGTGTCATCTGCGTTCTCATTTTTATCGGTATCGGCGCGCCACCGCGCGTGTTGCCTGTGTTGAAAATAGATTTGGTAAACCGGGAAACCGGTAGACCGGTACACCAGTAGACCGGGTGAGGCAGCGAATCGGCCCGGTTTTCCGGGTTTTCTGGTTTCCTGGTCTACCGGTTTACGGGGCTACGCGCTCCGCCATTTTCGTGCACATCGCCGAGCCGTCGCCCGTGACGCCTGTTCATTACTGGAGTCTGGCGAAACTTATTTCGGTCGCTTTTCACGCCATTTTTCGACACGAATTAAACGAATTTGGCGAATTTTTCCTATTCTTTATTCGTGAAATTCGTGTTCATTCGTGTCAAGATCAAAAAACGCCAGTGTCCAGTTCATTAGTCACTGAACACGGATCACTGATTCTCCGGCGAAACGTCCAGCGACTTTTCCACCTGCTCGAACTCCTTCGCTAAGTCGGCTGCGTCAGGCCCGAGCAGACGCAGAACCAGCCGGGCCCGCTCCCGGTTCCGCACCTCGAACTTGTATTCCTGGGCCCAGCGCTCGGGATTCGACGCCCGCTGTTCCAGGAAGTACTTCCAGTTGTTCATGTAGCTCCTGTACTCGCGGCGCAGCTTCTCCCGCCATTGGCTCGGATACTGACGTTGGGCCTCTTCCCAGGCGCGTTCGATCTTCTCCAACCGCCGACGGTCATTCGGGCCCAGTTCCTCGGCATGGGCTTGCAGATACTGGATGCGTTCGTAAAGCGAACCCAACGTCATTTTGGGCTGCCGCGTGCCCACGGGCGTCTCCACCGAGATCTGCCAGAACAACTTATCGCTTAGCAAATAATCCTCCAACTGATCGGCGAACGTCTCCGCTTCCAGCAACTTCGCCGCCAGTTCGGGCGGGGAATCGGTCGGGGGTGTGGATTCATCGTGGCTTGCGCCAAACAATTTCTTGAACCAGCTCATGATCGCACTCCTGTTCCGAAAAATAGCATTGCGTTGGTTTGCAAAAGCAACTCGAAGCCAGCGTTGGGCGAGTCTGCAACGGACGTAATGCGTCATCCGTCATCCGTGAGAGCGTTACGCATCACGCATTACGCATTACGAGATTTTCTTCCCGCGCCAATGTGGCGAACTGCGGTGTTTTCATCAATCAAAATCATCGCTCCAGCAGAATCGTCACCGGCCCGTCGTTGACCAGGGCCACGCGCATGTGCGCGCCAAAGACGCCCGTCTGCACCCTCACGCCCTCCCGGCGCAGGGCTTCGACGAAATGATCGAACAGGGGCTGGGCGACTTCGGGCCGGGCCGCATGGATGAAGGATGGACGCCGGCCTTTACGTGCATCCGCATACAGGGTAAACTGCGAGACGGCCAGCACCTCGCCGTCCACATCGGCCAGGGCGAGATTGGTCAGGCCCTGATCATCCTCGAAAAGACGAATGCCCGCGACTTTTCGGGCCAGCCATTCCGCCTGGGCGGGCGTGTCATCATGGGTGACGCCCACCAGCGCCAGATACCCGACGCCGATGGCGGCGACCGTTTCATCCTCGACGGTGACGGAAGCTTCGCTGACGCGCTGAAGAACGACTCGCATATCGAAAGTATACCATACATGGAACCCTTTTCTCCTATACGACGTCATCCCATCAACCGAAAGCGCCAACAAGAGAATCCGCCATATCACCTTCTCGAAGGAGCCTGCTCATGCGACTGCGTTGGTGGCTAGTTTTGCTACTACTGCCTATCCTGGGCGCTTGCTCGTTTGCTCAGACGCCTCCTACACCGATCCCCACCCTTTCTCCCACCTCTGGCCCCAAGCCGCCTCCTGCCGCTCTGCAACCCGCCGTAGGCGCCTGGGTTTTGACGGAGATGCCCGGCGCCGCCATCCCGCCGGACGCTATGCCCACCCTGCTCATCGGCCCTTCCAGCTTCTCAGGCAAGGCCGTATGCAACACCTACCACATTCAGTTGGAGGCGCGGGAGGACGGGAGCTGGTGGTTCCCCATTCAGGAACACACGGTCATGTATTGCGGCGATGAGGAAAGCGCGTTTGAAGACGCCTATTGGAACGCGTTACGCCGGGCCCGAGTCATCCAGCGGGAAGGGGATACGCTGGTGATGAAGGATGGCTCGGGCCATGTGTTGCTGCGCTTTCGCCGCCAGTAACCTGGCAGGGTTTTTGCAAAGTCATGGCTAAACGACGAAAGCGCGTGGTTTTACGTCATTCCGACGACCGCAGGGAGGAGGAATCCAGCCCGAAGGGCGCTTCGCTGGATTCCTCGGTCGCTTCGCTCCCTCGGAATGACGTAATCAGAGGACTTTGCAAAGCCCCTGAGTGACCCGGCCCGCCTCATAGGAACGCCGCAGATCTTGTGCTACAATGCCCTCACCATTGACCATTGACAATTAGCCATTGACAATTGACCATTGATCCTTCCCCCGTGCCCCCGACCATCGTCTTCTACCAATCATCCCCCCAACACCTCTACGGCGGGCAACTGGATATCCTGCGCTTTTTGGAACGCTACGATCCCGCCCGGCTGACGCCCGTCATACTCACGCCCGCGGCGGGGCCTTTTGTGGCGCGGGTGCGGGCGTTGGGATTGCCGGTGCGGGTGCAGCCTTTGCCCGCGGAACTGGCCCGCACGGGCGGGGCTTTGCTTCAGGGCTCGGCCTGGGATAGAATACGCCAGGCCGCGTTGCTGACGCCTTGGAGCGTGTGCCTGGCCCGATGGCTGCGATCCGTCGGGGCGGACGCGCTCTACGCCAACAACCGCCGGGCCGTGCTCACCCTGGGCCTGGCTGCGCATCTGGCCCGAGTTCCCATCTTCTGGCATATCAAGCAAGACCTGGACCGGGGCCGGATGGACGCGCTGGCCATGCGCCTGATGACCCGGGCCGCGGCCTGCTCCCGAGACGTGCAGCGAGCCTTCCAGCAGCGCCACCCCGCCTACGCCGACCGCATCGGCTATGTCCCCAATGGCATCCCCCTGGAGGCTTTCAGTCGTCCGGGTCCAGACCTGCGTTTGGAGCTGGGCATCCCGCCCGACGCCCGGGTCGTGGGCCTGGTGGGGAGCATCACCCCTCGCAAAGGCGTGGATTTGTTCGTGGATGCAGCCCTGCGCCTGGCCCGGGACTTCCCCGACGCCCACTTTCTGCTGGCGGGCGACGCGCCCGACGCATATCAGGACTTCAAGC
>Ga0256832_1002371_pt1 | contig 12849 bp, 12 predicted proteins | sample 134614metaG_FD_190534 | JGI IMG/M metagenome (GOLD analysis project Ga0256832, IMG submission 190534) | Hydrothermal vent microbial communities from Lau Basin, Pacific Ocean - 134-614 | ecosystem: Environmental > Aquatic > Marine > Hydrothermal vents | place: Pacific Ocean: Lau Basin | collected... | reverse complement strand
CGTCTTATGCGAGACCAACATTTCTTTCCCGGAATAGGCATCTTTAATCAGCAGCCGCAGTTTAAAGAAGTCGGAAAAGAGCCGGTCCATGTTGTAGAGCTCGAGGTAGAAGAAGAGGCGTTCGGCTTTTTTATCGCAAAAGTTAAAGGCGAGCGGCTCCATGAAATAGCCGTTGCGCACGAAGGGCCCTTCCCCCTGAGCGGGTTTGATACCGGTCAGCAGACGGATGTCCGACATGGCGGGTTTATCTTGTTCGTAGTGGATGGGCAGTTGGATGCGGCGTTGGAGAGAATTTTCGGTTTGAGCCAAATCGCTGATGCGCACTTCCAGTTCGTACTCGCCATTGGGCAACACGTAGCGCTTCATATCCATAAAATGCACGGGGCCTTCGCTGATCGGGCTGTACAATGCGTATTTATCGGCCATAAAAATAGCGCTGTCTTTGCGGAAGATCAGCACGACTTCCACTCCTGCCTGCAGGCCTCCGCCGACGGTATCGAAGAGCACGGTATTGCCCATGATCTTCAAATAAACTTCCACATAGCTTTTTTGCAGATCGGTATAAGTTGCATAGGAGACATCTGCTTCGAGCGCATAGAGTGCCCTGCCGAAGGAGGCAAGGAGAATGAGGAGCAGGGAGAACTTTTTCATAACGGACTTATTGAAGCTCGCCTTCATCTGCCTTTGCTTTGGCAAAGGTCATTTCAAAGGGAATATCCCTGATGGAGGTCGCCAACACCAAGGTAGTATCATTGATAAGAACGACCTCATACGATAATTGCATTTTGTCATCCGGCAGACGAATCATTTTGTCTTCGAGGGTATAGCTTTTTCGATCCTGCCCATTGCCTATGCCGAAGTTGGTAATCATTTGCCCTTCGGGAGTAAACTCGAAGTAGGTGCCCGTCAGCAATTCCGTTTGTCGGCCGGCACGCATGGCAGAGGTAAGCTCCCAGCGGCCCGGCAGCAATTCGGCCACAGAGGGGCCTTTTTCGCCTTCGCCATCGGCAGGCGTATCGTTTTCGCAAGCGGGAATCAACAGCAGGCTACAGGAAAAGAAAAGAAACAGGCCTATTCGTTTTATCATGGCATTCATTGATTGGTGAGTTACAAAGATAATACATCTGCGGTTTTTGCTGTATTTTGGTTTTTACAAAACGGGGCTGCCCGCGCCCCCAACCCCTAAAGGGGCGCCCGCCCGCATATCCCAATGACATTGGGTTTTTACAAAACGGGGCTGCCCGCCTCCACATAAGCGCTGTACCAGATGCTGGCCACGGCATGTATGGCGGCTCTCATGCGGCGTTCGACCATGCCGTGCAGGCGTTGGTGATAGGCCTCGGCATAGGGTCGGCAGGTGGTGCGCAGTTGCACAGTTCCTCTTTCTTCGTAGCAATACACCTCCTCGGCGGGATAATTTTGCCGTAAGGCCCGCTCTTCTGTCAATACGCTATCCACCAGACGATGGCTGTCGAAGACTGCCTCCCAGAAGAAATCGGCGGGCTGCTCGATGTACTTGGCGGGCCCCACAAAAAAGTCATAGGAATCCGAAAAGAGCTCCGGCAACCGGCTTTCCCAAAAAGCGTGGATGCCTTCCTGCCCGCTGAGTTGGCCGTTGTAGTTCTCCGTGGTGTGCAGCGGCACATGGGCATCGGCAATGTAGTGCCCGATGTCCGCCGCCTGTTTGAGGATGCGTTTTTGCTCACCCGTTTCAAAGGCCTTCACCAACTGCCGGTAAGCCCGCAACAGATGCCAGGGCAGGATGCCGTGTTCGTCCAGATGCGACTCCAACAATACTTTTTCACACCCACAATCAGAGGGCAGCTCAAAAATCTTCCTGAGTTGCCGGCAGGAGGGTGTTTTCAGATCACCCTTTCGGGAAATGAAATACTCATCTATCGCATCGAGGTACTGCTCCCAGCTCAGGGGCCGCTCCGCCTCAGCCAAGGCCCCCGCGCGAAACCACATCAAGCCCAGGCTCAACTCGTACAAGCCGGGAGCGATTAAGGGCGAGGTATCGCCCTGCTCGTTCAACAAGTCTATCTCTAAAAACTTCGCTCTCGCCTCGCGATAGCTCCTCGGCAGGGTATCGAAGGGGAAGTCGCCATAGACATCCAGGTCAATGAAATGCCGCTCAGCCTCTCCGGGCACGGCATAGCGCCGCTTGTCGGGGTCCACGGCATGGATGGTGAGAAAATCAATGTGTTTTTTGAAGTAAGCCGCCAGCGGCTGTGGTAAGGCAAAAACCGCGAGATGATTGATGCGCTGGTGGGCAAAGAAGCCCCACGCCTCAGCACCCGCCTCCCCTCTGCCCGGAAGGCCTGGCAAAAGAAAAATCAGAAGGATGGAAAGCGCTTGTGTTTTTTTCACGTCGGCTGTGTTTTGAGGCGCATCCGAGGGGATGTGCCGGGTTTACACAGCGCATGCAAAAGGTAAACGCGGGAGGAGAGAAAATGTTGAGTGGGAAGGGAGATTTTTTTTGGGGGGCGGGGTGAGGAGCCTCGCGCGCGCGGGCGTGTGGGTGTGCGGGCGTGCGCAGACGCGCGCGCGCGAGACATGTCATGTCTGTAAGACATGACATGTCTGTAGCGAACAGTGCAAACACATTTTCCCGTCAAAATCACCCTCCTCAACAGTCCTCTTCAATAAAATTTCGCACGATTTTCTCCGCCTCCTCAAACGTCTTGGGCAGGTAATCATTGACCAGCACCAGATCGAATTTGTCCTCCCATTTGAGCTCATCTTCGGCCCGTTTCATGCGGCGGCGCAGGCTCTGTTCATTTTCGGTGCGGCGGCTGCGCAAGCGGCGGAAGAGCTCCTCCTTCGAAGGCGGTTTGACGAAGATGGCAAGGGCCTGATCGCCATAAGCATCTTTGATGGATTTGGCGCCCCGCACATCAATGTCGAAAACGATGTTTTTGCCCTCGTCCCACAAGCGTTGAATCTCGCTGCGCAGGGTGCCGTAGTATTGACCGGGATAAACCTCCTCCCACTCCACAAAGGCACCGTTGTCAACCAACTCACGGAAGCGCTCAGTGCTCAAAAAATAATAATCCCTCCCGTTTTTTTCATGGGGCCGGCGCTCGCGGTTTGTGGCAGACACAGAAAAGGCCAAATCGTCAAATTTTTCAAGCAAATGCCTTACTATGGTTGTCTTTCCGGCGCCGGAGGGGGCTGTAAAAATAAGAAGCTTGCTCATGTTGATTTAATGTTCTGCTTAATGTGATTTGGGAGAGCATACTCGTTGACACCGACAAACCGGCGGCCATTTTAAAGCACATTGGCGATTTGCTCTTTGATTTTCTCCAACTCATCCTTCATCTGCACGACGAGGCGCTGGATGTCGGACGAATAGGCCTTGGCGCCGAGCGTATTGATCTCCCGCCCCATTTCCTGGACGATAAAACCCAGTTTGCGTCCCTTCTGGGTTTCTTCGGCCCGCAGGGCATCGAGGAAGTGATCGCAGTGCTGGGCGAGGCGCACTTTTTCTTCGGTGATGTCCATTTTCTCCAGGTAGAAGATCACCTCCTGCTCGAAGCGATTTTCGTCCACATTTTCGCGGCCGAGGTAGGCGTCGAGGTTTTGCATCAGGCGTTTGCGCACCCGCTCGATGCGTTCTGCTTCAAAGGGTGCGACCTGCTCCAACAGGCTTCGGATGTTGCTTACTCGCAGGAGGAAATCCTCTTCCAAGGCCTTGCCTTCCATTTGCCGAAAGGCAATAAATTGCTCAATGGCCAGATTGACAGCATCCATGACGAGCTCCCAATCGCCTTCTTCGAGCAGCGTTTCGGCCTGCTCTACGACTCCGGGTAAACGAAGGATGGCCTGTAATATGTCGCCTTTCGGCAAATGATACGCCTCCTGCCATGCCTGCAGCCTCTCCGCATAAGCGGCAAGCATGTGTTCATTCAGCCCCACAGAGGCAGTCTCCTGATCCTTCAACTGAATGCTCACCTCCAGTTTTCCACGCTGCAAACGCTCCAGCAGGTGCTTGCGCAAAATTGCTTCGCGCTCCTGAAAATTTGCCGAAAGGCGCAAACGCAAATCAGTCTGCTTGCTGTTGAGCGAACGCAACTCAACCCTGACCGTCTTGCTGCCCCTGCAGAGCTCCGCCCGGCCGTAACCCGTCATGGAGTATATCATAATATGTGCTGTTTCGTAACTAAAAGGACTCCTCAAACCTTCCGTATTCACGGGTTTTCGCCATGAAAACGCCATGTACTGCTTTCTTTTACGAGCGCAAAGATGAGCATTTTTCCCGTATGGCAGCCCGTTTGCCCGCTCTCAGACCCGTTTTCCGCCGAGGTAAGTACCTGATTTTCAGTTTTTTACAAAAAAATACTTGTTCATACGCAAAAATTTGTGAACTTTGCAAAACCTTTGACGGCTTGAACCCTGCCGAATACCGGCATTAAGTGCATGATAGAAGGGTCATTCTTTCTAAAACAAAACCAACTACATGAAATGAGAAAAGCTGACCTCGCCACGGCCATCTCCGAAGAATCAGGCATCCCCAAGGCAGATGTACTCGTCACCTTGGAGCTGTTTTTTAAGGAAGTAAAAAAGACACTTTCCGAAGGAGAAAACGTCTATATACGTGGTTTCGGCAGCTTCGTCGTCAAAGAAAGAGCCGCTAAAACAGGGCGCAACATCAAAGACGGCACGCCCGTCAAGATACCGGCATGCCATGTGCCCCACTTTAAACCGGCCGCCGCTTTTAAAGAACAAGTGAAGAAAGGCATGAAGAAAAACAGCGGTAAGGGGCAGAAAAAACGGAAACGCACCTGAGCCCTCACAGGGCCCGGGTTCCTATGATAATGTAACGAAGCATTGCTGCGGCACTGCTTTCATTTTTTAAGCTTTAAATCTACGACCTATGCCTTGCGGAAAGAAACGCAAAAGACACAAAATTGCCACGCACAAACGCAAAAAGCGCCTGCGCAAGAATCGCCACAAGAAAAAATCTCGCTAAGAGATGCCTCGCAGGGATGGGAATGACTCCCGTCCCTGCCTTGTAGCGCGATTTGCACAAAAGCCGGCAAAACACCACCAAACCTGAGAAAACAAAAAGATATACTTCTCTACAGAGATGAAATCCTTCAGAAAAACCCGGATAGTCCCTCCGGATTTTTCTGAGACGCTCACAAGACCTGTCATGGCTCCTCTCTTTCTCAGGTTCTGAACGTGGTTTTTTATGCATTTTGCCACAAAGTGCCCTTTCGTTGCAGCACCTGCACCAAAACATTAGTCTGCCAACAGGCAAATGCAAGTGGCCCGGTGCAGAAGCTTACCCCGACCCCGGAAAACTTCCTCCAAACGAAACGGGCATGCCTGCCGGCACATACCCGCAAGTGCATAGGACGTGGCGCATAAACACAACCGATATGAAACCCAATGAAACCGCAACCATAAATAAGGATCTCATCATACATGCCACACAGGCAGAAGTGGAGATCGCCATGCTGGAAAACGGCAGACTGAATGAGCTGCACAAGCAAAAAAGCAACTCGGAGTTTAAGGTGGGCGACATCTTCCTGGGGCGCATCAAAAAGCTCGCCCCGGGCCTGAATGCCGCTTTTGTGGACATCGGCCACAAAAAAGACGCCTTCCTGCACTATACAGACTTAGGCCCTCATCTCCAGTCGCTCGCCAAATTTACCCGCGGGGCTATCTCCGGCGGTATCAATACGGCCTCCCTGGCGAAATTTAAAATCGAACCCGACATTGATAAAAGGGGAAAAGTAGATCAGGTGCTGAGCAGAAATCAGCCCCTCCTGGTGCAAATCCTGAAAGAGCCCATCAGTACCAAAGGCCCGCGCCTCAGTTGTGAACTTACCATCCCCGGGCGCTACCTCGTGCTCACCCCCTTCAACAATGTATTGGCCGTCTCCAAGAAGATCAGCACCCAGGAAGAGCGCCAACGCCTCAGAACACTGGTAGCCAGCATCAAACCCAAAAACATGGGCCTCATCGTGCGCACAGCTGCCGAGGGCAAAAAGGTGGCCGACCTCTATGAAGAACTCACGGGCCTGCTCGAAAAATGGGAGCATATCTTCAAACAACTGCACAAGGCCAAACCGCCCGTCAAACTGATGAGCGAGCTGGACAAAACCTCCAGCATCCTGCGCGATGTGCTTACCGACTCCTTCAACAAAATTGTGGTGGACGATGAAAACCTCTATCACAACATCCGCAACTTCCTGCGCACCATCGCTCCCGAGCAAGTCAAAATCGTCTCCCATTACAAAGGCAAACGCCATATCTTCGATGCCTTCGGCATCAACCGCCAAATCAAATCGGCCTTTGGCAAAACCGCAACCATCTCCAACGGCGCCTACCTCGTCATTGAACACACCGAAGCCATGCATGTCATTGACGTCAACAGCGGCCAGAAAATGGCGGGAACCACCCAGGAAGAAGCCGTACTCAAAGTCAATATGGAAGCCGCCCAGGAAATCGCCCGCCAACTGCGCCTGCGCGACCTCGGCGGGCTCATCGTAGTGGACTTCATAGACATGCGCAACCGCGAACACAAACAACAACTCGTACAAGCCATGCGCCGCTTTATGAAAAGCGATCGCGCCCAACATACCGTACTCCCGCTGAGCAAATTCGGCCTGATGCAAATCACCCGCCAGCGCGTGCGACCGGAAGTGCAAATCAATACGGCAGAAGTCTGCCCCACCTGCAAAGGCTCCGGCAAAACCAATGCCACCATCTTAGTTACCGATGACATCGAGCGCGATCTGAAATTTATCATCGAATCACGCCCGGATGTCAAAATCACCCTCGAAGTACATCCTTTTATAGAAGCCTTCCTCCGCAAAGGCTTCCCCTCAAAGCGAATGCGCTGGTTTATGGAACACCAAAAATGGGTGCGCCTCCAAGCCAATGATGACCTGGCGATCATAGATTACAAGTTCTACGACCAAAACAAAGAGGAAATCAGATTATAAACGCTATCTTTACGGCAGAGTAGCGGGCATCCGCTCGCCGCTCTGCTGCTTAAGGGCAACCACAGTGGCCGGCCTTGCAAGCCTCCAGCGCAAAAACGAGCAATATCCCCACCCAATAGAAAAGTTTTGGAACATGGCTTCCAACCCGCTTTACCGTGCCTTGGATACATTTCATAAGCGCAAGGTAAGCCAAAACCCCGACACGTGCAAAAAAATAAAAAAGAAAGCAGAGTACTCGTCTGCCCGCTCAACTGGGGACTGGGGCATGCCACGCGCTGCATCCCCCTCATCCGCAGCTTACAGCAGCAAGGAACGCCCACAGCCATCGCCTCCGACGGCCGCAGTCTTCAACTGCTGCAAAAAAACTTCCCAAACCTGCCGGCCTTCGAGCTGCCGGCTTATGGCATCAGCTACCCCACCGCCAACATGGCCTTCAACATCTTCTTCAAATCACCCCGCATCCTCGCAGCCATCCTCAGAGAAAAATACTACATCCGCCAAATCATGCAGAAATGGCCCTTTACCCATCTGCTCTCCGACAATCGCTTCGGCTGCTTTCATCCCGAAGCCAACAACCTCTTTATGACCCATCAGTTCTACCTCCCCCTGCAACCGGCCACTGCCATCAACCTCTTCCTGATGAAAAAATTCGGGCAATGCTGGGTACCCGACTATGAAAATACCGCAGACTCCCTTTCGGGAAAACTCTCCCACCCCGCCCCCGACAACATGCGGGTTTCCTACATCGGCCCGCTTTCGCAATTCGACCGGACAGACACAAACGAAACCACACAAAAAGAAGACCCCTCCCTCTGCCTGGCCCTCATCTCCGGCCCGGAGCCCCAACGCTCTAAATTTGAGAAACTCCTCATCGAACAAATCGAAAAAACCTCCCTCAAAAACAAAAAGTGGATCATCGTCGGCGGAAAAACGGAAAGCTCAGAGCAGCGGAATCTCAGCAAGCAGTTAGCATACCGCTCTCACCTCAACGGAGCCGAACTGGAAACCCTTATCCGGCAAGCCGGTACCGTCATCTGCCGCTCCGGCTATACCAGCCTCATGGACCTGCTCATCCTGCGCAAAAAAGCCCTGCTCGTCCCTACCCCGGGCCAGGACGAACAGGAATATCTGGCTGAGATGTTCAATGACAAACAGGGATTCCTCATTCGAAGTCAGGAGCAGATAGACCTGGAAAAAGACCTGCCCCTGCTCGACGCCATGCCCAAGCCTCCAAAAATACCCTCCAACCTCCGCCCCTTGCAAAAAGCGCTGAAAAACTGGCTCAACAGCCCTACTCCATAGAGAGAAGCGCCGGCATCTATGCCCGCTGCACGACCTCAGCTTCTAAGGCGACAGCCTTGGGAAACAAGACGTTGTTTTCTAAATGCACGTGCAGGAAGAGATCGCCTTCCAACTCTTCGAGCTTGCGGTAGTAAGCACGCCAGGTATTGCAGGCGTATTCCGGCGGAAAAAAGCCCCGCGTAACGGCACGGAGCTTCTTCAAAGCCTCGCCCGCATCATCGTGCTCTGCCATCATCTGGCGGATGGGGTTTTCGGCCTTCCCAAAGGTAGGCGGGCTCCACTTGATTTCGCCTCTGTGGGCTTTCGCCAAATTTTGTAGATAGGGAAAGAGGATATTCTCTTCCTTTTTGAGATGTACGCGCAACTCCCAGGCCAAAGCCATAAAAATCTCTTGCACCTGCAAAACCTCCGGATGAGAAGGACCATGCACTTTGGAAACCTTGGCTGCATATTCTTCTATCATGGGCAAAGCCTCTTCGAGGTAGCGGTGGTGCTTCTCTACGATGTACGCTACGAGGCGATCCACGGGCCAATCCGTAAAATCAGTCGGCTGTTGCTCTTCCTGATCCAGTTTCTGCAAGGCCTCAAGTACCTCTTCTATCTGCACCCCATGGCGCTCACAGGCCGCAGCCAGGCTGCGGCCCCCGCCACAGCAAAAGTCCATACCAAACTTTTTAAACACATCAGCCGTCCGCAAATCTTCGTTGACAATCTCTGCCAGGCTGCGCTCCGCATAATTCTTCAGGTCTGTCATAGCAATTGTTTTTTTGTGGAGGCAAAAGTAAAAAGGGATTCCCCGGCAGACAATGATTTTTGTCAGGGATAGCCTATGTGTTTAAGCCCCCGCAGATGCTGATGACCTGGCCGGTGATGTATGTGGACATATCCGAGCCGAGAAAGACGCACAAATCTGCCACTTCTTTGGCCGTGCCAAAGCGCTTCATGGGTATATTGGCAAAGTAGGCCTCTTTGGTCTTTTCATCGAGCTCACCGGTCATTTCAGTCTCAATAAAACCGGGCGCTATGGCATTGCAGCGAATGCTGCGCGAACCCACCTCTTTCGCTATGGATTTCGTGAAGCCTATAATGCCTGCTTTGGAAGCGGCATAGTTGGCCTGCCCCGCATTCCCAAACACACCTACTACCGAGCTGAGGTTGATGATAGAACCACCCCGGTTTTTCAACATGGGGCGCAGGCAGTGCTTCGTCAGGTTAAAGACCGACTTGAGATTGACGCGAATCACCTCATCCCACTGCTCTTCGCTCATGCGCAACATCAGGTTGTCGCGGGTGATGCCCGCATTGTTCACCAAAACGTCAATGCGGCCAAACTCCTCCAAGACCTCTTTCACCAGGCTGGCAGCATCCTCAAAAGAGCTCGCATCCGAGCGATAAGCCCGTACTTTCCCTCCATACTCCGACAACTCCCCGCGAATGGCCTCGGCCTTTTCGGCAGAGCTGAGATACGTAAAGGCCACATCAGCTCCCTGAGCTGCCATCTCACGGGCCACCGCAGCCCCAATACCCCGCGAACCGCCTGTGAGCAAGACCACTTTGTTTTCCAGTAATTTCATCTGTTTTGATTTTTCAGTTTTGCAAAGCGAAAAGCAGAAAACCCCTGCTCTCTACGAGCCGTAAAAATAAGCCTTTGTTTGGACTTGCAATGGTTCATTAAGTTTCGAGGCAAAACTTAATGAACCATTGGTCTTCAAAAAAACACTTTTTTTCTCTAATCTTTTCCACTTTTCAAAAAAGTTCTTATCTTTGCAGCCGCAAAACCCACATGGGGCCATAGCTCAGCTGGCTAGAGCGCTTGCATGGCATGCAAGAGGTCGGGGGTTCGAATCCCCCTGGCTCCACTAACTTGAGAAGAAAGGGGTAAACGGCTTAGCCGCTTACCCCTCTTTCTTTCTATAGAAAAGAGCCCGACCCCTTCGCCCAGGGCGGTGTGCGACGCTTTTCCAAAACACCCCTTGAAGGCCCAATGATGTACTGCAGGCTGAATTGCAGGTGAAACTCCCTCAAAGTGGGAATGACGTTTTGAGGCAGGCGCCCATCTGCTTTGTATAGCGGGATGAGTTGTACGCTGTGTACCATTTTGAAGCCAAGTTTAGGCGTAAAATAGTAAGTCAAACCGGCTTGAAAACTGAGGTCATGGCGCGACATCAGCGGGATTAAAGGCTGATAGTCATTGTTCGGATTGCCATCCTCGTTTTGCGCAACGCTTATTGCAAAGGCATAGCCGTAAGACAAAGCTAAATGTCCTGTAAGCCGGCTGAAAAGCGCTCTGTCCGGGTATAAATGCTGGTTGTACCATAAGCCCAGGACTACGTAATCCAAAGAAACCTTTGTATTCTGCTGCCAGGGCACCGAAGTGCGCGAAGTAGAAAAGCCCAGGGGCGGTTTGGCTCCCCGACGCTCGTACATCAGTCCCAGCCCGAGGTCCATGCGCCAGTTGAAGTAGGCCGTCCCCTCCAAGCCCACGACCCAGCCCGGATAATGGTAGCCGTGATGCCCGTCTCCTGCAATTTGTGAGAGATTCAGCCCGAGCAAAGCGGAAACGCCAAAGCGGGATTTGGCGAAAGCCTGACTCTGAGCGCTGCCTCCAAAAGGAAACATGAGCAGGCAAAACAAAAGAGCCATACCCCCAAAAACACTTATACGCCCGCATCCAAACTTCACGAGCGCATGCCCCCTGTGTAAGCTGAAGTACGAGAAAAAAAGAGAAAGAGTTGAAATCATCGCTAAATAGATTATTTTTGTGCCTGCATCTGTTGCATGCCGCAAATTACGCCAAAGGCAATATTCGCCAGGCAAAGAAAAAAGCAGTTGAATGTTCAAATATACGAAACACAGCTTAAAGAAGATCGAAGCCCTGCTCGAAGCCCAGGGTTATAAAGTACGCTACGAAAAAGGCAGCTTTCAATCCGGCTACTGCATAGTCGAAAATAGGAAAATAGCTGTTATCAATCGCTTCTTCGATACAGAAGGGCGCATCAACACCCTATTAGAAATTCTCGGCACCATCGAAGTGGATGAAACCCAATTCGAAGACCCCAAACAGCTAAAATTCTACCGCGACCTCCAACGCATGGGAGCACCTGAAGACTCCACCGAAGAAGAGCCGACCGAAGAAACGGCAGAGCCATGAAAATCCAATTTCTCGGCACCGGAACTTCACAGGGCATTCCCGTCATCACCTGCAACTGCGAGGTCTGCCAGTCCGAAGACCCCCGCGACAAACGCCTGAGATGCTCCCTGCTCATAGAAACCGATGAAACAACCATCCTCATTGACTGCGGACCGGACTTCCGTCAACAAATGCTGCGCGCCGGAGTGCAAAAACTCGACGCCATCCTCATCACCCATGAACACAACGACCACATCATGGGACTCGACGATGTGCGACCTTTCAATTTTCGACAACAGCACCCCATGCCCCTCTATGCCCAAAAGCGCGTACTCGAAGTTTTAAAAAACCGTTTTGCCTATGCTTTCGCAAAAAACCCTTATCCGGGAGCTCCCAGTTATGAACTGCATCCCATAGACGATAAAAATACTTTCTCCATAGGAGACCTCAACATACAACCCCTCACCGTCATGCACGGCGAAATGCCCGTCTCTGCCTTTCGCATGGGCAATTTTGCCTACATCACAGACATGAAAAGCATCGCTCCCGAAGAACAGCAAAAACTCAAACAGCTCGAGGTATTGGTCGTCAATGCCCTGCACCACAGAAAACACCACTCCCACCTAAACCTCGAGGAGGCCCTGGCTTTCGCCAAATCCATCAAAGCACAACAGACCTATTTCATCCACATGAGTCACCTCATGGGCCTCCACAGCCAAATCCAAAAACAACTCGCTGACTTCTCCCGAAAAAACAACCTCCGGGTAGCCCTGGCTTATGACGGGCTACAGTTGGAAGTCAACGAAGGTATCTGACATTTAAGAGTTATCCGGATGGCCGTCCTTCGATCGCCACAGCCGGCACCCTATGGGGGGTTTAGTGATGTATAGGACAGCGTCCTTCGACTTCGCTACGCTACGCTCAGGGCAGCGTCCTTCGGCTACGCTATCGCTTCGCTCAGGGCAACGCCCTTCGGCTTCGCTCAGGGCAACGCCCTTCGGCTACGCTATAGCTTCGCTCAGGGCAACGCCTTTGCATTTTGCGGGTGGGCGCCCCTTCAGGGGTCGGGGGCGCGGAAAGGCCGAAAATGCAAAGGGTTCTCAAAGAGACCCTCCGCTCAGGGTAACGCCCTTCGGCTTCGCTATCGCTTCGCTCAGGGCAACGCCCTTCGGCTTTGCTCAGGGCAGCGTCCTTCGGCTCCGCTCAGGACAACGCCCTTCGACTTCGCTCAGGGCAACGCCCTTCGGCTTCCCCTTCGACTCCACTTCCCTTCGACTCCGCTACCGCTCCGCTCAGGGAGCAGTTTTGCTCAGGGGACAGCTCAGGGTGGCGTCCTTCGACTACGCTATCGCTCCGCTCAGGATACCCCCCTTCGGCTCCGCAGATATGACCACAATTGCCTGTAAAAAGCCGGTTTCGCCCACACTGCAGCCAAATCACCACATAAAAACAGCGAATTTT
>Ga0256832_1002370_pt1 | contig 12854 bp, 9 predicted proteins | sample 134614metaG_FD_190534 | JGI IMG/M metagenome (GOLD analysis project Ga0256832, IMG submission 190534) | Hydrothermal vent microbial communities from Lau Basin, Pacific Ocean - 134-614 | ecosystem: Environmental > Aquatic > Marine > Hydrothermal vents | place: Pacific Ocean: Lau Basin | collected... | reverse complement strand
GCGGAGGCCGTCCACTGGCCGCAGGCCTGGAATGGGACGACTTCAGTCGACAGCATAGGCGACCACAGCAGACCATAACGCGTTTTGTCAGTCAATCAGCGTTTGACGTTTGACGCCGGTTGCAAACTCGCCCCATCATAAGCCCGACGAATCTTTCGCGAATGACGCCACGCTCATTTGCGACTCAGCGGCGAATGGGGGCGGGTGACCACGTTCCGATCCTGGTTCCTGCGCTCCAATCGGATGCGCCGCCGTTCAGCAGCCTCCTCATAGCGTCGCTTCTCGTCCTCGGTTTCGGGGACAAGCGGCGGAATGGGAACCCGGTTGCCGTCGGCGTCCAGGGCGACGAAGGTGAGATAGGCGGAGGAACAATGACGGCGTTCACCAGTCAGAGGATTTTCCGCCTCGACGCGCACGCCCACCTCCATGCTGGTGTGGAAGGCGCGGTTCACCTGGGCCTTGAGGATGACCACTTCGCCCTGATAGATAGGGGCGCGAAAGTGAAGATCATCCATGCTGGCGGTGACGACGATCTGTCGGGCGTGACGCGTGGCGGCAATGCCCGCACAGATGTCGGTCCAGGCCATCACCTGACCGCCAAAGGCCGTGCCAAGCGCATTGGTATGCGTGGGAAGGACGATCTCCGTCATCTCCACGTAGGATTCGCAAGCAGGTTTGGGGGAAAGATCATGGTCGGCCATGGGATCACCTTTTCGTGTGGAATGTGATTCTCAAGCGAGATTGAGGCCAGTGTATCACATTCACGGCATTTGATCACAGGAAAGTTTTCGAAAAACGAAAAAGCGAGATAAAATAGATTGGCTGTCTCATCGCAACGATGCTACGCCCAAGGTGCAATCATGCTCAGACGAGAGGAGGACGCCAACTACATCATTTTCGCCTACCTCAGCGACATCGTGTTGACCATGATGGCGCTTTTTGTGGCATATCAGGCGCGATTGCTCCTTCCATTGGGAATCCAACTGGCTCCTGAAAATATCTTCATCGACGCGGGGTTGTATGTCACGGTGGTGGTCATTTGGACCATGGTCTTTTTTCTGCTGCATGTGTATGACGCCCGGCATACATTGCGGTGGACGGATGAGTTGCGAACGCTGGCGTTGGCTATCAGCCTGGCGGCGTTCGTGTTCGCGGGCGTGCTTTACATCTCCTATCGCGACACGCCCAGGTTGATGTTCATCTACTTCATCCTGGCTGATTTCATCTTCCTCATCGGCTATCGCTGGACCATGCGCCTGGCGTTGCGGTGGGCTGGCGCCCGGCAGCTTAGCCCGAGGCGCATCCTGATCATCGGCGCGGGCAGCGTGGGCCGCACTATCGCCAAAAAGATTCAGGAACAGGCCTGGACGGGATTGCAGTTGGTGGGGTTCGTGGATGACGATCCGGACAAACGGCGACAGGAATTCGAAGGCGCGCCGGTGTTGGGGGATTTGCATCAAACGCTCTCCATTGTGGATCGGCAGAAAATCGATCACGTCGTCTTCGCATTGCCCCTGCAAGCGCATGAAGCCCTGCGCGGCATCATCCTCCAGCTCTACGAACGTCCGGTGCGCGTTTTCCTCGTTCCCGACGTGCTCGACCTGGCCTTCTTCCGGGTGACGATGGAAGATTGGGATGGCATCCCCGTCATGGGCCTGAAGGAGCCGGTCATCGACGGCGTGGATCGCGTGATCAAACGCATCTTCGACCTGGCTGTGGCCACCATCAGCCTGCTGCTTCTCTGGCCCATCATGCTGTTCATCGCCATCGCCATCAAGCTCGACTCGCCCGGCCCGGTCATCCTCAAACAGGAGCGCGTGGGTGAGAACGGGCAGATATTCAAGGTGTACAAATTCCGTTCCATGGTGCAGGATGCGGACAAGATGCTGGACAAAGTCGTTGTTCGCACGGAGGACGGAACCATCATCCACAAACACAAGAATGACCCGCGGGTCACGCGCGTAGGGCGGTTCATCCGTCGCACCAGTCTGGACGAACTGCCCCAGTTGTTCAATGTGCTGAAGGGCGATATGAGCATGGTCGGGCCCCGGCCCGAGCTGCCCTTCATCGTCCAGAATTACGAAACCTGGCAACACAAACGCTTCGCCGTGCCGCCGGGCATCACCGGCTGGTGGCAGATCAGCGGGCGCAGCGACAAGCCCATGCACCTGCACACCGAAGACGATCTCTACTACATCAGTCACTATTCGCCGCTACTCGACTTGCAAATTCTCATCAAGACCATTGGCGTGGTGATTCGGGGGAAAGGGGCCTATTAAACGGGCTTGGGATAACTACTAAGGTGTTGCCACCACTTTTTGCCACGAAGACGCGAAGAAAAGCGAAGGCACGACGTGTTTTCTTTATTTTTCCTTCGTGTCTTCGAAAAACTTCGAGCCTTCGTGGCTTTTGGCGGCCTAAAGTCAAGTGCGTTAGCAGTTACGGCTTGGGGTTGAAAAAAGGTGAAGAGTTGTTCATTTTGAGGGGATCAGGCGGTCGAATTGGGGATTTCCTGACGTCTCAGGCTTGTAGCAGGCGCGCTCATCTGCTACGATACCGCTTCGCAATTCCCAAACGTCGGACAACGCCTCTGTTTGCCCGGCGAATCCCAACATGGAGAATGACGTAATTCATGAATCGACGATCCTGGATACTTGCACTGACATTGACCATCGCCCTGACGTTGTGGGCGGGAACAAGCATGGCCGCTCCTCCGCAGCCCGAAAACGAGGATTCTGGCTCCCTTCGCGCCCAACTCGCCGAGAATGCGAAAGGCGACTGGGAACGCGTCTGGCGTTCGGAAGGAAGCGTGAATGATTTCTTCGGCATCGCCGACGCCACCGTCATTGGCGTAGGCTCCGATGGCATGATCATCAGCTCCACCGATGGGGGGACCTACTGGCATTATCAAGCGCCCGCCGATGGCAACGACCTTTTCGCCCTTGCCGGTTCGCAGAACGCGCTGTGGGCGGTGGGGGAAAATGGGACCGTGCTGAAGTCCCTGGATGGCGGCGCCGCGTGGGAAACCATCGATGCGGGCGTGGACATCACGCTGAAAGACATCGCGGCCGTGGGCGGCGCCAACGCCTGGATCGTGGGCGCGAACGGGGTCATCCGCGCCACATCCGATGGCGGAGCCACCTGGATCGACCAGCCCAGCGGCGTCGATTCCGACCTCACCAGCGTCGCATTTTTCAGCGACGCCCGGCGCGGCATCGTCGCGGGCAAGAACGGCGTCACCCTGTTCACAACGGACGGCGGAGCCACCTGGAAAGCGACAAACGCCACCTCCGCCACCATCAACGACATCTTCATCGCTCAGGAGAAAGCGTGGATGGTGGGGGATGACGGCGTCGTCTATGTCAGCGAGGATTTCGGAGTGACGTGGCGCGCCCTGGCCAGCCTCTGGTTCCCCATCACCCGGATTCGCATGATGCCCGGGCAAACGCAACAAGGATGGCTGGTGGGGCCCGACGGCAAGATGGCGAAAACCACCGACGGCGGAGCGACGTGGGACACCAACCGCGGTGACGAGGGCTATCACCTCTACGCCCTGGGCATTGGCGGGTCCAACGGCCTGTGGGTTGGCGGATCGGTCATGGTGGAGGACCACGGCAATTGGGGGGATATGGGGAATCGCCCGAGCTGGTTCGTGTGGGGCAGCGCCGATGGCGGGGAGAGCTGGCGGGCTCAGATCACGGGCCTCTATCCCCGCCTCTACAACGTCACAGCGGCCAGCGACCAGGTGGCCTACGCTGTCGGCCAAAATCTTCAAGTGCTCACGACCAGGGATGGGGGCTATTCCTGGCGGGAAATCCACCAGGAAATGCTGGCCGCTCCGGGCATGCCGCCGCTCAATCCTCTGGCGGATAAAATGCTTCACGCCGTCTCCTGCGCTCCGGATGATCCCAACGATTGTCATGTTGCGGGCCGCGAGGAGATCATGCTTCACACCACCGACGGCGGCGACACATGGACGAAAGAGACCGTGCCCGGCGTGGGACGTTCCTTGTACGACATCGTCATGACCAGCGCCCAGTCGGGCGTCGCCGTCAGCCGCGACTACAACTACTTCACCGAGGATGGCGTCACCTGGGACGGCGCTTTTGACAATGGCCGACACCGCACCCATCTCGACCTGGACATGATCAACTCCTGGCAGGGCGTGGTTTCCACCAAAAAGAATCTGATTGACTACACGCTCGACGCGGGCCGCCACTGGAAGGGGTACTTCTTCTACCAGTTCGGCGCATTCTACAACTCGGGCGCTGACGCGCTGGATTATGATGGCGATGGCGAACTGGATTACGCCTGGCTGGCGGGCTGCACCGTCCAAAGCAGCGTCGAAGGTCCCTGCCTCGCGGGAGCCATCCTGTTCAGCCCCGACGTGCTCAGCGGCCCCGATAGCTGGCGCGCCCTGCTCCTCGATTCCAATGTGCCCCGCCTGCAGAAGATCGAGATGGCCGACGAGCAAACCGGTTGGGCCGTGGGCTACGACGCCACCGTGCTCTTCACCGAAGATGGAGGGGCCACCTGGCAGGTCCAGCCTGTCCCCTCCGACGCCCACCTCTACGGCCTGGATGTGTACAACCGCGGCTTGGTCTACGCCGTGGGCTTGCGCGGCGACATCCTGCGTTACAGCGAGCCCGACCGTCGTCTCAACGCCAATCCGCAATGGCTGAACCAGGTGGACGGCGATCTGGGCGAATGGAACGCGCTCAACGCCCGCCATCTCAACAGCGACGACATGGACGCCATCCAGGGTGACGCTCCCGCCCCCGCCGACCTCGATGCGAACGTGCGCGTGCGCTGGGATGATTCGGGCATCTACCTGGGCATCGAAGTCACTGATACGACGCTGGTGGACAGCGGAGCGCTGGTGGATCAAATCGGCGTGGCCCTGGACGGGCTGAGTGACGGCGCTATCGGCGAGGACAATCACACCATCTTCTTCCTGGCGGATGGCTCCGCCCAGGGCATGCCAGAAGGCGGCCGGTACGCCATCACCCCAGGCGATGAAAGTTACACCATCGAAGCCTTTGTTCCCCAGAATGCGCTAGGCGGGGGGTTCACCCATCTCCGCAAGATTGGCGTCAACTTCGCCCTCTACGACGCCCGTCCCGACGAAAGCGACTATGCGTCCCAGATGATCTGGGCGGGCGACTCCCTGTCAGATGATCCCGCGGCGTTTGGGTATATCACCCTGTTCCAATACGACCGCAACCAGCCCACGCAGGTCGCTCTGTCCCGGGACGCTATCGAGATCGACGGCGACCTGAGCGACTGGTCCGACGAACACGCTTACCCGCTCAATGCCGCCACGGCGGACAGCATCCAGGGCGAGTTCCCCGCCGGAGATGAGGACCTGAGCGGGACATTCCGCTTCCGCTGGTGGGAGAATTACCTCTTCCTGGGCGTACAGGTGCAGGACGACATCGTCACCGACGCCGATTCCGTCAAATTTGCGCTCGACGTGGATGCAGACGGGACGCTGAGTCCAAACGACGTCACCTATCAGATCTGGCCCGACGGACGCGTCACAGCCAACGGCGACACGTCCGCCACCGTGCTGGCCGTGGGCTCAGTCACCGATTCAGGGTACACATTGGAGATCGCCATCCCCGCGGATGAGATCGGCGGCCCATTCCAGGCCATGTCCCCTCGCCAGATATTGCACTTCAACGACGGCTTGCTCGATGATGACAATGACGACGGTCAGATCGAGACCGCCACGAACTGGCAAGGCGCTTCAGTGGATGGCATCCGGGCCGATTACGGCTGGCTGGAAATCTCCCCCGTCACCCTGTTGGTGAAGGCCGATTTCGACGATCCCCGGTTCCGGGACACCTTCATCAACGAGTGGTCGCCCACCTCGAACTACGACAGACTGGACACCATGCGCATTCGCACCGGCGGCATCGAATCCCCCCTGGTGCGCCTGGACCTCAACGCCCTGCTGCCCGAAAATATCCGGATCACCATGGCTTATCTGGGGCTTTACACCGTGCAGGACCGGGAGGGAGCGTCCCTAACCGCCCGCATCTATCGAATGCTCAGACCCTGGACGGCCTCGGAAGCGACCTGGCAACAGGCCGCCAATGGTCAGCCCTGGGAACAGCCCGGCGCCAAAGGCCCGAGCGATCAGGCGCAAACGCCCACAGATGAGGCGTCCCTGGCCCCCATGGGCGCAAACGGCGCTTGCGGCGACCGAAATGCGACCTGGTTCACCATTACCGATGACGTGCAACGCTTCGCGTCGGGCGATGAGGAGAACAACGGCTGGGTGCTGCGTGGCGATGCGAACGCACAGATCAACTATGTGCTGGCGTCCACGCGCCACAGCAACCCCGACTGCCTGCCCGAAGCCTACTTCGAATACACATTCCCGCCAGGAACGATTCCCCAGCCCACGCCTGCGGCGAAACACATCTACCTTCCCCTAATCGCTCCCTAAAACCTCTCAGCCCCCGGTCGATGGCCGGGGGCTTTTTGCATGGAGGCGTTGCCAATTGGGCGAAACCTCCAGGGAACGGTCCATGTCGACCGAAACCCTGGTGCCACTTTGGGAGCGACTGGCATTGTTTTCGGAGGCCCGTTTCATAGTGATTTTATTTATCTTGATTGAGTATTGTATCTCTTCATCGTCGTAGAGGCTGGGGATTTGTGGATAATATGACTATCTGCAACAAGTAACCCGCTATTTAGTGCCTGACACCCGCCCATCCCCCTATATCTACCTCCCGGGCTGCGTCGGGCCTGGGGATTTCCCCTGCGGAAAAGAGCGGGATGGGATCGGGATAAGTTGAGAAGGAGAGGGGCGCTTTCACGGCGGCAGGGAGAATGGATGCCGGGCGTTTCCTATGCCTCGTGGCGGCGCATAGTGCGGCTACTAAATGCAGTGTGACGGGCCTTGTTCTCTTGATTTGACGCCCCGATGACTTGTTCACAACCTATCCACGAGATATCCCAAGCAAAATCAGACAATCCCCAGGGATATCAGCAGGTTTTTGCTTGGATTTCCACATAGTTTTCCACAGATGGGGGATAAAAAACTACGCGTCAGCGGTTTCGATCTGGAGAAAATAGCCCAGGGCGAACAGAGCGAGGATGAACCCCAGATAGTTTTCGTTGAGGAATCGGGAGAAAAAGGCGAACGCCAGCAGCAGGATGGCTCCATGCCAAAACATGTTTCCCAGCGTGTTCGCATGCAGTTGTTTGATGGCGAGGAGGATGAGGGCGGGAACGCCCACGATGAGCTCAGGAATCCAGAAGGGCCAGTAGGCGAATCGGTCGGGGAGGGCGCCCGTGGCCAGCACGAAGTTGGCGAAGCCCAGTCCCCAGATTTGATAATGCACTTGGGCCGTGCCCGCGGCCCACCGCCATACGTCATCGATGAAGTCGTCGGGCGACCAGAGGAAGAAGGGCAGTACGAAGATGAGGAAGACGACCAGCGCGGGCAGCGCCCGGCGCAGGATGGTGATGATATTTTGCTTTCTGAAGACGGCTGGGAGGGATATCGCTGGGTTGTCCAGTAAGAGCAGGAGGAAGAAGGGGGCCAGGAACCAGGCCGTGGGCTTGGACGCCGCAGCGACGCCGAAAAAGGCGCTGCCCCACAGCCATTGTTTGCGATAGAGGAACCAGGCGCTGATGACCAGCCAGGCCAGCACGAACACGTCGTTCTGCCCGAAGATGACGTCCAGGCCCATGATGGGGTTGAGTCCCAGGATCATGGTCAGGCCCAGGGTTGCCAGCGGCTCCCCGCGGGTGAAGGCGTAGGCCAACAACAAGATGATCATGAACAGGATGAGGTAAGTGAATCGCTGGTCATACCACCCCAGCAGGGCGTTGGAGGTCAGTTGCACGGGGGCGGAGAGGACGAACGTGGCCGGGAGATAGGGATAGTGTTCGAGGGCCGTGCGAAATTCGGGAAAGCCCCACTCGGCCATGGGCGTGTCGTCGTAATCCTCGATATAAGGACTCTTGCCGGCCAGGAAGTAGTCGATGGCGATCTCCGTCTGGATGACGCCGCCGTCATGGCTGTAGGAGTGAGGCAGGTTATCGTGCCGGAGCAGCGTCATCTTCAGCGTGGGCAGCATCACCAGGGCCAGGATGATGATCCACAGCAGTCCATACTTCCAGCGGAAGGTCGTTCGTTCCCTCCATCTCTCCTGAAACAGGTCGACGAACACGTAAACGAGAAAGGCCAGCAGGCTGACCGCGGCCAGCAACAGGAAGATGGGATCGCCGTACCACGGCCCGAACGCTTCCGCCGCCCCGCGCGGCAGCCATCCTCCCACCAGCGGATGACTGATGACGTTTTTGAAATGCTCGAACAGGCCCGCTTCGGCGAACTTGTTGAGCATCAGCCGGGCCAGGAGGAGAATGAACAGCAGCAGGACGTCGAAGGATTTCTTCATGACTCCTCCATGGTACACGAAGCGGGCGGGATGACAAAACCGGACGGGTTTGTCTGACGCCGTATCGAGACTGCCCATACGGCGAGGTGAAAACCGCGGGGACGCGATGACACGGAGGTGCGAAGGGTAGGAAGGCAGAGGCGATGCCTCCGGCGTCGGATCAGTTGGCCAGCTCCACCCGGCGCTGAAGGATATTGTTGGCAAACCCCAAGCAGGCTACAAAACGACGCCGGGTGAACCCGGCTTTGGGCGCGGGCTGGCTCTGAAAGCCCCCTTGAGGGGGCGCCAGGCGCAACGCGCCCATAACTTGGGACGCACCCCTGAAAGGGCGAGAATTGACAAGCGGCGGGGGAAAGCATAGGATTGGGACATGATGACTGATGATTTTCGCATTCGGGTTTATGGCCACGCGTGGGCGCAGGACTTGCTGCGTCGGGCGTTGCAACACGGGGCCACCCGTCATGCCTACCTCTTCGCCGGGCCCGAGCATATCGGCAAGACCACCCTGGCCCGCGCCTTCGCCCAGGCCCTCACCTGCGAGAACCTCGCGGGCGAGGATGGGTTGGGCGCGTGCGGGCGCTGTCGCTCCTGCCGGCTGGCCGCGGAGGGCGTGCACCCCGACCATCGCCTCTTCGCACCCGCGGGCAACCAGCTCCGCATCGATCAGATTCGAGAGGTGGTGCGGGAAGCAGCCCTGTCGCCCGTAGAAAGCCGCTACAAGGTCTTCATCATCACCGAATTCGAGCGGGCCAACGTGAACGCGGCCAACGCCCTCCTCAAGACCCTGGAAGAGCCCAGCGCCACCACCCGCATCATTCTCGTCAGCCATCAGCCTTCGGGCCTGCTGGACACCATCATCTCCCGCTGTCAGTTGTTGCGGATGCGGCCCTTACCCGAGAGCGAGGTCGTTCGGGCCTTGCAAGAGCGGTTGGGCCTGGAAGAGCCGGACGCCCGGCGGCTGGCTCGGCTCAGCAACGGGCGCATCGGGCGGGCCTTCTCCCTGGCCGAAGACCCCGAATCCTGGCAGAGTTACAACCAGCGCATCCAGGAGATGCAGGCCATCCTGGCCTATTCTCCGGCCCAGCGCATCGCCTACGCCCAGGCGCTGGAAAAGCACAAGCAGCTCGAAATCATCCTGCAGGAATGGCTGCTGTGGTGGCGCGATGTGCTTGTCATCCAAAACCGGGGCCAGGCGTTGATCGTGAACCAGGACCATCTCGACACCCTGACGGACCTGGCCCGAAGCATTCCGGGCCCGCAGATTCGTCGCTTTGTGGACGCGATCATGACCACGGCGGCCTATCTGCGCAAAAACGTCAACCGGCAGTTGGCCATGGAAGCATTGTTGCTAAAAGCGCCCCATCGTGAGTAGAATAGGCCCATGCCTCAAGTCGTTAGCATTCAATTCCAGCCCGTCACCAAGCTGTATTACTTCGATCCTGGCCCATTCACCGATCTCCTCCCCGGCGAATGGGTGCTGGTGGAGACCGCGCGCGGCAAGGAGCTGGCGCAGGTCGTGCTTCCCGCCAAGGAGGTGGACGAGGGCGAACTCGAAGGCCCGTTGAAGCGCATCCTGCGGCGGGCCAGCAAATATGACCTCGACCAGAAGGCGTACTGGGCGAAGCAGGCCGAAGCGGCCATGCCCGTCTGCCAGGAAAAGGCCAACGCCCACGGGCTGAAGATGCGGGTGGTGCGTTGCATTTACAGCTACAACGGCGAGCGGCTCACTGTCGAGTTTGTGGCCGAGCATCGGGTGGATTTCCGGGCACTGGTGCGCGACCTGGCCCGTCATTTCAGCACGCGCATCGAGATGCGTCAGATTGGCGTGAGGGATCAAGCGAAGGTGGTGGGGGATTACGGTCGCTGCGGACGTTCCCTCTGCTGTCGCTCCTTCCTGCGGGAATTCCATTCCGTCTCCATCCGCATGGCCAAAAATCAGAATATCCCGCTCAGTTCGTCTGATATCTCGGGCGTGTGCGGGCGGCTCATGTGCAGTCTGGCCTATGAAAATGACATGTACGCCGCGGCCCGCAAGCATCTTCCCAAAGTGGGGCAGAAGGTGCTTACGCCCGACGGCCCGGGCGTGGTGCGCTATCTCAACGTGTTGTTGGGCAAGGTGTCGGTGTATCTCGAATCGGGCGCGATGAAAGAATTCGACGCCCCCGACCTCTCCCTACCCGGCCATCCTGAGCGCGTCTATCGCATGCCCGAATTTTAAACTGGAAGCAAAACGAAAACCAGGTTTTGGGCTCGACTTCCATGCGAATATGACGCTGTTCTAAAACCACCCGCAGGTGAACCTGCGGGCTAAGAACGACGCCCCATGAATGGGACTTTTCTGCCGTGGCCGCCATCAAGCCGGGTTCACCCGGCGTCGTTTCGTAGCCCGGAGCTTCAGCTCCGGGTGGCCGAGGCCAAAAAATGCCTGATTTCAAAATGCGTTCAGTTTAGACCTATCGCGACCGATCGATCTGCAAGCGCAAACGATACTCCTCCGCCATCAACTGCTCCAGCCGGCGTTCGAGTTGAGCTCGTTTGCGTTTGTTCTTTTTGGTGGGATGATGGTTTTCCCGCTCCAGCTCTCGCCGCACGCGCGCGATCTGGGCGATGACCTCGTGTTTGCGGGCGATGAGAGACGCCTTGTCCATGCTCGAAATCATACCATGGTTCCGCATTCCGCCAAAAGCGCTGCTGTGTAAATAGGATTCGGATCGGGATTAGGATTAAGATCGTCAGGACAACGTTGAGCGAGCCTGCCACAGACGTGGTGCGTGAAACGTGAAACGTGAGATCGTTACGCATCACGCATTACGCATACTGATGACTGATCACTGCTTACTGATAACTCCCCCTATGAGCGCTCCCAAAGCATCGATTTCCACCCTGATCGTCGGCGGCACAGCCGCTTACGGGCTCGATCTTTCGCCCTGGCGGCCCGTGGGCGAGCCCATCATCCTGCACACGCCCTACGGCCCCTCGCCCCCCATCACCCTGCTGCAACCCGACCCCGACCATCCCCCGGTGGGGTTTTGCTCGCGGCATGGATGGGATGCGCTGAAGCGTTCGGCCGCGTTTCTCAATCATCGGGCCATCATCTGGGGAGCGAAGATGCTGGGGGTCACCACCATCTTTTCGTGGAATGGCGTGGGGGCCATTCATGAAGCCTTGGATGTGGGCGACCTGGTCGCGCCCGCCGATCTCATCGATTTTACCCGCACCCGGGTGACCACCTTCGGGCATCCCGATCTCAAACCCGCATCGGGCCCGGCCTTTCATCCAGCCGCCCGCACTGCCATCCTCCGATCCCTGCCATCTGCCCCTCGCCCATCGCCCCTCGCCAATCCCACCTACGTCTGCACCGAGGGCCCGCGGCTGGAAACCGCGGCCGAGATCGAGCTCTACCGCCGCGCAGGCGCAGACGTGGTAGGCATGACCCTTTCCCCCGAAGCGTTTTTGGCGCAGGAGGCCGGGATCATGTATGCTTCTTTGGGTTATGTGACGAACTTCGCTACGGGCCGCGATTTGGGGCGTCCTCCTCGTCGCCAGTTTGGGCCCGTCGTCGCCCAAACCTGCCTGCCTCTCCTTCTGCAAGCAGCCGCCGTTCTCGACGTTAGCCATTAGCCATTGACAATTCCGTATGCCTCACTTGCTCATCCTCGCCCTGCCCATCCCGCCCCGCTCCCTGGAGATGCTGGGGGATTTGATCGAAGAACGGGACGTGCAAACGCCCTTTGGCCCGGTCGGGCCCCTGGCCCGCCGTCAGACCGCGGCCAGGGGTCCGGGCGTCTGGATCCTGCCCTACTTCGGCTCCCCCACCCGCACCGACCCCCGGGCGACCCTCTGGGCGGCCAAAGACCTGGGCGTGCAGCGCATCCTGGCCATCGAGGGCATGGTGGGTCTGGAACATGATCTCACCCGCGGGGATATCGTCATCCCCATCGATTACATCGACTGGACCAAACACCAACCCACGACCTTCTTCCAGCAGACGGGCGCGGGCTATATCTCCCAAAAGCCGCCTTTCTGCCCCGATATCAGCGCCGCCATCCGCCAGCATCTCCCCGCTGCCCGGCCCGTCATCTACCTGGGCGATGAAGGCCCCCGACACGAGACCGCGGCCGAGGCCCGCATGTTTCAGCAATGGGGGGCGCAGGTACGCGGCCTCAACCTCGTGCCCGAGACCTACCTGGCCAAGGAACTGGAGCTCTGCTTCGCTGCCATCGGGCTGATCGCCGCCCACGGCGCGGATCGGGAACGGGCGTATGGCAAGGGCGAGGTGCGTCGGGCCACGCGCGAGGTCCTGGAAGCCCTACCCGCCATCTTCGCCGCCCTGCCCGACCCGCCCACTTGCGGCTGCAACCATCTGCAGGACAGCGCCCGCCAGCGCGGCGTGCTCTCCGATGACTGGAGAACCTGGAAATGACGACACGTACGACG
>Ga0256832_1002369_pt1 | contig 12855 bp, 7 predicted proteins | sample 134614metaG_FD_190534 | JGI IMG/M metagenome (GOLD analysis project Ga0256832, IMG submission 190534) | Hydrothermal vent microbial communities from Lau Basin, Pacific Ocean - 134-614 | ecosystem: Environmental > Aquatic > Marine > Hydrothermal vents | place: Pacific Ocean: Lau Basin | collected... | reverse complement strand
TGTCAGCTCTAAATTTATTATTTACCCAAGCCTTGTGGAATGAAATTTTTTTTTTACTTTTGGGAATTGCTTTACAAAACTAAAACAAAGATTAACATAATGAGAGCATTTCTGTTTTTACTTTTCTTTTTCTTCATAGAAATAGTGGTTATTGCACAAAAACCAAAATCGCCAGTTTTCTTTACAATTGATTCGGGAATGGAGTCGTCCAATGAAAAGCACTTTGTTCCATATTGTGGAACAGATGAGCTAATGCGATTTTTTCCCAAGAAAAAACAAAAACAATTAAAATTGGATAAAAAGCTTTATACCGAGTTTGTGAAAACAGGCTACGATATAGAAAAAGGAGGCCAGGTACCACCATACACACTTCCGGTTGTTGTTCATATTATCCATCAGGGTGGCCAGGAAAACATTTCAGATGAGCAGGTTTTACAAGCGATTAGTGATTTGAATAACGCCTTTGGCAATGTGGGGTATTACAATCAAGGGACTGGCGTCAACACACAAATTCAATTTTGTCTAGCAAGCCGCACCCCCGGAGGAAATCAGACAGCGGGCATTAATCGTATCAATTCTCCATTAACGAACATGACACTGGAAACAGATGACACATCTCTTAAAGCATTAATTCAATGGGACCCTTTTAATTACATTAATATTTGGTTAGTCAATGAAATATGCTCTTCTTCCATAGGTTGCGGAGTAGCCGGTTACGCATATTTCCCATCCGAACATGGTAGTAATATTGATGGGATTGTAATCGAATCGAAATGGTTTGGCTCCTCGCCATCAAATTCAACTGTCTTCGCTCACGAAATGGGGCATTATTTGGGATTATATCATACATTTGAGGGGGGGTGTGAAAATTCTGATTGTTTATTGCAAGGTGATCGCGTCTGTGATACACCTCCGGACAACTCTATCGTTGCGGTACCATGTGGAGCTGAAATTAATAGCTGCTATTCCGATACTGATTCCGGATTTACACAGGATCAAAATGATATGTATTGGAACTATATGGATTATGGCAATTGGGAATGTTATTCTGCCTTTACCGAAGGACAAAGGGATCGTATGTTTTGGCATATTCAAAATGTGCGTTATTCTTTATTGGAATCAAATGCCTGCATGGATCCATGCGAAAGCGATATATCCGCTGATTTCGCTCCGGCAACCAACCAAACCATTGATGTTGGCTCTACAATCAATTTTGTTAATGCATCGACCGGAGCAAGCGCGTATGAATGGAAAGTAAATGGAGAGGTCTTTTCTTCAGACGAAAACATAAGCTATACCTTTGATGAAATTGGAACTTACGAAATAGAACTACTAGCACAAAATGCCGATCACAGCTGCCAGGATAATTTTAGTATTGTATTACAAGTGGAATGCCCCGTTTCCTGTAGCTTCTCTGCAAGTAATGTATATCCGGTAGTTGGTGAAACTGTTACTTTTTTGAACCAAAGTACTAACGGAAGTAATTTTGAATGGAGGGATGGTGTCGCTCTAATCAGTACAAACGAAAATATAACCTATACTTTTCCTTCCACCGGAATTTACAATATTTGTCTAGATACAGATAACGGAATATGCGAAAAACAGTTTTGCCAAAGTTTTTTCGTCATTGATTCTACGGAAGAGGAAGGCTGCGAAAGTAGAACTTTTGTCAGAGAAATTGGAGATGAACTAACAGACGAAGGAGGACAAACAATTATTCCTTCCAGTGATGGTAATTTCTACATTGGAGGTCACCGTGATTCAGACGCACTCATTCTGAAAGTAGCCCCTTCGGGAGATATATTGTGGCAAGTGAGTCTTCATTCCGTAATCGGCACTAATCTAGATAAGATTAACGATATGCTACTCGATAGTGACGGAATGTTAGTAATCACAGGATTTGGAGGGGCGAGTCTTCAGAATAACTATGCTTACGTCATTAAGTTTAATCCGAATACGAATAGTTTTATTTGGGCGAGAAGGCTCTCACCTACTGCCCGACTTTTTGAAGTTATTGAAAAGGCAGAAAGTAACTCTTACCTCCTTATAGGCGATGTTCATTTTAATAACTCTCCGGGCCAGACTGATGATCCTTTAATTCTTGAACTCAATAAAACAAATGGGAGTCTGACTACATTTGGCTTAAAAACCTTTACGCTAGGAACTTCAAATGCTTTTTACTCTTCGCTAATATATCAGGGAGCATTATATTTAGGAGGAAGATATACCTACTCTACGGGGTTATCTAAAATGAGGTTTTCAATTACCAAAATGAACCTTACCGGAGGAGAAGAGTGGTCTAAGCTCTATCATATTGACCTAACTGATGATGCGAGATTGTACGGGCGTGACATTCTCATAGAAAACGATGCTATTTATCTGGTTGGAGATGGAGATGACTCAGGAACCAGTAGTAGCAATATAAATCCGTTTTTCATCAAAACCAATTTACAAGGAGACCTTTCTTGGGTGAAAAAATATGAATTATCAGGTATAGGTCCCGTGAATGTAAGAGAGTTTCTCAGCCTTCCCGATGGCTTTGTTTTGTTTGGGGAGGAGGCTTCTCATTCTGGTGTTTTTTATATGCTAAAAACAGATAAAAATGGTAATCCATCATGGGCGAGATCTTATTCGTTCGGAGAAGGAACAATATTAACCTTTCCTGAATCGCAAATTGTCGCCTCCGAATCTGCTTTATACTTTGTAGCAAAAAGCACGGAAGCTGGATTATCGAATGTATTATTGGTAAAAACAGATTTGGAAGGTCAAACCTTAGACGAATGTATAACTGTTGCTGATTTGCAGGTAGAAGCAAGTAACGTTCAAAATCCAATCACTACGGAGGTTAGTTTAATACCATATGATAGAACTACATCTTTCTCCAATGATAATATAAGCACAACTAATGTCAGTCTGGAAGTAGGTGGGTGCGCAATACCTTGCGTAGATATCGATTCATGCCTTCTGTTCCCGAATGTTGAGTTAACTTCCTTAGAATCGGACTGTTTGGGAGAAGAGATAAGAATTTCTATTGAGATTTGTAACACAGGGATGGGAGTACTTCCTACAGGTATGCCGATTACTTTTTATTCCGGCAATCCTTCAATCATGCCAGCAGAAGCTATCGAGACAGTGGAGGTGCAAGAGTCTCTCCAAGCAGACAGTTGTACGATAATAGAAGTTACATTGCCAAGTATCGGTATTTCTCCAATCTATGTAATGCTAAATGACAATGGCTCATTAACTACACCTTTTGATACAGAGGAAGATTTCCCTGTAACAATTTTTCAGGAGTGCGATTTTTCAAACAATTTACAAAGTATTAATTTAGATTTCTCCCCTTTGACCTTAGATTTGGGGGAGGATATTTCAATTTGTGATAATGGGGTTGCAAAACTCGATGCAGGAAGTGGCTTTTATCGGTATCGCTGGTTTGATAATTCGACTGCACAAACAAATACAGTTTGGACTTCAGGGACGTATTGGGTAGAAGTGACTGATAGCTGTGGGAGGATACAATCCGATACGATTGTTGTGACTGTCATTCCTACAACAGAATTAGACCTAGGGAACGATACGACCGTATGTGTTGGCGAAGTGACCTTGTATGCTACTGGCTTTGACAGTTACCAGTGGTTTCCATCTGACTTAATGGACTGTGATACTTGTAGTGTTGTCAAGCTGTCAATTGAGAACCGAGTAGAGGTTATCGCAATTGGAGAACAGCAAGCGGGCTGTTATAGTACAGATACTATCGTTATTAACGTTTTCCCCACACCCCACCTAACGCTGAGTGACATCACGCTTTGTGAGAACGAAGAAGGCTTATTGGAGGCTATCACAGATTTCCCGCCCGATTTCCCTGAGACATTTGAATGGATAGTGGACGGCGAAATTGTCGGAAATGAAGCTACACTTTCAACAGAAGACGCTAATATAACTCAGACGACTGATGTTACTCTCCTATACACTTATGGAGATGCGTGTGATACTTTAATTCAAACTGCAACCATTTTTGTGCTTGAAAATAACACCAATGTAACACTCACAGCAAATCCAAATGTTGTTTATTCAGGAGATTCTGCCATATTGACGGCTACTGTAACAAGTAATCCCCCTTTAGGTGGTGAAGTGATTTACGATTGGGCACAGGGCGAAATTCTTCTTGAAACCACGGACACCTCCTCTCTATCAGTAGAGGTACAGGGTGAAGCCGGAAGTAATGTTCTCTATACCGTTTCCGTTACAACAAGTGATGGATGTATTTCTGTTGCAGAAATATCTATTTATATTCAAGAGGGGCAACTGGAAATCCCTAACGTTTTCACCCCTAATGGAGATGGCATAAATGACATTTTCAAAGTCTTTCATACAGGTGGCGTGGAAGTAATTAGGACCCGAATTTACAACCGTTGGGGAGCATTGGTATTCGAGGGAGTAGATAATCAAATTTGGGATGGTAGTTATAAAAACGAACCGGCAATGTCAGATGTCTATTTGTATGAAGTGATTTATAAAAAAGGTCAGCGGGAATATCATGACAGTGGGGAGGTGACCCTGTTGCGATAGCATTTCATACAGCTAAACACCCCTTTCATCACATTATATTAGGACTTCATACTTTTGTGAAAAAATATTGCCATTTTTTTTATTCCTTTGTCCAAAACAACAATTATGGGAATAATAAGGATTCTTTTTTTCAGCATTATCGCGATTAATTTTGTTTCTGGACAGGAGACTTCCCCTTCCGTCATCGCCTCTGCCGGTGATTCATTCTCAGGCGAAAACCTTCAACTCGATTGGACTATTGGAGAAATTGCCATTCACACTATTGGTGACGCACCTAAAGTAACTGAAGGCTTTCACCAACCTCATTATACAATTGTAAAAACGCAAGAATTAAAGAAAAATATTGGACACATTGACATCTTTCCCAATCCAACTGCCGATTGGATTGAGATGGTCTTGTTTTTCAATGAAACTCGCAATGTTACTATTCGCCTATTGGACGTGCAGGGAAAGCTAGTATGGCAAAAGCACGAAAAAGGAGCAAATATCTCTACAAAAACCTCTCTTCGAGAACTTCCATCTGGAGTTTACATTTTGAATTTCCTCATCGACGATGACCAATATATTCAATCATTTCAAATAGAAAAAACAAAATAAAAAATGAAAAAGATAACAAGTATTCTCACCACCTTAGTACTTTTTTCCATTACCGTATTTGCACAAGCACCGCAAGCGTTTAATTATCAGGGAGTCGCCAGAGATGCGGAAGGCAACCCGTTGGTAAACCGAGAAATCGGACTGCAAATTTCTATTTTGGAAGACGCTACCACTATTTATACCGAAACGCATAGTGTCTTGACGAGCAATCTAGGCCTTTTCGCAGTACAGGTAGGTGCCGGCATTCCGGTTTTCGGCACATTTGAGTCCATTAGTTGGGGGGACAATCCTCATTTTATAGAAGTGTCGATGGATGAAAACGGGGGAACGGATTATCAACTCCTCGGCTCTAGTGAACTATTGAGCGTACCTTATGCTCTTTATGCAGAGAACGGCAGCCCTTGGAGTAAAGACTTAACAGGAATTCATTTTAACGAGGGAAATGTTGGTCTTAACACCCTGAATCCGGATGCCAAACTCACTATAATGGGAAATAACAATTCAGACAGATCTTTAGTTGTCAAAAATGAAGGTGACTGGTCTGCTCATACCTATATTTCGGGAATTAGTGCATCCTCTGCCCCAGGAACGGCTGTCATATACGAAGGGAATAGATCTAGAGGTACACTTCATGAACCATTAGTTGTAGAAGAAGGAGATAGAGTGTTAGCACTCATTGGCCTCCCTTTTATTGATGGTCAATATCGCCCCAACGCGTCTATCTCATTTTTTGTGGGAAATTCGGTTAATTCTACCAGCTTTCCTAGTTTTATAGCTTTTAAAACTACAGGTACTAATGAGGTATCCAGATCAGAACGGATGCGCATTAGTGAAGAGGGAAATGTAGGTATAGGGACTACTTCTCCAAAAGCAAAATTACAAGTAGCGGACGGTGATGTTTTCATTCAGGATATTAATCATGGAATAATAATGAAATCAGCAGATGGACAATGTTGGCGGGTTACTATCGACAATACCGGAGGTCTTATCACCACTCCAGTTGCCTGCCCGGACTAACGGACACGCTAAGACTTTATTTTTCGATAGTAAAAAAGTCGTCCACTAAAATGAAATAATAAACGGACTAGTATAAGGGTGTCCTTAATATGTGATTTTAAAAGCGATTTCAAAATGTATTTCAAAGTATAAAAAATGGACATTCCGGCCGCTTTCCAAAAAGGTTGTTTTAAATCCTTCAAAAGGATTAATGCATGTCTGTTTACGAATTTGCGCAATGCATCCCCGTGTAGTTGCTGATGTGGGGACGTGCTTTGGGCTCTGAGATGAAATCCAATAGCTTTAGGACAAACACCAATCTTGAAGTTGTAAAAAAGAACTCTTTGCATGAATTCATCATCTTCACCATAGTGTTCAAAATCAGCATCGAACCCTCTCACCTTTTGCAAGCACGCTTTACTAACCAACCAAATAGCTGCATTGACATAAGGTATTGGATATATTTCTTTTTGAGTGGAAAAATCATCGCTCAATAATTCATTCACCTCTTTTTCGGAAAGATATTTTTTGAGATAGGATTCAAAAAACCTGTCTAATTTACTTTCAGAAAAATATTGAAGCGGACTAATAACGCCATATTCAGGATGATTGCTATGACAATTAGTCAGAATGGTCAGTGTATCAGGAAGGATATAAGCATCTTGATTCAGCAAAAAAACGTAATCGTAATCATTTTTGAGTGCAAATTGAAATCCAATATTATTGGCTTTTCCAAATCCCAGATTTTCTCTCTGCTTACTTAGTTGTACCTGAGGATAATTTTTTTCAATTAAGTTAGTTGTACTATCCGAAGAGGCATTATCAATGACGATAATATCGGTATGTAACCCACTTTCAACCAGGCTTCCAATACAAGTCTCTAACCACGCCTCTGCATTAAAAGTAACAATAATGCTTAAAATTTTCTTTTGCTTCGTCATTTGCAACTGCTATTATCAAGAAAGTTTTTGCACCTCCAAAAAGAGAAAACAAAGGTACGTTTTAAGTGGGAGGTAAAAAAATTAAGGATTACAATTGAGAACAAGTATCTTTGCGGGATAATAAACTTTGAATAGAGAAAAACATGAAGAATTTAGTTTGGGATGAAGACCTAAGGTTGTATAGGAAGGAACAGGAAAAGGGGTTTGATTATCTCGATGGAGGTGAGGATCAAATATTGAGTTATCTGCAATCTATTGATGATAAATCCGTCTTTTCTGATGAGGTAAAAAGAGGTGCAACAGATTGGCCATCCTATTACCATTTTTCGGTGTGGCGACACAATATTATGCGACCGATAAAATTGGGAAAGGAAGTAAATGTGCTGGAAGTTGGTGCCGGTTGTGGAGCAATTACCCGGTATATGGGAGAGACCGGAGCTAATGTTGTCGCAGTAGAAGGAGAAGTGAAACGAGCAAGGAGTGTACGAGAACGATGTGCTGACTTGAATAACGTTACTGTTTGTTGGGCAAATGTTTTTGATATTGAATTTGACAGACAGTTCGACATTTTGACACTAATTGGCGTATTCGAATATTCAGGACGATACGCACCCTTTGATAAACCATTTCATGATTCTTTGCGAAAGTATCGCAATCTTCTGGCTGATGACGGGAAGATTGTTATTGCCATCGAAAACAGAATGGGGCTTAAATATTTTTGCGGTTATAATGAAGATCACTTTGGAAAACCATACCTTGGCTTGGAGGACAAATACGGTGAGCGCGATGTAAACACCTTTGGCAAAAAGGAAATAAAAGAACTATTAGAGCAAGCTGGCTTTCACGATGTAACATTTTTTTACCCATACCCCGATTACAAATTTCCGCAGGTTATTTTAAGCGAATCAGCAGTATCCTCCCCCGAACTTCATACCGGTGATTTGATTAGTGGGCTGAAGGCTGGAAGTTATTCGGGTGTTTTCAGAACCACAGATATGAACTATGAGATGATTTGCAAAATGGTCGCACAAAACGGACTCGAAGCTGATTTGAGTAACTCATTTTTAATAATTGCCTCCAAAAAAGACGCTGGTAACACCCAAATTGTCGATGATGAATTGTTGGCAATGCAGTTTAATTTTGAAAGAAAGACTCCATACCACACAGTCACTGAATTTTTACAGAAAGAAACGGAAATTATCGTAAAAAAGAAATTGGCAACTCAACTCCCAACCAATAATGACCTGATTGCTCATAATTTGAGTGACTCCCCGTATTACATTGGGCGAAATTTAGGAGCCTTGTTGCAAGAAGCCATTTTCAAGAATAGACCACAATTATTTGATTCACTGCTTTCAAAATGGATAGACTTCCTTATTGAAAATGCAGCGGTAAAAAAAGAAGGTGTCAATTTAAAATCGGAACTCATTCCTGACTACTACGATGCCATTCCCAAAAATTTTATTATTGACAAAAAAGAGAACCTATACTACTTCGATAACGAATGGCAATTAAGGCAGAAAACAGATATTGGATTCCTTATGTATAGAGGAAGCATTCGAGTGTATAAGGATACTCCTTTTTTTAAAAACAACTACGGTAATTTTTATTCCTTTTTTGTTAAACTTTGCACAAAAGCAGGGATTGAAAAACCAACTAAAAATCAGGTTGAACAATGGACATCACTTGATACAAAAATTAAAAAAGAGCTTTCTTCCAAACCACCAAAGTATCGAAAAATTAACTGGTACCGAATAAAAATTGACATTAAAAATAAGCTCCGACTCGCCTACAAAATGATAAAAAACCGTTTGGATATTTAAGAGAATTTTATGGGAGATATAAGAAAACAAGGAATTGCTTCTTCAATTTTTATCTATATAGGAATTGCAATTGGTTTTGTTAACGTCATTTTACTCTATCCATACATAGTAGGAGAAAACATCCTTGGCTTCACGCGAGCGGTAGATGAATATACTGCGCTTTTTTTGCTCCTCGGAGGCTTTGGAACAAGCCTGACCACAATTCGATTTTTTCCGCACTTCAGAGATAAAGATGAACAACATTTTGGATTTCTAGGCTTTTTATTTTGGGTAAGGACAGCGGGTTTGCTCCTCTCCATTGTGCTAATTTTCCTTTTAAAAAGCACCATTCTCAGCCAGATTGAAAATCCAACAACTCTTCACTACATAGCCTCTTACTACTTCCTAATCCCCATCATGTTGGCATTAAGCACCTATGCCGAAATGCTTGAATTTTACGCTATCGGGCTAATGCGTCCAAGAGTTCCTGTTTTTTTCAGAGAGATTGTTGTCCGACTGTCAACGACGTTTTTTTTGGGATTATTTTACTTTGGGTGGATTGATGAACGACAGTTTATTTATCTTTTTGCAATCCGTTTTTTAACCGTGCTACTTGGGTTGTTATTCTTTCTATGGTCAATTAGAGAGTTGTTTTTCAAGTCTGGCTTCGAAGTTTTCAAAACTCCCCTATTTAAAAAAATGGCTAATTATAGCCTCTATTCTCTTTTCTCTAACCTCGGGAGCAAAATAAGTGGCAAAATAGACATCCTGATGCTGACCGCAATGGTGAATTTAAAGGCAGTTGCCATTTACGTAGTAATGGCCTATATAGCTAGAGTGGTACAGGTACCCCATGAGGGAGTTGCTAAAATTGCATCTCCGGTCTTCGCTCAGGCATGGAAGGACAGGGACTTGGAACAAATAAAAGCCTATTACAAAAGTATGGCATTAAATAATTTCGCATTTGGACTAATCATCTACATCGGAATTATTGCAAATTTCAATAATATTTTTACCATTTTAAAACCTGAGTACATTGATGGGAAAATGGTAATATTGTTTTTAGGTTTAAGTCAATTGATAAGTGTTGTTAATGGTTATAATGGACTGGTTATAATCCATTCCTCAAAATACAGGTTTGATTTATATTCTAAATTAATAACAGCTGTAATCGCAATTATTAGCAATTATTTTCTAATTCGTACTTATGGGCTTGTGGGAGCTGCTGCAGCTACGGCATTAACCTTAGTGGTTGCCAATTTGGTAATCCAAGTATTTGTATACTTCCATTTTAAAATATTGCCTTTTAGCTGGGAGATGCTTTCTGTTATTGTCATCGGAATAATCACTTATTTGGTAGGTGAGAATATGCCTTCATTGCATAGTTATTGGGTAGTGGATTTTATATTTCGCTCGATTATTCTTTGTGTCATTTTTTTTGGAGGATTATTGCTCACAAAAGCAACGCCAGAAATAAATCAGTTCATAAGGAATTTTCAAAAGAAATCACCCGAGTAGCCCCCCATAAACAAAAAAAGTTGTCAGTAATCATCTGCAGAGCAGACTTTCCTGACAACCGTTCCCCCTTACTTTAATCTTAAATATGGATTTAATTAAAGCATTTTTCTTTTTACGTGTGCAAATTTAAAAGGATTCACACCAATCTTTCAATTTTTTCTGAAAAAATAGCCCATTTGGGTGATAAACTTTAAAAAAATGGTTTTAAGACAAAATTACCATTTTATTTAAGAGGGATTCTTTGTAGTTTTTCCCCAACGGCAGATCATTTTTTTCAATATAAACCTTGTGATTTTGGGTGTCAATTTTTGTAATGGCGTTCTCGTTGATGACAAAATTCCTATGAATTCTACAAAATGTATCATAGGGTAACTTTTTCTCCAATTTGGAGAGGGAGGTTTTGACGACGTATTGTTGCCGAGTGGTATGAAGAACGGAGTAATTCCCCTCCGTGTGGACATATTTGATGTCTTTTAATGACAGACAATGATAAACCTTGCCTATTTTTATACAGAGTTTTTTTTCCATTAATGTACTTTCCAATTTTTTCAGATTGTGAGTGTTTGTGTATAATTTTAATGACGGTATCCAAAGGGAGTGATACCCAATCCGTTTATCTGACGGGGAGTTTGGCTTATAGTCACATCTTTTTTTATTCCCCCGAAAATTTTGTTAGGAAGTCGTCTTTTAACAACTCGGAAATCTGTATGTTTTCACCGTCAGTCATTTCGATTATCCACTTTAGACCTTTTGTGAACTTTTTTATGTGGTTGAAGTTAATGACAAATTGTTTATTGACCCTAAAAAAGTAAAAAGCACCTAATAATTCTGCATAAAACTTCAGATTTTGGTTGATGGTATGTTTTTCTCCTGAAACGAGATGGACGTCGGTATAGTTACCGGCAGATTTGCAATACAAAATATCGTTGACAGGACTGACGATGAATCCATTTTTGATAGGAAGTGCAATCTTTTTGTTATTTTCTTTCAGGTTTTCTATTAGTGTCAAATAACGCGCCTCATTTTTCTTGGTCGCTAATCGTTTTTTCGCTTTTGCGATGGCTTCCATCAATTTCTCAGAGTCGATGGGTTTTAGCAGATAGCTGATAGCCGAAAGCTCCATGGCTTTAATAGCATATTCATTGCAGGCTGTTGTAATAACCACTTCAAACGGCAAGTCCTGATTTTCAAAATAATCAAAAAGGTGAAAACCACTTTCCTGCTTTAGTTTTATGTCAAGAAACACAATATCCGGTGTATGGGCAAAAATACTTGGAATGGCTTTTCTAACTGATTCAAAAATGCCTGAAATTTCAATATCGTCAGAGCCTGACAGTATTTGCATACTCAGCATTTTTCCAAGTTTTTCTTCATCCTCAATAATGACTGCTTTTAGCTTTCTATTATTTTTTTTCATGGTCAATAATGATAAAAATTTCTACCTTCGTTCCGTTTTGTTTTCCACCTGTCATATTTTTCAGGTCGGTAATGACGAATGTTTTTTTGTCAATATTGGTATCCTTCGTGTGGTTGTATGTTAATATTCTTTCCCTTGTCAGAAAAAGTCCTGAAATTTTGCGTTTTTGGGATGATTTAACATTGATATCGTAGGCGATGGATTGACTCATCCCTACCCCGTTGTCTATAACGCTGCATTTTAAATAATTGTCTATTTTCTCGAAATGAATTTTTAATATTTTTTCTCCGGATTGATGCAACAGTCCGTGTTCAAACGCATTTTCAATAATAGGCTGAATGAGAAGCGGTGGTATCTTTAAGGCAAATAAGTGCTCATTTACAAAATCCGAGCAGCTTAATTCTACGTGCAATTGGTTGTCAAATCTTTGTTTTTCGAGCTGGATATAGTTATTTAGAAAGTCAATTTCATCTTCCAATCTTATAACCTTTCGATCGGAGTATTCAAAAACCTTCCGAATGAGGGTGGAAAACTGTCCTAGTGTCTTCGTTGCCAAATCGGGCTGATTGTCGAGAATAAACGCCTGAATGGTATTCAGACAATTAAAGATGAAGTGCGGATTCATTTGCGATTGCAGGGCGGTTATCTTCAAGTCAGAAATTTTTTGTTGTAGCTCCTTTTGGCGATTCGCGATTTCAAATTTCTTTTTTTGTTGCCTTTTAACAATCCTACGAGTGAGCCAAATAATAAAGCCAATAAAAGCAAAATGTATCCACAGACGTTGCCACCAGGGCTTATTGATTTGAAACCGAAACGATGGTCGCTCGCCCACCGGCACCTTATTGGCCAAACAAAGCTCGAATTTGTACTTTCCCGGCTTTAGGTTAGTGAATTGTACCGCCGGCAATTTGGTTGTCTGCCATGTTGAGTCAGGTAACAGCCGATACTTGAATAACAAATCTCCCCGAAGGGTGTAATTAACTGCCTGAAAGTCGATTTTTACATTATTTTGTGA
>Ga0256832_1002368_pt1 | contig 12857 bp, 7 predicted proteins | sample 134614metaG_FD_190534 | JGI IMG/M metagenome (GOLD analysis project Ga0256832, IMG submission 190534) | Hydrothermal vent microbial communities from Lau Basin, Pacific Ocean - 134-614 | ecosystem: Environmental > Aquatic > Marine > Hydrothermal vents | place: Pacific Ocean: Lau Basin | collected... | reverse complement strand
AGGGGCTGATTATCATCTAGTTATAATTAATGATTCTTTTTTCTTACAATCAAGATTTATTCTAATTTTTTATGTTAAATCAGTTTGTTATTTATCGAAATATAGGGGACAAAACCCGACTGCGCCCAAGTCGTATGATAAAAATCAATATGTAGTCAGGTAGATTTTTATTGCTTTGCCGTTGGTTTTCTTTACCGTTGGTTTTAACCAGCGGACAGGAAGCAAAACTATTAGGGGCTTTAGCCCCATTGACTTGGTAGCAGCCAAATTTATTTGGCTGAAATAAGCTTGCTCTCCATCTCCCGAATGAATTTGGAAGTACCGGCGAGATTTAGTGCCAAGCTTTGGACTTGCTTTGCCGTTGGTTTTAACCAACGGACAGGAAGCAAAACTGCTAGGGGCTTTAGCCCCATTTGATTGCCTAAAAAATACCAAAAAAAATGCGGCTAAAGCCGACTTCCCACTTAGTTTTGGTCCGTCAGCTAAAGCAGACGGTAAAAGCTAAAGCAGACGATGCTTAACTTCAACATAAACAAAGCGGAAGTGTGGACAGCCTCCTACTGCGCCCGAACCAAGATATCTAAATTTATTTTTATACGATTTGTGTTAGCATGGTAGCCTTAGAAGGGCAACTTTATGGATTTTACAATTTTTGCTTACCAATTGCTCTAATTTTCTGGACAATTGAGATGGTTTCTTATTTTTTTAGCGTGTTTTCCTAAATTTAAATGTTTTTCTACTCCATAAAGTGTGGGAAATGTCGGAATTATATCTTAGTAAGCTTTGAGCCCGGAGTGGTTTTGAAACTTGCGTCATGGTTGATTCCCGGGGGGAATTTCCAAAATTAGCGTTGATTACGTGATGATTTGTTCGGATGAGCCGATGCCTTGTCGTAAATTTTGAAAATCGCCGGGGGGCTCTATAGCTTGCGGCCGCCGACTTTGCGTTTTTGGACGGAGACTTTGTTGATTTTTTTTAGGTCAACTAAGAGTTTGGCCACACTACCGTTGTTGTAGGTTTTCCATTGTTTGCTATCGTATTTTATGGTGCCCTTGCGACCTTCCCAAGACATGGCTAGGAGGGAATAGTAGCCGGCGCGAGAGTTGTTGGGGCCAAAAGTCAAGTAGCGGGTGTCGTCGCCATCTTCAAAAGCAATAGCGAAATGGTTGTCTTTTTTGCGTTTAATGAAGACGCCGGGCGTGCCCCGTTCAAAAATGATTTCTTCGACTCGTTGGCCGTTAATCATTTTTATTTTTCCGGATGCGATTTGGGTTTCTCCCTTGGAAAGAGTTCGGCGTAAAATGATATCGTCCGATAAATAGAATTGGATGTGGCTTAAGTCATTGTCAGACCAGCCGTTGTTTTCGTATAATGTTTTGGAGAAAACGGTCATGTGGGACGTGCAGGCACTCATGGAGAAAAGAATGAATAGGCCTAAGATGATTAGTTTGGAATGTAGTCCGGTCTTATTTTTCATGGTTTTATTTATTGGAAGTTCGTTAATCTGTGTTTGGTGTATGGCAAATATAAAGGGAGATGAATAAGGATTCTTGTTTTTAACAGACTTTAAGATTTATTTATGGGTGTTTAAGGGTTTGTTAACTGTCTTTGGTCTTTGGGGCGCGCCTGTGGCGCTTTTGGTCTTTGGCTTCGGTAGTGGATTGTTCTTGGCTTCATTGCTGAATATTTTGTAAGTTGAAGAAGTTGATTCGCTGCGCTAGTTGATTCGCTCGCAAGCTTCGCTAGTTGAAGAAGTTGAGACGTTCGCCTACGGCTCACTAGGTTGAGACTGTCCCGATTACTATCGTGGATATGGACTTCGTGGTTGAGTGCTTCGCAGGTTGAGACGGTTTGGTTTTTTGATTGGGATTTTACTTCATCATTCGACGTTCGGGATTCTGTATTCGATATTCTGTTAGTTGAGAAAGTTGAAAGAGTTGATTCGCTCGCGAGCTTCGCTAGTTGAAGAAGTTGAGACGTTCGCCTACGGCTCACTAGGTTGAGAACTCGTCCTATGACTTCGTGGTTGAGTGCTTCGCAGGTTGAGACGGTTTGGTTTTTTGATTGGGATTTTACTTCATCATTCGACGTTCGGGATTCTGTATTCGATATTCTGTTAGTTGAGAAAGTTGAAAGAGTTGATTCGCTACGCTAGTTGATTCGCTTGCAGGCTACGCTAGTTGAGGGATATGGGTTTTTGATTGGGATTTTACTTCATTATTGAGCTTGCTCCGAAAAGTCTAGTCTTTGAGATGGTTGGAAAAATTGCCAAATTTTATTCGGGATGCATGTATTCTGTTCTATTGTTGAGTTTACTCCGAAAAATTGGAAGTTAGAATTTTACTTCTGAGACGACAAAATTTTATTTGAATTCTTTATAACTAGTGCGACCGAGACAAGGTGTCGCCCCGCTGGGGCTTCTAGTATCGTCGATGTTGTCTGTTACAAAGGTGTCGCCTCTACGGGGCTGACAATAGAGAAAATAGCCGAAATATCTATGCTTGAGCCCCATCGGGGCGACATCTTTGTAAAGACTAAAATAGTAGAAATATAGCTCCGTAGGAGCGACACCACGCTGCACTATGCAATGTAGCCAAATAAAATTTTGTTCCGTGCTTTAATTTCTAGCGGAGTGGACTTTTCGGAGTGGACTCATTGTTGAGTTCACTCCGAAAAGTCTGGTGTAGTGGTTTGCTCTTGAGTCCACAAAATTTTATTTGGATTCTTTATGGTAACTAGTGCGACTGAGACAAGGTGTCACCCCGCTAGGGCTTCCTGTATCGTGCGATATTGTCTGTTACAAAGGTGTCGTCCCTACGGGGCTGACAACAGAGAAGGCACAGCCTAGATACATAAGCTTGAGCCCCATCGGGGCGACATCTTTGTAAAGACTAAAATAGTAGAAATATAGCTCCGTAGGAGCGACACCACGCTGCACTACGCAATGTAGCCAAATAAAATTTTGTTCCGTGCTTCAATTTGATTATCAGTGCTTTCAGTTGGGCAGTTGAACGATTGAACAAAATCTCCAAACAGAATAAAATTTGGAAGTTTTGCATCAGAATACTTTTAGGAGTAAGCTCACCGGTCTAACGGGTAGGCAGCCAAGAGTGCGCCCCCTTGAACGCCGAAGGCAATTGAACGTGCGAAGCACAATTTGAACGTCCGAAGGACAAATTGAACGCCAACATATTGATTCCCAGTACTTTCGACTGAACAGTTGAACGATTGAACGAGATTGTCAAACAGAATAAAATTTGGTAGTTTTGTATCAGAATACTCTTCGGAGTAAACTCATAGTTCGATATTCGATATTCTGTTAGTTTTTTAGTTGATTATTGAATGGGAGTGACTTTTAAGGTGTCATTGGTTTTTTGCGCAAGCTGATGGATGGGTAATTGAAGGGATGGGTGAATCAAGTTAGGGGCTATTTCCGCAAGGGGAATGATGGCGAAATTGCGATTGATTAGTTGGGGATGGGGGATTTTGAGATGGGCTTTGTCTAGGAGCAGGTCGTCAAAAAGTAGGATGTCAATGTCCAAGACTCTGGGCTGCATGTGTGAGCCCGGCCGGCGACCGGCGTCTTTTTCAATGGACTTTAACTGGATGAGTAGTTGGTCAGGAGTAAGGGTGGTTTGGAGTTGGATGGCTTGGTTGTAGTAATCATCTTGGTTTTTTACGCCCCAAGGTTCGGTTTCATACATAGAAGAAACTTTGGTGATGAAGCCCACTCTTTTGCTGATTTGATAAACGGCATACCATAGATAAGTAGCTTTGTCCCCGATATTAGATCCGGAAAGTAAATAGACCGTGTGGTAATCCTTCATATAAAGAAATTTGCGGCACAAATGTATTGCTTTCTTGGAAAATAGCCAAGTGTGCAAGGACTTAACTTTTGGACGGGAGGCATGGTGTCTGTTGGCTGCTTAATTGGTGGGCTTAGTGCGAAAAGTGGTTCAGCCATTTTTCCTGTGGAAATTTAATTTTGTTACCTGTGACCAAAGGGCACGTAAAAAACTAAGCCACCGGAATGATGCTATTTTGCATTCTGGGCAGTCGAAGCCTCCATAATATTGGCATCAATGAACAGGTAACTTTTTCCGGAAGGAGAAGAGTTGTCATAGATTAATACGGTAATGGGAGCGTCATTTTTGATTAGGCCGGTGTTGATATTCAACAATAAGGTGTTTGTTTCATTTTTTTGAAGAGGGGCGTCCGGCTTTTTTACGGTGACACAACCACAATTGGACTTGATGTCTTTGATGACGTAGGGGACAGAGGAAGTGTTGATGTATTTGAAAGGGAGAAATAGGATGTCACCCTTGGTTACATTATCGAGTTGGTATCTAGGATTAGACCAAAAAACATCTGCTTTAGGGGTTTTGGGTTTTCTTTTTATGTTTTCTCTAGGTTCCATCCGGAGCTTTTCTCCATAGTTGATGAGTCTGGCCAACTGTTCATCGGTGAGATGCTTAGCAAGCTCATTTAAATCAGAAATCAAGATGGTTTTGGTTTGAGCATGCGCATAAAAATGCAAAATGCTCAACATTGCGGCAATGATGAACTTGTGTTTCATGGTATAAAGTGTCTCTAACGTGTTGGCGAAGGTGATTCTTCATATAATTTACATGAAAATTCACCATTTGTTGCACAAAGGTAGGTAAAAGTGGGGAATGTGTCAATTTTGGTTAATTTGTTTGGGGGCTTGAGGGGATTGGGGCTTGCCGGTTGGGTGTTTGGGGCTATGTAAATGTATTGTTGTTGTCCCCTAAATGGCCACGATTTCGTAGGGACGCACGGCCTGCGTCCCTACGAAATCGTTCGTCCATAGAACCATTTATTAGACGTCAATATTAGCGTATTGGGCATTTTGTTCGATGAATTCTCTTCTTGGTGGTACTTCTTCGCCCATGAGCATGGTGAAGGTACGGTCAGCTTCGATGGCATCGTTGATGGAGACCCGTTTTAGGATTCTCGTATCGGGATCCATGGTGGTTTCCCAAAGTTGTTCGGCGTTCATTTCTCCCAGACCTTTGTAACGCTGGATTTTAACGCTGTCGTCTTTTCCTTTGCCCAGTCTTTCCACTGCTGCTCTGCGGTCATCTTCATCCCAACAATATTGGAATTGTTTGCCTTTGGACACCCGGTAAAGCGGAGGTGCAGCGATATAGATGTTTCCATTTTCTATCAGCGATCTCATGTACCGGAAGAAGAAAGTTAATAACAAGGTCTCAATATGGCTACCATCTACGTCGGCATCACACATGATGATGGTTTTGTGGTATCGAAGTTTTTCGGTGTTTAGGATTCGTTGGCCTTCTTTTTCTTCGATACTGACACCGAGTGCTGTGAAGATGTTTTTGATTTCTTCATTTTCATAAATCTTGTGCTCCATGGCCTTTTCGACGTTGAGAATTTTTCCCCGCAAGGGCATAATGGCTTGGAACATCCGGTCACGGCCTTGCTTGGCGGTTCCTCCCGCAGAGTCCCCTTCCACAAGATAGATTTCGCATTCTTCGGCATTTTTGGAAGAGCAGTCGGATAATTTTCCCGGAAGGCCGCTGCCTGTCAATACATTTTTACGCTGGACGAGCTCTCTGGCTTTGCGTGCTGCATGCCTTGCGGTGGCGGCGATGATGACCTTGTCAAAGATGCGCTTGGCTTCTTGTTTGTTTTCTTCAAGGTAGTAATTGAGATGCTTGGAGACGGCTCTGGATACAATGCCTATGACTTCGGAGTTTCCGAGTTCTTCTTTGGTTTGTCCTTTAAACTGGGGTTCAGGCACCTTAACAGAAACAATAGCCGTCAAGCCTTCAGCAAAGTCTTCACCGGAGACCTTAAATTTTAATTTTTTGAAGTATCCGTTTTCTTCGCCATAATTTTTGAACACTCTTGTCAAAGCACGTCTAAATCCGCTGACATGGGTGCCCCCTTTCCGGGTGTTGATGTTATTGACATAGGAGTAGATATTTTCGGTGTAAGCCGTGGTGTATTCCATGGCTACTTCGATTTCTACATTGTCTTCTTTGCCTTTGATGTGGATGGGCTTGGAGGTAATGACCGTTTTGTTTTCGTCCAAATATTGGACAAACTCACTTAATCCCCCTTCAGAGAAGAATTCTTCAAACTTGGGTTTGCCATCAACCAAGACTCTTTCGTCCGTCAGCGTAATCCGTAAGCCACTATTCAGGTATGATTGCTCCCGGAGTCTATGGGATAAGACTTCATAGACAAATTGGTCGGTCTCCATAATGGATAAATCCGGCTTAAAGGTGACTTTCGTACCGGTTTTGTCTGATTTACCGACTTCTTTGACGGGGTAGAGTGGTTTTCCTTCACTGTATTCCTGTCGGAAAATTTTTCCGTCTCGCTGCACTTCTACGAGTAGGTGGGAGGAAAGGGCGTTGACACAACTGACGCCTACACCGTGCAAACCACCGGATACTTTATAGGTGTCTTTGTCAAATTTACCCCCAGCGTGTAGGACTGTCATGACGACTTCTAGGGCTGATTTGCCTAGTTTTTCATGCATTCCGGTGGGGATTCCACGTCCGTCATCAGCTACACTTAGCGTGCCGTCTTTGTGGATAATGACGTCAATGGTGGAGCAGTGCCCGGCCAAATGTTCGTCAATAGAGTTGTCCACCACTTCATAGACCAAATGGTGCAAACCATCAATATCTGTGGTGCCAATATACATTCCGGGGCGCTTGCGAACGGCTTCTAATCCTTCTAAGGCCGTAATGTTACTGGCACTATAATTTTGTTTTTTGTCTTCTTCTTTTGACATGTTTCGTTGTTTTTTTGGATAAATCTTGTGCTGATATGACCCATCCACACTAATTGGCAAAGGTAGTAAAAAAAATGGAATATTCCGGTTTTTTGGAGGGAAAGTTTTTTTGGTCTTTGGTCTTTGGGGCGCGCCTGTGGCGCTTTTGGTCTTTGGCTTCGTGAGTGGTTTGTTTTTGGCTTCGTTTACTTCGTTATTCGATATTGGGGATTCTGCATTCGATATTCTGTTAGTTGAAGAAGTTGAAGAAGTTGATTCGCTCGCAAGCTTCGCTAGTTGAGAAAGTTGAGACGTTCGCCTTTGGCTCACTGGGTTGAGAACTCGTCCCGATTACTATCGTGGATTCGGACTTCGTGGTTGAGTGCTTCGCAGGTTGAGACAGTTTGGGTTTTTGTGGGGATTTTACTTGGCATTTGATATTTGGCAGTTACAAAGGTGTCGCACCTACGGGGCTATCCGTTAAACCGTTCAATATGTGCTTCGCACGCCCGCCTGCTGCCGGCAGGTTCAAATTGCCCTTCGGGCGTTCAACTGCCTTCGGCGTTCAAGGGGGATGCTCTCTTGGCCGCCTACCCGTTACACCGTTACATCGTTATACCGTTACACCGTTAATTGGTTGAGACGGTTTGGGTTTTTACTTCGATATTCGATATTCGGGAATCTGCATTCGATATTCGGTTGGTTGAGAAAGTTGAGTCGATTGCTTGATGTTCGCCGGTAGCCATGAGTGGTAGGGCTAGAAAAAAAAACACCTTCAAGATTTCTTGAAGGTGTTTTTTTGTAACTGTTTAGGTGCCCCAATTTTTAGATAGAAAATAGGCATTTTTGTGGATGTTGACGTAGGGGCGCACGGCCGTGCGTCCCTACGTGAGAAAATTTTAGCAAAAACAGGCGCAAAAAGGGCATTTTCTAGCAAAAATTAGCGGGTGGCTAAATAGTTACGTTTTTTTTCATTGGTCTTGGCAGCCGTTAGACCGCTGTATCGAAAAACCGAGATACCGTTAGTTATAGCTTGATGAAGCGTACGGTTTCTACAAAGTTGCCATTGGCAACTCTTGCTACATACTGTCCTTGTGCAAAGGTTGATGCGTCAATCTCCAAATTCGTAGAACCCGGCTCAATCACTTCGCTATAAACCTTCTGACCGACTAAGTTATAGATAGTCACACGCCCTACGCTTTCCATTGGCTCTAAGCTCAAAGTCATCAAGTCTTTGACTTGAGTCGGACGGATAGTGGTCGTACCTGCTCCCTTGAAATCTACACTAACAACATCAAAAGACGCTGATTTTCCGTCGTAGTCGGTTTGACTTAGGCGGTAGTAGTTGGTGCCGCGCATGGGGGTGTGGTCGATGAACTCGTACTTCTGAGTCGTCGTGCTATTGCCTGCTCCGGCAATCTTGCCAATGACTTCAAAACGCTGACCGTCTTTGGAACGCTCTAGGTTGAAGTAGTCGTTGTTGGTTTCTGTGGCTGTTGTCCAAGTTAGGGATACTTGGTTGTTATCCAAATCACCATTGAATGAAGCCAATGTTATTGGTAAAGGAGAACCCTGAATTTGAAAATTATCAAACTGTGCATCATCACTCCCGCCATTTTGTTTGACGGACAAAATAATTCTTACAGTTCCAGTACCATTAGGTATATTAATAGTTTCTGTTCCATTAACACTTAGATTAGAGTTCCCGTCAACCAGCAGTACTTCACCTTGACTTGCATCATCAATAAAAACTTCATATTTTACGTCATCCCCATTATCAAATCCATTCACATCGTAATCAAAAGACAGTGTAATACTCTGATATGCACTTACGTCTACATTCGGGAACGTCAAAGAGCCCCAATCACCAACAGCTGTACCACCATTACTATTGGCTAAATCCTGAACATACCATTCTTCCGAAACTATATCCCAAATGTCACTACCAGTATTGAAGGCCGCTGGATTTGGCGTATAAGACCAAGTATTTCCTGCACCAAAATCTTGAATTGCGATTTGCGCAAATATTGAAGCACTAAAGGCCACAAAAAGCCCCAAAAGTAAAAATTTCTTCATTGTTGTCGTTTTAGAAAAAGTTAGAAAAAGTTTGAATGATGACAAAGGTAGGTCAAGAAAAGGAGAAAACAAAGGGAAATAGGTTGAAAAAAAATAAAATTTGAGTAAAAGTGACATAGTAAGACTATTGTTTTTGTAAGTGGTTGATTATTAGGGGGTTGAGAAGGTTGAAGAAGTTGATTCGCTGCGCTAGTTGATTCACTTGTTCTTCGGACTTCGTTTGTTGAATCGCTGCGCTAGTTGAAGAAGTTGAGGAGTTTTAGAGTTTGACTAAACAAAAAACAAGCTGCCGGCTAAAGGATTAACGGAAAAAACCTATCTTTACCCCAAATAAAATACCATGCAAAAACTCCTAGTAGCTAACCGGGGCGAAATCGCTCTCCGTATCATGCGTACCACCCGAAAAATGGGGATTCAGACCGTGGCCGTCTATTCGGAAGCGGATAGAAATGCGCCTTTTGTGCTCTTTGCGGATGAAGCTTATCTGCTGGGGCCGCCGCCTTCCAACCAGTCTTATTTGCTGGGGGACAAAATCATTGATATCGCCCTAAAAGCAGGAGCCGATGGCATCCATCCGGGCTATGGTTTTTTGAGTGAGAATGCCGTTTTTGCGCAAGCAGTGACGGATGCCGGGATTTCATTTGTAGGGCCTAGTCCCCATGCGATGCGGATTATGGGTAGTAAATTGGCGGCGAAGGAAGCGGTCAAGGGCTATGATATTCCGATGGTGCCGGGGACGGATACGGCAGTGACAGATATTGCGGAAGCCAAAAAACTGGCGGACGAGATGGGCTACCCGGTTCTTATCAAAGCTTCGGCCGGTGGGGGCGGCAAAGGGATGCGTATCGTCGATAAACCGGCTGATTTTGTGTCGATGATGGAGCGGGCACAGAGTGAAGCGAGAGCGTCTTTTGGGGATGATGCTGTTTTTGTGGAAAAATATATTGTCTCGCCTAAGCATATTGAGATTCAAGTCCTTGCGGACAAACAGGGAAATACTTTGCATCTTTTTGAACGGGATTGTTCGGTTCAGCGGCGGCATCAAAAGGTCGTGGAAGAAGCACCTAGCGCCATCCTAACTCCTGATTTGCGGCAACGCATGGGGCAAGCCGCCATCAATGTCGCCAAGGCTTGCCAATATGAAGGCGCCGGTACGGTGGAATTTTTGGTCGATAAAGACCGTAATTTTTATTTTCTGGAGATGAATACTCGACTCCAAGTAGAGCATCCCGTTACCGAAATGATTACCGGATTGGATTTGGTCGAACAGCAAATTAGAGTCGCCGACGGGCAGCCCTTAGCTTTTGCGCAAGCCGACCTAAAAATACATGGCCATGCCTTTGAGTTGCGGGTTTATGCGGAAGATTCTGCCCATGATTTCTTGCCAAGCACAGGCACATTGACCACCTACCAAGTCCCTGAAGGAGAAGGAGTTAGAGTCGATGATGGATTTCGGGAAGGGATGGACATACCGATTTATTACGACCCGATGATATCGAAATTAGCGGTCTGGGCACCGACCCGAAAAGCGGCAGCCCAAAAGATGTTGCAAGCGATTAATGAGTATCAAATCAAGGGCATAGAAACGACCTTGCCTTTCGGAAAATTTGTATTCAGGCATCCCGCCTTTTTGAGTGGGGAATTCACCACCCATTTTGTCAAAAATTATTTCAACCAAGAGCAGGCCGAAAAGCAAAATGAACAAGCCGCACACCTAGCCGCCAAAGTAGGCCTCCACCTATACCTAAAACAAAAACGGATATTAAAGTAGGGGCGAACCTTGTGTTCGCCCGGCGAATCAAGAGTTCGCCCGGCGAATCAAGAGTTCGCCCGGCGGATCAAGAGTTCGCCCGGCGGATCAAAAGTTCGCCCGGCGAATCAAGAGTTCGCCCGGCGAACCAAGAGTCCACCCGGCGAACCAAGAGTCTGCCCACACAAAGACGGATTCCAATTTCGCCCACACAAAGGCGAATCAAGAGTCCACCCCAAGCCCCCCAATCAAAAAGAACCCCACAAGGGCGAATTACCTTCGCCCCCACAAGAAAAACAGAATGCCGAATGCCGAATATCGAATAATGAAGTACAAAGCCAAAAAACCACCGATTTTCAAAATCTACGACAAGGCACATACCCGACATCCAATGTGACGAACCAATGCCGCCAATCACATCAGATTTTGGAAATCTACGACAAGACACAAGCACAACGTAAAAGAAACACAACATAAAAAAACAAGCCATATAAATGAAAAACAAAGCAAAGCCCCAAAAAGCAGTCATCGCCATAGACGGACACTCCGGTTGTGGGAAAAGCACTTTGGCCAAGAGTCTAGCCAAGAAAATCAACTACCTATACATAGACACCGGAGCGATGTATCGGGCCATCACCTGGTATTTGCTCGAAAACAAAGTGGATATCTCCGACGAAGAGCAAGTTGCCCAAGCCATTGAGCCACTAGCCATCACCTTCGTGAAATCCGAAACCGGCAATCATGTAGCCGTCAACGGTGAAGATGTCGAAAAGTATATCCGCTCGATGGAAGTCTCCAAATCTGTTAGTCCGGTGGCCGAATTGAAGGTGGTAAGAGATAAATTAGTGGCCTTGCAACGGCAAATCGGCCAAGACGGCGGCGTAGTCATGGATGGGCGGGACATCGGAACGGTCGTGTTTCCGGATGCCGACCTAAAAATATTCCTAACCGCCGACGTAGAAACCCGTGTCGCCCGCCGTGTCGCCGAATACTTGGAAAAAGGCCAAACCATCTCCTACGATGCCGTCAAAGAGAATCTGACTTTGCGGGATCATATTGATTCTACCCGGGAGATTAGCCCTTTGCGGCAGGCGGAGGATGCGGTGGTGATTGATAATTCTCATTTGACGAAGGTAGAGCAGTTGGAACAGGTGGTTGGGTTGTTGCGGGAGCGGGGATTTGCGGTATAGGTAGGGCAAAGGCATGTCTTGGCCCTACCACATTTTCATCATCGTTTCTTGGTGACATGCCCAAAGTTAATTACCTTCACGCATTATTTTTTTTGCGCAAGCAATTAGACCAAAATAAAATCCAATGCAAATAGATATTGACGGCCTTCAGGCATTTTTTACAGCAGAAGAATTGTCCCGGATGGCCACCATGACAAAGGCGGTGACCAAAGATTTGGACAAGGGAAAAGGAGCCGGTGCGGAGTTTACCGGATGGGTGAATCTTCCCGAAAATTACGATAAAAAAGAGTTTGCTCGCATCATCAAGGCGGGGAATCGCATGAAACGCCATTCGGATGCGGTGGTCGTGATTGGGATTGGGGGCTCTTATTTGGGGGCGAAGGCGGCTTATGAATTTTTGGCGCATCCCTTTCAGAATCAATTAGTTAAGTCCAAGCGGAAGGGGCCGGAATTGTATTTTGCCGGCATCAATCTGTCGGCGGATTATCACCAAGGATTGATGGATGTGCTGGAAGGCAAGGATTGGTCAATTATTATGATTTCTAAATCCGGGACAACGACCGAGCCGGCGATTGCTTTTCGATTGCTCAAAGAAAAATTGGAAGCGCAATACGGTAAAAAGCGGGCTGCCAAACGGATTTTTGCGATTACCGATGCCCAAAAAGGGGCTTTGCGCAAGCTGGCCACTCAGGAAGGATATGAGACTTTTGTGGTGCCGGATGATGTGGGCGGACGATTTTCGGTGTTGACGGCGGTAGGTTTATTGCCTTTGGCGGCAGCGGGTATCTCGATTCAATCGTTAATGAGCGGAGCGGCGCAAGCGATGTCCGATATGAAAGCCCCTTTCGGGAAAAATCCGGCCATGCAGTACGCTGCCATGAGAAATGTACTCTACAATAAAGGAAAAACCACCGAAATCATGGTCAGTTTTGAGCCAAGATTTACATTTTTGATGGAATGGTGGAAGCAGCTTTATGGCGAGTCTGAAGGGAAAGAAGGGAAAGGTATTTATCCGGCTTCGGCGACTTTTACGGCGGATTTGCATTCTTTGGGTCAATATATCCAGGATGGA
>Ga0256832_1002367_pt1 | contig 12859 bp, 12 predicted proteins | sample 134614metaG_FD_190534 | JGI IMG/M metagenome (GOLD analysis project Ga0256832, IMG submission 190534) | Hydrothermal vent microbial communities from Lau Basin, Pacific Ocean - 134-614 | ecosystem: Environmental > Aquatic > Marine > Hydrothermal vents | place: Pacific Ocean: Lau Basin | collected... | reverse complement strand
TTTACATGAAGTTGAAATTAATAGTGTTACTTTGTGTACTTAGTGGCTTTGTGTCTATTTTAGTTTATTGAGATTTTAGACACAAAGGCACAAAGAGCACAAAGGTTCACAAAGAAAAGTACTCTACCTGAGTAATTACTAATAAAATATAAAATTGTTTGTAAAAAAAAAAAGATTCAATTTTTGTTTTAATAGAACTTATTTTATTTAAAATATGTTAGGAAAATGAAAATAAAAAATAAAAAATAAACATATGAAATACATTGATTATTATAAAGTATTAGGGATTGATAAAAATGCAGATGAAAAGCAAATTAAAAAGGCATATAGAAAATTGGCGGTAAAATATCATCCTGATAAAAATAAAGGTAATAAGCAGGCTGAAGAGAAATTTAAAGAAATTAACGAAGCATATACTGTATTGTCTGATCCTGAAAAAAGGAAAAAATATGATCAATATGGACATGACTGGGAAAAATTTCAACATTCAGGACAAGGAGCAGGAGCAAATTATGATTTTGGCGGAGCCGGAGGTTACGGTGGATTTAAATTTGGAGGAGGAGGAACACAATTTGAATTTGGTGGAGATTCTGATTTTTCCGATTTTTTCAATATGTTTTTTGGTGGAAGCGGTAGAGGATTTACTACAGGCAGAAGCGCTAGAGCAACAAAGGGACAGGATTATTCTGCTATTGCTGAAATAACATTGGAAGAGGCTTATCATGGTACAAGCAGGTTAATAGAACTGGGAGGTAAAAAGATTAGGGTGAAATTTAAACCCGGTGTGAAAAACGGACAGAAATTGAAAATAAAAGGTAAAGGAGCGCCCGGAAGAAACGGGGGGTCTCCGGGTGATTTATATATAGAAGTTAGAATATCCAATAATACAGGTTTTGAACGCAATGGTACGGATTTAAGAAAAAAACTTGATGTTGATTTATATACTGCTGTATTGGGAGGGGAAATGGAAGTTGAAACCCTGGACCATAAAAAAGTGAAAATAAAAATTCCTGCAGGAACTCAGAATGGAAAAGTTTTCAGAATAAAGGGTAAAGGTATGCCTAAATACAATATGTCCGGTTCTTACGGTGATTTGTATCTGGTTACAAATATATTGATACCAAAAAATCTTACTGCTGAAGAAAAATCCTTGTTTGAGAAACTAAGAGATTTGAGGAAATAGAAGATTTTTAATTTATTAAGCTAATTATTTATACATTTGCAAAAATAAAGTGTTATTATGATAAATAGATTATATTTTTTGCTGGTAATTTTAATGTTTTTTGGATCCTGTGTTTTACCTTCAAAATACCAGAAAGTGGAAGAAGAAAAGTATAGTTTGATGAGAGAGAATAACTCATTAAAGTATCTGAAAGAACAAAATAAAAAAGATAAAGCGGAAATAAAATTGTTGAAAGACAAAATAGATAAAACAGAACAATTGATGTATGAGTTAAATACAAAACTTACCGCATCAAAAGAAATGTATAATAAATGTCAACATGATTATGATAAAATGTTGATGGAAAACAATAAACTGCTGGAAAGAGCATTCTCAGAGCAATCCAATTTGTCAGAAGAACTGGCTCAAAAACAAAAATTGCTTGCTGAAAAAGAAAGAAGTCTAAGAAAACTGGAAAGTGATCTGAATAACCAGAAATTAAAGCAGCAGCTGCTTAATAGCGATCTGGAATTAAGAGAGCATAAGATAGACTCATTGAGGACTCTGATTCAAATGAAAGATGATAAGTTAACAGCTATTAAGAAAAAAATTAAAAACGTTCTTTCTGGATATTCCAATGATGATATAATGGTAGAAAAAAGGAAAGATGGCAGATTGTATATATCATTGAGTCAGAATCTTTTGTTTGCCAAAGGGAGTAATAAATTGGATTCCAAAGGTAAGTCGGCTTTGATCAATGTCGCTAAAGCATTAAAAACAGAACCATCTATACATATTATTGTTGAAGGACATACTGATACAGATGGTTCTCCCAAATTGAACTGGGAATTGAGCACAAAAAGAGCTTTGGCTGTAACAGATGTTTTAATAAAAAACGGACTGATGCCTCAACAGATTACTGCTGCCGGAAGAGGACAGTATCAACCCCTTGTTCCAAATGATACAGAATCTAATAAATCAAAGAATAGAAGAACAGAAATTATACTTGAACCTAACGTCAATGATATTGTTAATTTTTTAAAATAACATTAATTTGGGCGTTATTAATTATATGAAGTATCTGACACAAATATTGTTTTTATTCATTTTTGTTCAATTGAATGCTCAAACTAATAAATGTTCTTTTGCAACCGAACGAATTAAGTATTTTTCAAATAAATCAGATTATTCTGTTTTTTTATCTGATAATGAAAAGAAATTGTCATCTGTTGCCGGAAATATTGAATTAAGAGATGAAATTACAATCCCGGTAGTTTTTCATGTTTTTAACAGAGAAAATGCTGATTTCAAGGTAAAGTTGCCGGATATCTATGAACAACTTGATATTTTAAATAAAGCTTTTTCGGCCGGTAACTATGATATAAAATATGTTCCTGATACTTTTTCCGGACTGGTAGGTAATACAGGAATAAATTTTTGTATTGGTAAAAAAGTTGTTTCAGGTAAAGTAATAAAAGGAATACTTTTTTATACAACAGATAAAAAGAATTTTGCGGATGAGTATTTAGACGAGGATAATAAAAGGATGAAAATAAAACATAATTCTTTTGGTGGTTCTGATTCATGGGATACTGATAAATATATAAATGTGTGGATTGGTGAAATGGCTTATAACAACGGGACTTCGACATTTCCTGGCATAGATGCTGACTATAGGAATGAAGAAGGAATAGTTATAAATATAAATAATTTACAAATAAACAGTAAGAATAAAAAAGTGATTGCTCATGAAATGGGGCATTATTTTAATTTATACCATATCTGGGGCAATGCTCCCGGATGTGAAAATGATGATGAGGTTGATGATACACCATTGCAGGACAATTATTATACAGGATGTCCTGTTGGAGATAAGTTTTCCTGTGGATCATTGGATATGTATATGAATTATATGGATTATACCGATGATGATTGTAGTCTTATGTTTACTAAAGGTCAGGCAGAAAGGATTAGAGCATCAATAAATATTTACAGAAAAACTTTAATTGAAAATAATTCTTTATGTGATGCCCGGGTAGTTACGGATTTGTTTGAAGTTATAAAATTATATCAATACAATAACAATATTTCTTTGGTCAAAGGCTTTATGACCGATGATAATATAGATGTTGCAATTTTTAATATCAGTGGTCAAAAAGTTTATTCGGGAAAGATTGATAAAAGAGAAACAGTGAAAAATATCAGGCATATTTTTTTTAATCAGGGGATTTATCTGGTACAGTTAAGATTAGGAAATAATTATAATACTAAAAAGATTATTGTTTTTTAACAATAAATTCAATTAATATTTGTTTAATTTGCGTTGAAAAAAAGAGAAATACGTGAAATGAGTAGTTACAATTATATTAAATAAAAAAAATTAATAATATGAAAAATCTTTTTGTTATAGCTTTGATAAGTATATTTGTTTTTGGTGCATGTAGTACTGTTAAAATGGAGTCCGATCCTCAGAAAGCATCTCCTGTAATAGTATATAGTAAAGGTCCGTGCTTTGGGAAATGTCCTATATTTACCATGACAATTTATAATACAGGTCTGGTGAAGTATAATGGTAGAAGATATACCACTAAAAACGGGAAACACGAAAAGACTCTGGATAAAAAAACTTATACGGATTTGGTAAAGTCATTCAGGAAAAACAGATTCTGGAGATTTGATGATACTTATGGAATGGATTTGGTAGACGCACCTACAACAACTATATCTTTTTCCGATGAAGATAAAGTGAAAACGATCAAGGGGAAATCACAATTTCCTGATAAGTTAAAAGAATTAATGATAAAACTGGATACACTGGCTAATTCAAAAGATGGCTGGATTATGACCGAAAAACCCAATATTGTTGAAAGAGGAGAAGAAATAATTGAAAACCAAATTATTGTTAAGTCGGGTGAGGGTATGATAATGTCCAGGTGGCTTCAGAAGTATAAAAAATACGGAGTAAGATTAATGAAAAGGATAGGGGATTCCAATGAATATTGGCTGATAAGATTTGATAAAAATAAAATAAACCCCAAAGAAATGTTGAAAATGATCCAGGATGATAAATTCGTTTCAGAGGCGGAATTCAACAAGAAATTAACTGACAGATAAGTTTTACATAATTGTAATTACTGAGGCAGGGCGCTTTTGAAATGAAAAAAAGAGGTTTTTTCTATCAAAATGATTCTACCTGAGTAGTTACACATAAATTAATAAGTAAATGAAAATAGCCGTATTTCCCGGTTCATTTGATCCGATTACAATAGGTCATGTCAATTTAATACTTAGAGCTTGTCCTTTATTTGATAAAATAATAATATCAATTGGGGTGAATACAAGTAAAAACAAATTATTTCCATTGGAACAGCGTATAGAATGGATAAATAACGTATTTAAAGACGAAAGCAAAATAGAAGTTAGGGAGTTTCATGGTTTGACTGTTGAATTTTGTAAGAAAGTCGGAGCTAAATATATTATCAGGGGATTGAGAAATGCTTCTGATTTTGATTATGAAAAGACAATAGCTCAATTGAACCATGAACTTAATAAAGAAATTGAAACCGTCTTTTTGATCAGCAGACCTAAGTACAGTCATATCAGTTCAACAATAGTAAGGGAAATAATCAGAGTAAAAGGTGATGCATCTTCTTTGGTTCCGGAGCAAGTGGATTTGACAAAAGCACTTAAGATATAGAATATTTCCTGTATAACAGAATATAAATAAAATGTAACTACTCAGGTGGTTTAATTTATTGATTATCTGAGAGTTGAAAGCATAATAATATTTTCTCAATTATCCTTTCCCTTTTAAGGGAAATAAGAAAGGGTTCTAAATAGAAAGTTTTGAAAATATTATTATGCTAATACGATGTTTCAACGTATTATATTTTGCTTATACTAAATATTTGACCTGAGTAGTTACAATAAAATTATATTTCCATTTTAAATCTCAAATTAATTCTTCTTGACGTAAGAGTATTTTTGATAGCATAATATCCTCCCGTTATGGTTCTTACCCAATTCACGGAAGAAGGATTGTTGATACCAAGTAGATTGAAAACTTCAAGACTGACCCATGTATTTCTTGTAAATCTCAATGGATGCAGTGGCTTGTGGCTTTTCATGGTTTTATCCCAAAGTAAATATGAAAATCCTATATCTACTCTTCGATATGGAGGATATCTGTAATTGTTTCTTACTACTAAATTATCATCTTTAAATCCAAATGGTAATCCGGTACCTAAGTTGAGGTTAAAATGTACTTTAAAGTTTTTATTATTTTTGAAATAATCCTGAAAAAATAATGAAACATTGACAAGTCTGTCAGTTGGGCGGGGTACATATTGCGTATTTACCAATGCCGTATCTACCCATTTTTTATGTTGAATACCATTTATTTTTTCTTTTGCCTGCATAATTGAAATATTGATCCAGGATTCGGCATCGGGGACAAATTCTCCATTTAATCTCAAATCGATACCGGTAATATATCCTTTTGAATCATTCTCTCCCGAGTAAATAATTCTGACATTGTCATAATTATAAGAAACAAGATTATCCAGCCTTTTATAATAAATTTCGGATATCAATTTCATTTTTTTATTACTTATTTTCTTCCAGTAAAAATCATAACTTAAACCGGCTAAAATATGTATGGATTTCTGAGATTTCAGATCCAGGTTCAAAGTTCCATCCCTTCTTCTGTGTTCTTTATAATGGGGCGGTTGATAATAAATCCCCCCTGCAAGTTTCAAGGCAATATCTTTTTTCCATTGTAGCGGTTTATATGATAGCTGGAATCTGGGGCTTGTGAGAAACTCACCTGAAAGAGGTCTGTACATAAACCTTATTCCGGCTGTTGCTTTTATCTCATGTTTATTGTTTTTTCTGAAATATGTATCCGAAATATATCCACCGAAATTGTCTTTATGCAATTTATTTTTGCTCTTCAATACATATTGTAAAGATACGATAGAATCTGTATAAGGAATAGAATAATCAGCTGAATCAAGCCTTTCCCATTCATTTATTTTATCAAAGAAATACATTTTTCTATAATTCATTCCCCATTGAATAAAATGTGAACTTTCAATTCCTGAAGTGCTGAATTGATTTAGTTCTATTCCTCCTGTATGCCTGATTGTAGATATTTCAGAATAAAGGAAGTCACGAGTATATTTATGTTGAGCACCTATTCCTAATAAACTTATCTCTTCTCCCGCTTTATCACTTCCGAAATTTGTTTCGATCTGACTTAAGCGATATTCTCCCAAAATATCATAATTTTGTGATTCATTTCCTATATATGACGAACCTAATAATTTTAAATAAAAAGGATTTTTCTTTCTTTCCGGTACATAGGTGAATGAAAGCCCATTCATCAAACTATTAAATTCATCTACTTCATTTCCTTCAAAATATGTTGTAAATCTTATTGCTGTTTTAATGGTACCTGTAACTTCCTGTTGGCTTTTTGGCTTCAATCTGAAAATATTACCATTATAATTACCCAAATATCCTATTTGCAGATCTTTAGATATATTGTAAGTGATAAATGTTTGAATATCAGTGAATGTGGGGACATATTCTCCTTTTTTTGTCTGGCTGTTAAGAAGATACCGGTTATCTTTATATCTTACCCCTGTTAAAACTCTTAATTTATTCCATTTGTTTTTTCCCAATTTTGTACTTCCTTCCAAATGAGCATTTGCACCAAGGAGACTCAGGGATATTGATGACTTGAAAATAGTTGGTCTTTTGTAATGAATATCAAGTACGGAAGACATTTTATTACCGTATTTTGCTTCAAATCCACCGGATGAAAAAGACAAGTCTTTTATAAGGTCGGGATTTGGAAAACTCAATCCTTCCTGCTCTGAATTTTGAATAAGCTGAGGTCTGAAGATCTCAAAATCATTGACATAAACCAAATTTTCGTCATAATTACCTCCCCGGACATTGTATTGTGAGGATAATTCTCCTCCTGTTCCGGTTGATGTTCCAAGGGCGATACTAGGCAAAACACTTTCAAAATTACCGGAAGTAATCGGTAAAAGTTTCATTTCTTCAATATCTTCTCTTATCATTCCCACATCTTCAATTCTGCTCTCGGTTATTGTAACTTCATATTTGCTTTCTTCCGGCATCATTGAAACATTTATCTGATGTTTTTCATTTGTAGCAAGACCTTTAATATGAAATTTTGTTTTTTTATATCCTATTCTTGAATAAATTATATCCAGACTTTTATTAGCAGGGATGTCCAATTTGTATAATCCCCTAATATCTGTTTGGACTGCTGTGGTAGTTCCATCAATAAAAACTGTAACTACTTCTACCGGATCTTTGGTTATTGCATCAGTAATAACACCAAAAATTGTACTTTTTTGTGCATTTATGATAAATGGAATGATCAAAAAGAAAAGAAGTTTTGCCGTTTTATGCATATAAAATAATTTAACCGTATAAAAATAACATAAAGATAATTAACGTAATAAAAAATTTTCTATTTTTGTAATACATAAAATAATAGCAATAATGAATAAAAAAGAAGAATTTATAGAATTAATTAATAATAGTTATCATTTTAAGAAGGACTCATTTATATTGGGAGCTGCAAAATTGGACGATGAAGTGCTGACAGATACTTTTGTCAGATTGCCACTGAAGACTTTCAACAGGCATGGTTTGATTGCCGGAGCAACAGGAACAGGGAAAACAAAGACATTGCAAATTATGGCGGAGCAATTATCTGCCAATGGTGTTCCATCTTTGGTGATGGATATCAAGGGAGATTTGAGTGGAATAGCTGTTCCGGGTAGCAGGCATCCTAAAATATTAGAAAGACATGAGAAAATTGGTTTACCATATATCCCGTCAGGAAGTCCTGTAGAATTTTTAACGCTTTCCAATGAGAAAGGAGCAAGATTACGGGCAACTGTATCTGAATTCGGACCTATATTATTTTCCAAGATTTTGGGTTTAAATGATACTCAGGCAGGAATTATAGCTGTGGTTTTCAAGTATTGTGATGATAATGATATTCCATTGGTAGATCTAAAGGACATTAAAAAAGTATTACAATATTTAAGCAATGACGGAAAAGAAGAGTTTGTAGAGACTTACGGTACAATGTCTTCCGTTTCAATGGGTACTATACTTCGAAAGATCGTTGAACTTGAACAACAAGGAGCGGAAGTGTTTTTTGGTGAACCGTCTTTTGATGTGAATGACCTTTTAAGAGTAGACAGTGAAGGGCAGGGGATTGTTTCGGTATTGAGGTTGACAGATCTTCAGGACAGGCCAAAATTGTTTTCAACATTTATGTTGCAAATGCTTGCTGAGATATACTCGATCTTTCCTGAAGAAGGAGATCTTGATAAGCCTAAACTGGTTATCTTTATTGATGAAGCACATCTTGTATTTGAAGAAGCAAGTGATGCTCTTTTGGATCAAATTGAGGTTATAGTGAAACTTATTAGATCCAAAGGCGTTGGGATATTTTTTGTAACACAAAACCCTACCGATATTCCTGATGAGGTACTTAGTCAGTTAGGAATGAAGGTTCAGCATGCGTTGAGAGCATTTACGGCAAAAGACAGAAAAGCAATACAAAAAGCAGCTGAAAATTATCCTCTTACAGATTATTATGAGGTAGATGATCTGATTACAAGGCTGGGGATAGGTGAAGCTATCGTAACTGCTTTGAATGAAAAAGGAATACCCACGCCATTGGTACACACCTATCTGAGAGCACCTCAGTCAAGGATGGATGTTTTGGTTGATGATGAGATCAATTATATTATTAATCAGTCTAAATTGATTAAAAAATATAATACTCCTGTAGATAGGGAAAGTGCTTATGAATTATTATCGGCAAAGATGGAAGCAGCCAGAGAAGATGAACATAAAGCAGAAGTTGAAAAAAGTTATAAAGAATTGAACCGAAGTAGAAAAAGAGAAAAAAGTACTTTGGAAAAAATTCTTACAAGTACTACAACAAGACAAATAGGCAGAACCGTAGCAAGGGAATTAACAAGAGGTTTGTTAGGTGTATTAGGAATAAAGACAACTCGTCGTCGTAGAAGAAGAAAGACAACTTCCTGGTTTTGATGAAAAATAGAACATTAAAATATACAAATGAAAAAATTAATTGCTTCAATTATTTTGAAAGTATTTGGTTGGAAAATACAAGGAGGTAAAGCTCCTGATAAGAAGCTTATGTTTGTTGTAATGCCACATACTTCAAATTGGGATTTTCCTTTGGGTTTACTGGCAAGATGGAAATTGGGAATGAAAGTGAAATTTGTGGGAAAATCAAGTCTGTTCAAACCACCATACGGCTTTATAATGAGATATTTGGGAGGGTATCCGGTTGAAAGAGATCCTGCTAAGAAAAAAGGAAGTGTTGTAGATCAGATTATAAATATTATTAACAATGAGGATGAAATAAGAATAACTTTTACTCCGGAAGGAACCAGAAGTAAAGTTAAAAGGTTGAGAACAGGGTTTTATACGATTGCTAAAGCGACAGGGATAAAAATACAGTTGGTTGCAATTGATTATCCTTCTAAAACAATCATTTTTGACAAACCTCATAATCCTGCTGATACATACGAAGAAGAATATAAAATATTAAAGAACTTCTATCAGGGATTTAAAGGGAAATACCCTGAAAAAACATATGATTTTGGAGATTAATGAACAAAATAATGTAGATATACTTTATGAGGATAATCATGTTATAGTAGTGAATAAACCTGCCGGGATATTATCACAGAAAGATAAGACCAATGATGATAGTATTCTTGAGATTGTAAAGGATTATATAAAAATAACGTATAATAAACCCGGAAATGTATTTCTCGGTTTAGTTCATAGATTGGACAGGCCAACAAGTGGAGTTATGGTATTCGCCAGAACTTCTAAAGCACTGACGCGTCTAACCGTTTCGTTGAAAGCCAAAGAATTTGATAAAAAGTACTATGCGATACTGGACGGGAAAATGAATATTAAATCAGGTGAATTAATACATTATTTGGTGAAGGATAATATTCATAATGTGGTAAAAGCATATCCCAAACCGGTAAATAATAGTAAAAAAGCAGAGCTTAAATTTAATCTTATAGGAGTGATCGAAGATCTTTCTCTTGTAAATATTCATTTAATCACAGGCAGATCACATCAGATCAGATCTCAGTTTAGTAAAGCATTCTATCCTGTTGCAGGGGATTTTAAATATGGTTCGAGAACAAAAATCAAGGATAGAAGTATATGTTTGCATTGCCATAGTCTGAGTTTTATTCATCCTGTTAAAAAAGAAAGGATGGTTTTTACTTCCATGCCTGATTATGATAAATGTTTGTGGAAAAAGTTTATTAAAATATTAGGTTAAATTTTGTTTTAGATGAAAAATAGTTGTAATTTTGCAGGCTGTGAGGGGCATACGGCCAGCTCCTTCTGAATCCCCCCAGGGCAGAAATGCAGCAAGGGTAGGAAGTTGAGCGGTTCGGTGTGTTTCCTCACTTTTTGTTTATATCCTTCTTATTTGTAAATTATGATGACCATTGATATTATTTCAGCAGTTCCCGGTTTGATGGAAAGCCCACTGAATCATTCTATTGTACAAAGAGCAAAAGATAAGTCGCTGGTAGAGATCAATGTTATCAACCTTCGTGATTATAGCCTGAATAAATATGGACAGATCGATGACACTCCCTATGGAGGTGGTGCAGGAATGGTCTTGATGGTTGAGCCGTTGTACAATTGCATTACTGATCTTCAGAAAGACAAGGAATATGATCAGATAATTTACCTCACTCCTGATGGTAAAACATATGACCAAAGTACTGCTAACTATCTGTCGATGCAAAGTAATATTTTATTGATCTGCGGTCATTATAAGGGAATTGACGAAAGAATTAGGGAACATTTTGTGACAATGGAGTTATCTATAGGTGATTATGTGCTTTCAGGTGGTGAATTGGCTGCGGCAATAGTTGTGGATTCGATTGTCAGACTGATACCGGGCGTTCTTAACGATGCAGAATCCGCATTGAATGATTCTTTTCAGGACAATTTGCTGGCTCCTCCCGAATATACCAGACCGGCGGATTTTAAAGGATGGAAAGTGCCTGAAATATTGCTGTCGGGTCATGAAGAAAAAATAAAAGAATGGAGAATGGATCAAAGTCTTAAAAGAACTAAGGAAAGACGTCCTGACATGTTGAAAGATTGAGCTATATAAGGTTTTCAGGCAAATTCATTAGTATTTTTTTATTATTTTCATCTATTTCCAAAATAAATTCCTCGACAAGAGGTATCAGTTTCTCCTGATCATCTTTTATAACGATTGCCATGAGTTGTTGAGGATATTGTTCAGTTCTTAATATTTCAAAGCTTTGATTAGTGTTTTTATCATTGATAAGGAATCCGGCCCAATCTGTTTTTTCATCATCATCATTATATTGATCTACGGGAAAACTAAGATCCGAATCTCTGAGAAATAATTTTAATCCATTGTATTTTTTTATTTCTTCAGGTCCTGAAAATTCTTCAAATTTAATGTAAAAAACTTCACCATCCGATTCTATTTCTTCTATGAAAAACGGAACTTTCAGCCCATTTGTTTCTATAAAAATAGCTTTTACCTTCTTTGTGTCATCTTTGAATCTGTCTTCAACAACAGCCAATAATTCACCTTCCGCCCTAAATGGCTTAAGTATTTCTCCAATTTCGATGTAGTTGAACATAGAATACTAATTCTTTGAAAAACTGATTAATTTTTGAGTTAAAATAAAACCCTCTTCAGCTTTATCTTCCCATGGAGTATTTGGTTGATCTATCTTTTGAGTATTCAGTATTACCGTATTTTTATAGATCAGACCGGTGCCTTTTGCATACTTTTCAATAGAATATCTTTTTTCAATTGAATTTTCATAATTCACCTGCTCAACGGTTGCAACATCATTATATTGATTTGCTCCGATATCTTCGGTCGTACCGGTAGAAATATATTTGTAATTCCAGTATTCATACATTTTAATAGGTTCGCCGGCAATACTAATTATAGTATTTTCCGAATCAAAATAAGCATTTCCATCCCAGTCAACATCTTTTTTGACAGGAAAAACCATTTTAATAAATATAAGATTATCTTCCTTTCTGACAGCTTGTTTGTTATTTTTATATGCAGCCCAGACATTGCTTATATCCCATCCGGTAGCGGATTTATTGTATCGTTCAATAAGATAATTTGTATTTCCACTATTATCTTCAAAGGTCTCGGAAATAAATTCTTTAACTATATGTTTAATGGTATCTATCTTGGTTCCTTTATTATCATATACAATTGAATCAATTTCATAAATCCAGGTATTTCCTATTTCCAAAGGAAAATATTCTGAACCTGAAAAATCATTTGAATAAGGATCTAATTTCGTTCCACAGGAATTAAATAATAATATTGTTATGGAAATTAGTAATAATGCCCAAAAGTACTTCATGTTATTGTAATTTATTTTTTTAACGAAATAATTAGGTAATTCATTGTAATTAGTGTCTGCCTGAAAACAGGCAATTTTTGAAATTCGGATAATTATTGCTTAGATTTTGATTTTTTTTGCAATGATTTGATGCCTTAGTATCAATCACTTGTAAAAAAGTCAAAAGATAACAAAAAGAATCAATTTCAAA
>Ga0256832_1002366_pt1 | contig 12863 bp, 9 predicted proteins | sample 134614metaG_FD_190534 | JGI IMG/M metagenome (GOLD analysis project Ga0256832, IMG submission 190534) | Hydrothermal vent microbial communities from Lau Basin, Pacific Ocean - 134-614 | ecosystem: Environmental > Aquatic > Marine > Hydrothermal vents | place: Pacific Ocean: Lau Basin | collected... | reverse complement strand
AGCTCATTTAGGATTTAATTTAACCAAAATACAATATCCTGAGAAATACAATTACTAATTAATCAATGAATATGAAAAACACAAAAAAGTATAGTGAAAAAGAGCTTCTTGAACTTGCAACAGGATTATATACTGATGGATATAGATATATCGAAATCTACAAGTATTTAAAAGAAAGAACAGAAGATACTGAATTAGTTTCAAGAATAATTGAAACTATCAAGTCAAATGAAAAAGCGAATGAAAAAAGAGAAGCAGAAATAATAATAAAAAATAACGAGCTTAATTATTTAACTGGTAGCAATTCGTTTTTTGATTTAATAATGGGGGTTTTTATAATTATTTTTGGAGTAATCTTTAGTAAATTGTTACTAAATACTGGGTACGTCAGTACTTTATCAATTATAATGTTTATTGGAGGTTTGGCACTAATTATAAGAGGAATTAAGAATCTAAGCAAATAAAATTATTTATAATATTTAAAAAAAATAGTTCTTATCGCTAAAATAAAATATTCTGTTTTTTTGTTTATATATTTAAAATTGTTAAATTTGTGTAACAAGGATTTTAAAATATTAGCCATATGGATATTCAACTAGAAAAAATTGAATTAGTAAAATTACTTCTAAATACTAATAATCCACAGATAATCCAGTCAATTAAAAATATTTTTAATAGCTCAAAACCTTTTGACTTTTGGGATGAATTGTCTCATAACCAACAACTTGAAATAAAGCAAGGTTCTAAAGAAATTATTGATGGAAATGTCGTTGAATACGAATCTTTTATGAAACATCATAGATAATGGAACGAGCTGTTAAATTATCTTATACAGCAGAGAAAAAATTAGAACACCTCTTTGATATTTTAGTTGAAAAGTGGTCAGTAAAGGTTAAGAATGATTTTATCAGAAAACTTGATAAATGCATTGGAATAATTAAAGTATTTCCCTATAGTTTTCCGGAATCAGAAAAGGAAAAAGGGTTAAGAAAATGTGTAATTACTAAACAAACAACTCCTTACTATAGATTTGATTCAACAACAATTAACGTTGTTACAATCTTTGATAATAGGCAAAATCCAGCTAATCTCGAGGATGATTTATAAAAAAGTAAAAAAAATAAAGATAAATTTCTAGTAACAAAAAAAGTACGTGCTCTAACAAGCAGTAAGACATCATAGCCGCCTAACGTCAGGCTACGCCGCTTACTGCGAGACCGTTAAGATAAAAAAACTGTTGAAATAAGTGACTAAAACAAAGACTTAATCAAGAAAATGAGATTGTATACAAATTGTCATAATTGTAGAAAGGAAATTAAATTTTCAACTTCTGAACCTGATAGAGTTGAATTATCAAAATCAAAAGGAGAAAAAATTGAATTGAATTGTAATTATTGCGGACAAAAAGACTTTTACCACGTTAACAAAATTAAAGCGACAGAAAGTAAAACAGCTCAAGTTACCGGACTAATAATTTTTATCATAGGAACACCGCTTACCTTTTATTTGATTTGGGATTACACTTTTCGAGTTGCTCATATAGATGCAATAGTAGGATTGATTGGAATTATTGGAGTTCCTCTTATGGTTTATTCTATTATTAATATGGAACAAAAAAGAAAAGTTCGCCTATTTAATATGTATAAAATCAGTGAATCAATCAAATAAAATGGTAATCTAAAACTCCCTACTCCACAATAATCTCATCTATAAATAACCAGGTCTTACCTCCTGCGCCAGGATGCCACTTGGGACAAACTCCAATGTTTTTTGCTTGAACTTTTACAAAACGGGCTTTTTTATTAAGGTTCTTCACATTGAATTCTTTAATTACCGTTTGCATTTCGGTTTTCGGAACATCGTTTTTGATAGTTTTTACAATATCAAATGTTTTCCCGTCAGTAGAGATTGAAAAAACGACTTGTTCCGGTAACCAAATCCAAGAGTTTGCTGACTGTAAAAATTCTGCTCCTATAGTATTTACATCACTTATTTTTCCCAGATCTACTACGGCTTCAAAATCCGTATCTTGATATCCTTGCCAAGTCATATCTGAAAAATTTGTACTGCCTCTAATTTGGTCTATTAATGCAGTATGACCTCCTCCGGTATATTGGGAGTTGTAGGGGTTTTTAATCTTTATTGATCTGCCTTTTTTAAGTTTATAAAAAGTGGCAGTTACCACATAACTTTTTTCAGCTTTATCTGATTGCGCAAAAAACTTCAGTTTTGTAGATTTGTTAATAACAATTGGATTCTTGTATAATCTATAATCTCCATTGTCAATACTGACGTATATGTCATAATCGAAAACATGTTTTAATTCAATCTTTTTACTATCATAAAATGTTTGTGCTGAATTCTCTACATAGGGTAGTGGAGTCAATGGGTATTTGTCAATTAAAGATTTTGGGCTACCTTGGTCGGTGTTTGCCCAAAGGTGGTTAGGAGTATTTCCCATCATCAATACCAGTTCCCCTCCCTTGATTATATCAAAATGCGATATATAAGATTTGTTGTATGGTTTTCCATTTAATATTGCAGATTGGATATAGATATTTTCAGGAGAGTTATTTTTGGCAGTTATTTTGAAAGTACTTCCATTTTCAAAATTGATACTGATATTATTGAATCCGGGACTGCCTAATATATAATCATTGCTTCCGGGACATACAGGATAAAACCCCATAGCACTAAAGACATACCAAGCTGACATTTGACCACAGTCTTCATTTCCTGAAAGTCCGTCAGGTGCATTGTGATACATCTCATTCATGATTTTACGTACCATTTTTTGTGTCTTCCATGGGACACCTGCATAATTGTAGAGATATGCCATATGGTGGCTGGGTTCATTGCCGTGAGCATATTGACCGATTAGACCGGAAATATCTGCTTGGTGTCTTCCCGTGGTCTTACTCGTAGTGGTGAATAAAGTATCAAGTTTGTTAATAAAAATTCTTTTGCCTCCCATCATATGAATTAAACCTTGGATGTCTTGTGGAACGTAGAAGCTGTATTGCCATGAATTGGCTTCCGTATAGTTAAAATCTACTTCTTTTGGGTTAAAAGGGCTACGCCAACCCCCGTTTTGTCTCGGACGCATGAAATGTGTATTGGGGTCAAAAACATTTTTATAAAATTGTGCTCTTGTAATATATTTTCTGTAATCTGCGATGTCGTTCAGATATTCCGATACCCTGGATATACTCCAATCATCAAAGGCATATTCCAGTGTTTTTGACACGGATTCACTGATTTCTCCCGCTGATATATACGAATTTTGCCTGTAAAGATTCAATTCGGGTTTGTCTTGTTCCATACTGCTTTTCATTGCAGTGTAAGCTCGTTTGATATCAAATCCTTTGATGTTTTTTAATACGGCATCTGATATTACCGGTATCGAATGAATCCCGATCATGCAGTTTGTTTCATTACCAGCAAGTTCCCATACAGGTAATTTGCCTGATTGCTCCCATTGTCCGATAAAAGTATTGATAAAGTCGGCAGAACGCTTTGGTTCGATTAGGGTATATAGGGGATGGGCTGCCCTGTAAGTATCCCACAAAGAAAATACAGTATAGGTATCATGACTTTTGTCCGAGTGTATTTTGTCATCCATACCCCGGTATCTTCCGTCTATATCGCTAAATAGATTGGGGACAATTGATAAATGGTATAGAGCTGAGTAAAAGATGGTCTTAGCATCTTTACTTCCTCCTGAAACTTGTATTTTGTCAAATTGTTTATTCCAATCGTTTTCTGCTAGTCTTTTTACCTTATCGAAATTCCACCCCGGTATTTCTGCTTCAAGATTTTTTCTTGCTCCTTCTATATCTACTGATGATATTCCTATTTTTACAAGAATCTCTTTTTTATTGTTCAAAGTAAAATCAAAAAAGGCTTTGATAGAGTCCGCATTTTCTATTGTTTTATTTTTATTTATTTTGCCGTTTACGATTATTTTGGACAAATCGAAATCTTGTGAAAATTGCATTGAAAAAAATATTTTTTGATTGGTAGCCCAAGCAGATGAATATCTATATCCTTCGATTTGGTTTTTACCGGTTATTTTGATGCCTGAAGCTTTGACAAAATCCCTGTGTTTAAGATCTAAAAATATCGTGGCTTTATCTTTTTTAGAAAATGTATATCTGTGAAAACCACATCTTTTTGTAGTAGTCAAATCAACTGATACCCCGTAATCATCGAGAAAAGTATGGTAATATCCGGGATGTGCTTTTTCATTACTGTGTTTGAAACTCGATCCGGGTTTATCTTTTTTAAATCGTTTTATCGTCCCTTGAATGGGAAGTATTAGGAAATCTCCGTAGTCAGAGACACCTGTTCCGCTAAGATGAGTATGAGAAAAACCATAGACAACCGAATCACTGTAATGATAAGCACTACATCCGTCCCAACCTGTCAATCTTGTGTCGGGACTCAGCTGAACCATGCCGAATGGTACAGTTGCTCCGGGAAAAGTGTGCCCGTGCCCACCTGTGCCGATAAAAATATTGGTATTGTCATTGCTTATGCTTTGGGAGTTAATCCCCTTAGCCAATAGTATAGATGCTACAATCAAAAAAATAATTTTATGTTTCATATTTTAATTTTTAATTTTTTATTTTAAACTAGGAACTCCAAACAAAGAACAAAAAAAACAATCAATTTATCCTTACAATTTCCAGATTCACTCTACTTGCAAAAGGTCTCCTGACCTCTTTGCAAATATATAATTACTTGTTCCATTTCCCTTTTTTATATCCTTTCCAGCCGTAATAAGTCAAATAAATATAGCTCACAATCGGTACTATAAACGATATCTGTACACCGAATTTATCTGCGGTTGCTCCTTGAATAAGTGGAATAATAGCTCCCCCCAGAATCATCATTACCAAGAGTGATGACCCTTGGCTTGTGTATTTGCCCAATCCGTCAATCGCCAAAGTAAAAATATTAGACCACATAATAGAGTTGAAAAGTCCCATGGATAATAGTGACCAAAGAGCTATCTGACCTGAGGTGTTTAGTGCAATAACTAATAAGATAACATTGACTAAGGCAAAAATCATCAAGGTCTTTGCCGGTAGTGATTTTCCTAAAACAAATGCCAATAAATTAACTCCTATAAATATCAAGAAAGGGAGAACACTTGAAAGTTTGAAAGTAAAATCACTTTCTATCCAAACTACCAAATAGATAACAACAAATACTAATAGAGATAGTCCTAGCATCATCGAATATTTTTTTACTATATTCTTCATTTCACTCATTGAAATTGCCCCCAGAAATCTTCCTATCATAGCTCCTCCCCAATAAAACGCCAAAAAAGACTTTGCTTGCATTTCGGCTATTGCCAATTTCTCATTCATATAATTTATCAATATACTACCGATGCTGACTTCTGCTCCTACGTACATAAATATCGCAATCATACCAAAGACAAGTTGTTTGTATCTCAATGCTCCTGAGCCCTTTGGTAATTCGTGTTCTATATTAAGTGAGGGTAAATCTGTCAGTTTGATAATTATTGCCATTAATACAAATACTGCTGCAAATATCAAATATGGTAATTGTACTCCATAAGCGGAAATTGCTTCTCCTGAGTTGAGTCTGATAGGTTCTCCTAAGCTATTTAGAAAAGGTTTCCCCCACTTGATAAAGTAATGAAATACAAAATACCCGCCTATTACCGGAGCGATAGTGGTTCCAAATGAATTGAATGCTTGCGAAAGATTCAATCTGGAAGATGCTGTTTCATCCGGGCCCAATCTTGCAACATAAGGATTTGCCGCTATTTGCAATAAAGTAAAACCAAGGCCTAAAATAAATAGAGCGGACAGAAAAATGCCATATATTTTCATTGAAGCAGCCGGATAAAACAACAATAAACCAACAGCGGAAACCAACAGCCCGGCAATTATTCCATTTTTATAGCCGATTTTCATTATAGGATCACCTTTACTAGCTGAAATTATAAAATAAATAACAGAACCGATAAAATAAGCTCCGAAAAAAGCAAACTGAACAAGCATTGCTTCAAAATAATTCAGCTCAAATACTTTTTTTAGATAAGGGATTAGTATATCATTCATCGAGGTGATAAAACCCCACATGAAGAATAATCCTGTGACAACTATCAATGGTTTTTTGTAACTTTTATTACTCATATTCTCTTCTGTTTTTATTTCAATTCATACAAAAACCCAAATATACAAAAACAATTTATTTTCTATATGTATGAGGAAAATTCATTTCCATAATAGACATCATCTGGATATTGATTTCCTATAAAATATGATTAGGGCTTAATGAAGATCTTGCTTGAAATGAACTATTTTATCTATTATTTGTTTGGTTTCAAACATTTTAATCAGAAAAATATGAGGAAATATGTAATATTGGCGACATTAATGGCTATTATATCGGTTAATATTTTGAAATCACAAGATAAAATCGTAATGCCGTCTTTAGTTAGAACTCCAGTCTATTTTGATATTTCTACACCTTTAGTAGATATTAAGCTGGAAGATGATGAAAAGAGAGAGGATCTAAAAGAAAGGAATGCAGGTTTAAGAAATAGAAATTACCCTTTCAAAGCAATGGCTTTGCCGAAAGGTGAGGATGCTGTTTGGCAAAAAAGAATGGGAAAAAATATAATGATAAAATCCCGTAGCTTGGATAAAAATTTTGCAGGATTAAATGTTAATTCTATGCCTTCGGATTGTAATGGAACTATAGGATCAAATCATTATATGCAAACAGTAAATGCTTACTATAAAATTTATGACAGGGACGGGAATACAATAACAGGTGATAAAATGAATACACTATTTGAAGGAGTAGCAGGATCGGAAAATAATGACGGAGACCCTATTATTATGTATGATCAACAGGCAGATAGATGGTTGGCAGCCGAATTCTCGGGTGTAAATAGTAATCCTGACTATATTATGATTGCTGTTTCCGAGACAAATGATCCTACCGGATCTTGGTATAGATGGTCATGGGAAACCAATGGGTTTCCCGATTATATGAAATTTGGGGTTTGGCAAGATGGTTATTATATGGGAGTCAACGCAAATGGAAATAATGAAGATGATATCTATGTTTTTGAAAGATCTAAAATGATAGATGGTGAGTCCGATCCGAAAATGGTAGCATTTGATAACCCCAATAGACCAAATAGTGGTTTTCATGTGGTTTTACCAATGGATAACGATGGTGATTTTGCACCAAGTGGCACACCTGGTCAGTTTATTACTATAAATGATGATGCTTGGGGAAACGGGGATGATGCTTTGTGGATTTTTGAATTACAAGTTGATTGGGCGAATACAGCAAATTCTACCTTTCAAAGGACACAAGTAATTTCTGTTAGTCCTTTTGATTCGGATTTTGGCTCTGATCTTGATAATATAAAACAGAAAGGAACAAGTCAAAAGGTTGATGCGATTCCTCAAGTTTTAATGCATAGAGCACAATATAGAAATTTTGGCGACCATCAAACTGTAGTTTGTAATCATACAGTCGACGTTGATGACTCCGACCACGCAGGTGTCAGATGGTATGAATTGGAGAATTCAGGTAGTGGATGGAGCATAAGACAACAAGGAACATATGCACCGGATGCACATAGTAGGTGGATGGCAAGTATAGCTATGAATGGCAATAAAGATATAGGAGTTGGGTATAGTGTTTCAAGTTCTAATTTATACCCGAGTATACGCTTTGCAGGACAATCAGCGACTGAAAATGCAAATGCATCTGGTGTTTTTGATATTGCTGAGACATCAATCAAGGAAGGAACTCTTTCACAAACCAATAGCGATAGGTGGGGGGATTATTCAAATATGTCAATAGATCCAACGGATGACAATGCATTTTGGTTTACAACTGAATATGTAGGGGATGATACCCCTAAATCGACTCGGATTGCATCTTTTAGCTTTGCTCCACCTCCATTGAAAGCAGATTTTATTGCTGATAATACAAGTGTTTGTATTGATGAAGTAGTTCGTTTTACAGATAAATCAAGCGGTAATCCAACTTCATGGAATTGGGATATTAGTGGAGCTGTGTATGTAGATGGAACAAGTTCCACTTCTCAAAATCCTAAAGTGAAGTTTAATAATATAGGTTCGTATGATGTGACACTTTTAGTTAGCGATGGAACTGAGACTGATACTGAAACTAAATCCAGTTATATAACTGTTAACAATATAATAGCTGATTTTACAGCTTCGCAAACAAATATTTCAGAGGGGGAAAGTGTGACATTTACAGATGATTCTCAATGCAGTCCTACTTCATGGGAATGGACTTTTGAAGGTGGAGATCCTACGACATATTCTGGTCAAACCCCTCCCACAATCAGCTATTACACCTCAGGAACATATACGGTTTCACTTGCTGTGTCAAATACTAATGGTGATGATACTGAAACAAAATCATCATATATAGTTGTGGATTCTCCTGATATTTTGATGAGTGATGGACAAAAAAGTACATGTAGTGCTAATTTCTACGATTCAGGAGGAGTAAATGATGATTATTCTGATAATGAAGATTTTGTGTTGACAATAGCTCCTGCTGATAATACAAAGCGAATGCAGGTAGAATTTTCTGATTTTAATATTGAAAGTAGTTCTGATTGTAGCAAAGATTATTTGGAAATATACGATGGAGATAATACCAATGCACCTTTGATAGGGAAATATTGCGGTACTGATTCTCCGGGAACAGTAGCTGCATCTGGAAGTGGAGGAAAATTGACATTTCATTTTGTCTCTGATAATCCGTTTTTTTTAAGTTCTACTGAACAGGGCTGGATATCTAAATGTTCGTGTATAGAGAACTCGCTTCCATTGGATATAGTGGATTTTAGCGGAAAAGTCAAAACAGACAACAATTTAGTATCATGGAATACTGTGAATGAAGATAATCTTGAAAAATTTTTAGTTGAAAAATCTTTTAATGGGATAGATTTTGTGCCTGTAAGTGAATTGAATTCAAGGAAATTAAAAAAGAGAATCAATCACTATAATATTGTTGATTATAGCCCGTATAGATTAACTTATTATAGACTAAAAGCTTTTGATATTGATGGGGAATATACAATGTCAAATACAATTTCATTGGAAAGGGAAAGTAAATTGGGTTTTGGTATTACAAATTTATACCCAAATCCATCTAAAGATAATATTTCTGTAGAATTTTCTCTGGAAAAATCTACTAGTGGTATTGTTAGTGTTTTTATCTATTCTGTAACAGGAAAATTGATGAAAATGAGAAAGTATAATATAGTTGGTAACCAAAGTTTAGTCGATGTAAATTTGAAAATGCTCCCAAAAGGGAAATATATTCTAAAGCTTATCTGTGATGCGGAAATCGATGTAAAAAAAATTATTAAGGAATAAAAATTTGAGATAAACAAAATAGCTTTATGTCAAGGTTAAAAAGCAAAATTATACAATAATTCTTTGTTAATATTGTTAACTATTTGATTGTTATTGAACATATTTAAATCAAATTTTAATTCTTCTTAATGATGAGCCCTAATATTATATTATTTGATGCTGAAGAACGCAAAGAATTGCTACCACTAACTTTTACAAGACCTGTTGCAGATTTGCGTATTGGTATTTTGAGAATCTATGAAAAATGGGAGAAACGATTTGGTAAGAAAGTGAGTTTTCTTACTGAAGATTATTTATCCCGCAAATTTCAACTTGATATTGAGGACGATAATATTTTGATAAATGGTTCTCTTCTGCCTAATAGGAAAATATTGGCAATAATAAACAGGCTTAATCAAAATGAAGCTATTGTATGCAACGATAGTTTATTGGCAGTAAGAATGAATCGGGAAGATGTAAAAAAGCTGAATGAGTTGGACTTCAAAGATTATTCAATCAAAGATATAAGCGAATTTAATTGTACGACCAAAGTAAATCATCTGTGGGATTTGTTCCAAATGAATGATGAAGAGTTGAAAAAAGATTTTGAATTATTGACAAAAAATAGAAGATCATACAAATTGTCTCCGAGCAATAAAAAAATAGGAGAGGGGGGACTGTTTATTGAAAAGGGAGCAAAAATCGAAGGAGCTATTTTGAATACAAATACCGGTCCGATATATATTGCCAAAGACGCAGAAGTGATGGAGGGAAGTATGATAAGAGGACCATTTTTCTTGGGAGAAGGTTCGACAGTTAAAATGGGGGCTAAGATATATGGAGCTACAAGTATAGGTAATCACTGCAAAGTTGGAGGAGAACTTAATAATGTGATTTTTCAAAATTATTCCAATAAAGCTCATGACGGGTTTCTCGGTAATGCCGTAATCGGAGAATGGTGCAATATCGGTGCAGATACCAATAATTCCAATCTGAAAAATAATTATACTCCTGTGAAAGTATGGAATTACGAACAAAATAAATTTGTCGATACCGGTTCACAGTTTTGCGGACTATTTATGGGGGATCATTCCAAGACAGGGATAAATACGATGTTCAATACAGGCACTGTTGTGGGAGTATGCGCCAATATATTTGGTCCCGGATTTCCAAGAACATTTGTACCGTCATTTTCTTGGGGAGGCAATCACGGCTTTACCTCATTCAAAATCGAAAAGGCTTTTGAGACAGCAGAGACTATGATGAAAAGACGTGGATTGGAATTGACGGAAACAGATAAAAAAATATTGATGGAAATATATAACAAATCGGCAAAGTATAGAGTGTGGGAGAAGAAATATTGACTTTTAGAAGTATTGATGTAAAAAAATCGTTAATCAAAAATGAGCCTGTCCCGTTGTATAACGGGATTAATCAGTGTTCGGTATTCTGTTAGAATAAAGAATATTGATTGTCGATTGACGTTTTAAGAAGTATGAAACATGACAGCACAGTATTGAAATAGTAGTACTATTATGAAAAAGCCACTTGGAAAAAAAGCATTGAGCTATGTAAAGGACATTCTCATAGAAAGCACTTTCTCGGAGTACAACGAGGTACTGGATATTTACCTGAGCAATGGTAGATATCAACTTTGTACCGAAGGAGCGGTATATTCTTATGAAGATAAATACGTCAATTTTACTGAGACTTTTAAGAAAATAAATTGGGATTTGCTTGACATTGATAAGGTGTTAGTCCTTGGATTGGGGCTGGCTTCTGTACCTCAAATGCTTGAACAGGTCTTTGGCAAAAAATATGAGTTTCATGCGGTAGAAATCGATGGAGAGATTATAAGACTTGCAGAAAAGTATATTTTGGATGAATTGGATTCCCCGATTCAAATATTTGAAATGGATGCTGAAATTTTTGTTGATATTGCGTCTGAAAAGTACGATATGATAATTGTTGATATTTTTGAAGATGCAAAAGTGCCTGGAAAATTTGAAACTAATATCTTTTTGGAAAAGGTGAAAAAATTACTTGAGCCAAAAGGCATATTGCTCTACAATAGGCTAAATACAAGCGATGAAACTCTTGCAAATACATTGAAATTTTATGAGGATATATTCACAGAAGTATTTAATAATGCCACTCCGGTTTATGTCAAAGACAATATAGTTTTGTGCAGTAACAAAGATATTTTATTAGACTTTAGATGATTTTGGACTTTTTGTTGATTGTATTTTACTTCACAAAAAAAAGCCCCGCTCATCGCTACGATGATTGGGACTTTATATTGATAATTGATAATATTATTTAGTCCAAACTACCTATCATTTTTTCAGGTCTTACCCAGGCATCAAATTCCTCTTCGGTAAGATATCCCAAAGCCAAAGCTGCTTCTTTTAAAGTTGTGTCTTCCTTATATGCTTTTTTTGCAATCTCAGAAGCTTTGTCATAACCGATATGAGTATTCAGAGCAGTCACAAGCATCAAAGAATTGTTGAGGTGTTCTTTGATTCTTTTATAATTAGGTTTTAGCCCGAGTATAAGATTTTTGGTAAAACTTCTGGCTGCATCCCCTATCAATTTAGCTGACATTAAGAAATTGTAAATAATCATTGGCTTATAAACATTGAGCTCGAATTGACCGTTTAATCCACCGACTGTGATTGCAACATCATTACCCATAACTTGTGCCATTGCCATTGTCATCGCTTCAACTTGAGTCGGATTAACTTTTCCGGGCATAATTGAAGACCCGGGTTCATTTGCCGGAATAATCAATTCTCCGATACCACTTCTTGGGCCTGAAGCAAGCATACGGATATCATTTGCTATCTTAAATAATGATACTGCAACTGTCTTCAATGCGCCGTGTGCTTCGACTATTGCATCTTTGGAGGCCAAAAGTTCGAATTTGTTTTCTCCTGTCACAAATGGATATCCAGACAATTTTGCAATATTTTTTGCTACTAATTCTGCATATCCTTTTGGTGTATTCAGACCTGTTCCTACTGCTGTACCACCAAGAGCTAATTCTGACAGATGCGCAAGAGTATTTTTAATTGCACGAATACCGTGATCTATTTGTGAAACATACCCTGATAATTCTTGTCCGATAGTAAGAGGAGTGGCATCCATAAAGTGAGTACGACCTATTTTCACAACATCCATATACTCTTTAGATTTTTTGTCCAATTCATCTCTCATTTTTTCAAGACTTGGGATGGTGTTTTGCATCAATATCGTATATGCTGCGATATGCATGGCTGTAGGAAATGTATCATTTGATGATTGTGACTTATTTACATCATCATTCGGGTGAATTTTTTTAACGGCATCAGTCAATTTACCACCAAGCAATACATGCGCTCTATTAGCTATAACTTCATTGAGATTCATATTTGATTGTGTTCCTGAACCTGTTTGCCATACAACCAGTGGAAATTGGTCATC
>Ga0256832_1002365_pt1 | contig 12870 bp, 7 predicted proteins | sample 134614metaG_FD_190534 | JGI IMG/M metagenome (GOLD analysis project Ga0256832, IMG submission 190534) | Hydrothermal vent microbial communities from Lau Basin, Pacific Ocean - 134-614 | ecosystem: Environmental > Aquatic > Marine > Hydrothermal vents | place: Pacific Ocean: Lau Basin | collected... | reverse complement strand
ACACTTCCCATTAATCTTGAGGCAATGGTGTAGGACGCAAGACCAAGAATGCCTTTTTTAAGCAGATTTCTTCGAGAAATAGGTTTCATCTCTTCTTTCCTCTCCTTTGATATTTGTAAGGCCCTTACGCAAAATGCTTGCTTTTTTTTTATACTGGTTTCTTTTGGGAAATTTATTCTCCAACAATTAAAACCCTAATAGGTACTTTTAATTTCTGCCAGACAAAAGTAGACTTAGTTTAAGATGTTATTGTTTTTTATGAAAAAATTGTGTAAGTTCCATTTCGGGTGTCAAAGGGCCATTTAGCCTGGGAAAAAATCCTATGAAGCTTATTGACATAAGCGGCTTGGGGGCCATTGAGCACCCCTTCGGAGAGGTATCTTTCAGGATCATCCTGCCCTGGATAAGGCCGGCTGATGGCCACAGGCTTTATCTCAAAATCATTCACGAAAGGGATCAGTTTCTTCAGGATATTCCACCCATGAAGTTTGAGCTTGGGCATTCCACTGACGCCTACTACGGGGACAGCTGGAGCACCAGGATAAAGATAGACCCGGCTTCCAGGCCCAGTCCCAGGTCTGCCTGGGGAAGGCCGGGGCGCTATCTCTACAGGTACCAGCTCGAAAACCGGAAACTTGATGTGAAAATCGACTGGATCGTGGACCCCTTCGCACGGGAGTTTGGAACCGGAAAGCTTTCTGCCTTCACCCTTGGATACGAGCAGTATGAGTGGAGCCAGCATGAGAATGAGTGGAAAACGCCTGAGCTCAGGGACCTTGTCATTTATGAGCTCATGATAACCGAGTTTGGTGGAAGCATTGAGGGTGCCATTGAGAAACTCGATTATCTGGCAGACCTGGGCGTAAACTGCATTGAACTCATGCCTGTTTTTAACGTTTCAAACACGGTGGACTGGGGGTTTCTACCCATAGGCTACTTTGGCGTGGATGAGCGCTTTGGAAAGAGAAGGGACATGCAGGCCTTCATAGATGCCTCCCACCAAAGGGGCATGGGGGTAATAATCGATGCCGTTTACGGTCACACGGATGAGCATTTCCCTTACTTCTACCTTTATGATCGCCTCAATTTCAGGGAAAATCCCTTCATGGGACCTTTTGCCAAGGACTACTTTGGAAAAAGCACCGATTTTTCAAGACAGTTTACCAGGGATTTTTTCCTTACCGTAAACCACCACTGGCTGGAGTGTTACCATATAGACGGCTTCAGGTACGACTGCGTTCCTAATTATTGGGACGGCCCGGTGGGAAAGGGTTTTGCAAACCTTGTTTACCACACCTACCAGATGACGGTTTCCCAAAAAGGGGAAGGCTCAAGCCAGTACTGGAAAAGATTTTTCGGACAAGACGGAACCGTGAACCTAATTCAGTGCGCCGAACAGCTTGAGACGCCCAGACAGGTCCTTGAGGAGAGCTATTCAAACTGCACGTGGCAAAACCTCACCCTGGATAGCGCAAGGGCAGTTGCCAGGGGTGATTATAATAGCCTTACGGACCTTGGCTACATGTCCGGACTCCTTGGTTTTCCAGAGGAAAAGGAGATAAACGGCGACCATATTGAAAAGAGCGCCTTGCAGTACATCGAAAACCATGATCACAGTCGTTTCATATGCAATTTCAGGACGATTTTCAGGGGAAACGAGCTTCTGGGAGAAGGTGACAGGGACCTCTGGTACAGGCTCCAGCCATACCTCATATTTCTTTTTACATCAAAAGGCATCCCAATGCTCTGGCAGGGGCAGGAGTTTGGAGAAAATTACTATATTCCCGAACAGGGACTTGGGCGTGTTCTCATGTTCAGGCCTGTTAGATGGGACTACTTTTACGACTACCCAGGCCAGCAGGTATTGGGGCTTGTAAGAAGGCTTCTGAAGCTCAGGAAAAATCTCGTAGAGCTCAGGCGTGGAGACCACTATTTCTTTAACGATTTTGCTTCATACCAGTCAAGGGGCCTCCTTCTGTTTTCCCGTTTCCTTGGCGAAAAATTTACCCTTGTGGCCATTAACTTTGGAAGTTTTGACCAGTCCATCTCCTTTTCCTTCCCTGAAGACGGAGACTACGTTGAAGGGCTTCATGGCATGGACAATCTAATGGAGGTCAAGGCGGGGGTGGCGCAGCATCTTGTCATTCCAAGTAACTACGGGCGCATCTGGTCCCGCAAATTTTAAATTACGCAGCTTCCATCAATGTTGGTGAAGTCTAAGCTCCACAAATCCTTTTTCTTTTAAGGCCTGAATGAGATCCTCACTACCCTGGACATCTTGCCGGACGCCAACCCAGGTCTGAGAATAGTTATCATATAGATATTTGTCTGCACCAATCGGGACGTCTATCTCTTCTCCCGTAGTAGGATTGTCATAACGCTCTTCGCCTCCAAGGGCGTAGAATGTATCATAAAATTCTTCCATCCTTTCGTTTTCTTCCGCCTCGTGTTCCATCATCCCTTGGTTCATACGCCTTTCAGCATTTTTGTGTATTATGCTGGACATGCGTCTGTAATGTTGGATTATGCTTCTTTGCTCAGAAGCCGCTTTTCTGAAATGGCCTGAAAGCCACTGCATGTTGGGTTGCCAGGTTTCTGCCATGTGCTCAAAGACCTTTACCCATTTAGGAAACTCACCCTTTGGGGCAACCTCCACATAAATTGGGGCAGGCCCCCATCTATGTTGATAACCCAGGCCCTGTAGCGGCATGGTGTTGTATTCTATTAGGCCCCCAACCCATATATCAAATTCCCTTCCATTTCTAAGAAACGAACCCTTCCCTTTCACCACTTGTGAGGTGCACTTAGTGCCGTACCGGGCAGCATTCGCCTCACATTGGTTGGTAAGCCGTTGTGAAAGTTCCTGATCAATGCCAAGCGAATCAAAGTGCAGATTGGGAAAGTTTATCTTGTAATTGTTTCTCAGATCACTAAAGAACCTGCTTCTTACATAACTCAATGCATCTTGAGGTGGAATACCATTTGAGCCATATGCCGTCTGGGCATACTGGTAAAATGGATAATACACACCCAGAAAACCCGTGTTTTGATCCGGTGAAAGTACCTGGACTATTCTGATATAACCATTTACGCCAAAATCCGCAGTGCCTCCACTTGCTCTCCAGCCCTTTGGTATATCAATTTGAAAACTGCCATCCTGTGGAGTCCATTTTGTAAAATTTAATGAAATGGCTCCTTGGCCAGAAGGTCCTTTTTTACCAGAGAATTTAATAGACGAAATGGCAATAGAAAGGGCCTTGAAGGTAGAAAAATCCCTTGCCCGAACAAAACTTGCAATTGGGTTTTTATCGCTTTTTTCAATGAGTTGGACAAGCCTTACATTTGAATCCGGACTGCATATGAAAAGTGTAGTGCTTCCTTTCTGAAAGGCCCCTTCCAAATTACATCCTGATAGGGCCTTATTCTGAAGCTGCCGCGGATTTTTAGGCATTGCCCCTATCCAGGCCTCACCACCATTAAAAGAAAGAGAAACCCCAGAATTTTTTGTGTCTTCCCTGACCTTGCAACCTTCTGGCACATAAATCTCAAATACCTTTTTCTTTAAAACCCTCCATCTTTTTGGGAAGGCCTTTTTTTCTTTTACCCTAAAGGATGCGGCCTTTTGGGGACTTACTGATGGAGCTGAAACAAGAGGGGATGCGCTTGAACGAGTACATCCCTTCATTCTAAAGATCCCCGCCTTCCCCCATTTGATACTACATTTATCAATGATCTTAGCCCTTGAAGGTCTTAAGTCACCAATATCACTGGCACTCGGATGAAAATATATATAATCTCCCTTTATCTCATAACTTCCTGTCTGAAGATCAATTATCTTTTCAGGGGTTTCTATCCAATAGTCATAGTCCCCACCAGCCAGTTCAAGCTTCATGCCTGGTTGACTGACTGAAAGATAATCCCCATCTGAAATGGCAAGGCAATCCCTTAATAAAAAGGAAAATAGAAACATTAAGACAAAGGCAAAATGGAAAAAGATTTGGCTTTGAAAGCGGCAATGTTTCACGACAATCCTCCAAATCCCTTTAAGGGCACAATTAATAAGGTGGCTCCCATTGTCAAGACTGCTTTTGTTAGATTTTATTGTGTACATGGCTGGTTCATCATTGAACGTAAGATTAGAGAGGATTTCTCGCTGATGAACTTTCAGGGTTTAAGAAGGGCAGATCAGGACATAATAGCCTTATTTCACTATATACTGATTGCATTCCAGCCTATGATAACCGAGGTCTTCAAAAGGCTTGCGCCGCTTGGATTCTAGCCGCAAAGGCAGGTGGATTTCTTTGAGTGGATTTGTAGAAGGACGGTTAAATCTATCCCATAGAAAGTTAGTTAACTCATGCAACATAAAAAAAGATAAGGCCAAGGCGAACTAAAATTAACAAAAAGTTTTACAAAAACGGGTACCATTTCTGTTCTCCTGAAAAAGGAGGTATTGTCGGAAAAAAGCGCCGCAGAGCAGGGTTTCCCAATACCGTTCATAAAATAGCATTTTCGCTGGGAAGTTCTCTGCTGCTTATCCTTTCTTTCCCTGATTTCAACCAGGGATGGCTGGCGTGGGTTGCCCTTTCGCCGCTAATATACCTTTGTTTCGCCATACGGCCTGCCAGCGCATTTACTCTTGGCTTGCTTACCGGCACAGTTAGCCTGCTGGGAACCTTCACCTGGATTTTCCAGGTCCCGGGATTTCGGTTTTATCACGCCTTGCCTCTGGCAATCTTTTACGGGGCCTTCACGGCCATCTGGTGCGCTGGTATTTCATGGTTCAATAACCGAAAAAAAACATATCTTGTCATCCTGTTCGCTCCAGCTCTGTGGGTGGCGCTCGAATTTTTCCAAAACCACCTGGGATTTCTCTCTTTTTCCTGGGCCACGCTGGCGCGGAGTCAGCACGCGACCCCTGCCATTTTGCAGATGGCGGCCTTGACAGGAGAATATGGAATCACCTTTTTGATTGTCCTGGTTAATGTAATTTTCGTTGAAATTATCCTCCGCCGCAACTGGAAAGAAGCCTTGATTGCAGGAGCTTTTATAGGCCTTTGCCTCCTCATAGGGTCACATCGTCTAAATCACCCGGTACAAACACGGCAAATCCGGGTTGCCGTGGTGCAGCCCAGTATCTTGCTCAGTGAACGAAAGACACCGGAAAGCCGGACCCTTGCCCGCCGGCGTATGGAACAACTGACGTATCAGGCCGCCAGTTTCCACCCAGCGCTTATTGTCTGGCCGGAGACCGCTCTCCGCGATCTGAAACGGCATCCGGAACTCATTGCCTGGATTCGGGGAATCGCCAGAAAAACCCATGCGGCCTTGATTGTTGGGGCCTCGGAATTTACAAAATTCGGAAAAGCACAACAACCGAACAGGTCCAAAATTGTTTTCAGAATGCGAGAATACAACACCGCCTGGTTCTTTAATTCCAGGGGCCAGACATCCCCACCTTACCGCAAGCGACTGCTGGTGCCGTTCGGGGAATACCTGCCTTTGACATCGGTTATTTCATGGCCTGACTGGCTGGTTCCAAAGGCGATTCAATCCCTTCCGGGAAATGCCTATCGAGTTTTTTCTTTAGGTGATGGGATTCCTTTAACTCCCATCATCTGCTGGGAAAATCTCTTCCCGGATTTTGTGAGAAAAGCGGTGAAAGACAGGGCCTGGATCGTAGTACAACTTGTTAATGACAACTGGTTTGGAAAGACCGCTGCTCCAGAGCAGCACAACATGGCCTCGGTGTTGCGGGCCGTGGAAAATCGCGTTCCCGTCATCGTGGCCTCCAACACGGGGCCGTCCGAGATTATTGGTCCGTATGGCCAGGTTTTAGCAAAGGCACCAAGACTCTTTCTTCCCTGTGTCATCACAGCCGAGATTCCAGTTCCCCAAGAAAGGACATTTTACACAAAATATGGAAACCTTTTTTCATGGTTTTGTATTTTTGGGGGCATATTACTGATTCCCCTCTCCAAAAAGAAGAGGCGCTGAATATAACGTCCAGCGCCTCTTTCTGATCCGAATTACTCTACCTGACTTAAATACCTGTGGGATTCATGCGTATCTTCTTTAAGGAAGATGGCTTCGGCGCAGTCTTGCGAATCGGTGCCTTGGCAAGCTTGTCCACCTTGAAGCTCCGCCACGGGCTCCAGGCAGCATTTGAAACGCCGACCAGTTTTACCCGAATGCGGTATGTTCCCGTCTTTGTCAAACTCATTTCCATATTGGTTTCCGTTTTGCCAGAATGTCGGATTATCTGCGGATGGAAGGCGCTGAATCTCCCATGGTTTCCAATCTGCACCTCCATGGCAACTTTATAGCCTGTAGCGTGTTGGATCTTGGTGTTGACCTTTACCATCCCTCCCGTCAAGATAAAGGTCTGGTGTTCCCAGGGGGCCACGATTTTAGGAGATGAAAGATGTATCTTCGGCCGAATTCGGCTCAGATTCTTCTTTTCATTCATGGCAACTTTATAGCCTGTGGCATGTCGGATCTTAGTGTTGACCTTTACCGTCCTTTCAGTCCTTACAAAGGTCTGGCGTTTTATGGGAACTGCGATTTTAGGAGGTGAAAGATGTGTCTTTGGCTGGATTCGGCTCGGATTCTTTTTTTCGTTCGCGGCCTTAAGACTCGTTCCAACAACAGTAAAACCCCGCCAGGGACACCAGCGCGCCCTGTCCCCGTATTTAAACCGGATCTGGTACCGTCCTGGTTCTTTGAATTTTAGGTGCAAGACAGTTGTGTCTCCAACTGTGGTAAAGTGGTGTGGAATCCGGGGCAGCAGTGCAAAGCTTTTGCCCTTTGGGGATCGATAGCGCACTTCGAATTTGACCCTGTTTCGCGGCGCGTTCCGCAGCCGCACCCTGATATCCTCCCCTGGTCGATAAAAAAAATTCATGGAAATGAACTGCGGCATGATATTCATGTGATAGGAGAGGTCCTTTTTCTTCTCCTCATCCTTTTTCACGGGCGTCCCCAGCATCCCCGCATAAAATGTCACGTAACGGGACCTGAGCGGCAAGTCGGAGAATTTCATATCTGCCCGTAAACTGAAAGATCCCCCGCCTGCCGAACCCCCCATGACCTTTTTGACCTTATCGTACAGACTTTTCACCTTCATGGATCCATGGTAAGTCAGAAGTGCCATATTGCCGGAGGTGACGGACACGGTTTTCTTCATGAGTTCATGGGGAAATCCATGGATATCCAGGCCGTTAGATGCCTTTTTAGTGGCGGGGGTCCATATCCAGGTCAGGGTCAGGCGTGGATTCTCCCCTACGAAGCCCGGTAGGGAGATGTTCACCGGGATCTCGTTGCTGTAGGTTTGGCCTTCGGCGGGGGAGATAATTTTGAAGGGCCGTTCGATAATCGCTACAACCTCTTTCCCCACGTGAAAGTGCCGCCACTCACTCCAGTCTTCCATGGGCTTGTCTTGGTAATACATGCGCGCCCGGATGCGGAAATCCCCCTCGAGAGGGACCCCAAGCTTGTTGCCAATGGGGCACGAACATTCCCAGACGCCCCCAGGCCAAAAGGGGGCCTTCCCTGACTTTATCACCCGGAGTTTCTTATACGGATACTGCTTTGCGAGTTTGCTGTATTGAACCTCGAGTCTTGCGTCCTCGATATCAGAATTAGAAGATTCACCAGCGACCCGGACGGTTATCTTACTCTTTTTCCCGAGCTTGGCACCCTCTTTAGGGACAAGGATGACCGGAGTGTATAGATCATTGACTACCTTGAATATGACTTGGTTTTTGGATGCAATTGGATTCCCGGTCAGGGTCGTATTCATTATGCTCCAGAAGGTATATTGCCCGGCCTGCAGGTTTCGAAGGAGATAAAATGTGCTCCCCCTAAGCAGGGTGGCATGGTGATGGTTATCCACCTCTTTCCCATAGAGATCATTAAACCTCACGCCGCCGTATTTTTTCTCAATCCAAAACGTTACAGGCCATCCCTTGGGAGGCAGCACAGTGGGGTCGGTGTGAACCGTCAGCAGGACATTGCCCGGAGGGCTTTTGACCTTGCTGCTGGACACCTCTACCTTCATGGATTTAGCAAGGGCCTCCAGGGCCAGTGCGAAACGTCGTCCGCTGGGAATGCCGTCTCGTAATCGCTCGATCTCCGTTCTGCTGTCACCCCATGCCACGCTCCAATCCCCTTTCCAGTTGGTTTTATGGGAAGTCTGTGTGCATTGTGGCGCGTCTACGGATAGAAGAGGGTCCATATCGCATTGATAAACGGTATCAAAATAAAATCCTTTTTCTTCCGCATGTACGGACAACAGGTGTGACTTCCTGTTCCAGGTCACTTTTTCCTTGGTGTTAACCGGAAAAGTCTTGCCCAGTTTTCCGTCCCAGAATTCCTTGTAGGTGCCGTGAAACTCGAAAAGATAGGTCCGGGTGGATGAGCCTCGCGTAAAAGTATGCCCGACAAATTCCACGCTGGTATCCGTTATGAGAGATTCCACCTTGATGCCCTCCCGGTCAAGCATCACCGCCCGGGCCATGACCGGCACAAACAAAATAAGAACGAGGAAAAGCCAGAAACTTTTAAGTTTTCTCTCCTTCGCCTCTACAGCCACAGATTTCACCATTTCCTTCATGTCAGATTCCTTTCCGTTTCTCAAAGAGCATACTCTGCGTTTTATTTACCCGTATGTGTACTGACAGACAAGAAAAGTTCAAAAAATAAAAAATTTAGGTTCTCTGGCGTTTCATATGGATTTTAGAAATAGGCCATGTGGTGCTGAAATGAGGTAAATCATGGTAATAAAGGTTCGTATATTTCTGTATCCATGGGCCCTGGTTTTTGCAGCCTGAAGCAGAGCGTTCATTCCTGCAAACAGGGTAGCACTGTAATGTTTGAAATGGTCATGATTTAATCTGAAGGTTCTTGTGAAATAATAAAATAGTGTCTCTGCCGAGTACTGCCGAAGGCAAGTACTAAGGCGAGTCTGAGAAAAGGAGGGATGTCGGATTTATTATGTATGCAAGAAGAACAAAAAAGTTGTACAAAAATCGGGCACTATTTCAGTTGAAAGTCGCCGCCTCGGCATCGGTAAGCCAAGCGTATCGCGGCGACCTTCGTGTCAGGCTTTTATGACACAGACTTAAGCAGCCAACGGGTAAGGTGTGAAAGTCCTATTGTTCGCGGACGCACCGTACGTTACCGGTAGTAGTTTTCGGGTCGACGGTTTCAGATGCACCTGTATAAAAATCGACCATCCAGTAGGTCCCATCCCCTGCTGGGGTGCTTGTCCAGTACTTGCTATACATACAGTTGAACTCCTCTGAACAGTAGGGAGGATGTGGCCACGAATCCCATCCGTTACAGCGTACCCCGTCATCCAGCGGGGTTTCCGGACCGTCAGGACAGGCCACGATACTTTTCAACTCGTCTTTTGCCGGCAGCCGCCAACCATCACCCAGGGAAGCACAGTAATCAGTTGCCAGGTAGATCGTAAACTGGCCATTATGACCCGTCTTTTGCCACTCCAGGTCGTGGCAGAAGTTTTTGGAAACAGTGTCCTCAACAGGGTCACAGTTGTCATCAACATAACCATTACAGTCGTTGTCTATTCCGTCGCCGCAAACTTCCGGTTTACAGTGACATAGATCATTTGGCCTGAAAAAGCCGTAACTCCGAAATCCTGCGGAACCGGAAACAACTCGAATCGGGTAAGGCCCCCAGTCATCAAAAAAGCCTGGATCAAATCCGTCTGGATCTTCTGGTTTGGTGAAGTGATTGAGATCAATTGTTTCATGGTATGTTTTGCTCTCATGTGGACCCAATGCAACGTGCTCCACCTGATAAATAGGTACGTTCATGATGGATATTGTCCAGCCCGGCTGTATTGGATTATCAGTGGTATTCCGTATCGTTGATTTTATGTCAACTAGGTAATGCCCCAGATACTGGGCGCGGTTGACTTCTGTTACGACATCGCTTTCACTGATGACAGGCATTTTCAGGATGCCATCTCCTCTTGCAGGATTTTTTGCCTTGAAACCATTGCTTTGCGGGACAGTAATCACAACACGGTATGGGAACCCATCATTGCCATCCATCCAGTTCGGCCGTTCCCCTTTGTAATAATAGAAAAAGGTTTCTCCGGGATCCAAAAAGCCGGTGTGGGAAAATCCTCCTTCAGCAGGATCTACAAGGTGTCCATGGATATGAACGGCAAACTTGATGTCCCTTGGCACGTCTGAAATATTTGTAATTTCAGCCCAGACCTCAATGGGTAACTCCGCTCCTTCGTTATAATAGGCTCCAACATTTGTCACCGAGGCTACCGAATCTGGAGCCGGGCACAATGCCTTTGCAGCAGGGGCCCAACACAAAACAGCCATAATCATTACGGTTAGAAACAATTTCTTGCTTTCCATACCCCCTCCTTTATCTTTTGTTATTCTTACAACAATAAAAAATGATAATGAATAATTACAGTAGCAAAAAGATAGAAAGTCAAGAAAAAATAAGTTCGTGAATTAGAAAAAGAGGAAGGCCGGTAAATCTGAGGTATAAGAGTGAGTAAGGGAGAAATACCATTCAGCCAGAAGAGGAGGAAATGAGGGAAATGGAAAAAGGAAACAATGTATATGAGACTCAATTTAATATTTAGAATGCTAAAAGTTCTTGAGCCAGGGGCCAAAGGTAGGCGTTCTCTGGCCCTGGGCACCTTCAGATTCAGAACGTTAAGGTGAGCCTGTCCAGGCTGCGAAACAAAGTGGAGCAGGCGAAGGGCTTGGCCTTGCCGGAGAGGTTCTGGCTGGCTACCAAAGGGAGCCACACGGGGTAAAAATACCTCACAGTGCCAAAATCCAAAAGTCTCATTTTCGCTTAACCAACAAACTTTTTTCTCATGCAATGTGCCCCGGCGATTTAGGCGGTTTTTTCTGCTTTTAATCCAAAATCTTACTTGGCAGAGTGCGAGGATTGGCCACACCACTAAGTTATTGTTAAAATATTCAATCTTAACAGGATGATTTTGGAGTGGATAATAAGGTGTACGCTTATGGGTCAGGTGTGTTGGTTTTAGAAATGGACTGTATCTTCTTTAAAACTTATCTGCCTACACCATGGCCAAAGGTTTAAAAACAAAAATTAAATGAAAGGCCTGACATTATTTCAATCAAACAGCCTTGAAGCCCTGTCAGAGTGTCTTGCCGCAGAACTTGTGGCAGCAAAAAGGAGGCGGTTTTCCTTCCGCCCGGATGTCATTCTCGTAAACAACTATGAGATGGCCCAGTGGCTTGCCATAAAGTTGGCAGAAACGAAAGGGGTGTGTGCAAATCTCCGTTTCAGGCTCCTTGGCTCTTATGTTTACGAGCTTTCAGGGTGGCTAAGGTCTCATGATCTTTCGTCTGGACAACAGGAAGCCATTGGTCGCCAAAGGCTCAGGTGGCTCGTATTCGGCCTGTTACATGAACTTGATTCAGGCAGTGATTATTTCGTGAAAGAGTCAGGCCTTGACGAACTTCTTGATTATGCAAGGCGATTTGGGCCATCAGGACTTTACGAGCTTTCAGGGCAGCTTGCAGATGTCTTTGACAGGTACCTGAACTACCGCTACGACATGCTCAAGGAGTGGGAAGAGGCGCGCTCTTCGAGTGCCTTTAAAGAAAGCGAGACAAGGTGGCAGGCAGGGCTTTGGCGGCTTCTTTGTGAAAGGGCAGGGGAGAGGTTCAAGGCAGGCTACATGGTACGTCTTGCAAAGGCCCTTATGGAGCAAAGTGATAAAAGTTATGCGGATACAGGCACAGGGGGCAGAACCATTCAGGGGATAGGGGATATTCTTGACGCCTTGCCAAAGACCCTTTACGTATTTGGCGTCTCCTATATGCCTCCCCTTCACATGGAGGTTCTTCATGCCCTTTCAAGCATCTGTCAGGTGCAGTTCTACCACCTTTCTGCATGCAGGGAGTACTGGCTGGACATAGTTCCCGAGAGAAAGAGGCTTGGCCTTGAGCGCCATTACGACCAGGAAACCCTCGACAGACTCTTTCCTGTTGGAAACAGGCTATTGGCCTCTTTGGGCCTTGCTGGGCGCCAGTTCTTGATGGGGTTTTACGGGCTTGATTTTGCAAAAGGTGAGGAGCTGGCAGTAGAACCTGGCAATAAAAGCCTTCTAAATGCCCTTCAGACCTCTGTTCTTGAAATGAAGGAGCTTGAAGAGCTTTCAGGTGATGGAGACGGGGAAGGTGTGGCCCTGAGCGTGGACGACTCCATTGAGATACATAGCTGTCACAGCAGAATCAGGGAGGTGGAAGTACTTCATGACAGGCTGGTTGACGCCTTTTTGAAGGATAAGACCCTTGAGCCCCATCATGTGGCAGTCATGGCACCCGACATTTCCCTTTATGCAGATCTAGTAGAGGCGGTCTTTGGCCAGGCCCCTGAGGAACGAAGAATTCCATACACCATTTCAGACATTGGCCTTGAAAGGTCTTCTCCTTGGGTGAGTGCTTTTTTGTCTCTTCTTAGTGTTGCCACAGGTGAGTTCACGGCCCCAGAGGTTGTTGACCTTTTGGGAGATCCTGTTGTCTCAAGGCGCCTTGATCTTGATGGAGACGGCCTTTTTTCCATAAGGCAGTGGGTTAGAAAAAGTGGCATAAGGCGCGGCATAAGGACCCTTTCAGAAGGCACAAGGTGCCAGACCAACACGTGGCTCTTTGGCCTGGACAGGCTCATGTTGACTGGCATAATGGACGGCAATGAGATAATAGAGATTACCCCTGGCTACCAGGTAAAGCCCCTTGAAAGGCCCATTGAGGGCGAAGGCCTAGGCCACTTAGCCACCCTTTCAGCCTTTGTCTTTGGTCTTGAGCGTTTAAGAGCCAGGCTCCTTGAGCCAGG
>Ga0256832_1002364_pt1 | contig 12873 bp, 9 predicted proteins | sample 134614metaG_FD_190534 | JGI IMG/M metagenome (GOLD analysis project Ga0256832, IMG submission 190534) | Hydrothermal vent microbial communities from Lau Basin, Pacific Ocean - 134-614 | ecosystem: Environmental > Aquatic > Marine > Hydrothermal vents | place: Pacific Ocean: Lau Basin | collected... | reverse complement strand
CGTTTCCCCATCCAAGAGTCGAAAAAGGCCAAAGACCAGAGCTAAACCAGGTATCTAAAACATCCGGATCTTGATAGATGTTTTTGCTTTTGCATTTTGGACACTCTTTTGGATTATCCTCTTCGCTTGCCCATTCGTATCCGCAATCTTTGCAGTAAAATACCGGTATTCTATGCCCCCACCAAAGCTGTCTGCTTATACACCAGTCATGCAAATCTCTCATCCATGCGTTAAAGGAGTTTACCCAGTGGGGAGGGAAAAATTTTGCCTCTTTATTGTTTACTTTCTCTATCGCCTCTTTTGCAATCTCTTTTTTGACAAACCACTGTTCGGAGATATAGGGCTCTATTACGTTTTTGCATCTGTAGCAGTGTCCCACTTGATGGATATGATCTTCTATTTTTTCTATAAATCCCTCTTCTTTTAGCCTTTTTACAACTATCTCTCTTGCCTTTAATCTCTCCAAGCCTTCAAATTCGCCGCACTCTTTATTTAATATTCCTTTTTCGTCAAAACATTTTATAAATTGCAGGTTGTGTCTTTTGCCCACTTCATAATCGTTTGGATCGTGAGCCGGGGTAACCTTAACAACTCCCGTTCCAAACTCCATATCGACATGCTCGTCGGCTATTATCTCTATTTCTCTCTCTATTAATGGCAGTTTTACTTTTTTGCCTATTAAATTTTTATATCTTTCATCGTTTGGGTTTACCATAACGGCGGTATCGCCAAAATATGTCTCAGGTCTTGTGGTGGCTACTACGACATATCCCCCCTCATCGGCAAACGGATATCTTATATGGTATAGCTTCCCTTTATGCTCTTCATATTCAACCTCTATATCGCTTAAAGCTCCATCATGTGTGCACCAATTTACCATATAGTTTCCGCGATATATAAGCCCTTCGTTATATAGTTTTACAAAAGCTTTCTTAACGGCGTTTTTTAAGCCTTCATCCATTGTAAATCTTGTTCTGCTCCAAGCTGGGGAGACTCCAAGCCTTCTCATCTGATGCAAAATTATTCCGCCGCTATACTCTTTCCACTCCCAAACTTTCTTTAAAAACTCCTCTCTTCCAAGCTCCTCTCTCGTAACTCCCTCTTTTAAAAGGCGTTTTTCAACCACATTTTGAGTGGCGATTCCGGCATGATCCAATCCCGGTTGCCACAATGTCTTATATCCGTCCATTCTTTTGTATCTGACCATGATATCTTGAAGAGTAAATGTAAGAGCGTGGCCTATATGAAGGGTTCCCGTTACGTTTGGAGGAGGCATCATAATGCAGAAATTTCTATTTTTTTGTATTTCTTTGTTTCCGTCTATTTCAAAATAGCCTCTCTCTTCCCAGATTTTATAAAATTTGCTTTCGGATTGTTTAGGGTCGTAAGTGCTTTTTTTACTCATAAATTTTACCTCGGGAAAATTATTTTTAGGGTGGATTATAGCTAAAATAGGCTTAAAGGAGTGAAAAGTTTTGGCGCGCCCAAGAGGATTCGAACCTCTGACCTTTTGAACCGCAATCAAATGCTCTATCCAGCTGAGCTATGGGCGCTTTTTGGAAATTGAATTCTATCTTAAAGTCGCTTAAAGAAATATATTGTCTTTTATTTAAATATTGCTTTATTATTTTTTTTCTAATCCTAAATTGGGTATAATCGCTTAAAAATAATATCTAAAATATTTAAAGGCAGGCAATGATAAAAAAAATTGAATATATACTCTATACTTTACTTTTATCTCTTTTTGTTAATGAAAATATTTTAGCGAATGTCTATTATGTAAGCAGTAATGAGAATGGGGATATCAAAATAGTTGATGAAAATAATATCAGTTCTTTTGAAACTTTAAACAAATTATTTAATTTTATAAGTTCTGGAGATAAAGTCTTATTTAAAAGAGGAGATAAATTTAAAACTGATATAAAAATAGAAAACAAAAGTGGCATCTATTTAGGGGCATATGGAAATACAAATAGATCTTTGCCTGTTATTTATTTAAAAGATAATATAGCAATAAATAAAAGAGATATTGAGATAGCCTATCCAAGAGATTTTGGAGAAGAGTTTGGAGATAATAGCTGGAAAAATTTATCAAATTATTTTGAAAATATATATAACTCTTTAGCCTATTTTACTGGATTAAAAAGCAAAATAGCAAAATCGTTTCAAGATGTAAAAAATAAAGTTTATGAAATTGCAAGATTTAAATTCCCGTATTATAAATATAGATATTTCGATCCAAACGCTATAAGACTTTGGATGGGAAATAGAGAAATTTTAAAGGCTTTATGTTTTGAAGAATTAAATTGTACCGATTGCAAATATAAAGTAAGATGGTTTTACGAACAGCAAAATAATTATCTCTATCTTTTTAGTATGGATCCAAATTTAGAGCTTAGAGATATTGTAGATTTTCTATATTTTAACAATCCAGATTATGCCACACTCAAGCTTATAAATAGTAAAAAGATAGATATTAAAAATCTTGATATAAGAGATGGGAAATACTCTATTGTTATAAGAGGCGGAGAGGATATTAATATAACTTCTTCTATTGTGGGTAAAGGAGCTTTTACGGGAATATATGTAACTAACGATATGGATGATTTTAAGAAAGGTTCTAAAAATATTTTGATAGATAAATGCCTGATAGATGGGGATTTTAAGTTTGATTATAGATTTAGCTCTCTTAGAAATTCTCAAGATGGAATATTTTTTTTAAACAACGTACAAGATAGCACTGTTTCAAATTCAAGATTTTATCATTGGGGTCATACAGGTATAAATCTTTCGGTATCAGATAGAAATCAGTTAAACCTTAGCGAGCAGGAGATAAGGGAATATTTTGGTGTTAAGAGGAATAGAATAATTAAAAATACTTTTGATGGAAAAGATATGCCTTATATGAGGGCTATCAGTTTTGACAATAGAGGTTGTGAAAATAATATCTTTTCTCAAAACGTTATTAAAAACATGAGAGTTCGAAGCCAGATAAACGGTAGTGAAAATATAATTAGCTACAATATTGTTTATAATGTTCAAAATTCTCAAATAAAAATGGATCAGGGATACGGCAGCGGACAGGGGTTTCAGTTTGAGGCTTACGGCTCTTTGAATATCTCTTCTAAAAATGTAGTAAGTAAAAATTTAATTATAAAAACTGATGAAGCGGCTATATCTATAAGCAGCCGAAGCGGATATGGAAATATAGAAGATAATAATATAACAGACAATATAATAATAGATTGCGGAAATAATGTTTTTCAAAATCCAAAAAAAGATTATAATAAAACTTCCTTTGACATTATAGATATAGATAATGATTATTCAACAATAAAAGCAAATAATTTTATAGCTAATAAAGTTTACACTCCTTATGAAACTTCTTTTGTTTTTTATAGGGGAGAAATTTTGGATATAGAAAATTTCAATAAATATCCAAAAGAAGGAGATGCAATAAAAAATAATCTTTTATTTACTTTTATAGATACCTCAAAAGTGGATGAGTTTGATTATGATAGCAAAAATTTTGTTTTAGATGATAAATATCTATTTATTTATAGACTTTATTTAAATACTTTAAAAAGATTTCCAGGACAAAATGGACTTTTTTATTGGTATGGCAGGTTAAAAAGTATTGATTCAAATGAGAACAAAAAAGACAGTGCTTTGGATATATCTAAATTTTTCTTTTTCTCAAAAGAGATGCAAGAGGCAAATTTGTCTAATGAAGAGTATGTAGAGAGACTTTACAATACTCTTTTAAATAGGAAATCTGATGAAGGTGGTAAAAAGTATTGGATTGAAATCATAGAAAAGAATCATATTAAAAAGGAGGTGATTTTTTATCAGTTTATAGTATCCAAAGAGTTTAAAGATTTGGCTAAAAGCTACAATATAGAGGTCTATACTCCAAAAGGTTTGCTTGAATCTTTTGTAGAGAGGCTATATTTGCTAATTTTGGAGAGAATGTTTGACGGCAGTGGAAGAGCTTATTGGACAAATGAACTTTTAAGCGGTAAAAAAAGCGCTTCAGATATTGTTAAGAATTTTTTTCATTCAAAGGAATTTTTGGATAAAAATATAACAAATAAGAGATTTGTCTATCTTTCATATATGGCTATTTTAAATAGGCAGCCTGATAAAAATGGATGGGATTTTTGGGTTTCAAAGCTTGAAAATAATGCTACAAGAGATGATATAATAAACGGTTTTCTCTCTTCTAAAGAGTTTGAAAAATTAGCTTCTGAATATTCTATTAAAAATATAAAATAAATTCTCCTCCTTTTATAAGTTATCTATTAATTTTAATTTTTCTCCTTCCCTTTCCTCTTTTTGTAAAAATATATTTGATTTAAGAATTAATTTTTATTTTTTGTGTTATACTTTTTATAAAAATAAAAATTAATATATTTATTTTATATAAATAACAAAAAAGGATAGAAAATGTTATTTAACTCTTATGAATTTATATTTGTTTTCCTTCCAATATCGTTTTTTATCTATTTTTATTTAAATAACTTAAAACTATTTAAACATGCAAAACTGTTTTTGCTGTTTGCATCTCTGTTTTTTTATAGCTGGTGGAATATAGATTATCTGCCTTTGATTTTAGCTTCAATGGTTTTTAACTATATCATAGGAGTTAAATTATCAAAAAAAGATTTTCCTTATAAAAGAAAACTTTTAATTTTTGGTATATTAAGTAATGTATTTCTTTTAGGATATTTTAAATATTCTGATTTTTTTATAGAAAATATCAATTTTTTAACAGGAAGCAATATCAGTTTATTGCATTTAGCTTTGCCTCTTGCCATAAGTTTTTTTACTTTTCAGCAAATTGCTTATTTAGTTGACAGTTATAGAGGAGAAACTAAGGAGTATGACTTTTTAAATTATGCTGTTTTTGTTACATTTTTCCCACAACTAATAGCTGGTCCTATTGTTCATCACAAAGAGATGATGCCCCAATTTGAAGATAAAAATAAAAAATATATAAATTATAAAAATATTGCTTTAGGGATTTCAATTTTTGCATTGGGACTTTTTAAAAAGGTGGCTATAGCTGATACTCTTTCAGTTTATGCGGTAAATGGTTTTGATTTAGCTTCTTCTTTGAAGTTTATAGAAGCTTGGGTTACGGCTCTATCTTATACTTTTCAGTTATATTTTGATTTTAGCGGCTATACAGATATGGCTATAGGAGCAGCTTTACTGTTTAATATAAAACTTCCGATAAATTTCAATTCTCCTTATAAAGCTTTAAATATTCAAGATTTCTGGAGAAGATGGCATATAACTCTTAGCAGATTTTTAAGAGATTATGTTTATATACCTCTTGGAGGAAGCAGAAAGGGAGATTTAGTAACTTATAGAAATCTGTTTTTAACTTTTTTAATTGGGGGTATTTGGCATGGAGCTGGATGGACGTTTGTGTTTTGGGGAGCTTTGCACGGTATCGGAATGGTTGTGCATAGAATCTGGCAAAAAATAGGTTTTAAGCTTCATAAATTTATAGCATGGTTTATTACTTTTAATTTTGTAAATATAACATGGGTTTTCTTTAGAGCCAAAGATTTTGACGATGCTATTAAGGTTTTGAAGGGAATGTTTGGTTTAAATGGAGTAGTTCTTCCTTTCTCTCTTTCTGAAAAATTTAGATTTTTAGTTGATTATGGAGTAGAATTTAATAGAATAATGGAAAATATAGACGCCAATACAAGTATTTTGGTTATAATTTTTGCAGTGTTTGCGATTTCTGTATTTGCCAAAAACAGCTATGAATTTTTGGTTAGTTTTAGGCCTAAAAAAGTATATCTTTTTATTACAAGTCTACTTTTTGCTATAGCGATTTTAAAACTAAATCAAATATCTGAGTTTTTGTATTTTAATTTTTAGAAAGATATATATATGATGTGGAAGAGATATATATCCGGGACAATTCTCTTAACTTTTTTATTTGTTTTTTTAGTTGGCGTTATAAATTACATAATAGATCCATATTATATATTTCATAGCAATTTTTTGAAGGTAAACGAATATATAAACGAAAGATATAATAAGATAGAGTATTTAAAAAATGCTCATAATAAATATGACTCCTACATTTTCGGCTCTTCAAGAGCTTCTTGTCTTATAAACGAGGATTTTGAAAAATATATTAAAAATTCCCACTTTTATAATATGACAATGAGTGTGGCCACTTTGAGCGAAGAAGATAAAATTTTAAGATATATGATAGATAACCGTTATAATATAAAAAATATAATCCTTTCGGTGGATATAGATATAAATCTCCATTACGCTTTTCACAATAACGATTACTTAAGATACAATCACTATCTAATCACAAAAGAGAATCCGATTCTTTTTTATTACAGATATTTAAGCGCTTTTTCCTATAAAGTGATGTGGGATAAAATAAAAGTAAATTTGGGCAAAAAAGAGAAAACTCCGCATGCCTTTTATGATCTTGAAAACTCTGGGAGGTTTTTTTTTAAAACGGAAGAAGAAAAGATAGCCAAAGATCCTATTGGATATATCAAAAGTTTAAAAGAGTTAAATATAAACAAGGTTTCAAGAACGATAATTTTAAAAGAAGAGATTTTTAAACAAAATATGAATGCTTTTAGGGATATTGTTTCTCTCTGTAAAAAACATAATATAAATTTAATAGTTTTAATCCCCCCTCATAACTACAATATAATGAATAAAATGGATATAAAAAGCTATTTTACTCTTTTAAAAGAGATGGCAAAAATTTATCCTTTTTGGAATTTTAGCGGATATAATAAAGTTACCGAAAATAACCGATATTTTTATGAAAGCACCCACTTTAGACCTCTTGTAAGCCCATGGATAGCTCAAAGAATCTTTGAAAATAGAGGAGTTGAAGGATTTGGAGAGTATGTAAATTCCAAAAATATAGAAAACTATTTGAAGAAAAAAGAGGAAGAGATAAAAAAAGAAGAGAAAAAATGGCTTTAGATGGCAGTAAAAGATTGATAAATTACCGATTTGTAGATTTTCATTAATCTGTTCATAAAATTCTTTAGAAGTTATAAGCGGGATATCTTTGCTTATAAAATTTTTGTCATTAGAAATAATTAGATCGCAATTTTGCTTTTTGGCTAAAATATATTGTAGAGTATCTTCTAAATCTTGATATCCTTTATCTTTTAACATTAATTTGCAAACATCTTCTATCTCTTTATTAGAGAAATAAATAATATTTAAAGTTTTAATAATATTTTGAATATTTAAAAGAGCTTGATTTCTATCTCTTTTGGAATCTATATAATAAATTGTAGTAATTAAATCACAACTTGTATAAATAACGCTTTCATTTTTTATCAAATATTTATAAATTTCTAAACTATATTTATGCATTTTTCTATCTATATTAAATATATCAATAAAAATATTTGCATCAATAAATACTTTCATTCCATGCTGCCTTTAACCTTTTGCAATACTTTAAAATCATCTTTTTCAAATTGCTCTAAAAAGCTGTTTTTTGAAGATTTGGCAAATTTGACAATATTGTCTAAAGCATTCAATTTTTCTTGAATTCTTTTCTTTTTTTTCTCTTCTAAATATTTTTTAAACTCTTTAGCCATCTCTTTTGATAGAAAAACACCTCTTAATTGATGTGTTTTTTTATCTTCTATTTCAACATAATCATATTTTTTTAGTATATTTGAGTTTCTGATTAAATCTCTTATTCCAACTCTTATTGTTGCCATATTTTATCCTTGTTGTCTTTTGATAGATTATAGCAACTTATGTTTCAAAATACAATAATGCCAATAATGAAAAAAAAGAGAAGAGGCTTTAGCCGGCAGCGATTCGTATTATATCGTTATAGATGGTAAAAAGCATAAGGGTTAAAAGAAGGACCCATCCGCCTATTGTAAGTTTATATAAAATATCTTCGTTTGGAGGTTTTCTAAAAATCATTTCATAAAGATTAAATATTATATGTCCTCCGTCAAGTGCGGGAATCGGTAAGAGATTTAAAACTCCAAGATTAACCGAAATTAAAGCCGTTAATCCAAATAAAGCCGCAATTCCAACTTCTGCAGCTTTGGAGGTTACCTGAACTATTGAGATAACTCCTCCCATCTGATTTAGTGGAACTATTCCCTCTATTAGTTTTTGAAGCCCTTTTACAATAAGATATGAAGCGTCTATTGTTTTTTGATAGGCATATTTTAAACTCTCTAAGAATCCAAGATGCAAAGTTACCAAATCTCCGCTTGGCATAATTCCTATCGCTCTTTTTTTCACTGTCTCGTTAAATATATTTTTAAGTTCTATAATTTTTGGAGTAACTTTGATGTTTTTTATTTTATCTCCTCTTTTTATTGTAAAAATTAAAGTGCCGGTAGAGTTTTTTATAATTTCGCTAAGATCACCCCATGTTTTTATCTCTATTCCGTTTATTTTAATTATTTTATCTTTTGGTTTTAGATTTGCCTCTTTTGCCGGAGAATTTGGGGATACCTTTCCTATTACGGGAGCAAGCTCTTTAACTCCCATAAAAGCTATTGCAAGATAAAGAATGAAAGCCAAAAGAAAATTGGCAAAAGGGCCGGCAAAAAGAATTATAATTCTTTGCCAAGGTTTTTTTGCATTGTAGCTGTCTTTATCTTTGCTTCTTTTTAAAGGGTCTAAATCATCTTGCCCTTTCATTTGAACATATCCGCCAAGAGGTATGGCGCTTAGGCAGTAATTTGTTTTTCCATATTTCTTACAAAACAGTTTTTTACCAAATCCTATGCTAAAAACCTCTACTGTAACGCCAAACATTCTCGCGGCCAAAAAGTGTCCCAGCTCATGAAAAAATATAAGAAAAGATAATACTAAAATAGATACTAAAAGTCCCACTAACTAACTCCTTTTATATAGCCGCGAATATACTCAAATCCAGAATATAAAGTTATAGCGACCGCTATCCACAAAAGCGCTTCTCCTCCCGGCCAATCCATTATCAAAAATCCTATAGCAAACATTTGAAAAACAGTTTTTAATTTTCCACTAAAAGATGCCGCTACGCTTATTCCCTCTCCTATGGCGGCCACTCTAAGACCGGTTATGAAAAATTCTCTTGTCATAATCAGATAGATTGCCCAAGGATTTGCTCTTCCAATATACATAAGTCCCAAAAATGCAGCTAAAGTGAGCATTTTATCCGCTAAAGGATCAAGTATTGCTCCAAGCGTTGTAATCTGATTCCAATTTCTCGCTATATATCCGTCAAAAAAGTCGGTAATGCTTGCTATTACAAAAAGCAAAGCGGCAAAATAGTTAAGCCAAGAGGGATGAATTCCCTCAAAAAGCTCTCTGTTTACCAAAAACAGATACATCAAAGGCGCTATTAAAATTCTCAAAAGAGCGAGAAGATTGGGAAGATTCATCATCTAAACGAGGTTCCTCCATCTACTATTAGAGTCTGTCCCGTAATCCAAGATGCTTTATCGCTGCATAAAAATAGACATGCTCCCGCTATATCTTCAGGCTGTCCCATTCTATTTAGCGGAGATCTTTTTATTGTCTCAGCTTTTACTTCTTCATAGTTTGTAAAAGCTTTCAATGCATCCGTCTCTATCGGCCCTCCGCTTACCGCGTTTACTCTTATATTTTTTTCTCCAAGCTCTTGGGCTGCATATTTTACCATCGTCTCGACTGCCGCTTTGTTTGTTCCATGTCCGGCGTAATTTTCAATATAAACCAGATTTCCGGTAGAAGAGATGGATAAAATTACTCCTCCGCCATTTTTTTCCATTCTCTTTGCGGCTTCCTGAGCTCCTATGACAAAAGCCGTAACAGTGGCGGTATAGATATTGCAAAGCCCTTTTGGTCTTAATTTCATAAATTTTCCATATCCCCCGACAACTGCTCTTCCGGAAATTATGGCGTTTGAGATGAAAAAATCTATTGTGGGGAAATCTTCATCTATTCTTTTAAAAAGCTCTTTATACTCTTGGGGTTCTAAAATATTTAAAGGATAGCATCTTGCTTTTATTTTGTAAGTTTTTTCAAGATCTTCTTTTATCTCTTTTGCTTTCTCTTCGTTTGAATTGTATGTAAACGCTATATTTACGCCGTTTTTGGCAAATTCATATACGATTGCCTTTCCTATTCCTCTTGTGCCTCCGCTTATGACTAAAGTTTTTCCTTTCATCTAAAAGCCTTTGATATCATATTTTTTCAAAGTATTTTCAATTTTTTTCATATTCTCTTTGCTTGGAGCTACGAGAGGGAGTCTATACTCTAAACTCTCAAGAAGCCCTGCTATATGCATTGCCGCTTTTATAGGAATCGGATTGCTCTCGCAAAAGAGATCTCTGTTTATTTCAAAGAGATGATCGTTTATAGCTTTTGCCTTTTGATACTCTCCATCTAAGGCAAAATGGACAAGAGATGCTATCTCATTTGGAAGAATATTTGAAGTTACCGATATTACTCCTTTTCCCCCATTTGCCAAAATAGGATAATTTATCATATCATCCCCGCTGACTACGGATAGATTAGGATTGCTTGATAGAAGCTCTACGGTTCTTGCCATCGACCCTGTGGCCTCTTTTATTGCGTAAATATTATCAAAATCTCTTGTTAATCTGTTTACTGTCTGGGGCAAAAGATCAACTCCCGTTCTTCCCGGCACATTATAGAGCATTACCGGAATTGAAACCGCTTTTGCGATTGAGGCAAAGTGCTGATATAAACCTTCTTGGGATGGTTTATTGTAATAAGGAGTTACTGAGAGTATTCCGTCAGCTCCGCTTGCTTCGGCAAATTGAGCCAAACTTATAGCTTCTCTTGTAGAGTTGCTTCCAGCTCCCGCTAAAACTTTTACTTTTGTTCCTTTGCATATTTCAACAGCGGCTTTTATGCACTCTTGATGCTCTTCATGGCTTAAAGTGGCGCTCTCTCCTGTTGTCCCTACCGGAACGATTGCGTCTATTTTATTTTTTATCTGTCTTTTTATAAGTTTTTCATAGGTGTTAAAATCGATTTTCCCATATTTAAACGGTGTAATTAAAGCCGTCATTGCTTTTAGGGGTTGGTGGTTCATTTCTCTTCCTTTCTTAAAATGACTGTTGTAGAGTTTTCTTTTGTAAAATATTTTTTTACAACTTCTTGAATATCTTCTGTTTTTAAAGCATTTATCTTATCTTCATATTCCAAAAGAGGCTTTATATCTCCTCTTGCAAGATAGCTTCCAAAAAGGCTTGCTAAAGAGCTTGAGTTTTGCATTCCAAAAATAAAATCGGCTTTCGTGTTTATTTTAATCTTATCCAAATCCTCTTTTTTTATTCCCTCTTTTTTAATCTTTTCTATCTGATTCCAAAACTCCTTTTCTACCGTTTCGGCTTTTACTTTCGGATTGCAGACGGCTAAAAACAAAAAGAGTCCTGGATCTTTATTTTCCATATTGTAAGCATATAGCTGATTTACAAGTCTTTTTTTATCTATTAAAATTTCATTTAATTTGCTGCTTTTTCCGCTGCTTAGATATTCGCTTAGAGCGGAGAGTTTTACTTGGTCTGGATGTTTAAAGTCTGGAATATGAAAAGCTATCGCTATTATCTCAACTTCGCTCTCTTTATGGATATAAACTCTTTTTTCTCCGTCTTGTTTTGGTTCTGTTTCATGCACTTTAGGAATATCGCAGCAGTTTTTTATATCCTTAAAATATTTCTCAGCCTCTTTAAAAACCTCTTGATAAGAGATATCCCCGGCTACCAAAACAATGGCATTTTTTGGCTGATAGTAGGTTTTGTGAAAATTTCTTATATCATCTATTGTCCAATTTTGAATATCTTTCATAAATCCTATCGGAGTCCAGTGGTATGGATGATAGATATAGGCATTGTTAAAGAGCCTGAAATATAGGTATCCTATCGGAGAGTTGTCTGTCCTCCATCTCCTCTCTTCCGCTACAACCTCTCTTTCGGTTTTAAATTCATCCTCTTTTAAATTTAGATTTTGCATAAGCTCAGCAAAAAGTTTTAAAGACTCGGATAGATTTCTTGAAGCGCTTTTTATAAAGTAGTGGGTATAATCAAATCCGGTGGAGGCGTTGTTTACTCCCCCGTAGCTTTTTACTATTTTATCAAATTCTCCGGCTTTTAAATTTTTTGTGGATTTGAAATTCATATGCTCAAGCATATGGGCTATTCCGCTTTTCCCCATAACTTCATTTCTGCTTCCGACTTTATAAAATATGTCGGTTGTGATTACTCCGCTGTGGTTTCGCATAGGAATTACTACTATTTCGAGTCCGTTTTTTAAAGTTTTTGTATAATATTTAGGTAGTGAACTGCTGCTCATCAATACTCCTGTTATAATAAATAAAAGTAAAAATATCTTTTTCAACTTTTTCTCCTATCTGTTTGCGCCTACTGCTTCTTTGATGTTTTTTAAGCCGTCTCTTTCCATAAGCTCTAAAATCTCTTGATTTATATTTTTTGCTAAAGAGGGGCCTTTGAAAACGAGGGCGCTTAAAACTTCCACTAAGCTTGCCCCCTCTTTTATTCTTTCGTAGGCCTCTTTTGCTGAATCTATCCCCCCGACACTTATTAAAATTGTCTTTTTGAAAAAGGCTTTGGCTATCTCTTTAAACATTAAAAAGCTTTTTTCTCTTAAAACTTTTCCGCTAAGACCTCCGAAATTTTTAGCCTCTTTAATCAAAGAGTAATCCATTGTCGTATTTGTGGCTATTATTCCTCCCGCTCCGTTTTCTATTGCCGTTTGGCAAAGAAGAAGAGCTTTATCTATATCCATATCGGGAGCCAGTTTTAAGAGGATAGGTTTGCTTGTCAAATTTTTAGCCTCTTTAAAAAGCTCTTTTATAAAAATTTCGTT
>Ga0256832_1002363_pt1 | contig 12879 bp, 7 predicted proteins | sample 134614metaG_FD_190534 | JGI IMG/M metagenome (GOLD analysis project Ga0256832, IMG submission 190534) | Hydrothermal vent microbial communities from Lau Basin, Pacific Ocean - 134-614 | ecosystem: Environmental > Aquatic > Marine > Hydrothermal vents | place: Pacific Ocean: Lau Basin | collected... | reverse complement strand
GCCAAGCCGTTAAACTGTTACTCATTTATACCGCCATACCGTTGTTTGCCTTCGCACGTTCAAGGAGCAAGATCTCTTTCCTGCCTTCCCGTTATACCGTTACACCGTTATACCGTTACACCGTTAATTGCCTTCGGCGTTCAAGGGGTGTGCTCTTAGCTGCCTAGCCGTTAAACTGTTACACCTTTATACCGCCATACCGTTGTTTGCCTTCGCTCGTTCAAGGAGCAAGATCTCTTTCCTGCCTTCCCGTTATACCGTTACACCGTTATACCGTTACACCGTTAATTGCCTTCGGCGCCCTCCTGCGGCCGGCAGGTTCAAGGGGGATGCCCTCTTGGCTGCCTGCTCGTTGTACCGTTGAGTTGACTCACTCATGATGATAAGGCCCCCCTTTCAAAATAGAGAAGGCCCGATACAACTGCTCCAAAAACACTACCCGGATAATCTGATGCGAAAACGTCATCGCCGAAAGCGAAATTTGGGCATCCGCCCGCTGATAGACCGCTTCCGAAAAACCATAAGCCCCTCCAATCAGAAAAACTAGATTTTTGGACGAATAGTTTTGCTTTTCCTTGAGATACTGAGCAAAACCCAAAGAAGTGTATGTCTTGCCTTTATCATCCAACAAAATCAAATAGTCTCTACTACTTATTTTCTGCAAGATCAACTCCCCTTCTTTTTTGCGAATATCGCCTTCACTCAGCTTGTTGCTCTTTTTCAAATTAGGGATGGTCACCTGCTCAAACTTGGTCAACCGCTTTATCCGTTCTCCATAGAGTTGCTCCCCTTCACGTACAAAAGAGAAACTCGTCTTTCCGACTTGTAAAAGCTGTATCTTCATATTTCCAAAGTCCCGGCGGTTTCTGCCTCCTAATTAAGTAATGAACGATTCAAACCGCCAAGTTAGGAAATAAAACAAAAATCCCACCAAGAACAAGCAAAAAATCAGTTCATCCCAGTTTTTTGCGGGCGTGGTAGCAGCCAAATTGATTGAGCCGGTTGGTAACGCCAAATTGATTGGGCGAAAAAGAAAGCTAGCAAAAGGGAAGTGCCTCCCCCAAAAAACAATTGAGAAATAAACCATACCTTTGCCCGCTTAAAGCGTCGTGAAGAAGGCTCATACCAATTTTGGTCTATGAAGAAAAAAAGGTACAAATTTTGATTCAATTCTATGTCGTGTGAGCCGATTCACTTGACAGGAGTTACTATAAAAACCGCCCCATGTACAAAAGAAGCAGTGGAATCCTAATGCACATCTCCTCCTTGCCCAATCCATACGGTATAGGGACGCTGGGAAAAGAATCCTATAATTTTGTCAAATTTTTGAAAAAATCAGGTCAGTCTTATTGGCAAATCCTTCCTTTGGGGCCTACCGGATACGGGGACTCGCCCTATCAATCGCTGTCCACCTTTGCAGGAAATATCTTACTAATTGACCTAAAATCCCTAAAAAAAGACGGTCTGCTCCGCAAAAAGGACTTCAAAAAGAGAGATTTTGGCAAAAACAAACAAAAAGTAGATTTTGACAAAGTCCGCAAGGAAAAAACAGAACTCCTGCGCATCGCTTTTGCGAAAGCAGAGAAAAAATATAAAAAGCAATTGGATGCTTTTGCGAAAGCCCACCGCCAATGGCTTGAGGATTATGCCCTTTTTCGAGCCTTAAAACAACACTTTAAGCTCCAATCTTGGCAAGAATGGCCCGATGAACTCCGTAATAGAAATCCCAAAGCATTGGCAAAAGCCAAAAGAAAACATAAGAAGGAAATACGGTTTTGGGTATTCACTCAGTTTATTTTCTTCAAACAATGGGCTGAATTAAAGAACTATGCCAACAAAAATAACGTAGAAATCATCGGTGACATCCCCATTTATGTGGCAGAAGACAGTGCGGATGTGTGGGCGAATCCCGATTTATTTTTGCTTGATAAAACCAACAAACCGATTTTCGTCTCCGGCTGCCCGCCGGATGCCTTCTCGGCAGACGGTCAATTGTGGGGCAATCCCATTTACAACTGGAAGCTGATGAAAAAACAAGGCTTCCAATGGTGGATTCAACGGATTAGAGCGACTTTTGAGTTGTTTGACGTGGTGCGTATTGACCATTTTAGGGGCTTTGAAGCCTATTGGTCTATTCCCGCCGATGCCGAAACAGCCGCCACCGGAGAATGGGTCAAAGGGCCGGCCATCCAACTTTTTGATGCCATCAAAAAAGAATTGGGGCCGCTAAGAATCATTGCTGAAGACCTGGGATTTTTGACGCAAGAAGTCCTTGATTTGAAAAATGCAACCGGTTTTCCGGGCATGAAAATATTGGAATTTGCCTTTGACAGCAAGGAAGAAAGTGATTATTTGCCGCATAACTACGATTCGCATTGTATCGTTTACACAGGTACACACGATAATGACACGGTCATGGGCTGGTTTAAAAACACGCCTAAAGCCGACCGAAAAAAGGCCATCGACTATCTCCGACTGACCAAAGAAGAAGGTTATCATTGGGGATTTATTCGCGGGGCTTGGTCTTCGGTTGCGGTCATTGCGATAGCTCAGATGCAGGATTTTTTGGGCTTGGATGCCAAGGCAAGAATGAATATTCCTTCGACTTTAGGAGGCAACTGGCAATGGAGAATGAAGCCCAACCAATTGGACAAAAAACTGACTAAAAGACTCAAAAAGTTAACCACACTTTACGGAAGATAAAAAAAAATAATGACTAAATTCAACAAAAAAGATTTCATCAAACTTGTCAAGGAAGCCGTCCAAATGAAATACGGCAAATCGCTAAAGGAGGCGCTTGATTTTGAGATTTTTAATGCGGTAGCCCTAGCGACGATGGATCTTATCGCCGACGACTGGCAAAAAACTACCCGAAAATATCGTAAGAAAAAGCAAGCGTGCTACTTGTCTGCCGAGTTTTTGATGGGGCGTGCCTTAGGCAATAATCTGCTGAGCTTAGGCGTCTATAAGGAAGTCAAAGCCGCCTTAGATTCCATCGGCCTGAATCTGAATACCATCGAAGAAATCGAAGAAGATGCCGGACTCGGAAATGGCGGCTTGGGTCGCTTGGCTGCCTGTTTTTTGGACTCCGCCGCTTCCGAAGACATCCCCTTAAAAGGCTATGGCATACGATATGATTATGGGATTTTTAAGCAAAAATTTGAAGACGGTCGCCAAGTCGAATTGGTCGATAATTGGCAAAAATACGGCGATCCTTGGTCAGTGCGTCGAACCCGCGAGCAAGTCATCATTGAGTTTGCCGATGAAAAGATAATTGCGGTTCCATACGACACGCCGATTGTCGGATATGGCACTAATAATATTAATACGTTGCGACTTTGGAAGGCAGAACCATTAGAACCTTTTGACTTTGAATTATTCAATAATCAAGAGTATGACGAGGCGGTTGCCCTAAAAAATTCTGCTGAAGATATTTCCAGAGTCCTCTACCCCAACGACTCCAAAAATGAAGGTAAAGTATTGAGACTCAAGCAACAATACTTTTTTGTGTCGGCTTCTTTGCAGGATATGATTCGAGAGTTTAAGGCCAAGTTTAAAGGTCAACCTGACTTCAAGCAGTTTCCCAATCACTACGCCATCCAACTCAATGACACCCATCCGGCGGTGGCTATTCCGGAGATGATGCGCCTGCTTACGCAAAAGGAAAAACTAAGTTGGAAGGCGGCTTGGAAAATTGTGGTGGCCACGTTTTCCTATACCAATCACACGATTTTGGCGGAAGCCCTGGAGCAATGGTGGAATGGATTTTACAAAGAAGTCCTTCCGGAAATCTATAAAATTTTGAAAAAAATTGACAAGCAACTGGTCGCCGAATTAAAAAAGAAAAAATACCCCAAATCCAAGATAAAATCCATGCGCATCATTTCCGGTGAAATGATTAAAATGGCCTGGCTTTCGATTTATGGAGCGCATACCGTCAATGGCGTCGCTGCTCTTCATACAGAATTATTAAAAAGCACAGAGCTGAATGATTGGCACCGGCTCTATCCCAAAAAATTCCAAAATAAAACCAACGGAATCACCCAACGCCGTTGGCTCGCATTGGCCAATCCTGAACTTGCGGATTTTATCACCAAGTTAATAGGTTCGGATGTTTGGATAAACGATTTGACCCAAATCAAACAACTGGAGCAGTACGCCGATGACCAAGCCATCCTAAAAAAATTCATGGCCATCAAGCAGCAGAAAAAAGTACAATTGGCCAAATACATCTACGAGCAGGAAGGCATCAAAATAGATCCAAATTCTCTATTTGATATTCAAGTCAAGCGTTTACACGAGTACAAGCGTCAATTGATGAATGCGTTTCACATTTTGGATTTGTACTATCGCATCAAAGAAAATCCGTCTTTGGACATCGTCAAACGCACGTTTATCTTTGGCGCCAAAGCCGCTCCGGGTTATGTGCGAGCCAAGTCCATCATCAAATTCATTAACGACATCGCCCAATTGGTCAACAATGACAAAGACATAGCCGGAAGAATCAAAGTCGTCTTTGTGCAAAACTACCGGGTGTCTTATGCCGAGAAGATATTTCCCGCAGCCGACCTTTCGGAACAAATTTCGACAGCCGGCAAAGAAGCATCCGGAACGGGCAATATGAAATTCATGCTCAACGGGACGCCCACCATCGGCACACTGGACGGCGCCAATGTAGAAATCATCGAAGAAGCCGGTTTGGAGAATAATTTCATCTTCGGACTCACCGTCAAAGAAATAGCCAAGCTAAAAAAGAAGTACAAGCCCAAAAAAGAATACAAAAAAGTACCCGGTCTCAAGAAAGTGGTTGATGCCTTGGTTGACTCTACTTTTGGATATACCAACCAGCCGGACATGCAAGAATTATATACTTCACTGCTCCAAGGCGCTTCTTGGCATCAAGCCGATAACTATTTCATTCTCAAGGACTTCGATGCTTATCGCAAAAAACAAATGGAAGTGGACAAGGCCTTTAGAAACAAAAATAAATGGGCTCGGATGTGTTGGATGAATATGGTCAATGCCGCAAAATTTAGTAGCGACCGGACTATCTTGGAATATGCAAAAGACATTTGGATGGTAGAAAATAATGGAATTGGCTGAGATTATTTTTTCGCAGATGTATGCTGATTTTTTTTTCCGCAGATAATACGCTGATTTGCTTCCCGCAGATTTGCGCAGATTAGTTTCCCGCAGATTTGCGCAGATTTTTTTCCGCAGATTTGCGCAGATTTGTTTCCCGCTGATTTGTGCAGATTTGCTTCCCGCTGATTTGCGCAGATTTTCTCCCGCAGATATACGCTGATTTTTTCCCGCTGATTTGCGCAGTTTCCGACTTACTCACTACTCACTACTCATCTCTCACTTCTCACTACTCATCTCTCACTACTCATCTCTCACTACTCATCTCTCACTACTCATCTCTCACTACTCATCTCTCACTACTCATCTCTCACTACTCACTACTCACTACTCATCTCTCACTACTCATCTCTCACTACTCACTACTCAAAAAGCCGTTTTCAACAAAGTACGATGCCCATACCGTTTGCGCATCCAGCCATTGATTTCTTTGCCAAAAGCAGAATATCCAATGGCCTTCAAATGATCTTGCACAAAATGATACACGCTTAAAGGCTTATCGCCCAGATGTTGATCAAAATAATTAGCGAGTAACTTTTTATATAACGCTTTGGTTTCCAACTCTTTATGAATAAATAGATACTTATCCACTTTGGCTAATAATAGCAAGTCGTCTTGATTGGTTACAAATGGCAGCAATTGATCCCAAGCCTCCATATCCACTAACAATAGCGCCGCCGGCAAAGGCTTTTGAGCCCCGGAAAAATACTTAAACAAACGCCGGGCTTCTTTCGGCCATTTCTTTCCGTATCTGTCCTTTAAGATTTTAAAATACTTGACTTTGCCCGTCTGTTTGAAGCTTTTTTCCGCAAGGGAGATTACACGCTTCCGGTCGCCGTTAGATTCTGCTATTAATAATTGGTAGTCTTCAAGCTCTTGCTCAAATTGCGGGCTATTGGCTTGGGACTGAAAGACTGCCACCAACGCTTCCAACAACTTAAAATGTCCCTTGTCGATGGCCAACTGACAAAACTGCCTATATTCGTCTTCTACCCAAGATTCAGAGATAGCCGATACCAATTCGGCAGGCGGTCTCCCCCACTCGACCAATAATTCTAAGGTATCCTTTAATTCTGCCAACGGCAACTGTTGACCTATTAAAACGGCCATGGATGGAGCACATTGGTTTTGTAAGTAAGCGTCCATAGCCATCTTCCGAACCATCTCCAATAATTTATGATTCACAGGCGGAGAAAGCCGTGCATAAATGGGCACAAAACCGGCCAGCATGACCACAATCTCTTCCAACAACTGCGGAGCCACAATAATAGAAATAGCATTTTCTAATAACTGCAACGTCTGATAGAGAGAAGTATAAGGCTTTTTTTTGTCCGGCAATTCATAATTTTTCAAGATAGGCCAAGTCTTCAAGTAAGCTTCCGCAAAAAGCTTTGTTTCGGCGGTATTCCCTTCATTCAATTGGGCTTTTAACTCGGCCAAGACGGTATGAACTACTTCGTTGACAAAATTCAACCCGCTCACCGATATTTTCTTATTCACACTCGCATGCCGAATGACCAAATACAAGAGTTGTTTGTACTTATCCGGTTCATTTTCTGCATACGGGGTCGCACCGGCACGGATTAATAAAGCGAATCGACGATTTTTTCTGGCAAAACCAAGCACTAAGTCCTCCAATCTATCTTCCGGCAACATTTGCATAAAATCAACGACTTTGCGCTTGGCTAAAGGCAGAGAAGTTTGCGGCTTATTTCTAAGTTTCTTTTTGGGCATTTTTTCCGCAAGGGCATAAAAGCCTGATACGATGTGCGGACACACTTCGCCGCCGCCGAAAGTCGCACACTCACAGCCTATTTTTTGAAAGATACGTCCTTTGATGAGCAATTCAACTTCGTATTCCTCCCCTTCATCTTCGACCAAGAGTGACCAAACCCCTTGCCCAATATTGTCCAAATCGCTAATATGCCCTTCCGTAAAAAAGGATTTGGCCTGAGCCACCAATTCTTCGTCCAATTCCCAGGCAAAAGCATCCAAACTTATTCTACACTTCAACATCGCTTGTCTATTAGCAAATAATCCGCCCGGAAGTTCGTGCGGAGTAATTACATCAATTCTAATCAGTTTACGAAAATGAAATCAATTAGTTAAAAACAGTTACAAACCGTCCAAAAGAACAAAGATAGGTTTCTGCCTCTACAATTTCCCAAAAAAACATGGCTTTCGTCAACCGAGTTCCTTTCATTCATTACAATTTCTGCACTTTTAGCACTGAGCTATTTGGTTTTCTCCGTCAATTCTTGTAATATTGAACCAAAATCAAAAATAGTGTCTAACCGGCCAAAGCAACATTGGAAGCAACGCGCACACGAAATTATCTTTGAAGCGGATACGCCCGAAGGAAAGGCGTTTGATATTGGGATTTTGATATTGATTGTGATTTCGGTTATTACCTTAATGCTCAGTACGGTCGAAGGCCTGAATACCCGCTATGCAAATTTAATCAATCTTACGGAGTGGATGGTTACGGGCTTATTTACGTTAGAATATTTGGCGAGAATTATTGTACTCAAAAAGCCTAGCCGGTATATTTTTAGTTTTTGGGGTGTCATTGATTTATTGGCCACCATACCGAAGTACTTGGCTCTGTTTTTTGTAGGCGCCAACTACTTATCTGTCCTACGGGCACTCCGGCTGGTCAGAGTTTTCAGGATATTGGATTTGGCTCCCTATATCGGTGAATCTCATAATTTGACAGCAGCACTGCGAGCAAGCAAAGCTAAGATTTTAGTTTTTTTGGTAGCCGTCATTAGCTTGTCCATAGTTTTGGGGACGGTCATGTATTGGGTAGAAGGCCCCCAACACGGATTTACCAGTATTCCTAAAAGCGTATATTGGACAATAGTCACCATGACCACCGTTGGGTATGGAGACATCGCCCCGGAGACGGGTACCGGACAACTCATTGCCTCCATCGTAATGATTTTAGGCTATGGCATTATTGCCGTTCCAACCGGCATCGTCACCGCAGAATACACTCAAAACCTAAAAAATTCCAAACACAGCACCAACACCCAATCCTGCCCCAATTGTTTGGCTGATTTCCATCATGATGATGCCAAGTATTGCTATTCTTGCGGAGAAGCACTTGGGGATTCGTTGGGTTAAGGCCTCTGCAATTCCCAATATGACCTACCCAACGCCAAGCATAGCGAGTCCCCTTGGAATTTGCAACGCCGAAATCAAGTGTCTAGCTTCCCTTTCGGGAAAAAAAGTGATATATTATTTTTTTCTTATCCTTTTTATTGTAATATATAAAAATTTCCCATATATTTGGCGTGTTTATTCTCATAGTATGTTTGTAGCCTGTACCCCCAATTTCGGTTGGCAGGTACAGGGTACATACTTGGAGAAGCTGAATTTAAAGAGATTCGCAAACAAAGTAATAAGAGAAGGTCAAAAAAATGCCCGTTATCTAATAAAATGAGCACGTAACCTAATTTGGCCTATCACCGTATAGAAGAGTGCGTTATCTTTGACGCAAGTTTTCTCATAGTATGTTTTGATAGTTACTCCTACACTATAAAAAGTTATAGTGTAGGAATTTTTTTTGTAGGTACGTTATCCGACATTCCCCAAAGTTTGCACAAAGCTGAACATTAATTAAAAGATTGATAATCAACAAGTTATTCTGTTTGTTTCGCAAAAATTGTAAAGTCTTTTTTTTCTTAACCCTTTGAAAATTTCCCTTAGAAGGCTACTATACAAACACAAGTGGTATGTAAAAAAATCATATATTTATTTAAACATTCACAACTTGTCAAAAAAACAATGGGGCATGGCGCTCATGAACCTAAAAAATTAGCATCTACTAGGCTTTCTCCACATTTTTATATATGTTTTGGTTTCAAGCTATCTACCCTGTCGAAAATAAAAGGAACCAATTTTTTTCCACCTGTCCCATTAAAAAAAAGGTTTTTCCTACGAAAGCCAAAGCAAAGTTGTCTTTTTAATCGCAAGCCCCCTGCCGATTCCTATCGGTACCCTTTGCAAAAGGGTGTTAAAGGTCAACTTTGCTTTGGCTTAATACTAGACTTTTAATGGGGGGAATCTACTCTTTTCTGGAACTCTCTCCCCAAAATATTTAAAGGCCATAAAGTCCCCTTTTCGCAAAGGGGATTTTTGGGGATTTTATGAAAAAAGTCTTTAAATATTTTGGGGATTCGGGGTATGGTAATCTTTTTTCTCGTCCGATGGTTAAAATAAAAACCGACGATAATGAAAATCTATTTTGCTACACATAATGGTTTGTTTTTTACGACTTGTGTTAGCATGGTAGCCTTAGAAGGGCAACTTTATGGATTTTACAATTTTTGCTTACCAATTGCTCTAATTTTCAGGATAATTGAGATGGTTTCTTTTTTTTTAGCGTGTTTTCCTAAATTTAAATGTTTTTCAACTCCATAAAGTGTGGGGAATGTCGGCATTATTGATTGCTTGCCCATTAGCCCCCACTTACGCACTTCGCACAGTATGCTTGTCTTTTTCTACCGTAATGGTGTCTTGTCGTAAATTTCGAAAACCGATGATGGATTGCTAAGCTCGGAGCACAGCGTAGCACCGATAGCTATCGGTTGGTGAGCCTACCTTCGCCCGACTTACCATCGGGCGCAGTCGGGTTTTGTCCCCCATTTTTCAATTCGTACACTGATTTGCCCAACAATTTGGATAAAGCTATCTATTTCAACCTAATTCAGGGCTATAGCCCCATAAAACAATGCAACAAAAGCCCTAGAAAAAGTTCATTATCCTTTATTTTTACCGTCTGCTTTAGCTTTATACCGTCTGCTTTAGCTGACGGATCAAAACTAATTGGGAAGCCGGCTTTAGCCGCATTTTTATATTTTTTTAGGCAACCAAATGGGGCTAAAGCCCCTAGTAGTTTTGCTTTCTGTGTCCGTTGGTTAAAACCAACGGTAAAGTAAAACCAACGGCAAAGTAAGCCCAAATCTTGATGCTGAATCACGTCGGTACTTCCGAATTCATTCGGGAGATGGAGAGCTAGCTTATTTCAGCCAAATAAATTTGGCTGCTACCAAAAACCAAGTCAATGGGGCTAAAGCCCCTAAGAGTTTTGCTTCTGTGTCCGTTGGTTAAAACCAACGGTAAAGGAAAACCAAAGTATGCCACTTCGATTAAGGCTTCACAGCAGCTGTAATAATATCTTTTTGGGGAGCCGGCCGAACAATAGGAACTTGATCCAAGATAGTTCTTACAGAATCCATATAGACCATATAGGCCGGTAAATCTTCTTTAGCCATTGGCGGCGGAGAAGGGAGCTTTTGACGAAGCGGATCGACTTGACGACCATTCTTCCAAAAACGATAGCATACGTGCGGGCCGGTAGCCAATCCCGTCGAACCCACATAACCAATCACTTGGCCTTGCTTTACCGCTACACCGGGTCGAATGCCTTTGGCTATTCTGGAAAAGTGCAGATATTGGGTAGAATAGGTCTCGTTATGTTTAATCTTTACAAAGTTGCCATTGCCCCTAGTTCTGCCGGCACGAGAGACAACACCATTGGCAGTAGCAAATACAGGCGTCCCCCTGGGAGCAGCGAAGTCTGTTCCCAAATGAGACTTCATCCGCTTCAAAACCGGGTGAAACCTACGGCGAGAAAAGCGAGAAGAAATCCGGGAATATTTTACGGGAGCTTTTAGGAACGCACGACGCGCCGGACGGCCTTCTTCATCGTAGTACTCATTATTGTATTTGTCATTATTGTATTTGAACACATAGTAGGGTGTGTTGAGTTGGTTGTACAATGCAGCTTCGATGCTTTCTACACCGACCGGTTTGCCATCAATTTGCTTTTCGGTGTATAAGATTTTGAACTCATCGCCTTTATAGACGTGATAAAAATCCACCGTCCAAGCCAACACATCACCAAGATAATCCGCCAATTCATCACTCGCACCTGCGGTTTTCATGGCATTCCAAAGATTGGATTCAATCACACCCGAGACTTGCTTATGTACCAGTTCAACCGGTTTGACTGTTTCTTTAATGGAGACGGAATCCGCTAAATCCATCGTAAAATAGTGATAAATATCCGGTCGGTAAACCATTTTTGAAGGAACTTCATCATTTTTGTCATAAGCAAAAGCTAACAATTGGCCGGGACGTAATGTGCGCAAATCAAATTTTTCGGCGCAAGCTGCCACCAATTGATCTACTTTTTCGGAAGGAAGTCCATGATTGGTCAAAATACCGGAAAATGTCTCGCCGCTGCGGATATTGTATTCATCCACACACAAGTCATTAGCCAAGAGCCCAAAATAATACTTATCCGGAGCCTTTTGGACTTGCTTTTGCGTAAGCGTAACAGATGGCTCTACAACCGGCTTCGGCCAAAAAATGTAAAGTCCGGCTACCACCAACAAGACGGTACTAAAAAGCGCTTTTTTGCTATGTACTATGCGGGTAGCTAAAGCTACTGCATTTTTCTTGGTCAATTTTGAAGGCAAGTCCTTCAGGCTTTGTTTGACAACAAGCATCTTTTTGCGTGCTGCACCTATAAACGAATCTTCCATAAGGAGTTTAAAGTTTCTTTTGAGCGCAAGATAGACAATTCTTGGTATTTTAGCCAATTTTTTTCTACCAAAGCCTAAAAATGAAGAAATAATGTTGATTATCAACATATTATATTCCCCCAATACCGTCTGACAATACGATTTCTACCCAAAATAGGTTACATCTTAGCTCAAATACAAATAATAGGTCATGTTTCTTCTGCCTTTGATAACCCCCTAACAGTCAAGCCAATACCATACAAGAAAACAAAAACCGACCAATTCACAACCGTCCGTAACCGAACCTTCTCTCGTTAGAAAAAATACTTCAACAATATACCCAAAAAATCTCAAAAAAATTGGGTTCTAATCAATTGATTTTATTTACATTTGCCCCCTTTACGGCTCTAAGGTTAATCCTTGGGGACATCACACACAAACAGACTCGTTATGTTCGTCTTAATGCTCATCATTTTCGTCATAGGTTATATGGCTATCGCCTTCGAACACACCATCCATATTGACAAAGCCGCTGCCGCCTTGCTTACGGGTGTTTTGGTTTGGACTGCCATGGTTTTTGGTAAAGAAACTATTTTTGCCGGCACTGAAGCTGTCGGAGAGCATGGAGTGGAAGGTTTATCTCATTTTATAGAACATCATTTGATGGAGCATTTGAGTGAGATTGGTAGTATTCTATTCTTTTTATTGGGGGCAATGACCATTGTGGAGTTGATTGATGCCCACCAAGGCTTCACCATTATCACTGACAAAATAAAAACCACTAACCGGGTCAAGTTAATTTGGATTTTAGCGATTATTACGTTCTTTTTCTCCGCTGTGCTGGACAACTTGACGACTTCCATCGTTATGGCTGCCTTGCTCAAAAAATTAGTTGCTGACAAGCACGACCTTTGGTTTATTGGTGGATTGATTGTGATAGCGGCTAATGCGGGGGGCGCTTGGTCTCCTATCGGGGACGTCACCACCATCATGCTTTGGATAGGCGGACAAATCACTGCGGCCAAAATAATCGCAGGTATTTTCATACCAAGCTTGGTGGCGATTTTGGTTCCGCTGTTGATTGTAAGTGTCACCAATAAAGGAAATGTCACTTCTCCAACTGAGCGCGAACACGTCTTCAAGCATGCGCCGGTTCCGGAAAGAGATAAGAAAATAGTCTTTTTTATGGGTATCGGTGCCTTGC
>Ga0256832_1002362_pt1 | contig 12880 bp, 13 predicted proteins | sample 134614metaG_FD_190534 | JGI IMG/M metagenome (GOLD analysis project Ga0256832, IMG submission 190534) | Hydrothermal vent microbial communities from Lau Basin, Pacific Ocean - 134-614 | ecosystem: Environmental > Aquatic > Marine > Hydrothermal vents | place: Pacific Ocean: Lau Basin | collected... | reverse complement strand
CATTGAGCGGTTCTATAACCGGCGCCGTCTGCACTCAACGCTGGGCTACAAAAGCCCGGCTGAATACGAAGAAGCCTATTTTAAACTTGCAGCCTAACCCGGGGTCCACTAAATCGGGGGAAGGTCAGTGCTATCTGAAGCGCTTTTTTTTAGTGTTTTATTGGAGACGATAACTCTATAACCACTATCCATGCATATCTCCGGAGTGGGGAAGTACCTTTTAGAAGCTTTTGGTCAAACTTGTCAAACTTAGTCAGTGCTTTATCAAATACGCTCCAATTTCTAAAGGGTATGAGGACCAGTGAAGCAAAATGAAAGAATTTGGCCCTAACAGTACCAAAATATTTTTTGGCTAAGTTCAGGTCGCTCATAGTGAGTGGATGCTCGTCCCTAGTCCTAAGGTGTGGTGTAAGTCTTCGATAAAGATTGATCAAAGGGTTGTGACCCAACGGTTCGATAAATATGGCATGGCCCTCAGGCTTAAGTACTCTACTGATCTCTTCATAGGCGCTTGTAAGATCGAGATGATGCAAGATTCCGCTTCCACACACCAGTTCAAAAGTATCAGATCCAAAAAAGAGTTCTTCAGCGTTCATTCTGCGAAAATCGATCTCAAGACCCTCAGCAAAGGCTATTTCCTTTGCTTGCGTTATCGCTACATCTGAGATGTCAATCGCTGTGACATTAGCTCCTTTTTTCGCCAACAGAAAGGCAGAACTCCCTGGACCACATCCATACTCTAAGGATTTACCTGCAGGCGAACTGTATTTAGTAATGAGTGTAAGGTAGAATTCTTTGCTCGACTTCCAGATTGAATAATACTTTGCTATAGTACCACGAGTATTATTAGATAACTCTTGATTATGAAATTGTCTCTCGTATGATATTCTATCCATTTTAACACCTATATAGTCATATAAGAAAATGTCAAGCTTGAAACAATTCGGATTTAAATCAACCCATACGGAATCTGTTGGAATAAGTAACAGGCGGTGGATCCCATTCTGTCACGTAAATATCCTGTGTCTATAATATCTCACTCCAAGATCGAGTTTGTTTTTCAAGGCGCGTTAAACTTGCGCTCTCTGCGGAACCAGCTTTTCTTTTTATAGATAAGCAAGCAGCTTGATGCACGCAACATTTAACGCTGAGAAAGCCTTATAGGCAGATAGCTTCATTATATGAATAAATGGTTTGGGGATAGTCCTAACCATTCTTCCACACCTTCAAATTTTGTCAGAAACTTGCATTCTCTCTTTGTTTCTCCTCTAATAAGCATTTTTCTTCGATTCAGCCATAAATTTCCCTTCAAGCCCAGAATATTTTATTGCCTTATTTAAGAACGTAATAAACTCTACTGCCGCAACCTGGTTCCCTTTCCTACTAGGATGGCTGTCGCTTCCCCATTTGGAGCCATATTCTGCCCAGTTTGACTTCCCATGCTTCGTTAGAATGTCGTAGTAGTCAAACACCACAACATTGTGCAGAGGGTAGTGGCTGATCCATCCGGTTTTAACGTCTTTCAACCAGTTGTTAAATACCCTAGCCCTTTCTCCGGACTTGCTATCTGGCACCCACTTACCAAGAAGCCTCTTAAGCAGGTTTATGAGATGATTTGGAGAGACGAGAGGAGGGGCAGTGACAGCTATGAATAGGACATCGGGATGTTTCTCGAATATGGGTAGCAAGCTCCTGTACGCACTCTTTGCCTCTTCTACCGCAGTATCAGTAGTGAAGTTATTGTTTGGAAAACAGGACTTAAACATTACTATTTGATTCTTTTCATCGTCTGGAAGCAAATCGTCTTGTAATCTTGTCCTGAGTATACGATCCATGTGGTTTTTGAACTTTGAGGGCCAATCCTGTATATCTGTCTTCTCCCCAATAATTGATCCATATGATGCCTCGTGAACCACGTAATTATTCTCCTCCAAAAGTTTTCTCAAACCTCCTCCATTCCGGCTTGTGCTGCATATCCAGTTCTTGCAGTCGTCTTTTGGCCCTGGGGTTGCCAACCACTGCCCACCACAAGAATGGTGAATAAAAAGCAAGTTTATTTTTCGGGAAGGTGGACTCGCTGAAAAGGATGAAAGATCTAACTCTTTAGGCGCTGTATTTTTTGCCATTTTTCCTCCATTGCAAGAAGACATTTCACACATGACTAAAACGAAAATCCCAACATAAATTACTTTTTTTAGCATTCTCATCCTCAAAGAATATATTATCGGTCTTTCTTCGCTGACTTCCCAATCTACATGAATTACGTATTTCTTTGCCTTTTGAACTTGCTCACAATACGAGCTGGTACACCAAAGACGGTTGAATTTGGCATGACATCCTTTGTAACGACGGAATTTAAGCCAACTTCAACGTTGTCTCCGACAACCACGTCGCCAAATATTTTTGATCCAGCGGTTAGAAATATGTGGTCTCCCAAAAGGGGACCAGTTGAGTCGCCATATCCATGAATAATTGAGCAATTTTCGCAAATCCGCAGCCAGGCACCTATTCTAGCCTTTGGCCCGATGTGTATTCCGCTTGGGTGCAGAACTCCCAGGTAAGGACCGATTTCAGCTTTTCTTGAAATTTCAGCTCCAGTAGTAATTTGGGATAAAAGTTGAAAAATAAGGCCGGGGAAACTGAGCTTCTTCTTGTACAACAGGTGGCTTATTCTGTAAAAAAGGGCGGCATAGAAGCCCAGATGAAAGACGGCGTGAAGCAGGTTAGGATAACACCTGATATCGGACTTAAGTAATTGTAGGAAAGACCAACGGCTATATTGCTTCAGTTTGGCAAGGATTTGGCTCTCCATCGTGGTCTTTCCGTGTTCGTTTCTCCTCGGCCCACCTACTTCTCTCTGGCTCTTATTAACGCTGGTCCGCTCCCCTACTGCCCCAGTGGAATTGGCTTCACACGCATGACCAACTTGGCTTTTATTCTCATTACTCATGGGCTCGATATTGTCAATGTCTAGTATTTTTATTTAGGTCCGCACTATTTCCAACTACCCCACTCAGCGCCTCAGCCCAAATATGGCTATTGTCCTTGCATAAAAATAGACATAGAGTAAAAGCAATAGCTGAACTTTTCTCCGGGGGTCTGAATCTTTACCTCTTATCTTCGCAAGGGCGGCAGCCCCTGGCAGAGAAAGCAGGATAACCGCTATTGCCAAAGTATACATATTAAAATTTAGGAATGTCATCACAAATGCAATTGGTATAAGAAGACCGAAGTATATGGGAACCATGAGGCTGGGAATCTCCTTCGTGCTGAGGCCGTGACGAAAGAGACCCTTTAGATTTCCAGCACCTCTCCACAGTTCCTTTCGGAAGAATTCTCTGAGAGTTGAAGCTTCGCCGAGGTGTATGACTTTGAGGCTCTCGTCAGAAATAATTTTTCCATACTTGCTCAGCCTGTATGAGAAGTCTACGTCTTCGCATGTGATCAAAGACTCGTCAAAGCCTCGCACCTTATCAAACAAATCTTTTCTTACAAAAAGATTCATTGATTCCAGCCAGTCAACCGTCTCTGTATCTTTGTTTTTTCTGCGCACATAGAACCATGCCTTCTGGACCCAGGTTCCGGATTCAGGAGGTATAGGTGGACTCCCCCACGCTGCAACAGATAAATCAGTGAAATACTTTTCTCCATTAGTAAGCCAATCCCTGGCCACCACGCAATCGGCATCAACAAAAGCAAGGATATCACCTCTTGCATGCCTGGCGCCCAGGTTTCTTAGTCCCGACACATTCTTTTTGCTGTCCTGGAGAAGTAATACATCATAAGAAGAAGCAATTTCACGGGTGCGGTCGGTGGAGCCATTATCTACTACTATTACCTCGAACTTCTCCCTGGGATAGTCGAGATTAAAAATGGAGTCAAGGCATTGAGGAAGACATTCCTCCTCATTGAATGCTGGTATGATGATGGAGATCATAGCTGAAAGCTCAAAGCTGAAAGGGAAAAGGTAGACGGCCAAGGATAATTGTGAATCCTGGAAAGTACATTGACATTGCCTGGGAAAAGTTATACATTTTTGCTAAATGTTTAACCTAAGGGAGGTTACCTGATGAAACGTGTAAAAGTACTGGCCAAAGGACAAATCGTAATACCTTCATCCCTAAGAAAGAAATATGGCATCCAGCCCGGTTGTGAAGTCAGCGTGTTTGAATATGGCGACATTATCCATATTGTGCCTCCTTCACAGGAGCCTATTGAAGATGCTATGGGCTGCCTGCCTCCGAGACCCTCATTGTCCAAGGAGCTCCTTATGGAAAGAAAAAAGGAAATTCAAAGGTGATCTCCAGGTACGTATTTGATAGCCATGCACTGCTTGCGTTCTTCCAAGGAGAGCAGGGGGCGTCCGTAGTAGCGGATCTTCTGAGAAAAATCCTAGCGGAACGCGTAGCACCCTTGATTAACGTTATTAATCTGGGCGAAATCATTTATCTGACCAAGAGACGGTTCGGTGATAAGAAAAAAATAGAAGTTATTGGTAGAATTCACCAGCTAAGCTTTAAGGTGCTGCCTGCCCCCAACGAGCTTGTGTACATGGCCGCTGAACTCAACGCAGAGTACCCAATTTCATACGCAGACTGTTTTGCCCTGGCTTCCGCCTTAGAGCAATCGGCAGCCCTTGTAACAGGCGATCCCGACTTCCAAAAGGTCTCACACCTCGTTCAGATTGAATGGATAAGATAGAAATCTGTCCACATCCCCTCGTGGCCGACGGTTTCTACTACATTAAGAACTCTTTCAGCTTCCTACTTTCAGCTTTCAGCTTAATGCTTTCAGCATAATCTGCCAGCCAAAGAGAGATAAAGCGATTCGTATTCGCGGGCCATTCGGGTGGCGGAAAAATTCTGCTCTACGAATTCCCTGGCTGCCTTAGCGAGAGAACCTCTGAGTGCGTGGTTAACAGCCAGTTCCCGTATCTTTTCAGCAAGCGCCTGGGCAACATTCACCGGGAACAATATACCTGTTTCCTGGTCAATCACGAGATCATTACATCCAGGTATATCAGAGGCAATTACGGGAACCCCGGCCGCCATGGCTTCCATCAGACACCGTGGTATCCCCTCAAGACGCGAGGGCAACACAAAGACATCAAAACCATTTAGCAGAGCCAAGCGGTCTTTTCTGAATCCAAGAAAGTGAGTCCGATCACCTATGCCGAGGTTCATCGCCATGTCTTTAAGAGAATTCTTTAGATCGCCCTCCCCTACAATTAAGAGGTGCCAATTGCGTGGGGATTGTAACTTAGTGACGGCTTTTAGCAGTATATCTAATCCCTTCCTATGAATCAGTTGCCCAATGTAGCCGATCAAAAAGGCCCCGGAAGCCCTCATACTACTGATTTCAGGCGCAACTTCAGTAACAGAATCAATTTCAGAGATGTCTACCCCATTTGCTATTAGGAGAAGATTTGTGGATTGGGGATGTCGCGAATTCGTTAATCTGCTGAGCAGGGTATGCCACCACGAAGATGCTAGGGCGTCATATAGATCCTGGGATAAGGGAACTACCGCATCAAAAAAAGGAAATACAGCTCTGTTCAGTATCTCGTAGCACCGAAGCTTGAAATCAGGCTCCTTGCTCCACCCGTGAGGTGTAGTTATCACCTTGCATCCAGTCCCCAGGCAGGCCATGAGTCCAATCAGATCCTGCTTGTATGCATGGGTGTGAAGGATTTGAATTCCCTGTTTTTTAATAAATTCTCTTAGTTCAGAGACTGCGATAGGATTGAACCTACCTGGAACCTCGAAGACATGAGTGTTGAAACCAAGCCTTGCGGCCTCACTGCAAAGTGGTACATCGAGGGAAGGATCGTCCCGAAAGGCAGCCACCTGCATATCAAATCTGCTTGGATCTATATGTCTTATCAAGGCCAAGATCCATCTTTCGGCGCCATAGAGTCCTGTTGGGCTGCCTAGTTGAAGGACTTTTATTCGTTGAGTTGGGAATTTGGGCATTAGAGGGAATGGGTTAACAATTCAACGAATCATTAATTTTTCTCGGGTCAGTTGCCGGAACTGATACAAGAGATATACAATTCTTCGTATCTTTTGAACATCAATTGCTCATCGTACAGATCCAGACACTTTCGGCGGTTGGCACTTCCAAGGTCTTTGCGAAGTAGCCCGTTGCCTATCAACTCCTTCAGGGCCTGGGCATAGAGGGTATCGTCATTGCTGGGCACGATGAAGGGTCGGTTCTTTTCGGATACCATCAACTTCACATCACCCACATCAGTGCTGACAACCGGAAGCCCTGTTGCCATGGCTTCGAGTACCGCCATAGGCATCTGTTCGGTTATGGACGAAAGGCAAAAGATATCAAGCTGTTTCAGGAACTCGTTGGTATCCTGGACGTGGCCAAGGAAATGGACCCTGTGGGCCAGGCCGCTTTCATTACAAAACCGCCTCAGGTTATCCAGTTCAGGTCCGTCCCCAGCAATATGCAAAGAAAACGGCGGGCAGTCGGAAACTTCCTTAAGGCACCTTAGCAACTTGATATGATTTTTCAATTTTATCAAAGATGCTACTATACCTAACCTGACCTCTCTCGTCTGGCTTTGAACCCTGTTTGCAGGCGTGAACCTGGAGCAATCCACTCCATTTGGGATGTGTAAAAGCCTTGGCGGCCGAAGTTGCCATTCATCCATGGCGAGCCTGTACAAGGTCCTGGAGCAAACGACAACCCTATCACACCTTTGATACAACAGGCGCCGCAACATGAGCCTTTTCCTTTTCTGAACAAAAAGCTCGGAATCTTCAAATCCCTCCACGGTCATGATCATGGGACGACTACGCACCATACAGTTGGCCAGCACCCAGTCGATGGCACCCCACTCGTACGCTATCATGAGGTCGGCATTTATGCTCCTCAACATTCGGCAGATCCTGGCAATCGACAAGGGAAAGGGAGTACGCGGGGTTTCAGGATGGATGTAGTCCACATCTGTGTCGGTCTTTATCAGGCTAGCGGCGTCTAAATTGCCACTGTTGGAAATTATTACATGCCCGAAGCCTTTACCTAGAAAATTAATGATATTACAGGTCCTTAGCTCCGTACCCCCTACCCTGAAGCCATCGAATACGTGGAGTATCCTGGGGTGTTCAACGTTCTTCATTGATTAACTCAGGTGTTTCTGCATCCAGAGCTCAAGGATGACAAGCGAGTTCAGGAAATAATCGCTGCTGACCCTTCCGTGGATGAAGTCTTCATATATTTGCTGCACAGCCTGCCTATCCAAGCAACCATAGATTTTTGCCCGCTGGCTGAAAATGGTATCGCGCACAAGGTTTTTTAGCTCGTTCCTGTACCAGACAGCGGTCGGCTGACTGAAGCCGCGGGTCTTTCTCCTATCAAGGATTTCGTCCGGAACCAGTCCCCTCACGACCTTTTTGAATATCAGCTTTGTGCCGTCACTTCCTTTTCCTGGCTGTTGGAGCTTGAATTTTGCCGGTACCTCAAAGGCCTTTTCTACCAGACGAAAATCGATAAAAGGGGTGCGATTACTCACTCCTACAGCGGAAGCCATCCTCTCGTTCTTGAAAAGGAGATCATTTGGCAGGAACAACCTTGTGAGCCCATATTGGTAAACGTTTATCCTATCTTTCAATTTCGTTTGCCGGTAATAACCCCTTGCAGTTTCCCAGGTTTGAGTGGAGTCATATGCCCTTCCTAGAAGTCGTTTCCGGGTCTGCCAGGAGAAACCCGGAACCCAGGTGCATCGGCGCTCGAGATCGGTCATCCCGATCCGGGCAAAGAGGCGAACAGCCTTAGCAGGCAGGCTGTTGTCCTCTGAGAACAGGCGTTTGAAGGAACCAAACAAAAGACGCCTGATCGCAAAAGGCAGAAACAAAAACCGCTGTATACCCAGTTCTCCAAGAGAGTGGCCTGTGCAGAAGATTTCGTCTGACCCCTCGCCTTCAAAGACGGCCGTAAATCCGGAAACTGCTGCCGACCGGAAGGCATGTAGCATGCCTGCAAAAGCCACATCGTTAACAGGAGAATCGAGAAACCCGGCGCCGTCTGCCAAAGCCGCTGCGAATTCCTTGGGCCCAAGCAGGATTTGATGACGCTCAAGGCCCAATCTCGAGTACATGATTTCCTGCAGCGGAGCGTCGCTGAAATCCTTTTCCTCAAAGGCTATCGAGAAGCCCGCGAGATCCCTGCAGCAGCCAGATTGCGTCAGGACAGCAGCCACGGCGCTGGTATCGACACCTCCGCTGACCAATACCCCTGCCTTCCCGCCGTATTGTGCCCGGATTTTTACGGCATCTTCAAAGATCTCCCTCAGCTCAACGGCAAACTCGTCCTCGGATTTCTCGTAATCTTCGGTAATTGCCCAAAGACGCCAATAATCATGCTCCTCCGCACCGAGCTCCCCTGCTAAATGCACGTGGCCGGGACGTACAGCCTTGACCGTCTCAAACAAAGTGCGTGGCGGGCTCACAGCAAGGGAGGCTAGGTATTCATCAAGCGCAGCCAAGTCAATCGAGCGCTCCAGCGTATCGGTAGCCAGAAGCGCCGGAATAGTCGAAGCAAAGAAAAAGCCGTACCTTGCCTGCGCGTAAAAAACAGAATGGGACCCAAGGTGATCCCGGGCCAGAACAAGGGTCCTGTTGCGCTGATCCCATAAGGCTACACCAAAAACCCCGTTTACATGGCGCACAAAGTCCTTTCCATAACGAGTGTACAGCATTGGAATCAGATCGAATCCATCTGCTACTTTCCCAGCACAACGTATCCCCACGCTTTCGGCCAATTCCCTGAAGTTATAGACCTCACCCTCACACAGTGCGACCACGTCGCGGTCCGGAGTGGATACGATCCTGGTTCCAGTCTCCCAGGGGTGTGACACAATTCCACCGTAAAAAGGAGGGTGTGAAGACACCGTTACCTTTTTCCCACGGTGGACCATGGCCTTTGACATCTTTTCTAAAATATCCGGCCCCTGGTTCTTTATATCTGCAACGAATCCAAAAATTCCGCCCATTGAGTCAACTTGTATAGCTGAAAGCTGAAAGCTTAAGGCTCAAAGTAAAAGATAAGGACATGATTTTTTCATTGAGCTTCCGAATTTGAGTTTTGAGCCAACTTTCATGCTCTGGGGTACGAAGCATGAAAGTTTGGGTTTATCAGGCCGCACCGGGAACCTGGCGACCGAGATGGCTTTTTGCCCAAAGATCCAACATAAGTACACCCCAGAGAAAAACGCTGTGATCCCGCGAGCCGCTGAGGTGTTCCTGCCAGAGTGCCTTCAGTTGATCCCTATTCAAAAATTCCGCAGAAAAAGAATCCCTGCGCCCAAACGCCTGCTCTGCCAGTTCACGTAGCTCGTTACGAAGCCAATTGGCTGCTGGAATGGAAAAGCCTCGTTTTGGTTGCCGAATGACTTGAGAGGGCAACCTTTTGGCTGCCAGCCGCCGCAAAAGGATTTTCCCCTTTCCGTTCCTTACCTTTAGGCTGGCAGGAAGGGAAGCCGCAAATTCAATGAGCCTATAGTCGAGCAGCGGAGAACGGACCTCCAGGGAATGAGCCATGCTCATCCTGTCAACCTTTACCAGGCAGTTGTCCGTCAGGTAGAGATTGATGTCCGTGTAGAGGGCGCGGCTGAGAGGATCATGGGCATGCTTGCTTTCATACAGAGGCCGGACGATCTCGAAGGGCTCGAACTCGTTGAGCTCCCTTAGAAAATCCCTGGTATATACCCTGCGCCGTACGTCTGAACGCAACCATATCAAGTCGTTGTAAAAGGCCCTTACGTCGGACACGGCAAGGTTCTCCAGGATCGTTTTTAGCCGCAGGGGCCGCGGCAGCCCAGCGTAAGCGGGGTAAATTGCACCGGCCAAGCCAAAAAGGAGCCTCCTCGCCGAGAGAAATGGAAGGATCGAACGAATTCGTGATTCAAACAAATGTGGAACATATCTAAACGTGTAGCCGCCGAAATTTTCATCCCCTCCATCTCCGGACAAGGCCACGGTAACATTCTCTTTTGCCATCTGGCACACGTACCAGGTAGGAACCGCGCTGGAGTCGGCAAATGGTTCGTCAAAATGCCAGGCGATTTTTTCCAATACGTCAGTGACCCGGGGTTCGACTATATATTCCTGGTGGTATGTCTTCAAATGGTCCGCAACCAAACGGGCCAGGGGCAGTTCATTGAAGCCGGGATCGCCAAAGCCGATGGAATTGGTGAGCACCGGCTTCCTCATGGATTTTGCCATTGATGACACGACAAGGGTTGAATCAAGCCCTCCGGACAAGAAAGCGCCGAGCGGCACCTCACTCATCAAGCGACATTGTACCGCCTTGTCAAAAAGGTCTTCGAATCGGAAAAGGATGTCGTCGTGGTCCTTGATATCGCCTCTTGCAAAATCAAGCTCCCAGTAACACTGTTGGCTCAGTCCGCAATCCCTTACCGTGAGGGTATTAGCCAGAGGAAGCTTGTGTACACCTTTATAAATCGTACGCGGGGAGGGGATATATCCAAAGGTAAAATAACAATCGAGGGACTCCAGATCAATATCATCCGGGCACAGGTCAGCAGCACGCATTGCCTTCAACTCGGATGCAAAGGAAAAAACGGTGCCATCCCAATAATAATACAATGGTTTTTTGCCAACCCGGTCACGGGAGAGAAACAGCAGTCTTTTGCTGCGATCCCAGATTGCAAAAGCAAACATGCCATTCAGCTTTTCCACGCATTGCTCGCCCCATTCCCTGTACCCGTATAAAATGGTTTCCGTGTCACTGTTAGTTCGAAAGCGATATCCCCTTGACTCCAACTCTCTTTTTAACGACAGGTAATTGTAGATCTCTCCGTTGAAGACGACCTGGAGCCGGCCGTCTTTTGTGCTCATCGGCTGACGGCCGCCTTCGAGATCGATGATGCTCAGCCTGCGATGGCCCAATGCCGCATAGTCATCAACGTAGAATCCTTCATCATCTGGGCCGCGATGGGCGAGCGTGTCAGTCATCCGTTTCAGCCGAGCCTTGGTGTGTGCCGGATCGTGGCCGCTGAAGTTTATGAAACCTGCTATTCCGCACATAAGTTAGTTAGCGAGAAGCTCAAAGCGGGAAGCTGAAAGGTCAAGGCTCAAACGGGATGCGAGAAGCAAGAAGCTCAAAGCGAGAAGCTGAAAAATCCTCACCAGAAACCCTCTGTCCTGAAATGTCATGAATTCTGTTTACATGTTCCATGATAATCTCCTACCCGCCCTTCACTAATTTAGCAACAAGTAGGTGTCTCACTTACATTGACACAGAGGGAAGGGGAAAGCTATGCATCGAGAGAGTTGGCAAGGCCAACTATCATTTTTACTATTTCCTTTGCCTGGAATTCCAAATCGGAATATTGCTCCTAAATAATCCATCCACGCCTGCGAAAAATCTCCAAGAGTGTGACGGTCTCATAAAGTGACCCTCGCGCAATATAGAGAAATTGTCGGAATTCCTTTTTGGAATATCTGCCTTTTCCCTCTGCGATATTCATTGCGATCGATGTTGATGTAGCTTCGAGCTGTTCGATTAATCTGAAATGCTTCCTGTTAGTATCAAGGCACTCTATTAGGTCAATCACCTGATCCGCAAATTCAATGGCCTTGTTCCAGACTTCCAGGTCTTCAAATCCAAATTTCACAATCAGTTAACACCTTTGAGCTTTCACCTTTGAGCTTTGAGCTTTCAGCTTTGGGCTTGGCGCTTTCAGCTTAACGCCCTCAGCACCTTTGCTGGGTTGCCGGCGGCTACCATATTTGAGGGAATTTCTCTAGTGACGACTGCGCCGGCTCCAATCAAGCTGCCTTCGCCTATATCGGCCATAACGATTGCGCCTTCTCCAATCCAAACATTAGGAGATATAATGACTTGTTTGATACGAGATTGATCGAACGGAGTCCATTGTCCATCTTTATCTTTTAAGTGTTGGGTTTTACCGCTCACTATGCTGACGCGACTGGCAATTTCACAATTTTTGCCGATGTTAGCAGAACCGATAACTGCGTAAAGACCTATTGAGACATTGTCTTCAACAATCACCTGGCGGTGAGTGAAAACACTTCCAAAGCCTATGTAGCAACTTAGTGAACATTTATCGAGTACCAATCGATAGAAAGCCCTCCGCAGGAAGACCCCTGGCAATCCTGGTAGAACCGCAAAAAAATGAGCCCAGAAGGCAAAAATTGTTTCCTTACTTTGAGCAAGATATTTTTCTATCCAGACGGTGAAGGCACAAGGGAAAACTAGAACCATACAGAATATATTCAAAATATTTTTTATAATCCTCTTCACTCGTTACGCCGCTCCGCTCCACCAAGGTTAAGACCATGGCCTTATTTTCCAAATAACGTTCTTTTAACAAAATAAGATTTCGATTTTAAAATGTATCTCAAGGCTTTTAAAACTGTTTGTCTTTTGAATTTAATAGAATTCTTGAGTCTGGCTCGCTGAGACATAAAAGAAGTGGGGCTCCCAAATTTATAATTATGAGTAAGATATTTCAGAGGACTTTTTTGGTTAAGATCAAAATAGGCCTGCGTAATCCCGTACACTGTTAGAAGAACCATGGGACGGGCTAGGTATGCAGTATTAAAGGATAGAAGGTCTCTTAGACAGCGGTCAAAAAAGAATCGAGCTTTTCTCTTAAAAGTCTCTTTCAATTCAGGCGGCCCATATTTGTAAGCATAATTTAAGACACAGCTTTTCCTAATATCCTGGGCGGGCCAAGTTTCCGTAGGTATCTCTACTTTATGCAACACGTCCTTGTAGGGCACTTCATGCTTCAACATCCACTGTGCATAGTGAAGCAGGCTATCCCTTGCATAAAAAAAATACCAATCCAGTTCCTCCAATTCCATCTTGAAATCCAGAT
>Ga0256832_1002361_pt1 | contig 12880 bp, 8 predicted proteins | sample 134614metaG_FD_190534 | JGI IMG/M metagenome (GOLD analysis project Ga0256832, IMG submission 190534) | Hydrothermal vent microbial communities from Lau Basin, Pacific Ocean - 134-614 | ecosystem: Environmental > Aquatic > Marine > Hydrothermal vents | place: Pacific Ocean: Lau Basin | collected... | reverse complement strand
CCTGTTTGGTGACATGCCAATCTTTGTTGCCCACGACAGTGCCGACGTCTGGGCGCATCAGGACTATTTTCTGCTTGATGACAACGGCTTTCCCGAAGTTGTCGCCGGCGTGCCACCCGATTATTTCTCGGAAACAGGACAACGCTGGGGTAATCCGCATTTTAACTGGGATGTCATGCAGCAAAATGATTTTGACTGGTGGATCAAGCGCCTCAAGAATCACCTGCAATGTTTTGATCTGGTGCGTATTGATCACTTTCGTGGTCTTGAAGCCGTATGGATGATTGATGCACACAGCGAAACAGCGGTTGATGGTTACTGGCAGAAAGTCCCGGGGGATGCACTGCTACAAAAGCTCAGTGAGGATATGGACAAGTTACCACTGGTTGCTGAAGATTTGGGCATTATTACGCCAGAGGTCAATGCGCTGCGCGAAAAATATCATCTGCCTGGCATGTCGATATTACAGTTTGCATTTGATGCCTTCGCGGATAATCCGCATAAACCCGAAAATATCGGGCATGATCGTGTTGTTTATACCGGCACACACGACAATGACACCTGCGTTGGCTGGTTTCAAAGTCTGGACGAAGAAACCCGCAATTATGTTCGTCAACGCTGCGAATTAGAGCAGACCGCCGATGCCGCACAGGTCTGCGACCGGCTCATTCAAATCGCCTTGCAAAGCAGGGCGCAACTGGCTGTAATTCCCTTGCAGGATTTTCTGCATCTGGGCAGTGAAGCACGCATCAATATACCTGGCACTGTCGATGGCAACTGGCAATGGCGTTTCCAGTGGCAACAAATACCTGCCAATCTTGCCACACAACTGCGACAGAAAATCAGCCACAGCAAGCGTTTAAAGAACAATGCATAGCCTGGATTAGCGTAGCGTAATCCAACATCAACAAAACACAGGCTTGACCCACCATGATAAAAATATATAAAAAACAGGGGGGATGGGTATCAGAGGACAGAAGACAGAAGACAGAAGACAGAAGACAGAAGACAGAGGACAGCTTCGTAGCTCGGGTTAGCCCAAGCGTAACCCGACAGATCGCGGCACTATGTCGGATTACGCTACGCTAATCCAACCTACGCAAAAATATGTAAAAAACAGGGGGGATGGGTAATTAATATGATGATGAATAATATGATGAATAACGAACTACAACGCATACAAAATGCAACACACCATGATCCATTTCAGGTGCTTGGAATACATGACAATAGCAAACAGAACGATGACAGGCAGGGCAATGAAAAACAAAGCATACTACGCTTTTTTCAGCCCCATGCTGAATCCGTAGAACTGCTGCTCGACGAGGCTGGCAAAACAATCCCGCTTGCGCGCATTCCGCATTCCGATATTTTTGAGCTGACGCTTGACAAGGAACTTGAAGCAAAGCTGGAAAAAGTACATAAGCACCCCGCTTTTCGCTGGCAGCAAAAAGGCACAGATGAGTGGCATACGACGATCTCACCCTATACCTTTGCACCACAAACCGGAGAGCTTGACATCCACCTGTTTGCCGAGGGCAAACACCATCATGCCTACCGTTTTATGGGCGCTCACCTGAAAAACATTGATGGTGTAGAGGGTTGCCTGTTTTGCGTGTGGGCACCGAATGTGCAACGCATCAGTATCATTGGTGACTTCAATGGCTGGGATGGTCGCTGCCACCCCATGCGTAGCCTGGGCGAATCGGGTCTGTGGGAGCTTTTTATACCCGGCTTGCAGGCAGGCGACAGCTATAAATACGAGATTCTTTCACGGCACAATGAGATTTTAGTCAAAACCGATCCGTATGCGCGCTCCATGGCATTGCGACCCGATACGGTGTCGTATATAGATGCTGATAACGGCTTTAACTGGCAGGATAAAAACTGGCTGGCGCAACGTGCCGAATTTGACTGGCAACACCAGCCCATGAGCATTTATGAACTACATGCCGGTTCCTGGCAGCGCGACGAGCCGGAGGGCTTTCTGAACTGGCGCGAGCTGGCAGAAAGGCTGATTCCCTATGTGCTGGATCTGGGCTATACCCATATCGAACTGATGCCCATCGCCGAACACCCGCTGGATCAATCCTGGGGCTATCAGGTCACAGGCTTTTTTGCGCCCAGCGCGCGTTATGGTTCACCCGATGATTTCCGCTATTTTGTGGATCAGTGCCACCAGCAGGGGCTGGGTGTTTTTATCGACTGGGTTCCGGCGCATTTCCCCAAAGATGAATTTGCACTGGCGCGCTTTAATGGTGAAGCACTCTATGAACACGCTGACCCGCGCCAGGGCGAACACCAGGACTGGGGAACACTGATCTTTAACTACGGACGCAATGAAGTGCGTAACTTTCTGATCACCAATGCTGTCTACTGGCTGGAAGAATTTCACCTTGACGGTCTGCGTGTGGATGCGGTTGCCTCGATGCTCTACCTCAACTATTCACGCAATGAAGGCGAGTGGATTCCGAATGAATTTGGTGGCGCAGAAAACCTTGAAGCCATTCACTTCCTGCGTGAAATGAATACCACCGTACACGGTCTGCACCCGGGAATTTTGACCATGGCGGAAGAATCAACCGCATGGCCAATGGTATCGCGCCCGGTTGAGCTTGGCGGGCTGGGCTTTTCAATGAAGTGGAATATGGGCTGGATGAACGATAACCTGTCTTATATCGAAACAGATCCGGTCTACCGCCAGTACCATCACAACCAGCTTACCTTTAGCCAGATTTATTCGTATAGCGAAAACTTTATACTGCCACTCTCACATGACGAGGTGGTACATGGCAAACGCAGCCTGATTGACAAAATGCCCGGTGACAACTGGCAGAAATTTGCCAATCTGCGCCTGCTTTATGCCTGGCAATACGCCCATCCCGGCAAGAAACTGTTATTTATGGGCGGAGAAATCGCACAATGGAAAGAATGGGATGAATCCGCGGCACTGGACTGGGCATTGCTCGATTTTGCAACGCATCAGGGCATCAAGCAGCTTGTTGGCGATCTCAATCAGCTCTATAAAAATGAAGTTGCACTGCATCAGCAGGATTTTTCAGAGCAGGGCTTCCAGTGGATTGACTGCAACGACTCAAATCAGTCGGTGCTGAGTTTTATCCGCTGGTCAAAAGAGCGTGCAGAACATCTCGTTTGTGTTTTAAACTTCACCCCCGTGCCACGGGAAAACTACCGCATCGGAGTTCCTGCAAAGGCAGACTACCATGAAGTGTTAAATACCGACTCACACTATTATGCGGGTAGCAATGTGGGCAATAGTGCGCTTATTCAAAGTGAAGCAAAGCCCTGGTCTGGATTTGAACAGTCCATTAGCCTGAACTTGCCACCACTGGGCGCCTTGTTTCTAAAACTGAAGAAGCAGGAGTAGTTACAAAAATAGTAAAAAAAGGGGGGGATGGGTGTATCAGAGGACAGAAGACAGAAGACAGCTTTGTAGGTCGGATTAGCCTTAGCGTAATCCGACAAAATCGTGGCACTATGTTGGATTACGCTGCGCTAATCCAACCTACGAATTAAGCCTGTGTTGAGTATGCAAAACGCAGCATCGTAGCCCGTATGCAGCCCCGCGGAATACGGGGACAAAATCGTTACACCATGTTGGATTACGCTGCGCTAATCTGCATGTGCAACCAGGGCTATTATCAAGAAACAATCAAGTAACAAGCAAGAAATCAATATGAAAATACTCTTTGCCAGCAGTGAAGTCTGGCCTTTAATCAAAACGGGCGGTCTGGGGGATATTGCCTATAGCCTGCCTCACGCACTCCAGCATCTGGGCGAGGATGTACGCATTGTGCTGCCTGCCTATCAGGAGGTTCTGAAGCAGCTATCATCCTTTAAAATTCTCGGCTGGCTGTCGCTTGCGATAGCTGGCAAAAAGCACAGCGTAAGGGTGCTGCAAGCGAATCATCCGCAGTTCGCCATGCCCATCTGGCTGGTTGACGAGCAAACGCTGTTTGACCGTCCTGGCAATCCTTATGCGCACCCCGAGGGCTACGACTGGGCAGACAATGCCGAGCGTTATACGCTGTTCTCAGAAGCGGTTGCACGTCTGGCAATGGATGATCTGAAAACTGGCTGGAAAGCCGATGTGGTACACAGCAATGACTGGCAAACCGGCATGGTTTCAGCCTTTCTCGACAATGAAATCGAACGCCCCCGGCGTATTTTCACGATTCATAATATGGCGTATGGCGGTAATTTTTCGCATGAAGTGTTTAATCAGCTGCATTTGCCATCAGACTGGTGGTCACCGGAAGGCGTTGAGTTTTATGGCAATTTTTCCATGCTCAAGGCAGGCATGATCTATTCTGACATGATTACCACCGTCAGCCCGACCTACGCCAAAGAGATTTGCACACCTGCCTTTGGCTATGGACTGGAAGGCGTGCTGGCATCCCGCAGTTACAAGCTCAAGGGCATTCTGAACGGGATTGACCGGGATGTCTGGAATCCGCAAACTGATCCTTACATTGCCGCGCCCTTTTCTGCCGAACAGATTCAGCCCGGCAAATTCAAAAACAAAATGGCACTGCTCGAATCGTATGGCGTTAGCGTCAGCAAGGACATGCTCAAAGCCCCCCTGCTGGGCATGGTCAGTCGTCTGGTCGAACAAAAGGGTCTGGATATGGTGCTGGAGACAATTCCGCTACTGCTAAAAATCACCGATGCCAATTTTGTGTTTATCGGTACGGGGCATCCACATTTTGAAGCACAGTTGCTAAAACTCAGCGAACAGCATCCTCAACGGGTGATGGTTTTTATTGGCTATTCAGAAGAAAAGGCACATCTGCTGGAAGCGGGTAGCGATATTTTTCTGATGCCATCACGTTTTGAGCCTTGTGGTCTAAACCAGCTTTACAGTTTGCGCTATGGCACCATACCGATTGTGCACCGCACCGGCGGTCTGGCAGATACGGTGGTGAACGCAAGCATTGAAAATGGCAAACTGAACAAATCATCCACAGGCTTTGTATTTGATCAGGCGCGCGCCAGCGAACTCCTGAAAACAATTATGCAAGCCTTAAAAATATTTACTCAAAAAGAACACTGGAATCAATTACAATTAAACGCCATGCAGCAGGATTTTGGCTGGGAAAAAAGCGCCCAGGAATATCTTGCACTGTATAAAAACGCAGAAACAGGAATTGACGAATGAAGTGTACCCCCAGAGAAACAGGTTCCATGCTCCACACGCCCGAGGCGCTTACCATGGAAACCTGCCTGCCAGATGAAATCCCTGCCCTGCCGGGTGATCCGCAGGCACTCAGCAAAAGTTTTGAACGCTATCTGATCTATCATCTGGGGCGGCATCACGGTTGCTCCTGTTTTTATCTTTATGAAGCCGTCTCCAAAACACTGCGTGATCGCGTCATTGTGGACTGGCATCGCACCCGCCAGCAGCAGGAACAGAAAGGCGTAAAACAGGCTTATTACCTGTCGCTGGAGTTTCTGATGGGGCGCGCCCTGGGTAATCATCTGCTGAATCTTGACCTCAGGGAGAATATGCGCGAAGCCATGCACAACTATTGTGTCGAGCTTGAAAACATTGAAGACATTGAGCCGGATGCGGGGCTTGGCAATGGTGGTCTGGGGCGTCTCGCCGCCTGTTTTATGGACAGTTGCGCGACCCTCAACCTGCCGGTGGTCGGCTATGGTTTGCGCTATGAATACGGCATGTTCCGGCAACTCATCATCAATGGCTACCAGGATGAAGAGCCGGATCACTGGCTGCGCGATCGCAACCCCTGGGAAATGCGCCGTCCTGAATACACCCAGCGCATCCATTTTGGCGGCAGAACCGAATTTTACACCGACATAGAAGGCAATCTCAAAGCACATTGGGTCGAAACCAACGATGTTATGGCAGTGCCTTATGACGTCCCCATTTCAGGCTTTAGAAATCATACCGTAAACACACTGCGCCTGTGGAAATCAACCGCCACCGACGAGTTCAATCTGGAAGAATTTAATGCTGGTGACTACACCGAATCGGTTGCTGCAAAAAATTCGGCAGAACACATTACCATGGTGCTCTACCCCAATGATGCCAGCGAAAACGGCAAGGAATTGCGCCTGCGCCAGCAATATTTTCTTGCCTCAGCCAGCTTGCAGGATATTTTACGACGCTGGGAATTGCGCGAAGGCACAGGTATTGAAAATTACAAACGCTTTGCTGATCTGAATGTATTCCAGATGAATGATACCCACCCCACCATTTCAGTTGCCGAACTGATGCGCCTGCTCATGGATGAAAAAGGTCTGGGCTGGAATGATGCCTGGGAAATTACCTGTAAAACAATGGCATACACCAATCATACACTCCTTCCTGAAGCACTTGAAAAATGGTCAGTGAGCCTTTTTGAAAAACTGCTGCCGCGCCTGCTGGATATTATCTACGAAATCAACGCGCACTTTATGGAAGTGGTACGCGCCAAATGGCCTGGTGACTATGCGCGTCAAAGCCGCCTGTCGATTATTGAAGAAGGCGAGCATAAACAGGTACGCATGGCACATCTTGCAATTGTTGCCAGTTTTTCGGTAAACGGGGTTGCCGAGTTGCACTCAAAACTGCTCTGTGACGGCTTGTTCAGGGACTTTTGCGAGCTGTGGCCAGAGAAATTCAACAATAAAACCAATGGCGTAACACCAAGACGCTGGATCGCCTATGCCAATCCCGAACTGAGCAAGCTGATCAGTTCCAAAATTGGCGAGCAGTGGATTTCTGATCTAAGTAAAATTGAGCAGCTCAAACCCTTTGCCGAAGCCGCTCACAGCGAATTTCATAAGGACTTCAAGGCAGTCAAGCAAGCCAATAAACAACGTCTTGCAAACCTCGTCAACCAAACCTGCGGCATCAGCTTTAACCCGCAATCACTCTTTGATATTCAGGTCAAGCGTATCCATGAATACAAACGCCAGCTACTCAATGCGCTGCACATGGTGCATCTGTATAACCTCATCAAGCAGGGCAAAACCGAAAACTGGGTCAACCGCTGTATTCTGGTTGGTGGCAAGGCAGCACCTGGCTATGTGCTGGCAAAAAGCATTATCAAGCTGATCAACAATATCGCCGATGTCATTAATAATGATCTGGAAATCGGTGACCGCCTGAAAATTGCCTTCTTCCCCAACTATGGCGTTTCCGGGATGGAAATCATCGCACCCGCCGCAGACCTGTCGGAGCAAATCTCCACAGCGGGCAAGGAAGCATCCGGCACCGGCAATATGAAATTTATGATGAATGGCGCACTCACCATCGGTACCTATGATGGAGCCAATATTGAAATACTGGAACAGGTAGGCGAGGAAAACTTCTTCCTGTTTGGCTTAAAGGCGCATGAAGTGGAAGAACTGCTGCCAAATTATCAGCCACAGGATTATATTGACCAGGATGAAGACCTGCAAAATGTCATGTACCTGTTGCAGTCCGGGCATTTTAACGCACTTGAACCAGGCATTTTTGACGAACTGATTAACAGCCTCTTAAAACCATCTGATCCCTGGATGACACTAGCCGATTTTCGTAGCTATGTTGATACCCAGGCGCGCGTCGCAGAAACCTGGCAGGATCAGCAGAAATGGATACGCATGAGTATAATGAATACCGCCTGTAGTGGCTTTTTCTCTACCGACCGCACCATGCAGGAATACAATCGGGATATCTGGAAGCTCACGCCACTGACACCTGAAAATATATAAAAAAAGGGGGGGATGGGTGTTTCAGAGGACAGAGGACAGAAGACAGCTTCGCAACTCGGGTTAGCCCAAGCGTAACCCGACAGGATTGTGGCACTGTGCTGGATTACGCTATCGCTAACCCTGGCTACGGTTGCTTTCTGAAAAATATATAAAAAACAGGGGGGATGGGTTATATAGTAATCCTCCCCTGTTTTCCATTGCATTGATCATTATGATTGATTAATATCGTCCACCTAATTAATTTGTTTATGGCAGGTTTTCTATGAAATCTTTAATACTGCTTTTTTCAGCATTGATGCTCTCTATTACTTGCCAGGCAAATACTCTTTTCTATCAACAGGGTATTGAAACCTCTCCTAACCACAAAAAAGCATCCAAAAAACCGGATCATGACAAACAAACAGTTGATAAGTTAACAACATTAGATGCCCTGGAAAAAATTAAATGGGAGGTCGGTCTGGTCGCAGCAGAGGCATTGCGAGAAGGCTTTTCGGACTGGAATTGGGGCTCAAAAAGTTCATTTAATATTGCTCATGAAGGCTGGCTTGGTGATAGCGCAAAAGAGGGTGGGGCTGACAAGTTTGGGCACATGTATAGTTCATATCTTATTAATGAAATATTTACCAAACAGTTAATGAAAAAGACCAATAATAAATCTGCGGCAGCCAAAAAAGCGGCACTCTTTTCTTCAAGCATCATGTTTTGGCTGGAAGTAGCTGACGGCTTTTCACGTTATGGATTTTCATATCAGGATGTTGCGTTTAACAGCCTTGGCGTTGGCTTGTCCTATCTCAGAAATACAGTCCCTCAACTGGACAAAAAGTTTGATTTGCGAATGAGCTATAAGCCAACGGAACATAATAGTGACCGACCAGTCATTGACTATTCGGGGCATACCAATTTATTCGTAGTAAAGCTGGCAGGCTTTAATCAGTTTAAAAGCACTCCCCTGAAATATCTGGAACTACAACTCGGCTACCATACAGAGGGTTATGCCAAAGGTGAAAAGCAATATTACAAAGAAAAAAGAAGAGAAGTTCTTTTTGGCGTTGGTTTAAATTTAAGTGAAGCAGTATTTAAGCCGATAAAAAAACACACCGATAATTCTTTTGTTGAATATGCGGATACTTTCTTTCAATACTACCAGGCTCCTGGTATTTTTACGAATGAGCCAATTAAAGTAAGCAAGATTCCATTTAAATAAAAGAACATTAAAAAAATAACCAGATTATTAAAAAATAATCTGGCTTAATATTTTAAAAAAAGAAATTTTTATATATTTTAATACGGATTTAATTATTATCTGGATGCAATTCGCTATATTTTAATACGAAACCGGATTTACTGTTGCGTATGTGATAATAAATCACCAAGCGAATCTTGCATTGAAACATAATCAGCAGTGTTATTGGTGCTTACTGTTGCTGCTGGTTGAGTTGAACCAATATAGGCTGAATCAAATCCTCCTTCTGAAGTACCTGATATGCTTATGTTTTCACTTGAGCGATAAGAAACAGTAAGCAGAGATACTTCTGCTGCGCTAGTTTTCCCGTTTAGAAAATCATAGCTTCCCGAGTCTTCGTTCATTGCCATTGCTGACTGGCTTGCCAGGGCTAATGTAAAAAGAGTTGCTGCGGCTAATTTACTTGTAATGTTTTTCATTTTGATACCTTTTAATATTATTTAATTAGTTTAATATATTTATCAACCAGAGAGTTTATTTTATTATTCTCTGCCTTGTTTAAATATACGCAGCTATTTTATTTAAAGATGCAAAATATATTTTTAATTGGTATTTGACTGGTATTTGATTGGCATTTAAAAATCCATCAGGTTTTATTTAGCGCCGTTCCTTACAACATGCCAAAATCAAGTTCATCAGCACTGCTTTCTGCACCTTCGTCCTGCTCCTCGGTGGCAGCGATCACGCCCGCCTGTTCCAGTGCCGAAAATTCAATTTCATTGCGTGAGGCGATAAGCAACCAGATCGTTTCATCCTCGCCCTGCATCACAAACGCGGGGTCAGGGTCGATGCTGCCACGATAGCTAAAGCTGGTTTTATAAATATCACCTTTTTTCATGGACTTGATAAAAGCCTTGTGCATACCGTTTTCTTCATCCTTGCTTGTCAGTGCATAGCTCAGACGAATACTGTGATTAAGAAATTCCTCTACAGTAACTTTTTCATGCAGCGATATACCCGTATCAAAACTGGAAGGCACTTTTTTTAGTGGTTTACCATTAAAATCAACCGCTTTAATATCCTTGCGGCAGACCCATTCGCCATCGGGGTTGATATAGCCAGAAGCCGTACCACCATAAGGCAGCAGTGTTTTGCCATCATCCAGCAAGGTTGCCAGAGTGCATTTATTGCCGTCCATATCCAGCGTTTCAATAGAGCGTGAACCATACAGCTTGCTGCGGTCAACCTTGTGAAGTGTGCAGTCAAAACTGGTTTTGCCAAATGTAAAGGTAAGTGATCTTGCCATTATTCAGTCTGCTAATTGTTCATGGTGGCTTCCCGTATCAGGATTCTGCCTTAATTTTTAATAAATATTTTGTCGATGCCAATGCCGTGGCAAATGCGCCAATGCCTTCCTTTGCGGGGCAACAATAGACGCCGTGATCATCAATATACGCCTGTGCAGGGGGCTTGGCAGATTTTGTCCAGATTTGAGTATAGCTAAATTTATGCCGATCGAGCCACTTGCGAATGGCTTTTTCCATTTTTTCTTTCTCCTGCGAGGTTTTAAGCCCGGAAAAACGTGAGGTGAGAATCAGAATCTCGGAAAATTTTGCCAGTTCATGCGTAAAATCAACCGCGCCATCAATTGGCTCACCAATATCGGTCTTGCCTTTGGTGTAAGTGCGATCTGCGAGCACACCATCGAGATCAACGCAAATCGTCGCTTTGCCGGTGCTTTTAAAACGATTTTTGCGGGCGCTTGCTTTCTTGCTGCTGGATTTTTTTAGTGTTGTCAGACGGGTTTTGCGTGGTTTCAGATCAACATCCGTACTCTTTGGTGGTGGCGGACCGGGAACCACACTGAGGATGGCATCAATTGCCGCGTGTCCATCAAGCCAGGGGTCATCCAGCCATTCATCGCCACTCCAGATTTTGCTGTAATGCTCGCGGCTATGGTGCAAGCCGGGCAAGCGAAACCAGGCACCGAGGCTGTCTTGCTTCACCTTTTTGGGAAAAGTCTCCGGTTCTTCATCAAGATTATTGCTTTCCCATTGCGTCACCACACTTTTTGCCAGGGCGTACACATCCTGGGTCGGTGCGGCTTCCCTGAACAGCACCCAAAGGTGATAGCCGCCAGCACCGTTTGAATCAATCAGCAGCGGGTCATAGCCCATTTTCTGAAAATCACGCCACCACTTAAGCGCACCATTAAGATTACGGCGTGCATGATCTTCTGCTGCTACCGCATCTGTGTCGTGGCAGTCAATATCAATTCCCAGCCATTTGCTGGTAGTCTGTTTGGATTTGGCATGAAGCCCGATAATCTGCGGCTTGTGATGATGGCGACTGGCAAAATGCCGGGCAAGCTTGTCCAAAGTCACCATATCATCACCGCGCATATCTTTGCGCGGCAGTGTCATCGCCTTATAACTGCGACCCTCGCGGATTCGCTCACTCGGTGTTAACACCGAATACTGTCCCCAGACATCCTTGCGATTGACCAGGTGCTGCATTGCCCACTCAGCCAGCTCAGGCGCGCGCTGCTTCCACTCTTCGCCAATAATTTCGTGTTTGCTTGCCATGCTTTAAATGAATAGTAAAAATATGTAAAAAAAGGGGGGGGATGGGTATGTATAAACAATAATCTGCCTGCTCCCGTATATAACTCAAGTTTCGGAGTTCAAAAACAGCATAGAACACTGATTCCAGTGATTCAGTTTAAGTAACGCAGAGAGTCGCAGAGTTTTTCGCAGAGAACCACGGAGTTAGTGTGCAAACGAAGAAGTGTGCAAACGAAGAAGTGTGCAAACGAAGAAGTGTGCAAACGAAGGAGGCGTAAACTGTTTCCCCTCCTTTACAATCTCTGCAGTTCTCTGCGAATATCTCTGTGTTCCTCTGCGTAACGATAGATTTGAACTCCGAAACTTGAATAATAATCTCCTTTACGGGAACAGAATGGCGATACTGTGCTTTCCATATCGCTGCGGGTCGTATGCTTTGGTAAAGCTCTTTTCTCGGCATGCTTTTCCATTTTTCTCATAACGTGCATAGGTGTATGCTTTAAAGTCGCCTGTACCGCTAATATTAATGCCGCCATCTTTTCGGTTTGTGCCATACATCGTTCCTGATGCAGCCAAATCCTTATTGCTGTAGCCGATACTTTTGCAATCAAACTTTGGATCCACTACCGCCTTGAGTCCGCTTGCTTTTATCTTTTGCATGCTCTTTTGAATAATCGCCATGGATAGATTGCGCTGTATTCTTATTTCTTGATAGTTCTGCAAATTCTTCTCGTCTGCAAACAGCATTGATGTACCTGATAGTGCTATAGCCATTGCTACTATTGCTCTTTTTTTCATAAACATTTTATTCTCCTTTATTTTTGATTTTCAAGCATTTGAAGCATTTTTTGCATATCTTTGAGCTTGTTAAGCTGCTCGTCGCTCAAGCCCTCGATATTAATAACCTTGTCTCCAATTGTTATGCTTTTTGTCGCGCTTTTGTTTGTCCCTTCGCTACTATCTGATGCCGGGTTACTATTTTGTGCAGAAGCACTGTTTTGCGCCGGGGTATCAGCCTTTATCTCCTCTTCATGATTTTGTTTTGTAAAATCCAAAACTGCATTGTGTTGCTCTTTGGCACTCACTTCTATTTTGGTTGTTGCTTTTGTATCTTTTACTTTACCCTCAATACTATATTCTCCCTCATCAAGTGTTACTTTAAGTTTTTTGGAGCAAGTGCTACTTTTATCAAAAACCAACTCGCCACTTTTTGCATAAATTTCATAACTTACCTTATCGCCGGGATTTGTACATTTTGATTGCAGGAAAAACGCCGGGAACACCACATCCACATGAGTCATCTCCCCGGCTTTAACCTCTACCGGAATATCTTTCTTCTTGAATGCATTATAAGAACAGTTAACAGTATATTTTCCTACCGGCACCTGTCTTGCGTGGGACTTTGGGTCTT
>Ga0256832_1002360_pt1 | contig 12886 bp, 13 predicted proteins | sample 134614metaG_FD_190534 | JGI IMG/M metagenome (GOLD analysis project Ga0256832, IMG submission 190534) | Hydrothermal vent microbial communities from Lau Basin, Pacific Ocean - 134-614 | ecosystem: Environmental > Aquatic > Marine > Hydrothermal vents | place: Pacific Ocean: Lau Basin | collected... | reverse complement strand
GTTATATTAAAAGATAAATCACCAGATTCTTCAACCGGAATTATCATCCATGAAGAGTTTCTTTCTTTAATATTAGATTCAAGTCCAATATTATCAGCTACTTTACCAGTTCCTAAAAGATTGAGGAATTCTATATTATTATTACTACAAACTAAATATGACGTGATAATATCTGCATAGTTTTGACCAAATATGGATATTGACCATATGGTAATAAAAAGAAGAGAAAGGATTAAATTTTTCATAATATATATGTTTAAAATATTCTAAAATGATTATTTCAAAGCAATTGTTATGCCAAGAAAAAAAGTTTGGCAAAGTTTTTGCACTAAAAGGATATAAATATTTTTTATAATTTGTAAATCATTTTCAATGAATCAATTAATTGGTTTATTCATTTTTATTCTAGGAATTTCATATTCAAGTTTTTCGCAACGGGATATTTCTTACGATATTAATAATAATGGAGAAAATCTTTCGGGTGTTGATTTTAATGAGGACTCCCATTTTAATGATTTTATTACTGAGCAGGAACAAAGCAAAGATATTGATTAGAAAGAGCCTTCGGCATGGCCTGATTGCATTGCACCTGTTGATTTTCGAGCTATTGGATATGGAGCGACCGATAATAGTTTTCATGTTAGATGGGATGATTTAACACCTTCAGAAGATGGTGTGCAATATGTGATTAGGTACAGTAATAGGTCTGTATTGTTTAGAAATTGGGAGGAGAAAGTTGTACGCAGGAAAAACCATTCAGTACTTTATGGATTAGATAAGAATTTAGAATATTCAGTTCAGCTTACGACCAGATGGATCAATTCAGTCAGCATTCCCAAAATTGTAAAGCATGTTTAAGTTCAATTATGCATTCTATATAGAGGTTGACGTAAATGGAAAGCAAAGACCTTTTATTACATTTAGCCATGGTGAAAATTATAAACACTTAGGCAACCTTGCATTTGGACGCATGTCCAAATCTGTTAGGATTAAAGAAATTTTAAGTGAGATTGGCAATGTGTTGACTGATGAAAAAGAGGAGTATCAATTTGCAGGTGATGATTGGTGTATTGTAAACTTTAAGAAAGATAAATCTACTATTACAAATGGTGTATTTGATTCATTTGAGCCATTTGAGATGGATTCTAATTTGATTTTAAGATTAATGCAGGATTGGTATAAGTTTTTATTGACTTGGGAGAATGGAGAGATACCAGGAATTACATATTCTCCAGCTAAAGGTGGATTTGTATAGCTGAGATATTAAATTAAAAAAATCTTTCACAGAGAAATCATGTAGGAGCTTTTTTATTAAGAGATGTAAGCTTATATAGAACAAACGAATGGAATGAAGAATATACAATATACAATTAGACAAGATAAACCCCGAATACATCGTAATGCAAACCGAAATCTTACGGTTCACTATCATGGGCTATCATGGTGGGGGGGAGGAGGTTTAGGAGTACATTCTAAAATTACAGGAAAACAGAAATCTCTATACTCCGCTTGGAAAGGAGCTAATCCTACTAAAACAATGTCTCTCGATTATATGGTTAAAATTGAAATTCAAGCAATGAAAGAAGCAGGTATTCCAGAGGACGTTGCGACAGGGTGGGTAGTTAAAGCATTAGAAGATTTGAAAAGTCAGGGAGTTAAAAAATTAGTAAACAGGCCTTGGGGCAGTGTAAATCCATAAGAAATGAATAAAAAAATATTGGATAGGTATGGTAAAATTGTGACTAATTCAGTCTATGATGATGCTGTTTCTAATTTCATTAATTTGATTAACGGTACAACTAAGTGGGGGATTGGTAAAGAGTATACAGAAGTTCTTCAAAAACTTAATAAAGAAGATCAAGATCAATTGTTAGATTATTTAAAAAAAACGATAGGAACTGTAATTTTTGGAATGTTAGGGGTATTTGAAGAGAACGAAGAATTTAAGATAATCTATGAATCAAAAGGAAAGCAAGTTGATTTAGTAAAGATAAGTGAAATGTTGAAAGCTGAGCCAACGATAGAAGGAGGTTGGATTGATCGGTTTAGTGAGTTTAGCGATAAAAGAGATAAAGAATCCTGATGGGCAGAAACATATAGAAGAAAGTGCGGATCTTATTTGGGTTTAAGACTCCCCTGATTCAAAAATATTTGTGAAAGAATGTTATGAATAAGTTGATATTTATTATTGTATTATATCGCTTTTTTATACATTGATTTTTTTTGAATTCACAGTATTTTTATAATTAGTATGCTTTTTGCGATGATTATCACTAATTGCGTTATATAATAAATATTTGACATATGAAAATCTATTCTAATTTATTGGTACTTTTTTTATAGTATGGTTTTTTCTCAAACTATGGATAATAGTTATTTTGCAATTCATGGAAAAGCATTTTTATCAAATGACAATAAGGTCTATCTTAGATGGGCGCCGGGCAATTACGAAACATGGGATTATGGAAATACACATGGCTATAGGGTGGAGAGGTATATATTAATGGCAATTGTTGATGATGTAAATCTTGATCTAAATAACACCTATGTGTACAAGGTATGTCCAAATGGTATTGATTCAGATAGTTTTTGAATACAAATAATATTGTTTATGTAATTATAGATTTAACTGATCAAGATGGTTTGCCCGAAGTAAAGGAAGTAAATACTATGGCACAGGATAGTGCAACAATAATATCTTGGAAAGTTGATAGTGATAAATATACCGCATATAATATTGAAAGAAGAAAAGTTGGTGAAACAGAATACGAAAAGATAAATGAGATGCCTATTGTGCCTGCTGTTGCAGAAAATGCTGAGAGTGATTTTACTTTCTATCCTGATTCACTAGGAGATAATACAACTGAGTATGAGTATAGAATTATCGGAATTTCATCATTTGGTATAGAAGGCACTCCTTCTGAAGTTGTGATATCCAAAGGAGAGCCGGAACCATTGGTTACTGATTTATCTCTTGATACAATAATTGAATCTGATGAATCAATGGTACTAGAATGGACAATGGATTCTGAGTATGAGACAAAAATATTAGGATTAGACGTTTATCGCTCTCATAAAATGAATGGTAATTTTGAAAAAATCAATACAAGTATCTTATCTCCATCAACTAGATCTTTTACAGATAATTCTCCATTATCATCCAATTATTATCAAATAATTTTAATTGATGAAAATCAAAAAATTCAAAATTCTTTGCCAAGATTGGCTCAAAAAGCAGACACGATTCCACCTAATCCACCTACCGGAGTTGTTGGATTATGTGATAAAAATGGCAAAATAGTAGTAACATGGTCAAAAAACACAGAAGATGACCTTGATGGTTATGAGGTATTTATGTCAAACTCATCAGAGGAAGAGTTTGCTCAGCTCACAACAAAACCTGAAATGGATACAAGTTTTACGTCAATAGTCCGTGAAAAAAAAGTAAAAAAATTATAAATAAAAAAAGTAAATGCGTAATTTGGGCGTAAATCCCAAAACAGTAGTAATCCTTAATCCTCACAAAAATGAAAACTACTGACGCATTTACTCGAGGTCAAGACCCACCTCAATCCTCCCTTACAAGGGAGGAAGCTGCAACCCCCAGTGAAATAAATTTTCAATTTAGGCTAAGCCTATTTCACGGGGTAAACCGCAATAGCAACGCTTTTTTCACAAAAAAAATACCATTTAGTTATAAAACAAGATGATTCTCAAATAGCTATTTTTATTAATCAAGCACCTCCACTTCTCCCTTCCCTTTGTGAGGGAAGGGCTGGGGATGGGTGCTAAAACCGGAATCAAATCTCTCAAGAGAAAGCTTTCGTTATTACACTTATTAAAAGATGTGTCATAACGTAAGGGCAAAGATGTAGGGAAACCCACCGCACATACCAAGATTTAATCTTTCAAAGAAATCTCAAAAATTACCTCCAATGCCTGTAATCCTCTATGTATCACCATGATTACAGATGTCAAAATCAGTATAAATAATTCAACACATTAAAATAACACTTTTGCACCAATTGTAATTGAATCTAGTTCTCTGAAAGGATAGATTTCATACAAATTAATATTCAATCCTATTTTTTTATTTATAAAATAAGTTAAATTCATTCCATACATAAAAAATGCATCTATTTCTTCGAATGAGTGGACAGAAATATGTGAATTGACACCATTATCAACATACTGGATATATTTGTATCTATTCATTTGAATGGTTGGCCCAACGTTTATTGCCATCCAGAATTTATTCATTTTTATTGGGTAATACCTAATTAATAATGCAGCGTTTAAGAAGCTAGCTAAATAATCGCTATAGTATTCATCAATCACAAACCCCTTCCCTTCAAAATACAGGCTATAATTTTTATCCTCAATTTTATAAGAAGAAGCATGATTAAATCCTAATCCTAAAGAAAATCTTTTTGAAAGAAAATGCTCTAAGCCAATTGAAGTGGCTATGTAACTACGTGACTGTTCATCCATTCCAAAGCCCACATTACCGGAAATTGCCCATTTGTTATCCTGTTGCCCGGACAAACTAAAGGTAATAATAATAAAAATCATTAAAAAAAATATTCTTGTTTTCATATTTAATTATTTTATAATTATTTTACCTACTTGTTTTCTATTTCCTGTTTGAAAAATAACATTGTATAAACCTGAAGGTACAAGTGGTGTTTTAAAATTGTTAAATTTATTATTGATTTTCAAGGATGAAATAATTTTTCCGTTAATATCAATAATTTTTGAACTACTAATTTGAAATTTAGAATTAAAAAAAACTTTTTCTCCACAATTAACTATTGAAGGGAATAATATTAATTTTTCATTATTAAGGAATGGCTGATGGTTTAGCGACAAAGTATTTGAGTCAAAATAGCCCCATATATCTTTTATCTCTGAATTTTGAAAATCATTAAGATTTAATACGCCACAAAAATATATTTTATTATCATGACTTTTTACTGCATTCCACAAAATAGTTTCAAATGTATCGTCGTAATCATAAAACACAGAATCCAATAAACTACCATTTAGATCAAATACATTGACCATTAATTCAATTCCAGAACCCGGAACTATTTCAGAGTCTGCAATTGTGGTATTTAAAGTAATAATCTTATCATCAATTTTAAAAACAGGAATATCCACATCATCCCATACATTATCAATTATCTTTTTAAAAACAATTGATTTACTATTAATATCAAAATTTATTAAATTAGCTTCATCGCCATAACCTGATATTAAAAACTCTTTTTCATTCAAAACTTCAATTCTATTACCAAAAAAATCATTAGAAATTATTTCATTGTATATGATATTTCCTAAAGTATCAAGTATTATAATTCTAGAGTAATATATTTCTTCTAAATCAACTCCTGTTTGTAGAATAATAGGTAAACCAGAACTTGTTGATACGATGTCTGCAAATACACTAATATTATTAAATTGATATGATTTTTCCCACTTGACAGCACCATTGTTTAAAAAAAGTGAAATAGCAAATGAGACGAAAGTCTCTTCATTAAAATCAAATGCCATTCCAACACAAATAATTTCATCATTAATAATTTCTGCTTGAGAAATAATTTCAAATACACCTTTAGAATCAACAATTTGCTCCCAAAGTATTTTGCCATTTGAATCAAGTTTATAAATAGAGATACTTGATGAATCTTGAATAGCTGAATTTAAGTTGTAAAAGTATATATTATTTGAATTATCTACACCTAAAAATCCAGGATGCCATCTAACATCTTTCCATTCTGTCAACATATCAAATTGTGGTCCTTCGATAATAATTTCATTTGCTTGATTTACTTTAATAATTTTAGATTTAAAAGAATTATAATCATCAATATAAAGCCAAATTCCATCTTTTGCAATAATAATATCTTTATTTACTATATTTTCAGTACCGGTAAATATCGTAAAATTTTCTTGTGAATATATATTGTGAAAATAAAAGAAAATCAGAAAAATCATAGTTTTTTTATACATAATTGATTTTATTAATTTAAAAATTGGGCAACTAATTAAATAATTGCCCAAAAATGATATATTTTAATATAATCTCTCACTACAAGTGAAATAAAACGAATCTCCTGGATGATACTTAAAGCCATAAGGGTCTATAAATTGACAATAATCAACAATACTTTCTCCAACAACATCATCCCCTTTATACCACGATAACTCTAAACTGTTACTAAATCCTAATTCCTTTGTTGTTACAACTCCCGTATCCTCATTAGTTGTTTCAACTTCAACTTTTCCACTTAATCCAGTAGTGGACTTGGCTTTGAAATTAAAATCTTTTTCATGAATAATCCATTTCATTCTATCCCCATCACCAAGTCTGTCCCAAATATACACATCAAAATCTGCAATATGCCATTTTCCATCATCAAAATCACCAGCAAACACTTTTTTAGCGGAGGACAAAGGATTTCCTTTTATCTGCATATTTCCATATTCATCGTATTCAATTTTAACATCATCTGCCATTACGCACTGGAAAACAAATTCAGATTCCACTCCATTTGGCCATGGATCGTAATCCTCTAATGTTTTAAATTTATGAAGGTTTTCTGTTCCGTTTTGCATATCACGCTCACAAACAAGGTCAGGATCACAAGCATCTCCTAATCCATCATTGTCAGAATCAGCTTGATCAGGATTTGCATTATAAGGACAATTATCTTCTTCATCCACAATACCATCTCCATCGGTATCAATATTTGAAGGATCACATACATCCCCTATGCCATCATTGTCACTATCTTCTTGATTAGGATTAAATGTTCTCGGACAATTGTCATCCCAATTCCATACTCCATCACGATCCAAATCAAAAATCCACCAAATCAAAATTTTATTTCCACAACTTTCCCCTATTTCCTTTAAATCTTTAGAATCATAGCTTGAAATATCATCTGGCATAACATATATTTCACTTTCACTAATAATAACAGATTTATCGAGAGGCTCTTTATGTAAAGGTATTGATCCAAAATTACCATTTTCAAAAAATGGAACTGGATAATTCTTATTACTATCATCAACACCATTATTATAGAAAATTCTAGTATCAAAGTTTTCACTATTGAAATTGTTTGAGATAAGAATAGTTAATGCAGGATCATTTAAACATAAATAATCAATAATACTTCTAATATCCGGGTATACAACTTCCAAAACTTCAGTAATACTTTTATCTCCTAATTCTTTTATAGTTTTATCCTTCTCTAAATTAAAAAAAAACTCAGTCTCATAATAACCATTTGCTTTATTTTGTAAAGCCAACATTTCAAATACATTTAAAATTCGTGGATTATGTTCTACAACAATAGAAATAGCTTTTGCTAATTGCTTTCTAGCTTTATAAACATTTTCACGGTTTTTTTCATTATCACCTTTTCTCATCTGCAATTTCGTTTCATCTTGAAAAGACTTGTTTTCATCTTTTTCGCACGAAAACAAAAGTACGGAAATAATTAATACTGTTCCAAATAAATAAATAATTTTTTTCATAATTAAATTTTTTATTAAAAAATCGGTTTTGTCATCATTAACGCATTCAGACTTTGCGCAATGTATATTTTGCAAGCTACATTGAAAAACTTGATTTGCGCGCAATATTTTTTTAATCCGGTCTGAAAAATCTTATGATTGATCCATAATTGTCAATTTACCAGACCGGATTTGCTTATTACTTTTTAAATTCAATAAATTTCTTGGAATATAATAATTCATTTTCACCAAATACTAGATAAAAATACATTATGTTTGGACGAGCTTTATATTTTTTAAAGAAAGAAATAAACGCTTCAACGTCTTTAACTCTTTTTTTACCAACAAACTTGTTGATTTTACCATCAATAGTATATATTTGGATTTTATAATATTTATAGCTCTTTTTCTTCTTGGAATATATCACATTTTTTCCTGATAATAGTATTGGCTTTCCTTTTGTCAAATGAGATTTGTCAATTAAATATTCGCCCTTTATTAAACCTTCAGGACAGCCTCCACATAAATAATAATCATGACTTATCTCATCGCCGTCGCACGTTATATAATATGTACATTCATCATCACCGCACTGATTTTCCCATTCAGAATCATAATTCGTTTTAACTTCTTCAGCATAATCTGTAAATTTTTCGTTAGCTAAATTACAAAATACAGATCTATAACAATCCGATCCGTTATATTCCCAATCTCCAAAATCATCTCCTTCTTCACTCATACCATCTTGTTCTGCATCATCACAATATACTTCATCAGTTGTACATTCATTATTGTCATCATCCCAATACCATACTGCATCCGGATCTTCTTCCACCTCAATATCCGTTTCATCATCATCACAATATACAATACCATAACACATATAATCATCTTCATCAAAATCCCATTCGATTTCAGAATCACCTTCATCCTTCACTTCCCAACCATCTTCATCCTCTGCAGGATCATCATCGCCAAAACAAAAAACTTCTCTATAACATTTTTCATAGAAATCATCATATTGCCAATCTCCATATTCAGGATCTTCTTGTTCAATACTACCTTGTGAATTGTCATCTTCACATCTATATTCTCTTATACATTGCTTTGATGATTCATCAAAATATTCTATGACTTCAGGTTCTTTCACCACATTCTCGTCTTCTGCATCAATATCATCCTCATTGACGGCATCTGTTAGGTCTATTTCCACGCCGTTTTGGTCTGTCCAGTATGCATGTTTTGTACACTTTTTGCGAGAGTCATCAAATGACCAGTCCGAATCATAGCGGTGAGGAGTTACACACATGATGTAATTTAATGGGTCGGTATCTTCGCTACTACAAGCACAAACCACATCTGCACAATATTCACCGTTTTTATATTCCCAATTAATGTAATTCATTTCATCACACAAATTAACTGTTTCATTATGTTCATTGCAACATTCATCATAAATTGTTAATTCATATTTTCCATAGGGTACTCCTATAAGATTTTTTGTATAATATTTTTCACCACTTGGACCTGTCCATTCATATTCATAATTTTCTCCCTCATATTCAAAATCAAATAATATATCTCCAATACAACCTGATGCGATTTCTCTATTTACAATTTCTCTATTTCTGATTTTTATTTTATATGGAGGCAATTCTCCACAAGGATTTTCTGTTTCACAATAACTTTTTTGAATATCAGTAAGTTCATCATATTCCTCTATAATATCTCCAACCGTATCATCTCCATCACAAACAACATATCTATAATATTTTACATATTTGTCAAAATTAAGCTGAATTGCTGGATATATGCAATGCCCTTTTGTAGCCTTTATGTTAAATATGTAAGAATTTTTTACAGTTGTCTTATTAATTTTATATATTTTCTCTGATAATAATCCTTTTAATACAAATTTTGATGGAATTCCAATACCTCCGGAAATACTCAATTCGTTGCCTATAGTTTCAATATTATCAATGGTAAGTGTTTTTTCTCCTGAACAGCACATTCTATTGTCAATAATATCCTGTCTATCTTGATATATTTCATCTTCACAGAGTATCTTTGAATAAGTTCCAACAAGTTCTGAAACCACATATTGGTTATTTTCTTCATTATTAGGATCATAGTTTACAACTTGTAAAGTTTGAGTAATAGTTTGTTTTTTATTTTCAAATGTTCCCCCTCTTACAGAACACATTTCCCATATCTCAATAGTTAGGTCTGCAGTTTTTTCTTTGTACTCTTTTCCAAGTTTGTCTGCTAATTTATTCATATCTATTGGTAATACATTAATAATTTTTGAATCAGAAGACGTATTTAGTGTTTGTTTATCAATATACTCACCATTTATAAAATATCTAATTTCATATCTGCAAGTATTAAATAGATCAAAAAATCCACTACCACAGATTTTTCTAATAACGACATTAGTTTTCCAAGAATTATAATTATAATCATCGCATCCAATCACAATGAGGTTTTTTCCTAAATTAAAACTTACACTAATACAATCACCTTCATAAGCGACAGTTCTTTCTTCATATACGGCTTTCTCAACGCCGACTACTCCTGGTTGCCCCATTACAGAGCCATAAAAACTAAATAATAAACCAAAAACAAATAAAATCTTTTTCATAATAATATATTTAAAAAGTTATAAAATCTAAATTGGGATTTAAAGTTTATTAGAGAAATACCCTAAAAGTTTTGTGCTCAATAATGACCAAACCCCTGATAATTAGTCGATTACTTATTTGTTCGCATCTTTCGTGCCAAAACCTTTGTTTTTTAGTCAATTTATTTCTATATTTGTCTTTTTGTTTCTAAAATTAGTTTATATATGAATAATATTGCATATAAAATCAAAAAAATAAGAATTAATAAAGGCTTTAGTCAAGAGGATATGGCTGGAAAACTTAATATATCTCAGTCTGCTTATGCCAAAATAGAGAATGGCATTACGAAAATTGATCTTGAACGTTTGGCAGATATTACAAGGATATTAAAATTAGACCTTCAGGATTTATTGAATGTGGAAGAATTAAAAACTAATAATTATACCAACAACAGAATAACAAACAGTCCTGCCTTTGTAGAAAACTTCAACATCGGTATCAAAGAAGCTTATGAGCAAACCATCAGCCATCTCAAAGATGAGATAAAGTTCTTGAGGGAATTGTTGAAGAAAAATGATAATAGATGATATATTGAACACCTTTCGGTGTTCTATTCATTCAATAACCATTCAAATACATTTTTATGGATTATTCCATTATTATTTTGAGTGAAAGCGTCGGTAGTTAATAAAAATTTGGAGTAATTATCTTTAATTGCTTCCAATGGTGCAAATTCTCTTTTTTGAGTATCCTCTTTTGATATTTCCCAAGAAATTTGATAATATTCAATATCTCCCATACGATTTTTTACTGTAAAATCAACTTCTGCATTGCGCAATTTACCCGTCCAGACTTTGTAACCTCTCCTCAATAATTCAAGATAAACTATATTTTCAAGAATATGCCCTCTATCTGATGTTCTTTCTCTACCAACTAATACATTTAATAACCCGGTATCAACAATATAGTATTTTTCCAAAGTAGCAAGTTGTTTTTTGCCTTTTATGTCAAATCGATTTACTCTGTAAAATACAAAACTCTCAACAAGATATTCAATAAATTTTTCAATAGTGCTATGATGAATATTTTGGTTATCCGCTTTTAATGCTTTTGATATACTGCTTGGGGATACTTGATTCCCAATATTATTTGCAAGAAACTTAACAAGATTACCGAAAGCCCTTTTGTCGTAAATTTTATGTCGTTGTGTTATGTCTTTTTCAACAATTGTTGCGTATAAAGCATTCAAGTATTCGTATATTTTATCATAACCTTCATCTCGTAAATCTATTCCTTTAGGCAAAGAGGTCTCATTTACATAATCATAAAATAAAGCTTCATAATTTAAGTACTTATTACTTGTATCAATATTTCTAGCCTGTAGATATTCTGAAAATGAAAATGGAAGTAATGAAATTTCAATATATCTTCCGCTTAACAAAGTGGCTAATTCACTTGACAATAAGTTTGCATTAGAACCCGTAATATAGATGTCTGTATTCTCTGTGGCATATAGTCCGTCAACTAATTTCTCGAAGTTTGGTATATTCTGAATTTCATCAAGAAATATATAATTCATTTTATCGAATAACAATTTTGATTTTATTTCAAAATAGAGTTTATCCCACGATTTATTGAGATAATTTTCGGGTAATTCAAAATTGTAAAATTGTATTTGTTTATCAACTACCCTTTTTGTTGATAAATCATCTTTAAACATTTGCAATAATGTGGATTTACCCGAACGACGCAATCCGGTTACAACTTTTATGATGTCTTTATCTTTATATGAAAACAATTTGTTTAGATAATATTTTCTTTTGATTTTCTCTATCATATTGCAAATATACTAAAGAATTATCAAAACTTGCATTTTTTGCAAGTTTTGATAATTCTTGGTTGTTTATAGTATAATTCCATTTATTATTATGAAACTGAGCATTATATTTTCTTGACACATTCCAAAAGGTGCATTTCATTTTTTCGCTTTTTTACAAGAAGTTTTGTTGATGTGGGCAACATTGCGTACCTACGGCACGCATTTTAGTTGGGTAAAAGCCCTTTTTTACCCATGTTTTGTGCCTAACGGCACATTGATATAGTATTTTGAAGTAAAACGGATTAATTTCATAATTGAGGCGGTCTGTCATATAGAAAAATTAACCTTATATGCGAAAAAATGAAATGCGCCTAAATGACTGTAACATATTGGTTAAAAATATATTTAGATTTGTTGAACACCATTCGGCGTTCTTTTTCCCTCATACCATTTCCCATAGTTGCACTATGGGCTATTCACATTGAACCACATTCGTGGTTTTGCCCTCTCGTATTAATAATATTGTCTAATTACATTGGTTTTACAGGAAAGTGAGTTATCTGTGATAGGTGGCGATAAATGTGAAAATCAAGTGGTAAATGGTTGAGGAATGCCGTTGAGCTAAGAGGTCAAAGACACTTTGGCTCAGGTTTTGGTAAGAGAGTCTGAGACCAAGGTTTCTAACCTCTGGTCGAATGGGTCAGAGGGTCGCAACTCCGAATGGAGTTGAATGTAAAATATAATCACATTGGTTAAGTTCAAGTTAATACCTTACATTAAGCAAACCTGTCAAATCCTTAACGTTCTTGATAGTTTCTTGGGCAATTTTGCGTATTTCCCAAGATGATTGCTTTATTTGATTTTTTACTTCTTTTTTGTTGGCTGTGATTTCTTTTCTTCTTTCTATAAATGTGCTTGTCAT
>Ga0256832_1002359_pt1 | contig 12886 bp, 12 predicted proteins | sample 134614metaG_FD_190534 | JGI IMG/M metagenome (GOLD analysis project Ga0256832, IMG submission 190534) | Hydrothermal vent microbial communities from Lau Basin, Pacific Ocean - 134-614 | ecosystem: Environmental > Aquatic > Marine > Hydrothermal vents | place: Pacific Ocean: Lau Basin | collected... | reverse complement strand
CGCCGAGGCTCCCTTCGGAGGCGTCAAGGAGAGCGGCTTGGGCCGCGAGGGCTCTCATCACGGCGTCGAGGAGTGGACGGAGCTCAAGTACGTCTGCCTCGGCATGTGAGGCCGAAGAGCGGCTCACCTGAAGAAGTACCCCTACCTCGATGGCTCGTGGGGCAGCTCGGGTAGTGGTGGCACTCCGGCACGCCTGAGTTGTGCCAAAACGTGCCTGCGCCCCTCGAGGCCCGGGGTTCGCCCGCCCAATCCGTTGGCGCGGAGTGTGCAAAAGAGTGTCGCATGCGCAATCTCCTCACCGGCGGCCTCGGCGCCCTCACCGTGGCGGCGACGCTCGCCTCGAGCCCCACCCCCGCCCGCGCCTGCGGCGGGTTCTTCTGCAACAACACGCAGCCGGTCAACCAGGCGGCCGAGCGCATTATCTTCGCCCGGCACGACGACGGCGAGGTGACGGCGCTGATCCAGATCCAGTACTCGGGACCGTCCGAGAACTTTGCCTGGATGCTGCCGGTGCAGGGTGTGCCCGAGGTGGGTGTCTCCTCGAACTCGGCCTTCAGCCGCCTTCAGGCGGCGACCAATCCTCTCTACCAGCTCAACACCACCATCGAGGGCCGCTGCCGCGAGCCGCGGCGCTTTTTCCCCGCAGGCGCGAGCGCCCCGACCGCTGGCCCCGACGCCGACGCGGGCGCGCCTCCGGTGGGCGTGTTGGACGCCGGCACCGTCGGCCCCTACGACTACGTCGTCATCGACGTCGACGCCTCGGTGGACGAACCCGGCGCCGAAGCCATCGCCTGGCTGCGCGACAACGGCTACGACGTGGACGAGTTCGGCGCCGACATGCTCGAAGTTTATCTCGAACAGGGCATGAACCTGCTCGCCTTCCGGCTGACCAAGGACGCCGACGCCGGATCCATTCGGCCGGTGCGCCTCAGCTTCGGCGCCGGCCTGCCGTCGATCCCCATCCGCCCCACCGCCGTCGCCGCCACCGACGACATGGGCGTCATGGTCTGGGTCCTCGGGCCGCACCGCGCCATCCCGGCGAATTACCGCGACCTCGAGCTCAACGACGCCCTCATCGACTGGATCAACCCCAACAACAACTACAACGACGTCGTCACCCAGGCCGCCAACGAGGCCGGCGGACAAGGCTTCGTCACCGAGATGGCGGGACCCGCCCTGCCTCTCGCCGAAGCGATCTGGCCGGAGGGGATGGCCAACAGCTTCGATTGGCTCCGCAGCCAGAACTGGACGATCCGCGAGGGCGAGCTGCTCTCGGAGCTGTCGTCGTTCCGCAGCCTCGACGGCATGAACGAGCTGCTTCGCCGGCACGTCCCCGTCCCGCCTGGGATCGAGGAGGACGCGTTCTACGGCTGCATGGATTGCTACGTCTCACGGCTGACGAGAGATATCGAGGGCCTCGACCCCACGGCGCTCCTCGAGGACATGCGAACCGAGGTCATCGCGCCCATGGCCGAGACAGCGGCGCTCTTCCGCGAGATCCCGTACGCGACGCGGCTTTATACGACGATGTCGGCGCACGAGATGACGATGGACCCAGTCTTCGACTTCAACGCCGACCTCGGCGATGTCGACAACGTGCACAGCGCCGATCGGGTGATCGAGTGTGCGTCGGGTGTCTCTCTGAGCGAAGCGCCTTACCGCGTGTACCTTCCCAGCGGCGAGGTCGTGCGGGGAGTCGGTTCCGAGTGGCCCTTCGCGACCGGCGACGAGAGCATGCCCGCCACCCGTCGCGTGCGGCGCGTGGGCACCGAGGGAGAAGGAGCGGTCATCGACGACAACGCCGACCGGATCGAGGCGACGATCCTCGCGCACAACGCGACGGTGCCGCCTCCGGCGACCCGCTTTGGCTGCTCTTCGACGAGCGCCGGCGCCAACCCCACGGGGCTGCTGGGTCTCCTGGCCCTGACGCTCTTCGCTCGTCGCCGGAGCCGGTGATGCGCGGCCTGGGCTCGGCGGTCCTCGCGACGCTCGTCGCTTGCGCGCCTCAGGTGAACGGGGAGGGCGCGAGCCTCGAGCTCGGCACCGGCTCCTGGCGCTTCGAGCCGATCACCGACGGTCAGGAGCTCGAGCTCGTGCGCGGCGCCCAAGGAGGGTGGCACCTCTGGCTGAGCGTGCGCACCCGTGGCCTGGACGATCGCACGCCGCTGCGCATCACCATGCAGCCGGCCGACGAGAGCCTGCCGCCCCGGATGGCGACGGCGACGATGGTCCTCGACCCGCCCAACGCGGACGGCTTCCGCGACTTCGTCGGCTTCGCTTCCGTCGTGGAGGACCCTGGCTGTCGGGTGGGCGAGCTGATGCGGATCGAGGCCTCGGCCGAGGTCGACGGCGAAGTGCTCGTGACCGAGCGCTACGTTGTGCCCCTCGGCGGGACCTACCCGCCGCCCCCTTGCGAACCTTGAGGCGGCCGAGCGGACAGCCCCAGGAGCGACTCGATGGAACGCGATCGCGAGGACGAGCCTGCACGACGCAGCCAGGCGAGGAGCTCCTGAGGTTTGTCGAGCGAGCCGCGCGTCAGGTCCACTCGTCGTCCCAGGAGTAGTTGAAGCAGTTGCACGTCGCACCGGCTCTCCAGCCCTTCGCGGACGACGTCGCGGGTGAGGCGTGGCTATGGATCTTCGGGTCGGACCCGGACGACGACCTTCCCGCGGGCATGGCCGGTCTCGACGTAGCGGTGGGCGTCGGCGATCGCGCCCAGGTCGAAGACGCGATCGACGACCGGACGGATGCGCCCCTGTTCGACCAACTCGGCGATGCGCCCGAGCACCTGTCCGTCAGGGCGGCGGGTGACGAAGCTTAGCCGCACGCCGCGCCGCACGCGGGCCCCGAGGGCCTGCTTCAAGGTGCGCGCCACCATCATCCCGAGGCCCAGCGCGGGACCGTAACGCGCGGTGAGGCTCGGCAGCCCCGCGGTGATCGCCGCGACACGGCCGCCGGGCCGTACGGTTCGAAGGGCCTTGTCGACCGCTTCGCCGCCGACGCTCTCGAGGATGACATCGACCCCGGCGGCGACCTCTTCGAAGTCCTGGGTGCGGTAGTCGAGGACCTCGTCGGCGCCAAGGCCGCGGACGAGCTCGAAGTTCCGCGGGCTGCAGCTCGTCAGGACCGTCGCCCCCAGGTGTTTTGCGAGCTGGATCGCAAAGGTCCCGACCCCGCCGGATCCCGCCTGGATCAACACGCGCTCGCCGGCGCGCAGCTCGCATGCCTCCACCAGCGCGTCCCAGGCCGTCAGGCCGACCAGGGGCAAGGACGCCGCCTCCAGGTGCGTGAGGTTCCGTGGCTTGCGAGCGAGCTCGTTGGCGCGGACGCTGATCTCCTCGGCGTAGGTGCCCATGCGCCGGTGGCTGGGGGAGCCGAAGACCTCGTCGCCCACGGCGAAGCCGCGCACCCGAGCGCCCACCTCCGTGACGACGCCGGACAGGTCCAGGCCCAAGGTCGCCGGCAGCGAGAGCCACACCACCGCGCGCTGGCCTCCCGACCGGATCTTGACGTCGACGGGGTTGACGCTGGCGGCGTGGACTTCGACGCGCACGTCGTCGGGCCCCAGTCGCGGCGCCGGCACGTCCTCGACCCGAAGCTCGTCGGCGGCGCCGTAGGCGTGAATGCGAGCGGCTCTCATGGCCGCCACTGTTCGGGCGCCGCGGGCCCGGCGCAATTCGACGCGCTGGATCCGGCGGGGCCCGGTGCTATGAGGCCCCCGTGAGCCGCATCTACCGACACCTGCCCCCCACCGGAACCCGCATCGGCCTGGCCTTCTCCGGCGGCCTCGACACCCGCGCCGCCGTCGCCTGGATGAGCCGCCATGGGCTCGAGGTCCACGCCTACACCGCGGACCTCGGTCAACCCGACGAGAAGGACGTCGCCGACATCCCGCCGCAGGCCCTCGAGCACGGCGCCGTGGACGCCCGGCTCATCGACTGCCGCGAGGCGCTCGTACGCGAGGGCATCGTCGCGATTCAGTGCGGCGCTTTCCATTTGAGCAGCGGCGGACGCAAGTACTTCAACACCACGCCGCTCGGGCGCGCCGTGACGACGACTGCCATCGTGCGCGCCATGCGCGACGACGACGTCCACGTCTTCGGCGACGGATCGACCCACAAGGGAAACGACATCCAGCGCTTCTACCGCTACGGCATCCTCGTCGACCCACAGCTTCAGATCTACAAGCCCTGGCTCGACCCGACGTTCGTCTCGGAGCTGGGAGGCCGCAAGGAGATGAGCGAGTTCCTCCAACAGCTTGGGCTGCCTTACTCGATGAGCACCGAGAAGGCTTATTCGACCGACAGCAACGTCTTGGGCGCCACTCACGAGGCCAAGGACCTGGAACACCTCGACAAGGGCATCCGCATCGTCGAGCCGATCATGGGCGTCGCCTTCTGGAAGCCGGAGGTCGAGATCGCCCCCGAAGAGGTGTCCGTCACCTTCGCGCAGGGAGTGCCGGTCGCCATCAACGGTCGGCGCCACGAATCGCTCTTCGCCCTCTTCTCGGAGTGCAACGCCATCGGCGGCCGCCACGGCCTCGGCATGAGCGACCAGATCGAAAACCGCGTCATCGAGGCCAAGAGCCGCGGCATCTACGAGGCGCCGGGCATGGCGCTGCTGCACATCGTCTACGAACGGCTGCTGAGCGCCATCCACAACGAGGCGACCACCGACCTCTACTTCAACCTCGGCCGACGCCTCGGGCGGCTGCTTTACGAGGGCAAGTGGTTCGACCCGGAGGGCCTCTTGCTGAAGGACGCGCTCACCCGCTGGGTCGCCCCCGCGGTCAGCGGAACCGTCACCCTCGAGCTCCGCCGCGGCGACGACTACACCCTCGTCGACACGCGCCCCGAACACTCCACCTACGCGCCGGACAAGCTGTCCATGGAGAAGGTGGACGAGCCGCCGTTCACGCCCGAGGACCGCATCGGCGCGCTCGAGATGCTCAACCTTCCCGTCGCCGACAACCGCGATCTGCTGCGACACCATCTGCAGGCGATCGAGCAGCTCGCCGCGGGGACCGGCGGAGCGTTCGGGGTGAACATCGCCGGGCTCTTGAGCGGCGAAGACGCGTAGGCCACCGGAAGGTCCGGCGCCTCGGCGTCCCTTGAGGCCGCGAGCGGCTTTGGCGATGATGACCGGCGGTGATCACCATCGACGCGCCCATCAGTTTCGCCATCGGTGCGGCCCTCGCTGTCCGAGGCCGCGACCCGGAGCAATCCACGGTACCCGGCCGCGAGCGCCTGCTCCGAAAGACGATGCTCTTTCAGTCGACGGTGCTGGCGCCGACCATTCTCTTCTTCATGCTCCGTTTCCCGGACTGGGAGTGGAACTACTTCTTCGACGCGCGGGCGTTCTTCTTGAACGGCGCCGCGCCGTGGGGTTTCGCGGTCCTCGCCCTGGTCATGGCCCTCGTGAACCTGAGCGCCTACGGCGGTTTCGTCGTCGCCGAACGGCTGATCGAGCGGGGCCAAGCGGCCGGCGCCGCGCGCCTCGTCACCGGGGTCGCCCTGCTCGTGCTCGCTCTCATGGCCGGGCTCTACGACCGCACCCTCCACGTTGGGTCGCTGTCCGAATACCGAGCGGGCACCGCGCCGCTCATGTTCGCTCATGGCGAGTTCCTGGCGGTCTTGGCAGTCGCGGGGCTCTTGCTGGCGTCGAGTCTTGCCTGGCTCCTGGCGAGCGAAGGGCTCCTGCGTCGCCACCGGTGAGCACTCTGGCGCCGGACCCTGTCTTCTCGCATCATCGGGGCGATGAAGGACCTGACCCCTGACGAAGACGTCGTGCTGCTCGGGCTGCTGCGCGAGATCGTCGTCGCCGACGGCGACTATTCGGACGCCGAACGCGTGGAGATCGACGCGCTCCGCGGCGAGATGGGACTGTCGCGCTTCGCCGTCGCCATGGAGAGGGCCAAGGAGCGCTTCACGACCCGTGCGGAGCTCAAGGAGGCCGCTCGCGCCGTCGAGCGCCCCGCAGCCCGCCGGGCGATCCTGCGCCGGTTGCTGGACGTCGCCGCCTCGGACGGCATCGCCCCTAGCGAAGACAAGCCCCTGAGCTGGCTGAAGTCGGTCTGGCCGGACGCTCTGTGAGGGAAGACGGCGATTTGGGAATTCGAGTGACGTCGGGCTCGGAGCGCGCCACCCTGTCTCTATGAAGAAGCTACTGCTCGCGGGTTTGTTCCTCGGTGGATGCACCGTCTACCACACGCCCGCGCGCACGGTCCAAGTGCAGCCGGCGAGCGTTCAAGTTCAGTCGCAGGGCTACGCCCAGGCGCAAGCCAGCTATGGGCCGAGCGCCTACGCCGATCCGAACTACGCCCAAGAGATCTGGGTGAGCCAGCCACCGCCGGCCCCCTACCAGGAGCAGCTCGGCACGCCGCCAGGCCCCGGCTACGTTTGGGTCGATGGGTACTGGCGGTGGGATGGCGCACAGTGGGCCTGGACTCCGGGCCAGTGGCAGCGTCCGCCGCAGAGCGGCTACGTGTGGGTCCGCAGCGGTTGGGTGAACCGCGGCGGGCGCTATGTCTTCTACCGCGGGGGTTGGGCGCCGCCGCAGCGGGCCGTGGGCGTCACCTACGTCCACCCTCGGCCCGCGGTGCGGGTGGTGGGTGCGCGAGGTCCGGTGGTGCGCACGACCCGGGTTCAGGGGCGGCCGGTGGTGCGGACGACCACCGTGCGCCGAGGTCCGGTGGTGCGCACGACCCGGGTTCAGGGGCGGCCGGTGGTGCGGACGACCACCGTGCGCCGAGGTCCGGTGGTGCGCACGACCCGGGTTCAGGGGCGGCCGGTGGTGCGGACGACCACCGTGCGCCGAGGTCCGGTGGTGCGCACGACCCGGGTTCAGGGGCGGCCGGCGGTGCGGACGACCACCGTGCGCCGAGGTCCGGTGGTGCGCACGACCCGGGTTCGGGGGCGGCCGGTGGTGCGGACCCGACCCGCGGCGAGTGTCCGAGCGACGACGCGAACCCGTCGCCGCACGACGGTCCAGGTGCGGGGACGCGCCGCCCCCGCCCGGCGGAGGACGACCGTGCAGGTGCGCTGAGCGCGACGGCGCGCTGAGGACCTGGCCGACGGGGACGGCGCCCGTCTGCGAGGAGCCAGCTCCCGAGCGAGCGGCGATCGCTCCGGCGCAGTCGGCCGGTGAGCTCGCTGCGCGGCGCGGAGGCGACCGCCTTCGAGGTGCGCCGTCCGTGGTAGCCTCTGCAGCATGAGCGGCGAAGAAGAGTTCGAGGCAGCCGTCACCCGGGTGGGTGGCCTCTCCAAAACTCCCCCCAACGACGTCTTGCTCGAGCTGTACTCGCTCTACAAGCAGGCCACCGTGGGCGATGTCTCCGGCAAGCGGCCCGGCATGTTGGACGTGAAGGGACGCGCCAAGTACGACGCCTGGGCCAAGCGCCAGGGCATGAGCCGGGCCGAAGCGCGGGCGGCCTACATCGAGCTGGCTCGCCAGCTCGGCGCCTGAAGGGTCCGGAGCACCGGGCGCCCCTGCGGGACCTTCGCGCCGACACCACCTTGCGCTCCTCGTGCGGCTTCGGCGCAACGGATCGACAGCGGCGACCGAGGGTCGTATGGTCCGCCTCCCTTGAATCGACGGACGGCCACCAGGCTCGCCCGGGTTGCTCGCAAGGAGCTGACCCGCGCGATGGATCGGATGCGGATCCCTGGGCATCCGCGCCCTTACTTTATCTCCTACAACCTCCGCCACGACGAAGAGTGGCGCATCGAGGCAAAGTTCGGAGGGCTGACCGCGGACACCCACGAGCAACGCCGCAGCTGCCTGTGCGACGTGCGCGTGGGCTCCTACCGGCGCGATCAGGTCCGCAACGGAGGACTCAAAGACAACAGCACGGACCTCGAGTCCTACGAGATGGTGCGGATGCCCCTCGCCGGCAGCGACGACGGCTTGCGCTTCGCGCTCTGGCGTCTCACCGAGGCCCGCTACCGCGAGGCCTGCGACGACTTCCTCCACAAGAAGGCCGTCGGTCTCAACTACCTCGACGAGCACCGAGCGTTGCCTGCGTTCGAGCGGCGTGCCCCCATCGAGCAGGTCTACTGGCGTGGCATGCCCGACTTCGACGCCGACGCCTTCCGAAAGCTCGCCATCGAAGCCAGCCGAAGCCTCAAAGACCTCCCCTGCGTCCGCGACGGGTACGTCCGGGTCGTGGGCTCCAACCAGGTCCGCGTCTTCGTCAGCTCCGAGGGCTCGACGATCGTGCAGGCGCTCCCCTTCCGGACCATTGAGCTCTACCTCTGGTACCTCTCCCCTTCCGGCTACACCTTCCCGCAGAGCCGCAGCTTCTTCGTCACCGATCCCGACGAGCTGCCCTCGCTCCGCCAAGTGAAGGCAACCTTCCGCAAGCTCCACGCGCGCGCCCAAGCGCTGTCGAAGGCCCCGGTGCTGCGGTCCTACGCCGGGCCGGTCTTGCTCGACCCGAAGCCGGCGGGGCTGCTGATGCACGAGGCTCTTGGCCACCGCCTCGAAGGCAACCGACTGCTCTCCCAGGGCGAAGGCCAGACCTTCCGCGACTCCGTGGGCAACGAGATCATCCTTCCGACCCTCTCGGTGCGGGACGACCCGCGGCTGACCCACTACCGGGGCCAATCGCTCACGGGTCACTACCTCTTCGACGACGAAGGCGTCGAAGCCCAGGAAGCAGAGCTCATCCGCGACGGGGTGCTCTGCGGCTTCCTCACGAGCCGCACGCCGATCGCCAAGAGGCACCACTCCAACGGCCACGGACGCAGCGCCTACCACGCGCGTCCCATCAGTCGCATGGGGGTTACCCTCGTCGAAGCGAGAAACGGCCTCGACGACGACGCGCTCATGCGGGCCTTTCTCGACGAGATCCGACGGCAGGGAGTGCCCTACGGCGTGCGAATCATGGAAGCCTACGGCGGCGAAACGACCACCGAAGCCTACGATTTCCAGGCCTTCCTCGGCGACATCGATTTGGCCGCCCGCGTCTACCCTGACGGCCGGCAAGAGCTCGTGCGCGGCGTGGATTTCGTTGGCACGCCCCTCAACGCGACGAGTGGCATCCTCGCTGCGGGCGCGCGGCAGGAGGTCGACAACGCTTACTGTGGCGCCGAGTCGGGGTACGTGCCCGTGTCCACGATTTCGCCGGCGCTCCTGATCGAAGATCTCGAGCTCCAAGCCAAACCGACCCGTCCGATGACGCAGTACGCCTACCCCATGCCTTGGGAAGAGGCATCGGCAACACGAGCCGCAGCGAAGCGCCGCAAACGCCGGCCGCGCTGACGGGCCGATCCGGTCGCGCGACGACCTCAGCCAAGGAGGCGTTCGAGGGCGCGCAAGAGCTTGTCCGGCTGAAACGGCTTGAAGAGCACCGGCGCGTCGAGATCGCCCACGTTCGGCGAGAAGCCCGTCATGTAGAGCACCGGCAAATCCGGGTGCTGCGCGCGGAGATCCGCGGCGACCCGGCGCCCACCTCCACCGGGCATCGTCAGGTCCGTGAGCAGTGCATCGATCCGCCGTTGCTGCGCCAAGGCGATCGCCTCGTCGGGCCCCTCCGCCAGCACGACCTCGTAGCCCTCGCGGACGAGGATGCGGCGGACCAGCCGACGCACGAGCGGGTCGTCTTCGACCACGAGCACGACCGGGTGGGTCGCCTTCGGGGCTCCGGCCGGCCTGTCGCTTTCCGCCGTGTCCACGACGGTCGCCGGCAACCAGATCACGGCCTCCGTGCCCGCGCCGGGCTCACTGCGCAGCTCGAAGGTGCCGCCCATCTGTTCGACGAGCCCATAGACGACCGCCAGCCCCATTCCGTCTCCCTCGCCGGGGCCCTTCGTGGTGAAGAACGGCTCGGTCGCGCGCTGGCGCGTCGCCTCGTCCATACCCACCCCTTCGTCGGCGAGGACGAGCTCGACCCCCGCCCGATCACCGACCGTCTTGGGGGTCGTGGAGATGCGAAGGGTCCCGCCACGCGGCATGGCGTCGCGGGCGTTCTCCGCCAACCCCAGTAACGCCCGGTGAAGGTGTGCCGGGTCGAGGAGCACGGTCGTCGGTGTGCTCGAAAGCGCGAGCTCGATGCGCAGACCGCTGCCGACGAGGCGCGACAAGATGCGCGCCCCGTCCGCGACTTCGTCCTCGAGAACCAAGGGGCGTACCTCGGCGGGGGACTCACGCGCGAAGGCGAGGAGACGGCGGGTGAGCTCGGCGCCGTTCTTCGCCGCCTGAAGGATCGCCTCCAGGTCATCGGACGGTTCCTTGTCGTACAGGACTTGCGCGTGCCCGACGACGACCGTGAGCAGGTTGTTGAACTCGTGGGCGATGCCCGCCGAGAGACGGCTCAAGGCTCGGAGTGTCTCGGACCAGCGGAGCCGCGCCTCGAGACGGCGCCGCTCCGTCACGTCGAGCACGACCCCGGCGAGCCGCGCACCGCCTTCGGTGTCGAGGGGGCGCGCCATCATCGCGAGGTCGCGTTCGGAGCCATCCTTGCGCCGGATCCGGATCTCGACACTGGCCGGCTGCCGATCCCGCCGCACCCGCTCCAGCGCCTGCGAAAAGCTCAAGGCATCGTCCGGGTGAACGAGGCCCAGCAAGCAGTCGATCGTCGGGTCGAGCTCCGAGTCCACACCGAAGATGGTCCGCATGGCCGGCGAGATCTCCACGTGGTCCGCCGCCGGATCCCAAACCCATGAGCCCACCTGGGCCATCGCCTGCGCCTGTTCGAGGAGCTCCTTGGCGCGCAGCAGCTCCCGCTCGCGCGCGTGCGATTCCGTGACGTCCTGCACCACGGCAAGCACGCGAGGGCTCTCGTCGGTTCGGGACACGACACTTGCGACGCGCAGGTGACGAGGCTTCCCACCGTTCGCGAGCAGGCGGCAGCCGACGGGGGAGGGATGGAGGTTCCGGGCGGCCGCGTCGAAGTGCGCGCGGACGTGCCGGCGGTCATCCGGGTGGACACCATCGAGGAAGGCGTCGAGGGAGGGCTCCCGCTCCAGCGGCGATGCGAGCAGGCGGTGGAGGTTCGCCGACCACCAATGAAGGTCCAACTCGAGGTCCCACAACCAGCTCCCAAGCGCGACCAAAGCCTCGACTTGATCGTGGTGTCGCCGCCAGTCCGCCTGCGTCTCGTTCATTCTCTTTCTTCGGCAATCTCATGGCGAGGTTGCCACCGCCGCCGGGAGCATACACCGCAACATCGCCGCAAACTTCAATCGGCGAGATCCAGATGCGCTTCGATCAGGTCTGCAATGTACTCGGCGACTGCTCGGTCACGAAAACCCTTGGCCAACACCGCCGTCCGGGAACCAAGGTCCGCCACGAGCTCGTAGCCGACCTGACCGCGCTGCAGCCGCTGTTCGCGCACACCAACGGAGCGGATCTCGGCGGCAGGGTAGCGCCCACCACCGGGCCAAGGAAGCGGCTCGTGGTGAACCGAGAGCCAGCCATCCTCGAGCCCCACGTGCGTTCGGTTCAGCAAGCCCGCCACCGCGATGTAGGTGATCGCGAGGCCCGCGAGCACATGCACGATCGGGCAGCACATCATCGCGATCCCCATGGGCCCCGGGAGCGTCGCCGCTATGGTGAACCAGACGACGAGGAAACCGTCCCAGAGCATCGAGAAGACGAGCGTCGCGACATGCCTCGGACGAAACCAGCGCCAGCAGAGCGCGAGGGCCCCCGGCTCACGGGCCGCCTGCCGGTAGCCGACGCTGTCGCGGTTGGGCAGCACCGATCGCAGGATCTGAACCTCTGGCGGCGGATCGCGCAGCGGCTCCCGCGTGCGCATCCCGCAGCTGGCGCAAACGAAGAGATCTTCTCGAAGCGCCTCCCGCGACAGAGCTCCTCCGCAACGAGGGCAACGCATCGCCGCAAGGGTAGCATCTCGCTTGGACGGGCATCGGCCGTTCAGCTCGCGGCGCGCTCGGAAGCCTCGGCGTCGGCGCGGGTCTTTTCTCGGTACTGCTCAAGCTGCGCGCGGAGCGTCCGGGTCACATACTCGGCCAGTTGACGCTTCCTGAGGTGGGCGGCGAGCTCGGTCTGCTCCCCGTTGACGCACACCCAGATCTCGTGCTGGACGCCACCCCGGCCAAGGTCTTTCTCTTGAGCGCAGATCGCTTCGATCTCCTCCATCGGATACCGCTGGACCTCCGGTCGGACGGGACCCGACCACACCGTCAGCTCCCCGCCTGCCACCTCAACGCATGTCGAGTTGAATGCGAGGGTTATGGATGAGTAGGCGAACACGCCCGCCATCCCACCGTAGAGGAGGACTCCGAACACCTTGGTGACCCAACCCGAATCCTCATTCGTTACGGTTAGGTATATCACGTATGCCAACATTGACGTTGTGAGCACGCCGAAGAGCAGCCTGAAGGCAGGGTGCGGATCCCACCGCCAGCAGAGGGTGAGCGACTCCTCCTGGCGTTGCGCATCGCCGTACCCAGTGGCCATCACGCCGGCATGAGCTCGACGCACCGAGAGGCCCTCAGGTACCTCCTCTTCGACCTCCGCCGGCGGCGTGGAAGGGGAGAGGGCCGCGCCGCAGTTCGGGCACGACGACTCGCCGAGGTCGCTCGGGACGACACTCGCGCAGCTCGGGCAGGAGCTCATGATGCCGAAGCTACCACGGGCGCGAGGAGGAGCCCTCGCTCGCTTCTTCGAGATCCATGGAGGACGTCAGTCCGGCGACGGTTCGGGCGCCGAGTAGCCGAACATGGCGTAGCGCCACGGGGCGGCGTCGAGGTGGAGGTGGTCGCGGTGCCGCGGCCGCGGTGGCCCAACGATGCCTCGGAAGATGTCCGAACGAGCGCGGAGCGTCTCGGCGAGTCGGTGGAGGAACGCGGCGTGGATCGCGTCCCGCCGGCGGCGCGGGCTCCAGTGCTCCCGAACGCGTACCTGGAAGCTCCGCCGCAGC
>Ga0256832_1002358_pt1 | contig 12887 bp, 12 predicted proteins | sample 134614metaG_FD_190534 | JGI IMG/M metagenome (GOLD analysis project Ga0256832, IMG submission 190534) | Hydrothermal vent microbial communities from Lau Basin, Pacific Ocean - 134-614 | ecosystem: Environmental > Aquatic > Marine > Hydrothermal vents | place: Pacific Ocean: Lau Basin | collected... | reverse complement strand
GAAGAAGAAAAATACAGCAGGAATACAACGAAAAACACGGCATTACCCCCAAAACCGTTAAAAAGGAAGTTAAAGATCTTATATCCCTTGAAGAGCTTGGTATTTATGAGTATGCTGATTATTTACCTGAAGATGTGGAAACTGAAGAAGACCTTATAAAAAAGATTGAAGATCTGGAAAAACAGATGTGGAAAGCAGCGGAAAACTGGGAGTTTGAAAAAGCAGCAGAACTGAGAGACCAGATAGATAAACTTAGAAAGCTGGCTGGAGTGGTGAGATAGATTATTCTTGTAGTTCTATCGTAAGTGCAAAACCTCCTAATGATGGGTAGTATTGGTATAAAAGAAGCCCTGTTTTTATATCAAACTCTTGTTGAAGAATATCAATTCCCCGCCACCTGTAGTTAATTAAAATACCTCCCCTTTCCCCCTTTCCATCTCTTGTAATTTCAAATTCTGCTTCAGAAATGTTTAGAAGAGTTTTTTCTAATAACCAAGCAGGATGAATATAATGTGGTCCGGCTAACAACAGTCCAACCTTTTTTGAAGGCAATGGAAAACCTTGACCAACCTCTTCATAATTCAAAATCTTTCCCGATTTACCAATATACCTTATATTTAGTTTTCCTGATGGCATTTTACCCATAGGTGTAAATGTATAAATGGTATAAGTATGACTCTCAAAAGCCGAAATTGGAAAATCTTTCACTAATGGTAAATTTACATAGTAATGCTTTATATAATTTGCTTTAATTTGAGTAATATTTCCATTAACAGACGTTTGGGATAATACCATATCTTTTATAAGTCCTGATTTTGTATCATAATTAACAATATATTTCGAGGATAAGCCTTTTTGATTGCATCTCATAAATATTTTTCCAGGTTTTCCATTTAATTGACAGTTAGGTGGAGACTCTTTTTTCTGTATGGCTTTGTTTATTTCCTTAGCATTCAGGTAAAAAGAAACTAAACTTAGATCACCTAATTTTGAATCAAAGAATGTAGAATATCCAGATGATGATAGGAATATTTTCAGTCCATAAGGGATTTGATTTTCCAACTCCAGGACAACATTTATAAGATAACCTTTGCCATATATACCGCTTGATTTGGGAGTTCCTGTACCTGTCGCAGAACCTCCTTCAATGGAATAAACAACAACAAGACCTTTTTTCACCCATGAAGGAGCAGGGTTGTAAAATTCGGTTTGTGCCAAAGAAATTGAAAATATCAAAAAGGACAGTAGGACTATAAATACCATAACCGCCCCCATATTTATTTTTAATATTAAAATAATTTATACAGAATTGTTCTGCAATTTGGTGATTTATTTTCTGATTTAGGTTAGTATTTATAAAAAAAATTTGAAGGAGGTAAAATAGATGAAAAAGTTAATTATTATAGTTTTTACATCAGCAACAATACTTACAGGTGCTATAGCAGACGAGGCAGAAAATACACAAAAAGAGATCGTGGAAATCGGTCAGAAAGTTTCAAAAAAGCTATTAAAAACATTAGTCTCAGAACTAAAAAAAGCTATGAAAGAAGGAGGACCCCTTAAGGCTATAGAGGTTTGTTCTAAAAAAGCCTTAGAACTTACAAAAAAGGTTTCTCAACAAGAAGGTGTTGAAATAAAAAGAACCTCCTTTAAATACAGAAATCCTAAAAATGCTCCCGACAAATATGAAAAGGAGGCTTTAAAATATTTTGAAAATGCCCTGAAAGAAAAAGGGAAACTTCCTAAATATTATGTCCAGACAATAGATAAAGAGTACAGATATTATATGCCTTTAAAAATAAAAGATGTATGCCTTACATGTCATGGTGATCCTAAACATATGGACGAAAAAGTTTTAAACAAAATAAGGGAACTTTATCCAAACGATAAAGCTACAGGTTATACTCTTGGTGATTTTAGAGGTGTGATACGGGTTAGTATTCCAAAATCTACAATAGAAAAACACGAAAAACAACACGAAGATTAAGGAAAGGAACATTTTACAAGCTATAATTGATAATCACATTTTTTATGCATTAAAGATATGGAAAGGAGTCTTTATTGTTTTTCAAGTGTATTAAATTATGATGTTCAAAGAGCAGTAAACTATATAAAAATAGATATTTTCAGTATATTGTGCTGAAAAAGAATAAAAACTGTCTTTACCTTTGTATCACTAAATTAACTGATAAACTATAAAGAGTTATATAATAAAATCCGATAATTTTTCTTAGAAACTGTTGAGGGTATAGAATATGTTGTTCGAAAACAGATTGGAAATCTTAATAACGATGTTTTTGTTATTGATTTTCGGTTTGATTTTTTTCATAGATACCCAATTAGCTCCTGATATAAAACCACCCCAGATTAATATAACCATCAATTTTTAAACGTAAATATCCACTTTTTTACCTTTTATACCTTCACCTTTCTTTTCTTCCTTATATTTTTTCTCCTTTCTTTTTCTATAAACATTCCACAGCCTTCTCTGGGATTTTTCATCTGTAACCGGCTTTATTTTGAAGACATTCTCCAACTGCGGCCAGTCCATAACAAATACCTCCACCCCTATTAATATATAGCCCCAAATATACTATTGCAAATAATTATATAACTATTTTTTTCTTTTATCCTTTACAGAACTTGGCATCTCAAGTGTAAAAACAGTTAAAAGCCAGAGGATAGTTATAAAACCTAAGAATATAAATACCTGTTTGTGTCCAAAATGGAGAAGATAACCTGCAGCAGCACCACCAACAAAAGCACCTAAAAATTGAGCTGTATTGAACACTCCTGAGGCTGTTCCTTTTACCTGTGGTTTTGCGTACCTGCTCATAAGTGAGGGCATAATAGGTTCAAGAACCATAAACCCAGTAAAGTAAACAATTATGGCTATTACTGCAGGAACAAACTGGGTTTCAAACTTCATAAATAATCCAAAAGATAGAATAAGTATTAATATACCCAGTATTTTTACCTCTTTAATCAGTCCTTTTTTTTCGGCTATTATCGTTGTAGGAACCATAAATGTAAGACCTACAAGGAACATAACAAGGTAAACCTTCCACAGATCCTCAACAGGCATAAACTGCTTTAATATAAGCGGGGCAGATGTGAAAACAGCTGTTAATCCCATATGGAGGGTAAACATTCCAAAATCCATCTTCAGCAGGTTCTTGTCTTTTAGTACAGTACCAAGGTATGATCCTGTAAATTCTGCATCTTCGTGGTGAATTATCACTTTTGGTCTTGGGATACCCCAGATTATGTAAGGAAGAGAAAATAAAGCCAGCATGGCTGTAAATCCAAAAACACCGGCTAAACCGTAGTGGGAAGCTATCCACGGACCAAGTACCATACCAAAAGCAAAAGCCATTCCGATTGAAGCACCGATCGTTGCCATTGCCCTTGTTCTTATCTCCTCTCTTGTCAGGTCTGCTATAAGGGCTATTACAACAGATGATACAGCACCCATTCCTTGCAGAAATCTACCTATAATCAAAAGATAAATGTCCTGATGTAGAGATGCATATGCAGAAAGAAGGCTGCCGAAAATAAAAACTATAGTTGAGAAAATAAGTATGGGAATTCTTCCTATTTTATCACTCAGTAGCCCGTATGGTATCTGGAAAAATGCCTGTGTTAAACCGTAAGCTCCTATTGCTATACCTACAAGAAAAGAGGTAGCTCCGGGAAATTCGTGTGCATAAATACTGAGTACAGGCAGAGCAAGAAAAAGACCTAACATCCTCAGGGAGAAGATAGAAGCAAGACCGAGGGTTGCTTTCTTTTCCTGATCTGTAAAATCTTTGTCGATCAATTTATGCACCTCTTTAGTTAGTAGTTATTAACAATTATAATACTACGGTTATAGTTCTATTAAATGAAATATCTCATATCAGTCTTCAATACCAAGAAGTCCAAGTATTTTTTTAAAGTTTTCCTCAGTTTTATTTTTCTTGTATTCCTTTGCAAGTTCTATAAGTTTGTTTTTATCAAATGGAGGCAGATATTTATAGCCTTCATTCAGGATATACTGAAGAAACTGGTTTACATTTTGTATATTTTTTCCCATTCTTGCTCTTTCAAAATCTATTAGGTAAACATTCAGATTTTTATCAACAAGGACATTTTTATAAGGTCTGTGGAGTTCTTCTTTGTTTATTCCTGACTTATCAAGTATTCTTGCCTGTTTTAACAGCTTAGATATTATTATCCTGCCGTTTTTCTCATTTATTACTTCATTTAAAGGCTTTCCTTCAATAAAATCGTATGCGATAAAATCTTCTCCTGTTAAAAACAGCCTTCCGCCTATTCCTTCTTTGTTTACTATTTTTAAGATTTTTCCTTCTTTCTGGATGTTTGGGATAAACTGGGGATCTGAAGCTACCTTGAAAGCAAGATCTTTTCCTTCATAAATCCCTCTGTAAACATTTCCCCTCCACCCTTTTCCTATCAGCTTAAGATCTTTTATCTTATCTTTTATCTTATCAAATTTCATACTCGTACTGTTGTGAATAGAAGTTCACGATTATCTGAACTATCTCATCAAGATCGTCAACAACCTGGAATAGACTGAAGTCTTCAGGTGATATAAATCCGTTTGGAAGTAAAATATCTTTGATCCACTGTACAAGACCGTTCCAGTATTCGCTTCCATACAGTATTACAGGAAAGGGTTTTAGCTTTTTTGTCTGTATCAAAACAAGTGTTTCTGTCATCTCGTCAAGTGTACCGTATCCCCCTGGGAACAAAACATAAGCTGTTGCATATTTGTTGAACATTACCTTTCTTGCAAAGAAATATCTGAAATTCAGGGTTACTGTGGCGTATGGGTTTGGTACCTGTTCCATAGGAAGTGTTATGTTAAGTCCTACTGATCTTCCACCTGCTTCCTTAGCGCCCCGATTTCCTGCTTCCATAATTCCGGGACCTCCCCCTGTTATTATGGAAAACCCTTTGGCAACGAGTTTTTTTGCAAGTTCTCTGGCTGCTTCGTAATACTTGTTTCCTTCTTTGACCCTTGCTGAACCGTAAAATGTGACGGCAGGTATAAACTCAGGCATTACCTCAAAACCGTCAACAAAATCGCCTATTATTTTGAATAACCGCCATGCGTCTTCCTTTTTTAGTTCGTTAATAAAATATTTTTCCATTTTTCCGCCCTTATTTTTTAGTTCTTGCTTCATCAAGAAGCGTTATAGCTTCCTTTATACCCATCGCTGCAGCTTTTTCCAGATCTTCTATAGCTTTTTTATACTCCCCTTTAACATAATCGCCATGTTCGTAATAAAGCTTTCCTCTCAGGTAGTATGCTCTGGCATTGTCCGGATTGTATTTTACAACCATTGAAAGATCATTTATAGCTTTTCTGTAATCTTTAAGATTCAGATAAGCAAGAGCTCTCAGATAGTATACCTTCTCTTTTTTGTAGCCGTTTTTTATAGATTCTGTCAGATAAGCTATCGCCCTTAAATAATTACCTTTATCATAGTATATCCTGCCTATATAGTAGTAAAGTTCCCCGTTTCTGTAGCCAAAGTTTTCTGATTTAAGAAAGTACCTTAAAGCTTTGTCCGGATCTTTCTCAAAGTGATAGTAGTAAGCTCCTGTTATAAAGTTGGCAACATCAAGAAACTTCCCTGCTTTTATAAGTTTTTCCGCATATTCCCTTGCTTTTTTAAGATTTCCAAGTTTGGTGTAGATAAGAGAGATTTTTTTCAGGATTTCAGGGGATCTGCCGTAATTGTTAAGGTAGTATTCGTAGTATTCTAAGGCTTTCTTATTGTTCTGTTCTTTAAGGTATATTTCTCCAAGATAATAAATAAGCTTTTTATTGTCTTTTTTGATTTTTTCTGCTTTTTTCAGATAATTGAATGCTGTTTTGTACCTTCCAGATGAGAAAGCTTTTTCTCCAAGATTTAAGTAAGCCAGAAATATTTTATCTTTGAGTTTTTCGTAAAGGTTTTTATCAATATTTATTGCTTTTAGGTAATAGTTGAGTGATTCCTCGTAGTTTTTTTTATCTGTGTATCTATCCCCTATTTTTATATAGCTGATTGTAAGCTTATCTTTTATTTTACTCAGTAGGTTTTTATCTAAGTTTATCGCTTTTTTAAAGTATTTTACAGCAGAAAAGTAATTTCCTTTTTTGAATTCTTTATGTCCTAAACTCAGGTAAAGCTCTGATTCTTTTTCTTTAGTTTTTGCAGATTTTAGTTTTTTATAGTAATTTAGTGCAGTTTTCAGATCTCCTGACTTTTCGTAGCATAACGCTAAATTTTTTATTATGACAGGTTTATTTCCTAAGTAATTGACAGCTTTTTTGTAATAATTTATAGCCTGTTTGTATTTTCCTTTCTTTTTAAGGTTGTTAGCTAAAATAAGATATATTTTTCCTATTTTTGGGTTGATCTCTTTTTTTAGATTTTTGTCAATTTTAATTGCTTGTAGGTAATACTTTTCTGCATTTTTGTAATCACCATTTTTAGAGGATAAGTCCCCTAAGGATTTGTAAATTGTAGGATCATCTTTAATAGTTATAGCTTTTAGCAGATAATTTTTTGCTTTCTGGTTATCCCCTTTTGAGATATAAGTAAACCCTAACCTTTTGTATACTTTGAAAAGTTTATCTTTTATATCAGATCTGTTTTCAACTTTTTCATAATAGGCTATCGCTTTTTCAAGGTCTCCTTTTTTTAATTTTAGATCTCCTGCAAGAATAATTACATCTATATTATTAGGTTTTTTTTCAAGTAATTGGTTTATGAACTTTTCCGCTTTTGCTATTTCTCCTGTGTCTATCAATATTCTGCTGTAGAGAATTAGTGCAGGTATAAACTGGGGATCTAATTTTAATGCTTTTTCAACAAAGTCTTGGGATTCTGTGATGTCAAATCTAATGTAAGCTTTTTTCGCAAGGGTATAATAAACATAAGGATCTTGTATATTTTTCTTTTGAATTTCTTCAAAATCTATTTTTGATAGTAAGTAATCAATTTTTGGGAAGATCTCTTTGTTCTCAGGATAAAGATTTTTAGCTTTTAAAATGACGGATAGGGCTTTGATATAATCGCCTACTTCTGTGTAATCGTTGTAAAGCTGCAAATATATATTGAAAAGTTTTTTCTTTATGTCTGGGTCTTTTCGATAAGTGAGAACAAGTTCGTAATACTTTCCAGCTTTTTCCAGATTTCCTTTTTTGATATATTTTTTTGCGGCTTCCTCAGAAAGAAAGACTATCTTTCCTTTAATCTTTCTTTTCAGTTCTTCAAAATCTTTGTCATCTTTAAACGGACTTTCATTTATCTCTTTTAAAATGTTCTGGTAAATCGTTATATTATTCTCTATATCTTCTATAGAGCCGAAAAATTTGGCTGTTTTAAGATATACATCTATTTTCTGTTTTAGTCTTCTTTTTTCCCTCATTAAGGCTTCAAGTTCTTTTTCGTTTACCCATTTTCCGTTGTAGTATATGTATCCTTTAGCTACCTTTTGGAGTATCGGATCCGTCTTAAGTTTATTTTCTAATTTTTTGATTTCGCTCCCTTTGAAAATTTTCATGATAACAAGATCGTTATATCTTTTGAAGGCTCGATCATAGAATGCTTTGGCTTTTTTGTACTCTTTCTTCTGATAATATTTGTCCCCTTCCTCAACCATAGCTTTTGATAGCTGGTATATTTCTCTTTCTTCAAGGATATGTATCCCAAGATATACCAATACGGAAAATCCTAAAAGTATAAGCAGTAGTTTTGTTGTCTTTTTTATTCTCCCCACTACTTAACCCCGTTAAACATTTGATTATACTCTTTTAGGTATCTGTTTTTCTCTTCTATAAATCTTTTTATTATAGGCGATAATTCTCCTATCATCTTTTGATCTTCTTCATGAATATTCATTGCTGTTGATATTTCTTTGCTGAGGCTTTCTTTTCTTCCCAAAAAGATATAAAAATCATCTATATTTATTCTTATAAGTGCCTTAAGGTTTTCAATGATTTTTAGATACGCTTTTGTTCTGCCGCTATCAACCTTGCCAATATTGAAAAGGCTGAAATTTCTTCTGACTTCACGGATAACGTAAGAGTTTTTTTTCATATCATTTATTAACTGACCAAATGCTTTTTCAAGCTCTATAAAGTATTCAAGTATATACTCCTTGTTTGTGAAAAATAGCCATGAATTTTTTACATCTTTAAGGTTTTTTATGTATGATTGTAGCATTTTTCTGACAACGATAAATCTATGTACAACTTCTTCGTCAAGAAGGTTTTTCATATCCTTTGTCAGGTAGTCAAGGAGAACATCTGTATGTTCAAGTGTGGCAAATATTTTTGAGTCATTTTTCAAAAATGTGTCAATAACCTCATTGTCACCTGATTTCATCGCCCAGTATAGAAAATATAAAAAATCTTTATGGAAGTTTACATAATTTGATAGGTACAGTCTTTCAAGAATTTTTGCAGAAGAGATGTCCCCTTTTTTTTCGTAGGATAAACTACAGTATGTTATTGTCTTTTCTTTGTATTCATTTTTAAGGTTTTTTATGTAGTTTTCCTTTAAATACTCATCTTGGAATTTCCTATAGTACTTCTTACACAGGATAGGTAAAACTGTAGGGTTCTCATTTTTTTTGTAGATTATCTCGAGTTCATCTGTATCCAGATTTTCATAATCAATACAGGAGTAAACCAAAAAAGAAAACCCCACTATCACACATAATGAAATTACTCTGCTCACATCCCGTCCTCTGAAGTTATTAATATTAATATATTCCTAAATCTATATTTTGTGAACATTATCTGTTTTCTGTTTTGTTAGATTTCTAAGTTTCTGTTGTTGTTTCTTTACATAGTTCAGTATTTGGCTTTCTTCTTTTGATTTTAAATTGACAAATTTTATGCCATAGCAGGTTGTTGCTTTTCTTTCGATTATGTTTACTACTGTTCCTTTTAGATTCATATCTTTTCCTTCAAGTTGAAAACTTAACCATATATCTGTACCTATTGTTAGGTTTATCTGTGTTCTTTGTGCAGACTGGACACATATTCTTATACCTCCCCCACTTATATCTTTAGCATCAACTGTTATCCATCTGTTTTCTGAAGGTTCTGTAAGGGATATTTTGCTTACATTTACAGGAAAATTAACATCTATTCTGCAGTGCTGTCTTCTTTGTATTCTTTTCATATCCGTATGGTGTGGTATTTTCAATATTACTTTACCGTCTTCCGTAAAAATTTCCTCAACTTTTCCCTCAAGTAGGTATATAGCATCATCTCTTCTTAGAAGTTGGAGTTTTACCATTTTGTTTTTTAGGTTAGGAAGGTTCTTGTTGTCTATAACCATCCAGTACATAAATTTTTCGTCTTTGTCATATAGTGCCACATCAACTGATATTCCATTATAGGAGATTTTTCCACTTTGGAAAATCTCTATATCCTTAGTAGATGTTAGTGGGATAAAAGAGGGTATATAATCAAATCCTAAGTTTTTTCTCATATTTTTTATCAGTTCCTCATCATAATCAGGTTCTTCCTGTATATACTGATCCACTACTTTTTCAAAAGAAGCCTTCACCTCAAGTGATAAAAATGGGTCTCTGCCTAACTTGGTTGAGTATTTCCATAGTATTTCTCCAGCTTTTTCTGGAAGGGATTTTTCTTTAATTGTTTTCATAAATAATTTTTTCATAAATTTTTGTTTTAATGCTTTTCTAAAATTGAAAATAACTAAAAAAACTAAGATTAGAAAAAGTACAAGAAAGATAACAATAAGAAGATCTGTGGCTTCTGTATCTGTTGCGGCTTTAAAAGATTTTATTGCAGCTGCTTTATCTTCCAAGGACTTACTCGTGTTTTTGGAAATATAGCATAAATGAAAATTATAAAAATATCAATATTGATAAAAGAAGGGGCAAAAGCCCCCGCTGTGTTAAATGTCGTAGTAAAGTTCAAACTCTTTTGGATGAGGAACAAGTCTTATTGCATCAACCTCTTCCTGTTTTGTTTCTATCCACATGTTGATAAAGTCCTCGTCCATTACTCCACCCTTCAGGAGAAACTCCATATCCTCTTTAAGTGCGTCGATAGCTTCCTGAAGTGATCCCGGTGTTTCTGGAATGTGTGCTAATTCTTCTGGAGGAAGGGCGTATATATCTTTGTCCATAGGTTCTCCTGGATGAATTTTGTTTTCAATTCCGTCTATAGCAGCCATCAGGAGTGCTGTGAATGCAAGGTATGGGTTAGAAGAAGCATCAGGAAACCTTACCTCTATTCTTTTAGCTTTAGGTGATGCTGACCCCATAGGTATTCTTATAGCTGCTGATCTGTTTCTTGCAGAATAGGCAAGTCTTACAGGTGCCTCAAATCCCGGAACGAGCCTGTGGTAAGAGTTTGTTGTTGGGTTTGTGAATGCTGCAATAGCTTTTCCGTGTTTAATTATACCGCCTATTGCATAAAGGGCTATTTCTGAAAGACCTGCATACTGATCTCCTGCAAACTGGTTTTCACCACCTTTCCAGATGGAAAAGTGGGTGTGCATACCTGACCCATTATCGCCGGCTATAGGTTTAGGAAGGAATGTAACGTATTTTCCATGTTTATATCCGACATTTCTCAGGACATATTTGTATTTTAATACATTGTCTCCTGTTGTAACCAGATCCGAAAATCTGAAGTTTATCTCTCCCTGTCCTGCTGTTCCAACTTCGTGGTGTTCCCTTTCAACTGTGATGCCAACTTCTTCAAGGGTTTTTACCATATCTCTTCTTATATCAAACATTTTGTCAAGTGGTGGAACTGGGAAGTATCCTCTCTTGTAAGGTGTTTTGTATCCAAGATTTGGCATTTCTTCTCTTGCGGTATTCCACCAGCCTTCTACAGAATCAATTTCATAATAGGCTATGTTTGGACCATTCACAAACTTAATATCATCAAAGATAAAGAACTCTGCCTCAGGTCCAAAGTAAGCGATGTCCCCTATCCCACTTGACTTGAGAAACTCAATAGCTTTTTTCGCGATCTGTCTTGGATCTCTGCTGTACGGTTCTCTCGTGATAGGGTCTTCAACATCACATATCAGGGAGATTGTAGGATCTTCAATAAATGGGTCAATAAATGCAGATTTTGGATCCGGGATAAGGAGCATGTCCGATTCCTGAATTCCTTTCCATCCCCTGATGGATGATCCGTCAAAAGGAACGCCGTTTTCAAAGCTCTCTGCCGAGAACTCATGGGCGGGTATCGTAAGGTGTTGCCACTGACCAAAAGGATCAGAAAATTTCAGGTCAATAAAAGCAATCCCTTTTTCAGAGATAACTCTTAAAACATCGTCTGGTGTCTGGCACTGAATCATAGCCATTCTAAAAAACCTCCTAAGTATTTTATTTAAATTGCTTCCGGTCCTCTTTCTCCTGTTCTTATTCTTATTACATCCTCTACAGGAATAACAAATATTTTTCCGTCCCCTATTCTTCCTGTTCTTGCTGCGTTAGAGATAGTCTCAACCACCTTTTCAACCATTGAGTCGTCAACAACTATCTCTATCTTCAGTTTAGGCAGAAAATCAATGACATATTCAGCTCCTCTGTAAAGCTCTGTGTGACCTTTTTGTCTTCCAAACCCTTTAGCTTCCGAAACTGTCATTCCGTAAACACCTATCTCTGTTAAAGCATCTTTTACTTCATCAAGCTTGAAAGGTTTGATGATTGCCTCAATCTTCTTCATGAACAACCTCCATCTTTATCCTTTATTTTATTGCAAGTTTTTTGCCAATTTACGATCTATAATATCCTTATTAATAAAAACAGTTTTGCACAAATTGTATGCATATATTTGCATTTTTTTTATTCACCTGTATCAAAAACCACCACTTTTATCTCTGTATAATCATCTATAGCAAATTTTGGTCCTTCCCTTCCTATTCCACTTCCTTTAACACCGCCGTATGGCATGTTGTCAGCCCTGAATGTTGGTATGTCATTTATTATAACCCCACCTACTTCAGCTTGCTGTATAAACTTCCATGCATTTTTTAGGTTGTTTGTGAAAACTCCTACCTGAAGTCCATAATTTGATTTATTGACCAGTTTTATAGCCTCATCTATACTCTTGAATCTTTTAACCGTAACGACCGGAGCGAACGCTTCTTCATAGAAAAGTTTCGTTTCTTCAGGAACATCAACAACTACCGTTGGTCTAAATATGGTTTTTTCTTCTGTAGTTCCTCCTGTTTCAACTTTAGCTCCTTTTTCAACAGCCTCTTCAATCCACGCCTGAATTCTGTTTACCTCATCAACAGTTATTACAGGACCCACATCTGTTTCCTCATCCATAGGATCTCCAAACTTAAGTTTTGAGACCTCTTCTTTTAAAAGTTTATAAAACCTGTCGGCAACTTTTTCGTGAACAAGTATTCTCTGAACAGATATGCAGACCTGACCTGCAACAGCAAAGCCTCCCTGGACAGACTTTTTGGCTGCTTTTTCGAGGTTTGCATCTTCATCAATAACAACAGCTGAGTTTGATCCAAGTTCCATCACTATTTTTTTAAGCCCAGCTTGTTTTGCTATAATCTCACCCACTTTTAAGCTGCCTGTAAACGAGACAACCCTGACATCAGGGTGGGTTGTCATAGCCTGACCTACATCAGCAAAACCGGGTATAACAGAAACAGCTTCTTCAGGAACTCCTGCTTCAAGGAATAGCTCACACAGCATTATAGGGGAAAGTGGAGTTCTTTCACTTGGCTTTAAAACAAAGGGACAGCCTGCTGCTATGGAGGGTGCTATTTTGTGAGCAGTAAGGTTAAGGGGAAAGTTAAAGGGTGTTATCGCTGCAACTATACCGGCCGGTTCTCTAAAATAAAAACCCTTTTTGCCTTTTC
>Ga0256832_1002357_pt1 | contig 12892 bp, 11 predicted proteins | sample 134614metaG_FD_190534 | JGI IMG/M metagenome (GOLD analysis project Ga0256832, IMG submission 190534) | Hydrothermal vent microbial communities from Lau Basin, Pacific Ocean - 134-614 | ecosystem: Environmental > Aquatic > Marine > Hydrothermal vents | place: Pacific Ocean: Lau Basin | collected... | reverse complement strand
AGAACTGACCGCGATCTTTCCCAATGGTGCCAAGCTGATGCTGGTTGGATCAGATCGGCCAGATCGGTTAAGGGGTGTGTATCTGGATCATGCGGCCCTCGATGAATTCGGCGATCAGGTGCCGCGGGTATGGGGTGAGATCGTCAGGCCGGCGCTTTCCGATTATGCCGGATCGGCAACCTTCATCGGCACCCCGCGAGGTCGGAACCATTTCTATCGCCTCTTGAAGGCACACGAAAACGATCCAGATTGGTATATCTCCATCCTCAGGGCCTCGGAAACGCACATCATCCCAGAAGAGGAACTGGAACAGGCCCGGCGCACCATGACGCCGGAACAGTATGCCCAAGAATATGAGTGCTCGTTCGATGTGGAAATCCGCGGCGCCTATTACGCGGAACTGATCTTGAGGGCAGAACAGGAAGGCCGGATTACGAACGTGCCGCATGATCCGCGAGCTGATGTGTTCGCTGCATGGGATCTAGGCATCGATGATGCAACCGCTATCTGGGTCGGCCAGATCGTCGGCAAGGAAATCCACTGGATAGATTACATCGAGGACACAGGCCACGGGCTGGACTATTACATCGATGTTCTGAAGGCCAAGCCTTATCCGGTTCATGCGCATATCCTTCCCCACGATGCGGAATCCCGTGAACTTTCCACAGGCGCGGCCAGGGTTGAGGTATTCCGATCCAGAGGCGAGAAATTCTACATCGCGCCGCGCTTGCCGGTAGCTGACGGCATCAATGCCGTGCGCATGGCCTTCAACCGGTTCTGGTTCGACAAGACCAGATGCGAGCGCGGGATCGATGCCTTGCGGATGTATCGGGTGGAATGGGATGATGCGAAACAGACGCCCAAGGGCCGGCCAGTGCACGATTGGACTTCCCATGCTGCAGATGCGATGAGATATGCTATAGTTGGCCAGGGATTAGTCGCGCATCGGCCAGAAGTGCCACAGTGGAAGCGGCGGGCTGTGATCTGACGGGGAAAAGAAAATGGCCAAGGACATCATTGAATTCGCCCGGCAATTCTATGAGGCCGGTCTTGTAGACACGAACGAGATCGTTCAGAAATACAAGGAGGCCGAACGCTACTATGCCGGCGATCCATCGATCGTTCCCCACGATCCGGGCCGTTCCAAGGTCGTCTCGATGGACTTCCGCAAGCTGATGCGGAAAATCATGCCTTCTGTTTCCAACACTATCTTCGACCGCGACGAGATCGTGATCTATCACCCGGTGGGCGATGAGGACGAGCAAGTAGCCCGCCAGATCACCCAGTATGTCAATCAACAGGTCATTGCGGATAATCGCGCGCGTGTTGAGCTGGAAACCGCCGTGCGCTGTGCGATGTTCTGCGGCGTGGGCTGGCTGACTGCTCGGCATGAAAAACGCCAAGATATTGCCGTCACGCACCACACCCAGCTGACTAAGGGCGATTTGATCCTTCTCGAAGGCGAGGAAGACGTAATCAGTGTCGAATATGAACAGACAGGAAAAGCCGATGGCGTGCCGCTGTATTCCGCCACGGTGACGCGCAAGATCGAGGACGGCAGGATCATCATCGAGGCCCTGCAGCCGGATGAGATCGTGGTTGATCCGAATTGCACCGATCGCGATGACATGGCCTTTGCCTGCAGGGTGCAGTCATTGAGATTGGATGAGGTGGCGGCCTTGGGCTATGACGCGGAAAGGGCTAAGAGGGCCGCGAATAGTGGCGATGGTGCCGGCAACCGTCAGTTGCTTTTCGAGGTCAAAGGCGAAAGGCCAGATAGCCCGGCTGAATACGTGGACTTTTACGACATCTATGTGCGTTATGATGCCGACGAGGATGGCATCGCGGAAATTCACAATCTGGTATTCATTGGGAACATTTCCGAGGACGGACTTCAATCTGATGAAGTCGTCAGTGAATTCCCGTTTTTCCCGATCCGGATTGAAATTTCCCCTTGGGCTGTGGCCGGCGAAAGCCTCTATGATGATGTGAAGGAAACCCAGCGGATCAGGACTTATCTCTTGCGCCAGGCGATCGATAACTTGACCGCGACGAACAACCCGACGCCGGCAATCATTTCCGAATATCTTGAGGACACGACAGCGCTATACAATCCTGAATTCGGCAAGCCTATCCGCCTAAGGGCCGGGACACGTGTCGATGATGCGATCCAGTGGATGCAGGTGCCGTTTGTGGCTGGCACCACCTTCCAGATGCTCGAATACCTTGATGGTGAATTGCAAGAGGCCACAGGCATTACCGATGCCGCCGCTGGATTGGCGCCCAAGGATGTTCAGAACATGACCGCCACAGCCACGGCCCTGATTGAACGAGCTGGCACAGGGCGCGTGGCCAAGTATGTGAAAACCATTGCCCGTGACCTCGTGCCGTTTTTCCAGTATCTGTTGCGGCTGGTTGTGCGGCACGCGGATAGAGAGGAGATCATCCAGATCAGCGGCGATTGGCTAGCTGTGGATCCGCGCTCGTGGAACGCAGACAGGAATTGCACAGTCAATATCGGTCTCGGTGCTGGGTCGAGGGAACGTGATCTGGCTGCGATCAATTACGTGATTGGTCTGCAGCGTGAAATCCTGCAGAACATGGGTCCGATCAATCCATACGTGAAGCCCGAACATCTATATCATTCCCTGAGGCGCGCCATTGAGGCTGCTGGCCTGCAGACGCCAGACCTTTACATTGATCAGCCTAGCGAGGAAGAGGTCAATCAATTGCTGCAGCTGTGGAAACAGAAGCTGATCAATCCTGAGGAAATGAAGGTGCAGGCCGAATTGCAGCTGCAGCAAGCCAGGGTTCAGGGTCAGCTGGCCATTGAGCGCATGAAGGCTGAAGTGGCCAAAACCCGTGAAATGGCCCAGCTGCAGGCCGATTTGCAAGTCAAGGATAAGGAAGCGCAGCTGGATGTGCTCAAGGCTGAGATGGAGGCCCAGACCCGCAAGGAGATCGAGGAAATCCGGGCACAGAACCAGATCCTCATCGAAGAAATGCGTCTGCAGAACGAACGTGCCCTGAAGCTGATGGAAATCGATATGGAGGAATACAGGAGATTGGCGGAGAAGCTGGATGAAGCCGACAGAGAAGCACTTGCGACGCTTGCAAAACTTAGAGCAAATTCGCGGAATGAGGCCGGAGGAAGTTCTGGCGCTGGCGAATGATCTGGTCAACAACCCGTTATTGGAGTATATTCTGACGCGGATAGAAGATGATGCAGTTTTGGCCATGGCCACGGCAGTAGATCGTCAGGATTTTGCCGAGTTCCAGGCGGTTTACCGCGGGGCACAAAGGTTGAGGTCAGATCTGTTAATGCTCATCGAGGAAGCAAGGCGGGAGATTGAAAATGGGTGAGAATACCAATACCGGCAACCAGCCGATTGGTGATGGGGTGAGGATCGATGAGCCGGTTTTCCGACCGGATGGTTCATCGTGGCAACCGGCTGATGCTGGTCTGCCCGAGATCGAGGATCTTGACGATGAAAAAGCCGCTGCCGATGGGGATAATGCCGAAACTGATGGTGACGCGAAAGCGCATGAAGCGGAAGGGCAAGACGATCAGGATCGATCTGAGGCCAAATCCGTTCGTGATGCAAGCGATGTTGACGAAGGAGCCGAGGCTGAAGAGGAAGCTGAGGATGGGGCTGAACTTGGTTCAGTTTTGGATGACGAGGCCTTAGAAAAGACATTCGTTGAGATCGATGGCGAGCAGGTGCCCTTGGTTGAGCTGAAAAAGGGCTACCTGCGGCAATCGGATTACACGCGCAAGACCCAGGAACTCGCGGAACAGCGCCGCGAGCTGGGCACGCAGGCTGAAGAAGTCCAGAAACTTCTCACTGGAATGGCACTGGTTCTTCAGCAATCCCTTCCGCCAGAACCTGATCCCAGCCTGGCGAACAACAATCCCGAGGAATACCTGAGGCAGAAGGCGGCTTATGACGCCGCCGTGCAGAATATTCAGCAGCTTGTTCAAATGGCTGAGCAAGCGCAGGAAGTGACCCTTTCTGCGACTCAGCCTGACCCTGAGGCAGAAGCCGAACGCCTTCTAGAGCGCGTCCCGGAATTGCGCGATCCCAAACTGCAGGAAAAGTGGTTCGCAGAAGCTGAAACCGCCGCGCGTCAACTCGGGTTCTCTGACGAAGAGATCGAGAACGTCGCAGATCATCGCCTGTGGTTGCTGGCGCATTATGCTGCCATCGGGATGCGCGCTGAGGGATTACGCGACGAAATGAAGGCCGAAAAGAACAAGCTGAAGCCTTCCGCGCGCAAGCCGCGGGGCAAGGCACGCAAGGACACGCAGCGCAAGCTGCAACGGAACAGGGCGGCTCTTGAGCGCTTGCGTCGGACTGGATCGCTGTCCGATGCGCTGGCGATCGACTTCGAGCTGCCAGAGTAATGGAGGAATGAAAAATGGCGATCATCGCAAACACCTTCCGCACCACGGATGCGGTGGGCAATCGCGAGGAACTGGCCGATGTGGTCAGCATGATTGCCCCCGAGGATACGCCGATCTATTCCATGATCGGCAAGGTAACGGCCAAGTCCACGCACCCGGAATGGGAAACTGACGAGATGGCCGCGCCGGCGGACAACGCCCATGAGGAAGGCGACGAGTTCGTGTTCGATGCGATCACGCCGCCGTCCCGGATGGGCAACTACACGCAGATCTTCCGCAAGAGCTTCATCGTCTCCGAGACGCAGCAGGCGGTGGACAATGCGGGGCAGCATGAAAAGGTTCGCCGGCAGGCCTTGAAGAAGGGCGTGGAGATCCGCAAGGACGTGGAGTATTCCATCGTGGCGAATACCGCTTCCGCTGCGGGGGCTACCCGTCGTTCCGGTGGCCTGCCCACCTGGATCGTGACGAACGTGAACCGCGGCACGGGCGGCGCCAATGGCGGCTATGACTCTGCGACCGGCCTGACCCAGGCGGCTACGGATGGCACCCAGCGCGATCTGACCCAGGATATCCTCGATGATGTCCTGAAACAGGCCTATGAGTCTGGCGCCAATCCGCGTTATTTCGTGGTCTCGCCGAAGGTCAAGAAGGATTTTGTGGCGTTCATGAGCAACGCGAACGTCGCATCCTTCCGCTATTCGGTGGACCGTCAGGGCCGCGGCCAGAACCGGATCGTTTCCAATGCGGACATTTATGAAGGTCCATACGGGACGGTCACGGTGGTGCCGAACCGCGTGATGGCCACGTCTGCAGCGCTGGCCCGGAACGCGTTCCTGATCGATCCGGAATATCTGGAATGGGCTTGGCTCCGTCGCATTCAGCCGGTGGGCAATCTGGCCAAGACTGGTGATGCCCGTAAATGGGTGATCATCGGCGAGGGCTGCCTGAAGCCGCTGAACGAGAAGGGGCTGGGTGTCATTGCTGATCTCAATGGCACCTAATAGCGGGGCGCTGGGGGAGGATCTTTCCTCCCCCAGTATTCGTTAATGACTTTTACCACATGGAGGATCACGTAATGGTCAAGCTGGTTGTTCTGCGGGATATTTGGACTGACGAAGGCCGGCAGCGGGCCGGAAAGGTCATCGAGATCAAGAACATGGATACTGCCCTTGATCTGGTTGAGGCCGGATTGGCACGGCGGCTGAAGGACGAGGACGAGGTGAAAACCATCGATGCGTCCGGGATCGAGAAGGTGGTCAAGAAGGCCGGCGAGCCGGTGAAGCGCAAGCGCGGGCGTCCGAGGAAAAAGACCAATGGCGCGGATACGTGATGGCGTCTGGGAATTGTTCGACTGGGATCCCTACACTGGCCGCACGGTTTGGCACTACTTCGACGGTCAGACGGATCATTTTCGTGTGGACTATCCGGTCGACAGCCTGCTCAAGCAAAATGAAATCGAACGCAACGAAAGCGAACGAGGCTGGAAGGGCGACTGGCACAAGGTGGCGTCTGTTCCGGCCCCGTTGTTTTTCGGAATGGGCGAAAGCGGTGACGGCCTATTGAAGGCCCTGAAAAACGGTGACGACAAATGGGTGCGCCGGTGGCTGAATGATAGCGACAACCGCGCCTGGCGCACCAAGGAGGGCCAGCTATGAACAAGGCGATGCTTCTCGATCTGGTTTCGCGGTCGGCGAAAGATGACACCATTGTCGAACAGTTTTCTACTTTGATCGATGAAGTCGAGGCCCGCCTGAATGAACGTGTGCGGTTGCGCGAACTGATGAAACAGACATCGCTGACCGTCAACACAGACGGCACCGCTTCATTGCCTTCCGATTTTGCGAGGGTGCGGTTCGTGACTAAGGCCAATGATCCGAATTCTGTTTTGAAGGAAAGATCATGGCAGGATGTTCTGGCCGGGAATGATGGGTTCGCCCTAGGGAATGGCCAGATCCTCGTTCATCCAGCCCAGAATGTTGATCTGCATTACTGGGCAAAGGTGCCGTCGCTGAATTCCAATGATACAAATGCCGTGCTCGATAGGGCAATGATGATCTATCATTCAGGCATCATGGCGGCTTGGGCGGCGCTGAAGGGCGATGTGCAAACAGCCCAAGCCATGTGGTCGGCGTTTGATAACCTGATTACCCAGCTGAATGCCAATGAGGACTGGGCGCTGCATGGGCAACAGGCAATCATCTGAGGATTGAGCCATGAATATCGGCGAGGTCATGGAAATTATCTGCCCGCAATTGGGGATCATGCGGGCACCATACAATATCATGGACAACACGCATGAGATCCGGGAATTGCGGGCGATTATGAACGAGGCTGGATTAGATCTGGTCATGCGTGCGCCGTGGCGCCGGCTGATCAAATCCGTGACCGAGCCAGCCGGAACCACGACAATCAGCCTTCCCGCCGATGCACGCGATGAACGCCCCGTGGTGCTGGTATTCAATGGCACGACCATTGTGCCGCGCATGGGCACCGCGGCCTATTCCATGGCCTCTAGCATTGGAGGACTAGCTTGGAATTATGAGGGAAATTCGGTCAAGCTGACCAGCGCACCGGCATCGACCACGATCTATTACGTGTCCAAGAATTGGCTAGACGGCACGAAATCGATCATCGATGACAACACGAACGTCCTCTATGTGCCGGCACAGGCATTCATGGACTCGGTGCGGGTTCGCTGGTTGCGGAAACAGGGCGTGCCATTCGACACAGAACTGGCCGAATTTTCGGCCAATCTTGAGCAGGCAATCAGAAGCGAGGCCTTTAATGGATTGAGCGTCTAATGCCGGGTGAATTGAAGCATATCGTTTGGCCTGGGGCAATGACATGGGCCACGCGTGCGCCCATTGAGAATGCCCCTATTCAGGCCGCGCGCAAGCTGGTCAATTTCTGGCCGCATGAAGGCTGGGTTGAATTGCGGGGCGGCTATCGGGATATTTGGACGCTGCCCAGCGATGGCAGCATGTTCTTGCCGGCGGATAACATCGATGACGACGAGGCCTTTGTGGCCACGAATGATGCCATTTACCGCATTGATCTGGTTGATGAAAATTCCACACCTTCACTGGAAAAGTCCGGCTTCACAAGTGGGGATTGGTCATATCTGAATACGCAAACCCCTGGCGGATCATTCTTTCTGATAGCGAATGGCGCCGATCCGTTGCACATCTATGACGGCACCAATTGGCGCGATACATCAACTGATCCGACGCTGCAGATCACAGGCGTTGATCCCTCTAAACTTTCCCACATTTGGGCCTTCAAGACGCGGGTGTTTGCGATCGAGAAGAATACGTTGAATGCCTGGTATTCTGATGCAGGTGCTATTGCCGGAACCTATCATCAGTTTCCGTTGACCAGCGTGTTCAGCAAGGGTGGCCATCTCGTTGCCGGCACCACGGTTACCATTGATGCTGGCTCTGGTCTGGATGACCGCTGTGTATTCATCACCTCGGAAGGCGAAATCGCGATCTATGAGGGCACAGATCCGTCGGACGCTAGTCAATGGCGCTTGGTCGGTGTGTATTCGTCCAGCCCCCTATTGCACAAGCGAGCGATCTGGAAGTCTGGCGGTGATGTGTGGCTTTTCACGCGTGATGGTATCCTTTCCCTATTTGCCATCATCAAGGAAGGTTTGCCTGTAGCCAAGGCCGGGAACCAAGTTGCCCCCATACAGGATCAATGGCGCTATTTGGTGACGTTGCCAGTTTGGGGCACCCCTTGGTCAATCAATGAAACGCCAGATCATCGCTTTCTGACCATTTGCCCGAATACAGATGAGCCGGGCGGGTTCACCTTGGTGCTGAATATTGCCACAGGTTCATTAGCCGAATTCCGCGGTTGGCCGCTTGGCGACAAGATCGAAAAGTTGGGGCGGCTATTTTGCCTGAATGGAACACAGATTGCCGAGGTCAACACCACCGGCAAGGATGGTGATACTGAATTCTTTGGGCAGATCTGTGGATCGCCCCAATCTGGTGATGATTGGCGATCGAAAAAGCTGGTTCAGCGCATTGATGCACGGTTTCAGGCCAATGCGGAAGTATGGCCGACATTGGCGGTTGGGGTTGATGGCGATTGCTATGATGGCGGCGACACAAGCCAGATTGGCGATTTTCTAAACCCGGATCCCATCTGGGATCAGGCCGAGTGGGATGTCAGCTATTGGGGTGCGGCAGCTACCATTCAGCAGCAAAGGGGTGCCGCTTATGGCGTCAATGGCTTGAGCTTAATGCCGTGGTTTTCGGTGAGATCCAATCAATCCCAGCGCCTGAGGCTGCGGATTAATAGCTTGAGTGTCTGGTATCGTGAGGGATCGTCGCTATGAGAATTTCGTTCGATCATGAGGTCACGCTGGTTGCGCGCAAGATTGTGGAACGCCAGCTGATGAGCGATCTGCCGGGGCCGATTGATGATAGGTCACAGACCATGGCCCTGATTGTGGGCAATGAGGTCATTGGCGGGGTAGTTTGGCATAATTGGCACCCCATCTGGCGCGTGATCGAGATTAGCTGCGCGACGATAGGGCCTTTCCCATGGACGCGCGGCGTCATGCAGGCCATGGCGGAGGTTCCGTTCATGTGCTGGAATGTGCGTTCCATCGTCATGCGCACGAGCGAAGATAATGAACGGGTGCACAGATTATTGCCGCGTGTGGGGTTTGAGCTTTCGATTGTGCCGTATATTCGTGATGGTGAGCCGGAATATGTCTATGTTTTGACCGATGAGGCCTGGGCAAGGCAAAGAATAGCTTCAGATCAATTCAAGCAATGGTTTGGCACTTTGCGTAACAACGAAAATCAGCTATACAATAGGAAACCCGCGCCACTCCCAGAGGGGAACACGGCGTTCTTGAACAGGGAGAACGACAATGGGCGGTGGCGGCAAGGGATCATCTCCTCCTCCCCCTCCCCCTCCTCCTGATCCTCGGGAGACGGGGCAGGCACAAACGGCCACGAATGTTTCCACAGCCGTGGCCAACGCTTGGCTACGCAATCCCAGTCAGATCACACCTTTCGGCGATTTGATCTTCGCCGAACAGGGGCAATATGTATGGTTTGATCCATTAGACAAAAGCCAAGGTAGGGTTAGCGCTGAACGTGCATTTAATCAGTGGTATGCGGCTAACCCGCCGCCTAGGCTGCCTGAACCCAGCCTGAAAGCATCTGATCCGCAGGCCTATGAGCAACAAATGCAGGCCTATCGCGACTGGTTGCGGCAGCGCAATCAGATCATCCGCGATTTGGCCACGCGGCATCATGTGAATATTTACTCCATCCCGATGCTGACGGCCTATCAGGCCTTGAGCCCCGGCCAGCAAGAGATCTGGAATTATACAGAGCAGGCCAAAAAGGGACTAGCCCAGACCGCGGCTGAACAGGCCGAATGGCTAAGGGAATATCTGCAGGATCATTCGATTGACCTGACTGGTGTTCCTGAGCGCCAGCCGCTGAATGCGGAAGTGCCTGAATTTGCTGGTGCGCCTGAGACACCTGAATACGCACACCTGTTCCAGGGCAATGAAGTCCCCAATTGGGACGAACAGCGCCAGAGGATTGAACAGGCTATTCTTGGGCGCATCGAACCTGTTCTGCAGCGCGATGAAGAGCGCTTGCGTTCCCGGCTATTGGCGCAAGGCATTCAGCCTGGCACTGAGGCATGGCAACAGGCCATGGATGATCTCAACAGGCGCGTTAATGATGCGCGCCTTGCCGCTATTATGCGTGGCGGTGAGGAAATGGAACGCGGTGTCCGTACTGAAATGGCCCAGCTGGCTGCGGAAAATGCTTTACGTAGTCAGGAATTCAGCGACGCATTGCGGGCAGCGGCCTTTGAGGACCAAAACAAGCAAATTGCATTTGCTGATGCGCTAAAGCTGATGGAGGCGCAGGAAGCCCAACGGGCCGCGGCCTTGCGCGAGAAATTTGCCGAAAGAGCACAACCCATTCAGGAAGTCACGTCATTGCTACACGGATCGGCCATTCAGTTGCCGAATTTCGTGCAACCGCAGATTAACGCGATCCCTGTCACTGATTATGCAGGGATTGAGGCAGAGAATTATCGTAACCAAATCGCCCGTTATCAGGCACAAATCCAAGCTTGGCAGGCTGAAAATGCAATTGCCTCACAAATGTGGGGATCTGCGTTGGGCTTCATGGGGTCGCTGTTCGGGGCACTTTCCGATCCGCGCGAAAAGAAGGACATTCAGAAAACGAAAATCAAGATGGGTGACGTGCCGGTAGTCACGTTCCGCTACAAGGACGAGCCCAAGGATGCGCCGAAGAGGCTGGGTGTGCTGGCCAGTCAGACGGAAAAGATCGCGCCTGAGGCAGTCATTGAGACGAACATCAAAAAGCCCAAACAGAAGAAGGGCCTGAGGTTCGTGGACTATGCCGCCTTGGCCGCTAAGAAGAAAAAGCGGAGGGCGCGCCATGCTTAAGCATTTCATTTTCGGCTCTGATATCGCGCCCGCAAAGACCTATGATGAATTGCTGAAGGAACGCGAGCTGGCGGAACGCGAGCTGGCGCAATTGGCCGGTGCTTACACGACAGACCCGGTGCGTGCTGCGTCCAGATTGGGGGCAGAAATCGGCACCTTGATCAGGGGTGCAATTCTCAGCTCAAAGCTGAAACAGATGGATGCCAAGGGCGCGTCTTTGGTCAAGGAATTGCTGGGCCAATTAATGGGCGGCACATCCTCGTCAGCTTTAAGTGCCGGGGCAGGAAAGGGGGTGTGGCGCCCTGGGGCAATTGAATGGAAGCCAGCTAATCTGTTCTCGACGCCCAAGCCGCAAGGAACCAAGCCCAGCAAGACGAAATTCAATCTGGATCCGGAATTCGCCAAGAAACTGGTCAAAGGGGCTACTTGGGCGGCCCGTGCGCTTGGGGTCAAGCCGCAGGACATTCTGGCAATCGCCAGTTATGAAAGTGCTGGGACATTTAATCCTTCCATCAAGGGGCCAAGAACGAAATACGGGCGTCCGATTGGGCTTTTCCAGTTCCTGCCCGAGAATGCCGCCAAGTATGGCTATGATCCGAATGATCCGGATAGTCAGTTCCGCGCTCTTGTCCAGTATGCGCTGGATCGTGGCTACAAGCCCGGCATGGGTGTTGAACGTCTCTATGCTACGATCAATGCTGGCTCGCCCAATAGGCTGAATGCCCGTGATGCAGCTCAGGGGGGTGCGCCAGGCACGGTGCTGGAAAAGGTCAAATATCAGTTTGGCCCACATTACCAGAAGGCTATGACCGTCATCGAAATCGCCAAGGCCGCGGGCGTTGATCCGGGTAAATTGGCAAACAAGCTTGGCGTATCAAAGAACCAGACATTCAATCTGGCCGATGCCCCCACGCGCATGGCCATGGAACAGACCATTCAGGCCTTGGGCGGCGAAAGCGAGCCGGTTCGTGAAGCCGGCAATATTCTGCCGGATGAAACGAAAGTTGCTCCTGATCCTCGCACCAGCGGCAATTGGATGCCGAAATTGCCGCCTATCCCGGCCCCGCCGCCTGCTCCGGAAATTACCCCGCCGGCACAGAGGGAGCAGTTGTATTCTACATTTTTAAAAGTATTGCAGCGTATTAATGAGTCACCATTTCTTTCAAAGCAAAGAAAGGAGATATTGAAACAAGCAGTTGCTGTGCGCCTTGAGGCCTTAAATCAGCGCTTCAAGGCGGAGGATATGAATTATCAGGCTTGGAAGGATGCATACAAGGAATATTACAGCAACCTCGTTCAGTGGGCGCGGAATTATAACGAGATGCTCATGAAAGCACGCCTCAATCCGATGCAGGTCGCGCCTGGGCAGGTGGTTTATGATCCGATCACGCGTAAGCCGTTGTATCGTGCGCCGGATAAATTGACCGAGCTTGAGCGCATGGTGGCAATCGAAAATGAACGCCGGAAGGCACTTGGACTGCCGCCAATGACACCATTTGAGATGAAGCTGATCCTGCAGCAAGCCGGGTCAACCAAGGTCAATGTCAATACAGCCGAGGGTGCGGATGAGGCTGCCCGCAAGGCCCTGATCAGCAAGACCATCGACACATATAAGCCCCTCTTGGAGTTTGCGCAGGAGGCGCCCCTGTTCGAGGCGCGGCTGAATGCACTAGATGAATTGCTGAGGGGGCAGAGCACCGGTGGCATTCCTGGCCACCTGAGGCAGAAACTAGCCGAATGGGGCTTTGGTTCATCGCGTGATCAGGCCATTGTCGGCATTGTCAATTGGCTTGTGCCCAGATTGCGTGGGCCGGGCATGGGGGTGCTGAATGAAAGCGAATACCAGATGCTTTATTCGACACTCCCGATGTTGACTCGCTCGCCTGAGGCCAATCAGGTGATGATGCGGCTGTTGCGGGCAGAATTCGATCTGAAGCGTTCGGCGGCTGATCTGTTGCGGAAGTTCCAGCTGGGCGAGATCGATTACCGCACCATGCTGGATCAGATGGCGAAATTGCGTGATGAGAAGC
>Ga0256832_1002355_pt1 | contig 12896 bp, 11 predicted proteins | sample 134614metaG_FD_190534 | JGI IMG/M metagenome (GOLD analysis project Ga0256832, IMG submission 190534) | Hydrothermal vent microbial communities from Lau Basin, Pacific Ocean - 134-614 | ecosystem: Environmental > Aquatic > Marine > Hydrothermal vents | place: Pacific Ocean: Lau Basin | collected... | reverse complement strand
ACCGGATAACAACTGTTCTTGAACTTGTTCATCGTATGAAATTTCATTACTCTTCATCTTGGAGTCCTTTCTGATTTAATGGCGATATGGTAACCACCATTATAATCGAAAAGAAAGGACTCCTTAACTAAAATATATAATTATTTCAATATATTATCCCGAACATTTTCTGAAAAATTAACTCCGAAAGTTGAGTTTTTTATCTTAAGGTACGACAATTCATACTTTGAGACAATATCTTTCGCCATATGGTGCTCAAGGCCCGACAGCCCTTTGGCAAAGAAATATTGTATGATTTTTTAGGGAGTGAAAAGTTCAACTGGAGAAGACTGCTCCTTCTTCTGGCTGCCATTGTGGTCTCTTTTATAGATGATCTTGCAGAGAGAAACAGACAGAAGGTTCTGATTACTGATGACTCGGTAATAGAACGTCCAAGATCCAAGAAGGTGAGCTTCTATCCAGGGTCTGTAATCATGCCAATGGCAAATTCGTCAAGGGGTTCAGGATGCTCACTGTCGGCGGGTCTGACATGGTAAGTTTTCTGTCCCTGGATTTGCCATGCCTTCCTCTCAAAAAGAGAAAAAAATCGTTCTATTATATCCAAGCTCCATAATTATCTTCCTGTGATCTGTATGGTCAAGAATATCACTGAGATCCATTATAGCTTTTGCGGCATGCGTCTTTCTCTGAAAGCCCTCTACGTGTCAGGTCCAGGATTATTTCTCCATGCAGCATTTCTTGTATTTTTTGCCACTTCCGCATGGGCAGGGATCATTTCTGCCAATTTTTTTGCCTGCCACCCGTCTTCGCTGCCCGCCTGCTGTAAAGTGACGGTTGCTGCAGTGCAGGTAAATCTTTCTAAGATGCCTGTGTCTCTTTCTGAGTTCTTTCCAGAGGCCCGGAAACTGTCTGTTCACAGCAGCCTGGATGGTGTTGAAAGGTATTATGGAAAAGTCATCGTAGATTTCCCCCCATTGTTTTTTCTTGTAATCCGCTTCTACTGTCCCGATAATGGAGGCCTCGCGGCTGTCTTCATTTCCTTCCTTGAGGAAACTCAATGTTGCGCTGGTGCAGGGACATCCCGGTTTGAGACAATACTGGTCAATAATTCTTAGGGCCTGACCGTCCAGGTCCAGTGAGAGTATATCGGCATATGGCAATATCTCATGATACGCGGTCTTAAACCCCCCGACTTCAATAGCTTGATAATCAAAAAGGGCATCTATCTCTGACGGTTTGGCCTTTTTGGTAATACTGTTTTTGTGCTTGAAATAGATCTGAAAAAGAAAATCAAAGTCTTCCTTTTCCATCTGCTTAAGGAGCCTGTCTTCAAATGACCTGTTTTCTGGAGGAGGGTTTTTCTCTTTATCACAGACAAGTCCACCGTCCATCACGTCAATATCCACAGTATGTGTTAGCGGGAATCCTTCCTTTGCTTCTTCATGATGCATGTGGATGAAATCTATAGTTACTATCCCGCATTCGCATGTTGGATTGGGACAGATTCTGAAGGAGCATTCGTATCTTATGGTATGATCTTTTTCTTTTATTTCTGCAGATACCAGTCCGGTTTTACTGTCTCTTGAAAATATCATTTCTCTAAATATTTAATCTCGCATGATTTTTTATGATCCCACGACAACCAGTAATATAAAATATGTATGAACAGAAAAAGTCAACCAGAATTAGAGAGCGCCCGAAGCTTACGAAGAGGAGGGGGTGGGAGCGCGCCATCCCTCGCTCAGGTTTTCGTATACCTGCAAATTCCATCTGTAGGCTCTGGTATGGTACTTCAAAGTGCCCGATCCTGCAGCATCGCTGGACAAATTCGGTGAAATTGCGAAGCCCTTGCGACTTCACATGTCGGACGTTTTTGCTGTTGGAACCTGTTCATCGACTGCCCCGGACTTTAAAGAAAATAGCCCGCAGAAGGTTTTCCTCCTCGTTCCAGGGGGATTATACAGAAGTTAAGCTGCACAAGCCCGTCTCATCAAGCCGATAACGCAAAAAAACCAGTCGTCTCCGGCCGGGCTTTTGCGCTTACTTATTGAAGATCTTTGCTCTATTTCTTCCTTCTCCGTACCACCGCAAGTCCCAGCAGCCCCGAGCCGAGCAGCAAAGCGGCCCCGGGGATGGGGACGGGAGCCAAGGGTTGGTCTGAGATTCTGAAATCGTCTATATAGCCCTTAAAGCCGGGGCCGCCAAAATTGAGCTGATCGCCTATGCGAAAAGGATTGACACCGTCATTGATTGTTCCCCGGTGACGCTGGACCGCTAGTTGCCCGTTTATGTAAAGTGAAACCTGATCCGAGGCCACAGATACCATGATGTGATTCCAATTGTTGAGATTCACCAAACCGGGCTTTGTGCGGTCCTCCGTAAGCCGCCCGTACCATCCGGCGTAACCCCAGCCGTCCATGTATCCCTCATCAAAACGGATATCCACGCCATTTCCATAATCAGGACGGCTTTCGCCAGCGATGTATTGATTTTTGGCGGTGCCATCCAACGGAAACATGTAGAAATCGATGGTAAACGGACCGCTGAAATCAAAAACTGAGGAATCTGACACGCCGATGAAATCATCGTTACCGTCAAAATAGGCGCTCGCGCCGTTTGACACAGCCTGGGCAGTGCTTATATGCACATCCCCGGAGGGGGTCCAGGTATTTCCCATGGTGTCGGTGAACGTGGTACTGCCGTCCGTTCCATCCATGGGAAGGAAGGCCACTGTCTGGGCCAGCGACGATCCTATTCCCAGGATAAGGCAGGCAAGGGCGAGGCCCAATGCAAACAGTAATCTTTTCATCTCATTTTCTCCTTGCACCCGACCATTTCAGTTCCATTTTCTTCTTTTTGCCGCAGCCAATCCCAAGAGCCCCGACCCCAGGAGCCATACCGCGCCGGGGATGGGGACAGGAGTGACCTGGGCACCGCGCACCGCTATTCCACTCAGTTGGCTCCAGGAACTGGCGTACCCTTGATTACCGTTGCCCATATTGAATATCCAGCTATCGGGCGGCATAGCAGTATAATCTGTGCCTGACCAATACCAGCCCGCAACTAAGTGACTAAAATCTCCAGTATTGGTAAGTCCCCAGCCTTGCTGAGGAGAAGTGCCGTCAATGGCTACATATCCCAGGTTTCCTAGCTCAGTGTAAAACAGATGCCCCATTTCGGAATTGGCTAGATTATAGCCTCCCGTATAGGTGTAAGTTCCGTCATGGTCCGGATCGCCCTCATAGCCATAGACATACGTTCCATCCACGGTTGCTGGCAGCCGCCAGGCAGGCTCGGTCCAGGTTATACTGTAACCGGTATTGAAGTTATACGAGGTGATATCCGAGTCTATCCCAGCGGCCCAGTTTTTTTGGTTATCAGAGTGAGTACCATAGTTTGTGTAATCCAGCCAGACTATTGGCCCCATAGGCGCATCATCGTCATAAATCAGATTGTATGTATCACCATTGTATGTTGCCGTGCCTATGGTCGTCAGACTGGCCTTGACAGTGCCGGCACCCAGAAACAAAACCAGAGCCGTAGCGATGCCGAGGATTATCTTGTGCATGGTGCCCCCTTTCGGATGCTCTAAGCGATTTATCCTCTGTGCTATTTCCTTCTTCTTACTGCTACCAGGCCCAGAAGCCCTGAGCCAAGAAGCCAAGCGGCCCCGGGGATGGGAACGGAACTGGCTTCCATGTCAAGGTCTTGGCTCCCTTCGGCCCAAATCTCGTATCCCTCACCGTCCAGATATAGATTGGCCTCTGCTCCCATGTGGATGCCGACAATATCACCAATGGAAGCCATAAAGAAGCCTTCGTCCTCCCAAGAATCTCCTGCTCCATTTTCTGCGGACTCTCCCTGCCGGGTCCATACTGCCTTGGCTGGATCAAAGGAGGTCGGTGCCGGATAGTCATTCAAAGTAATGGCAATGGTGTCGCCGGCAAATCCACCATCTATGTGGGCGGAGGTACCAGTTGATGCGCCCAAGTCTCCCATCCAGTAAAAGTCTATACGCACGGGATCTCCAATATTTTCCCCAGCCTCTGGAGCGAGTCGAAAATATATGCCGGTGGTTGCTCCGGGCTGCACTGTAGATGCACCGCCGTAAGAGTCCATGTGCCCTAATGGATCAAAAGACATGCCGCCTACGGATCCTTCCACGTGAATATGAAGATGTTGGTCATCAAGCATGACTTCGCCGGACCCCCCGCCATAGGCATTTATCGCTTGATCCGGCGTTTGGGCCTCCTGGTGGCTTTCTACATATACAGGATCCCATGAGGCATATGGGCCTGGGTCATCTGTTCCAGATGCATTGGACACCATGGCGCCAGACTGGCTGAAAAGGCCACTTTCATAGTAGGAAAAGGTGGCTGCCGAAACAATTGCAGGCAGCGCCGCCACTAAGACCGCGGCCGCGGCTAATGCTATTAGTCCACTCAAACTATTTCTCATTTTTCTCCTCCTTTTTCCTACTTCCTTCTTCTTACTGCCACCAGGCCCAGAAGCCCTGAGCCAAGAAGCCAAGCGGCCCCGGGGATGGGAACGGAACTGGGGGCTCCCTCTATGCCCATAGAGTAATCCGTAGTCTTTCCGAAATAGCTGGAGAGGTCCTTAAAATTACGAGTATATTCGCTCCCGTTTCCATAATGTTCAAAAAGATACCAGTAGGAATTTCCATTATTCCCGGGAGGCTGGCCTATGGAATTCGCACCGCTGGTAGCGGAATTATATGAATATCCACTATTATATTCTATGGTGGGGCAGACACTTAACCAATATGTGCCAGGTGCAAGGTTGATATTAAGTCCGCTTATCCGGACTTCATACTCTATATTTCCGCTGGAACTGGTTCTCCCCGTGGCAATCAAAGACGCCGTGCCGCTACCGGATGCCACCACAGTTCCGCCATTTTCTGCAGAGACCCCCGACCTGATTTCATAGGTTGCGCCCAAAAAACTGACACCGTCTGTGAAAAGGTTGTTGGACCACACCGAGTTCACAGTCCATTCCTCCCCGGCCGGTACTACAAAGTCGTCGTACACGAGGCTGTCGGACTGAAAGTAGCTGCCACCGCCGAAGTCGTAATATTCATGATGATTTGATATACTGTATCCTGAGTAATCAAAATCACCATTATACCACAATGTGTCTGCCAAAGCGGTGCCGACAACATTCAAGAGTAACAAGATAGAAACCAGGCAACCGATTCTGTACATCTTTTTCATTTTTAACCATCCTTTCCTTAGAAAAAAGTTAATAAAAGGCTGATAAAGTCCCTTCCATTTACCGTGGCCTTATCTGTTTCTGCGCACCGTCACCAGTCCCAGCAGTCCTGAGCCAAGAAGCCAAGCGGCCCCGGGGATGGGAACGGCCGAGGTTTCACCAGTAATGGGGTTGTTAATGCCTAAAGATTCAGAATAAGCGGCGAAGGGTGACTGGGGGTGAACACTCCCTGCCCCGTAGCCGTTGGTGAAACCATCTTCCAGGTATCCGGAATAACCTGAATCGTAGTAGCCCCAGGATGTATAGAGAAAGGCTGTGTTGTATTCATCAAAATCTTCAGTATGATCCAGCCAGGTTAAAGCCCTCTGACCATTTGGGGTATCTGTAACCCAATTTTCACCTTGTTTATAGGCAAGGGCACCATTGGTTAAGTATCGGGGTCTATGGGAAGCATTTTGATTAACATCCGGCAGCAATTGCTGATCAGGATAGTTATTGCCGATAGCAAATTCACGGACGTCCGTATAACCGCTGTTTGTGACAGTGAAATCAAGGTTATGTCCGTCCCAGGCCTCGGTAATGGTTAGGGAAGGAGTATCATCTGCCATTGCTTTTCCGGCTGCAAAGGCCGTCATCGCCGCTATGAGCAGGGCGAGAAATCCCAGGCAGCACCTTCTCAAAGTTTTTTCCATTTCCTCTCCCCTCCTTTTAGGAAAAAATATTTTTAAAGATCCTCGAACGATTTCTTAGGATTCCAGCTTCGGCCTGTATTGTCCTAAGAGATATTCCAGGTGGGATGGCCGATTAATGCCTGCCGAATTCCCATGTGGTAATAACAGCGACGAATTTGGGGAAAATCTGTCAGTCACCGACGCGGAGACGTTCGCCTTTCGCATCTCAGGGCACAAGACCGTGCAATCACGTAACTTCATGCAGTTTTTTCGCACACAGAAAAGGGTTATTACCGAAAAATGGGCTAAAATCGCCCCGGAATCAGTTGAATTTTCCATTCCTTCACGGCCTTTGGGGTCACGGTCAGACTTGTTACCTCCATCCTTAAATAATAATTACGGCAGTTTTGAAGTAGATACTATCGTTACTTGAATTATAATCTTGATAATAAACGCAAACAAGATGCCAGGATAGTGTTTTTTTCTATTGAAAAAACTGGGAGAATCTAAGGCAAAAAAGCTCTTGGTATGGACATCTTTGGAAAGAATTTTCCGTTGATGGAAAATGTTTTCCAGAAACGGAAAATTTGTTCCGTTAAATACAAAGGCCAGATTTTTTTAGATACCGTTTTACCCGGGTTATGCAGCTTGTAAGTTTGCCGAAAATGCGAGGCAGAGGGCACGCAGACGTACTTTGGTACTTCAACTGTGCGACAACAAAGCAAATTCGGTAAAATTGCGAGCCCCTTGTGGCTTCAAATGCCGAACGTTTTTGCTGTTGGAACCCGCCACCCTTTAGGTGAATATTTTCGGGCATTATATTAACGATAATCTGCTGAAATTATGAAAGAATTCATTTTGTTCGGCGTTTGAAGTGCATAATTTGGGTTTATATTTCACACTCCAAGCCGGGAATTTTATTTACGCGGTTTTAGCAGAGTTACCAGCTTGTTCTTGACAAGCCTTCTGAAACATGTTGAATTATGATGAAAAAATATTTATGCAAATGGGGCATCGAAAGGAGATGGAGGCATGAAAATTAAATGTTTTTTTGCTTTTTGGGGTGTGGCATGTTTGTCTTTGCTGGTTTTTCTCGGGACCGCAGGAGCTGATATTCCAAACCACTTTAAGAGCACCGACGGCGATTCCAACTTCATACAGTTCGAATCGCTTAATGATTATTGGTATTTTGGCGTCTTTGATTATGGGGATTTGAACAACCGTCTCGATTTGCTGGTAGGCAATAGAGGCTACTCTAGCTCGGAGTTTACAGTTACTTATTCAGGAGGAAGCTATACCCTGACGGTTATCTCAGGCCCGTTGAATTTTGGAAGCTCCATTAATATTGGCCCCACTCGTGATTTTGCCTTTTATTTCTGGGACAGCAGCAGGGATGAATTTGATTTGAGTTTTGATATTACCCATGTACTGGGCAGCAATTATTTGTTCGAAAGCAGCGAGGGAGGCAGCGTGATCGGGGCAGACTTGGCGGCTGTGCCCATTCCTGGGTCTTCTGCCTTGCTGTTATCCGGGCTCATCGGCCTTGTAGCCCTTGGAAGCCGCAGGAAAAACAAGGAATAAGGCGGGTTTAAAAAGCAAAAAACAAAAAGGCGCCAAGGTTTAAGACCCTGGCGCCTTTTTGTTTTCCAATTTGGGTGTTCCTCGTCTTTCTAATGCCATTTCTCCTTCAACGCTTGCGCCAGTGCGCTTGCTTGGGGATCAAGTTTTTGCTTCGTGGCCTTTACAAGATACTCTTTTGCCTGATGGATCTTGCCAAGCTCATGGGCTACTGCTGCGCAGTGCAGCAGTATTACGCCCTGGTCAGGGGCCTCACTCAAGGCATCTTGCAAGTATTGCCATGCCGTATCAGGGTCACCGGCTTTATATTCCACCCAGCCTGCTGTATCCAGAAAATTCGCATTTTTGGGATGTTTTGAGATCACCTCCGTTATCATCTCCTTGGCCTTGTCAAGGTCATTGGGACCCTTTGAATTTTCAGCCATAAGATAGGCAAGGTTATTGTAGAGTAGCGGTGATTTGCCATGGGTTTTGATAAGCGATTTGTAAATCTCTATGGCCTTGTCGTAGTTGCCGTCATACTGGTAAAGAATGGCCAGATTCATGCCCTGAGACCAGGAGGGGGAACCCTTGTAAAGCCGTTCCATCTTGGAGATTGCCTCTTTAATCCTGTTTTGTTTAAGGTACAAAGCTGCAAGAGCCTGATACGGTGCGGGCCACTTTGGTGCGAGTGCTATGGCCCTGGAAAATGCCCTTTCTGCCTTGTCACTTTCTCCCTTAAGCTCAAGAACCGTTCCAAGGTGGTACTGTGCCATGGCTGAGTCAGGCCTTTTCTCTGCCTCCTTACGTGCGATTTCAAGTGCCCCTTCAAGGTCATTATATTTTATATGGGTCTGAATAAGCGCAGGTAGTGCCACCTTCCAGCCCCCCGTTGTTTGGTAAGCTTTTTCAAACCACTTAAGTGCGGAATCCCTTTTGTTCTGGACAAGCATCAGTCTGCCCATCTCCATGTAACCAAGTGGGATATCCGGTTTCAGTTTGCAAATCCGTTGGAAATACTCCTCAGCCTCTTTGTATCTCTTTCTTAGTAACTCGATCTCTCCCGCGCTTTTTAGGTACAAAATCTCCTTTGGGCTACGTTCCAGGCCTTGTTCAAGAACGTCCAGGGCCAGGGAATAATTTTTTGTTAGAAGGTGGTATTTCACCAGCGCCATTCTAAGCCTTTTATCAGAAGGGTTTCTCTTTAGCGCATTTTTCAAGGTATCCCCTGCCATGGCCCTTTTTTTGTTGAGCATCTGACAACGGGCAAGAAGTATCTGGGCATCGGTATTCCTTGGATCCAATGTTGCTGCCTGATGTAGATGTACCTCTGCCTTGTCTAATTTGCGTTCATTTAGAAGGATTTTTCCAAGAAGGAGGTGCGCTCCAACGCTGCCCTGATTTTTCTTTAGCAACTCCTCGCAAATTCTTTTGGCATCATCCATCTTCCCCTGGCTGGCCTTGATGGAAGCCTTTGCAAGCATAACCCTTTCCCGTTCAGGCTGGCCAAGTTGTTCTTCCCTTATCCCGTTAAGGATCTTTTGCGCCTCCTGAAACTTTTTGGACAGGGCAAGGACCTCTGACAGTTTAAGTGCGGTCCCCACATCCTGTGGGTTTTTCCGATACAGGCCCTCAAGTATTTTTATGGCCCTGTCGGAATGGCCGTGCCTTAGGTGAAAATCCGCCTTTGCCCTCATCATTTCCGGCGTTTGTGGAAGCTTTTCATAAGCCCTTATGGCTTCATCAACAAGACCAAGCCTCTCAAGCAGGCGTGCCTGCAGCAGCCTAAGCCTGCTGTTAGACGGTTGTGCCTCCACCATCTTCTGAAGCTCTCTGGCTGCTTCTGTCTTTTTCCCGTTTTCTGCAAGGTATTGGGCCTTGAAAAGATATGGATTCGGGTCCCTTGAATCGAGACCTTGCCACCTCTTCAAGACCTCCTTCATTTTGGGAATATCTCCGGTTTGTTTGAAACAGATGGTTAAAAGCATTGGGACCTGCTTGTTATCGCTTTTAATCCCTTCAAGAATATTTATGGCCTCATCGTATTTGCCCTGAAGCATCAATGCCCTGGCCCGAAGTATGCTAAGACGTGGTTCAAACCGCTGCTTTTCCTTTATTTTATCGAGATGTTCCAAGGCCTTTTCCCCTTGTCTTGCAGATATAAGAAGAGAGGCCATTTCAATCCTTGCTTCGTCAAATCCAGGGTCCTTTGTCACCGTGTTTGAAAGGGCACCGTATGCCTTTCTATACTCCTTGTTGGCGAGATATGCCTTTGCGAGAAGAAATGTTACTTTGGCGTTTTGGGGATCAAGCTGAAGGGCGTTTTTGTATTCGAGTATAGCATGTATTGCATCCCCTTTTTCCATAAGGGCGTTGCCCCTTGAGATGAAATCCTTTACCTTTTCCTCTTTGTTGGTGCAGCTGACTAAAGAGATGGTAAGTAAGATAAAAACAAGGACTACTTTAAACGATCTTTTTTCTGCTAGTAAACGCATCCCAAAACCTCTTTCCCTTCTTTTCTTTATTCGTTGTTTTTGCCTGTCTGGACAGGATGTTAAACTTTTCTTCAAGGGAACGGTACCTGAAGCTCAAGGCAGTTATCTTCTTTTCAAGGTGCAGGTTTTTTTTACGCTCTTTTTCCAGCATCTCTTGAAGTAACAGTGTTGTCCTGTCCTTTTCCTCGGATTCCATTGCCTGAACCCTGATTTCAAGGGCCTCCATTCGGCCAAGCAGCTTTGTAAGCATGGAATCCGTGTTTACCCCCCCGCTTACTTTCCTTGCATGTGCATCCCTGGCAGCCTTAGCCTTGGTTTTAACAGGGTCTTGTTTGTCTTTTTCAAACGGCCTTTGGGAAATCACAAGAAATTCGTTATCTGATGTAACCTTTTGGACCATTGCTTTGGTCACACTCTTTACTTCATCCGCAAAGGCATAGGTCAGGCAGGCGTCACAAATTGAGTTTATTATCCTGGGGATTCCTCCTGATAGTTCAGCAATACGGTCTATGGCATCCTTTTCAAAAATGGCCTCTGGCGAGCTGCAGCCGGCGACTCTGAGCCTGTGCTGTATGTACGCCCCAACTTCGTTTTTGGACAAGGGGGAAAGGTGGTAATAAACCGAAATCCTTTGCGCCAGTTGTGCAAGTGAAGGGTTTGAAAGACGCTCCTTCAACTGAGGCTGGCCCACAAGCACAACCTGTAGCAGAAAGTCAGTGCCTATTTCGAGGTTAGACAGCATTCTAAGTTCTTCAAATGTCTCGTCTGGCAGGTTTTGGGCCTCATCCACCATAATCACACAACGTGTCCCCTGGCTGTACTGGTTTAAAAAATGCTGGGAAAGTACATCTACCAGGTCGCTTTTTGCCCTGGAGGGAGGCGAAAGTTCAAACTCTTTAACCAGCATTTCCAGGAAGGCCTGGGGACTCAGGTTGGTATTGAAGAGCATGGCCACGTCCAGGGAATCCTTTACCTTTTCAAAAAGGTACTTGAGCAGTGTTGTCTTTCCCGCTCCAACATCTCCTGTCAGGGCAATAAACCCCACATTGTGGACCATGCCATATTCCAGATGTGTGAGAGCAAGATCGTGGATCTTGCTCATATAGAGAAAATCAGGATCTGGCGAAAGGATGAAAGGCCTTTTTTTAAGGCCAAAGTATTTTCTGTACATATCAATTTATCTTGCAATCTTCCAAGGGCGTAATCGTTTAGTTCCAATTTCTGATTCAGAATCAGTAGAATTCGCTGTAGGCCATTGGTTCTTCCCATCTGGAATCGTTCAAGACGGTGCCCAGAAGTTTCTCCCTGGGCAGGAGATCCACTGCAGCCTTTATGTTCTTTGTGGAGGTATGGTCGGATCTTGCAACAAGAATTACACCATCTACATATTCCGAAAAAACAAGGGGATCAGGGCATACATTGAGTCCTGGAGTGTCAAAAATTATGTATCGATCCGGATATCTCAATTTGAGTTCCATGACAAGGGCCTCCATCCTGGGTGAGCCCATCACCTCTGTGGAATCGGGGATGACGCCACCTGCCGGAAGAATTGTCAGCTTCTTTATGCCAGGGCATATTAAAATATCTTCCAGTTTGAGTCTGTTTTCAAAGTACTGCTTGAGTCCCGGGGTGTCGTTGCCAAGCCCCAGCATTTTATGAATGGAGGGTTTTCTGAAATCCAGATCCACCAAAAGGGTAGTCTGACGGGCATCCCTTGCAATGCTTACGGCAAGATTCAAGGCTACGGTGCTCTTCCCTTCATCAGGGCCGAAACCGCTAATCTGTATGGCATTTTGTCCGGTTTTTCTGGTGAGTCTGAATATCCTGGTACGAAGAAGCTTAAACTGGTCGGCCACAGGATGCGATTCTTCAATGGAGAATATCTTGTTGTTCATGAATACGTGGGCAGGAACATCAATAACCTTGGTTCTTGAATATATGGGCTTTGTTATTTCATGACCTTCTTTTTTGCGGACTGGTTGATCCGCCCTGTTTTCTAATACGTCGCTAGCTGCACCTTGGGCCTTAGCCTTTTCGAGAGCCTTTTTTATTTTACTCATTTTATTTCTTTACCCTTTTTAGAATTTGTTTTTTAACATTCGTTACAGTTTGGCCTGAATGAGACGCATAAGTTTTGAAAAAAAGACGGAAATATCCATTACGAAAAAATGAAAGATTGCTATCACCAGTATGAAAGCCCCGGCAGCTGCCGCTGCCAGGATATTTTTCTGTCTTTTAACCCTTTCCTTTTCAGAAGGCGTTTCCATCCTTGAAATAACGGAAAGCACTGGCGCTCCCGTTATTTTCTCCAGTGTATCAGCTTCCCTGACGGCTGTATCATAAAATTCCCTGAGTGCGGCAATGCCGACTGAACAGCCAATGGCCAGTACCAGGCCTATGAGCATAATGGCAACCCTGTTAGGCTTATAGGGCCTTTCTGGGAGAAAGGCGGGTTCAACGATTCGGAAAGTTTCGCCAAGCTTGTTTTCCTCCATGCCTTGGGAGACTTGTGCAGTTAAAAGCTTTTGCTGGAGTTCCCCGTAGTGAAGCTTTGCATTCTTTATATCAGTTTCAAGCTCACTATACTGCTTGGCAACCTCAGGCATAGAGTGGAGCTTCTTGAACACGTTCTTGATCTGGGATTCCAGACGGGTCTTTTCTGCCTTAAGGGATGCAATGGAGACGCATATCTTGTCGTAGTCGCTCTTAATTGCAAGATAAGCGGGATTGGTGGCATCCCTTTTCATGAAAGACGACTCGTCTCCTTTGCGTGATTTAAGAGATGCAATCTCCTTTTTGAGCTGTCTTATCTCCCTTTCTGTTGATTGTACCTTGGGATATTTCTCCGAATATTTTGATCTCAGGTCAGCAAGCTTAAGTTCCAGTTCATGCAGGCGGGATTGTAGCTGTTCAAGGCCGCTGTCTCCGGAGGCCTGTTTTTCAA
>Ga0256832_1002353_pt1 | contig 12900 bp, 9 predicted proteins | sample 134614metaG_FD_190534 | JGI IMG/M metagenome (GOLD analysis project Ga0256832, IMG submission 190534) | Hydrothermal vent microbial communities from Lau Basin, Pacific Ocean - 134-614 | ecosystem: Environmental > Aquatic > Marine > Hydrothermal vents | place: Pacific Ocean: Lau Basin | collected... | reverse complement strand
GTCTTCCGCCGGCGTCGTTCCCAGCACCCGCGCCCGCAGCTCCGCCTCGGCGCGGCCGATCTTGGCCAGGTACACCGCCACCTGCGACCGGAACGACGCCCCGCGGTTGCTCACCTTGTAGCCCGCCAGCATCTGCTCACGCCACTGCTCCAGGACCGCCTGGTCGGCCTCCCGGTACCGCCCTTCCCACGCCACCTGGTCCAGCGGCAGCCGCGGCGGCATGGCGGGCCGCGGGCCGCGGGGATGACCGAAGACGATGGTCATCAGAGGCGTCACCCGCTCCGGCAGCGCCAGCCGCTCCGCCAGGTAGTCCGTATCCAGGAAGCCGCCGCGTCCGGTCTCCGACAGCATCACCGAGCCGATCCCCAGCGCCTCCGCGGCCACGGTCATGTTCATGGCCGCCAGGGAGGCATTGATCACCCCCACGGTGTACTCCACCAGGGGAGAGTCGGGGAACACGTCCAGCACCCGCCGCAGGCGATGGGTGTCCGCCAGCACGATCACCGCCCGCCGGCCGCCCAGGGGCAGCGGCTGGCCGAAGGTCTCCCGCCAGCGGTCGCGGTCGAAGGTGACGAACCCCCACGTCTGCAGGTTCACCGTGGAGGGCGCCACCCGGCCCGCCTCCAGGATGGCGGCCCAGGCGTCGTCGGCGATGGGAGCGTCGGTGAAGGCGCGGCGGCTGCGGCGTTCCAGCACCGTGCGCAGGGCGCGGTTGTCGCGCAGCCGGGGGGGCACGCGGGGCCGGCGCGTGAGGATGCGCCAGACGCCGCGCAGCAGACCGGTCAGGCCGGGATCGCGCAGGGGGTCGTCGCCGCGGCGAGTGCCGTCCGTCATGGTTCGCCTCCCGTCCCGGGGGACCGTTTGTGCCGCCGGGACGGGAGAACTATCATGGCCCCGGTCCCGGTCCGCGCCGCCGGCCCATGGTGGGCCGGGCGGCCAGCGACGTCAACCGGGACGCCCGCGGGACGGTATCCGGCATGAACACCCTGTTCCGCCTCGGGCGCGCCCTCGGCGACCGCCTCTCGCTGCAGGCCGCCCTGGTGGCCCTGAACGCTCCCCTGGCGGTCCTGTTGCTGGCCCGCAACCTGCGCGGCCTGCCGCGGGAGCCGCTGACGGTCGTCTACACGGCCGGGGCGGTGCTGGGCTGGTACCTGGCGCCGGCCCTGCTGGTGGGCGCCGTGATCGGACTGCTGCTGGCCCGCTGGCGGCGCACCGCGCTGGCCGTGACCGCCGCTCTCCTGGCGGTCTACCTGTTCTACCTGCTGATCGACGGGTTCGTCTTCGCCGTCTACAAGTTCCACGTGGACTTCTTCTGGCTCGGCTTCCTGCTCCACGACTTCTCGGGGTTGGGCATCCCCCCGTCGATGGTGCTGCTGGCGGCGGGCGCGCTGGCGGCCCTGGCGGGGCTGGAGGTCCTGCTGGCGCGCTGGACCCTGCGCCTGCGGCGACGGGGACGGCTGGCTGGCTGGTTCACCGCGCTGGTGGTGGCGGCGCTGGCGGTGAGCCAGGTGCTGCACGTGGCGGCCTACGAGGTGGAGGACACACGGATCACCGGCGTCACCGCCCGCCTGCCGTTCTACGTGCCGCTGCGCTCCCACCACCATGCCGTGCGCTACGGTCACCTGCTGCCCATGGTCCACCACACCGCCCCCGCCCACGGCGACAGCGCCGCGGCGGCCCTGGCGGCGGCCGAGACGCCGGCCGGCTCCTTCCGCTATCCCCTGGCGCCCATCCGCCGCGACTCCCCGGCGCGGCGGCCCAACATCGTGTGGATCCTGCTGGAGAGCTGGCGGGCCGACACCATGAACCGGGAGGTCACCCCGCGCATCGCCGGGCTGGCCGACAGCGCCACGGTCTGCCTGAACCACTTCAGCACCGGCAACTCCACCGTGGCCGGCCTGTTCGGCATGTTCTACGGCCTCTACCCCACCTACTGGGAGGCGGTCAAGAGCGACGCCGCCCGCATCGACAACCCGGTGCTGATCGACGTGCTGCGGGAGGAGGGATACGACTTCGGCCTGTTCGCGCGCAGCCACTTCAAGCGGCATAAAATCCAGGACACCGTCTTCCGCGGTTACCCGGTGGTGGAGAAGTTCCGGGGCCGCTCCGCCGACCAGTGGGACCGGGACCTCACCGACCGGATGCTGGCGTTCATCGACGACCACGCGGACGGCCGGCCGTTCTTCGCCCTGGGCTTCTACAAGGCGTCCCACTTCAACTACAACTACGACGCCGCCCACGCCAAATTCCGGCCGGCGCGCAAGCTGAGCAGCGGCCTGGTGGGCGGCCGCCGCGAGAACCCCGAGATCTACCTGAACGACTACCGCAACAGCGTCTTCTTCGACGACGACCAGGTGGGGCGGATCCTGGACCGTCTCCAGGAACGGGGGCTGCTCCGGAACACCATCGTGGTGATCACCACCGACCACGCGGAGGAGTTCAACGACGACGGCGCCGACTACTGGGGACACGGCAGCAACTTCACCCGCTGGCAGACGCAGGTGCCGCTGGTGCTCTACTGCCCCGGCCGGCCGCCGCAGCGGATCACCGCCCGCACCTCGCACCTGGACCTGCCGCCGACCCTGCTGCGGGCGTGCCTGGGCGTGCGCAACGACCCGGCCGACTACAGCGACGGCCGCAACCTGTTCGAACCCCTGCCGCCGAGCCGGCCGCTGGTGGTGGCCAGCTACTTCAACCACGCCTTCATCGTGGGAGACGACGTCTACGCCGTGCTGCCGCTGGGGATGAAGAGCTACCGCCTGGACGACATCACCCGTCCCGCCGCCCCGCCCGATCCCCGCGTGTTGCGGCGGCTGATGGCGGACCTGGGCCGGTTCTACGGCGCGGCGGGCGCCCCGAGCGTCTCACCCCCCGCGGCGGAGACGACGGGGCCGGCGGCCGCCGCTCCCGCGACGCACTGACCGCCGGCCCCGTGCCGGACACATTCTTCGTGACACAACCCGCGGGCCTCAGGCGGAGCCGCCGTCCTCCCGCTCGGCCGCGGGCGCCGTGCGCGTGACCACCGACGCCCCACCGGCCGCCGCCTCCTCCTGCAGATGCTGGCGGTGCTCCCGCACGCTCTCGCGGCTGACCACGTTGAGCAGTCCCCCGAACAGGCGGTACTCGTCCAGCCGGCAGGAGTTGACCAGCTTGCCGTCGTAGTATGTCATGTCCGGGCAACTGTCGCACATGTCGGCCACACCGGTCTCCTGCAGGTCGGGCGCCTGGATAATGCCGAAGCTCTGCATGTGGATCGGCCGCAACAGCCGCCAGGGATGGCGCACCACGTCCCCGAGCCACCGCTTCAGCGCCCGGCGTACCTCCCGGTCCCACGGCGCCAGCAGGAAGATCTTGGCCCCCACCTTGGGATTGGAGAGGTAGGCCAGGTAGGTCCCCTTGAACAGGTGGTGCAGGGTCTGCACCATCTCCAGGCCGCGCTTGCCCAGGGCGCCGTACGACTCCTTGCCGGCCCCGATCACCGTGCCCGCCAGCCACTTGTAGCTGTCGTGCTTGACGGTGCCGCCCAGGTAGCCGCTGGCCTCGTACTCAGGGCAGGCCGACTTGATCAGCTCGTACACCTCGGGACTGGTGACGAAGTCCTCGTCGAACTTCTCGGTGGCGTAGCTCAGCTTGCCCAGGTCCACCACCTCGTCCTCCAGGCTGCGCGCGATGCTCGACTCGGTGGTGGCGGTCCGGTAGGTGATGAACACCAGGCCGTGCACGATGTCGGCGTGGGCCCGGCCCCAGCGCACCACGTCGGGGATCTCGTGCGCGGTGGAGGGATAGACCGTGGAGTTGAACGCCACCGTCAGGCCGCCCACCCTGGCGATCATCTCCGCGAGCTGCTGCCGCAGGGCGTTGAGCTCCTTCTCGCTCTTGCCGGTCCAGCCGCCGGGCCGTTCCTGGTGGCTGTCCACGTGGATGGTGAAACCGGCCAGGCCGCGCCGTTTCAGCTCGCGCACGCGCTCCTCGGTCAAGCGCACGCCGTTGGTCAGCAGGATCGGCTTGATCCCCTGCTCGGCGATGAACTCCACCACCTCCATGATCTGCGGGTGGATCAGCGGTTCACCGCCGGCGATGGAGATGTTGTCGGGGTTGCGCCACTCCTTGTAGAACAGCACCTCCTTCTGGATCTCCTCCAGGCTCTTGTGCCCGGTCACCTTCTGCCGGTAGCACCCCTCGCAGTGGATGTTGCAGATGTCGGTGACCTCGAGCCAGGCGATGGCGTTGTCGTTCATGGACCAGGGGAAGCGGTACAGGTCGCGCTTGCGGAGAGCCACGGGTCGACCTCCTTCGGTCAAGCAGTTGCATTGATATGGAAACGGTAAATGGAAGCGCTGCGGGAGACAACCTGAAAATGACAAGATGAGATCGATCCGTCTTGAGGGAAATCGCGCCCCGGCGGGGGAAGACTGGAACTTTCCGGTCACCGGACGGTATATTGGCCGTTCGCATCGCGCCCGGACTCCGGCGCCCCTTGCCGTGCGGTCCGTGCGCCGGATTCGTGACGGTTCACCTCTCACCACTTGCACCGGAGGACCCGGCATGATCGAGGTACGCGGGATCTCGAAGCGGTTCGGTCCGACCGTCGCCCTGGACGACGTGTCGTTCCGGCTGGACAGGGGCGAGATCCTCGGCTTCCTGGGCCCCAACGGCGCGGGGAAGAGCACGGCGATGAAGATCATCACCACCTTCCTGGCGCCCGACGCCGGCACCGTCGCCGTGGACGGCATCGACGTGCTGGAGAGCCCCCTGGATGTCCGGGGACGGATCGGGTACCTGCCCGAGAACAACCCCCTCTACGACGACATGCTCGTGCGGGAGTACCTGGAGTTCATCGGCGCGGCGCGCGGGCTGGCCGGGCGGCGCCTGCGGGAACGCCTGGACTGGGTGATCGACGCCTGCGGCATCGCCTCGGTCTACCACAAGCCGATCCGCGAGCTGTCCAAGGGGTACAAGCAGCGCACCGGCCTGGCCCAGGCGCTGCTGCACGACCCGGACATCCTGATCCTGGACGAGCCGACCAGCGGCCTCGATCCCCTGCAGATCATCGGCATCCGGGAGCTGATCCTCTCCCTGGCCGGGCAGAAGACCATCATCTTCTCCACCCACATCCTGCAGGAGGTCTCCCCCGTCACCGACCGGGTGGTGATCATCAACAACGGCCGCATCGTGGCCGACGGCCGCATCGGCGATCTGGCCCGCGAGGCCATGGGGGAGAACCGGCTCTTCCTGGGCCTGCGCGCCGGGGCCGACGCGGTGCGCGGCGAGCTGGAACGGCTGGACGGCCTGACCGGCGTGGAGCTGCTGGAGGAGAGCGACGGCCGCAGCCGCTTCGCCCTGCGGGCGCCGTTCGGCCAGGACCCCCTGCCGCAACTGCACCGGCTGGCGTGCGAGCGGCAGTGGGAGCTGCTGGAGCTGCGGGAGGCGCCGTTCTCCCTGGAGGACACCTTCATCGCCCTCACCCGCCGCTCCCGCGCCGCCGGGGAGGTGAGCCATGTCTAACGTCAAGACGATCTTCCGGCGCGAGTTCGCGGCCTACTTCAACAGCCCCATCGCCTACATCTTCATCATCGTCTTCCTGGTGCTGAACTGCGGGCTGTTCATGACGCCGTTCTTCCTGCAGGGCATGGCCGACATGCGGGACTTCTTCGGGAACCTGCCGCTGTTCCTGATCTTCTTCATCCCCGCCATCAGCATGCGCCTGTGGGCCGAGGACAAGCGCAGCGGCACCTTCGAGCTGCTGATGACCCTGCCCATGCAGACCGGCGAGGTGATGCTGGGCAAGTACCTGGCCGCCATGGCGTTCTACCTGGTGGCGCTGGCCGGCACCCTGCCCATCCCGCTGATGCTGCTGGCGCTGGGCAACCCCGACCTGGGCGCCATCGCCGGCGGATACCTGGGCGCCGTCCTGCTGGGCGGCCTCTACATGAGCGTCGGCATCTTCACCAGCGGCCTGCTGCGCGACCAGATCACCGCCTTCATCCTGGGCATGCTGGCCTGCTTCGTCCTGTTCCTGGTGGGCATCCCCGCCGTGGCGGCCACTGTCGACGGCTGGGTGAGCGGCCTGGGGTCGTTCCTGCAGAACGCCTTCGGCCTGATGCCCCACTACCAGAGCCTGGGCCGCGGAGTGCTGCAGCTCGGTGACCTGGTCTACTTCCTGTCCCTGACCGGGGTCTTCCTGGCCCTCAACACCCTCTGGCTGGAAGGGAGGAAGTACTGATGAGCAGCAAGCGCCGAACCTTCCGCCTCTCCTTCGCCGCCGCCGCCGTGCTCCTGGTGGCCCTCGCCGTGCTGCTCACCGGCGTGCTGGGCCGCATGGGCGGGGCGCGGATCGACCTGACGCAGGACAAGATCTACACCATGTCGCCGGCGGCGAAGAAGATCCTGTCGGAGCTGAAGGTCCCCGTGCAGGTCAAGCTCTACATCACCGGCAGCGACAAGATGCCCACCGAGCTGAAGACCCTGGAACGGGACATCACCGACAAGCTGGAGGACTACCGCCGGGCCTCGGGCGGCATGCTGGAGTACGCCGTCTACGACCCGCAGGACAACGAGGAGATGCAGAACGACCTGACCTCCCGCGGGATCCGGCCGTTCCAGGTGCAGTCCATCGACAAGGACGAGATCGGCGTCAAGCTGGTCTGGAGCGCCATCACCATCGCCTACAAGGACTACCCCGAGGAGGTGATTCCCCAGGTCCTGCCCCAGAGTCTCTCGACCCTGGAGTACGACCTGATCTCGCGGATCTACCGCCTGACCCGGGAGAAGAACCCCAAGGTGGCGCTGGTGGCCCCCAAGCAGGAGGTGGACCCGCAGGTGGCCATGATGTACCTGCAGCAGGGCATGCAGCCGCCCCAGCCGCAGGACGTCTACACCCAGGCCGTCCAGCTCCTGCAGCAGGAGCACTACGACGTGCAGCGGGTGGACCTGACCGCCGACTCGCGCATCCCGGACGACGCCGACGTGCTGGTGGTGCTCAACCCCACGCGGTTCAACGAGCGGCAGGCGTTCGAGATCAACCGCGCCCTGAGCAACGGCCTGAACACCGTCATCGCCGTGCAGCAGCACACCTACGACTACCAGCCCGGCTACCGCGGCGGCTTCACCGTCAGCGGCATCGAGAACCCCACCGGGCTGGACTCGCTGCTGGCGGCGTTCGGGGTGCCGGTGAGCCACGACCACCTGTTCGACACCAGCATCCAGGTGCTGAGCATCCCGCGCACCCAGAGCATCGGCGGGCTGCGCTTCCAGACCAACGAGCCGGTGCGGCTGCCCATGCAGATCCTGGTGACCAGCGAGCAGATGAACCACGAGTCGCCCCTGACCAACCGCATCGGCAGCCTGCTCTACCTGTGGGGCACCGCGCTGCAGCCGGACCAGACCAAGCTGGACGCGCTGAAGCTCGAGCGGACGGTGCTGTTCACCTCCAGCCCCAACACCTGGACGGTGGAGTTCGCGCCGTCGGTGGTGCCGGGCAGCGACTTCAACCCCAACGGCAAGGAAATGGTCGGCCCCCAGCCGCTGGCCATGCTGCTGGAGGGGCAGTTCCCCGACACCTGGCAGGGTAAGGAGACGCCGGCCTGGCCCGACAGCGACCAGGTGGGCGAGGTGGCTCCGCTGGAGCTCCAGCCCGCCAAGCTGATCCTGGTGGGCTGCGCCAAGATGTTCGACGACATGGCGCTGCAGGCGGGCCAGAACGCCCTGCTGCTGCTCAACTGCGTGGACGCCCTGGCCCACGGCGAGGACCTGATCTCCATCCGCTCCAAGGCGTTGACGCAACGGACCATCCGGCCGGTGGGCGAGAGCCAGAAGCTGCTGTTCCGTCTGTTCACCGTGGTGCTGGTGCCGGTGCTGCTGGCCATCTACGGCCTGGTGCGGGCCGGCCGGCGCCGGAAGGAGGCGGCGCAATGAACAAGCGAAACCTGATCCTGCTGGCGGGAGCGGTGGCCGTCCTGCTGGTGGTGAGCATCGTGCAGAACACCAGTCACCGGCGGCGCGTGCGCGCCTCCGACACGCGGCCGGTGCTGGCGGTGGACTTCCAGCAGGACGACGTGAACCGCGTGGCCATCGCCTACGGCGCCGACACCACGGGCGTGGTGCTGGAGCGGCTGCCGGACAAGTGGGTGGTGCGCTCCGCCTGGAGCCACCCGGCGGACAAGAAGAAGATCGTCGACCTGCTGCAGGAGCTGCAGGACCTGCGCGGCGAATTCCGCTCGTCTGACGCGTCGGTGCTGCCGGACTACGGCTTCACCGACTCGACGGCGGTGCGGATCACCGTGTTCGGCAAGGAGTGGCAGCCGCTGTTCACCCTCGAGGTGGGCAACCGGCCCAAGCGGGGCGGCGGCGCCTTCGTGCGCCTGAAGGACGATCCCACGGTCTACCTGACGCGGGCCAACGTCCTGGGCCGCCTCGGTCTCTACAGCGGCCCCGACCGGCCCAAGAACCGCTACTTCCTGGACCTGCAGGTCTGGAAGGCGGACCGCCTGGACGTGGACGCCCTGACCATCGTCGACGGCGACACGACCTTGCGGCTGGAGAAGGTGTTCCCGCAGCGGAAGGCCGCCCCCGCCGACAGCGCGGGCGCCGACAGCACCGCCGCCGCCAAGGAGACCGGTCCCGACCGCAACACCTGGGAGTGGGTGCTGGTGGAGGGCGATCACCGGACACCGCTGGCCAAGACCAAGTGCGACGCCGTGCTGAACGCGGCCGTCAATATCCAGGCCGCCGACATCGCCGACCCGGACGCCCCGCTGGAGGAGTACGGCCTCTGGAAGGCGCCGCGGCACTTCAAGGTGACCCTCCACGACGGCACCGAGTTCGAGATGCGCTTCGGCAAGAAGCGGGAGAACGAGAAGGACCGGCCCGGCGGGACCTACATGATGACCTCCCGGGACCGCACCGTCTGGGTGGTGCGGGACTACAAGGTCAACCAGTTGTTCAAGGCGAAGAAGGACCTGCTGCCGGAGTCCTGACCCCCTTCTCCGGCACGGGTCCCCGGCCCGGGCGGCCGCGCGCCGCCCGGGCATTCTCCTGCTTGCGTCCCCGCCGGCCAGGTTCCATTCTCGACCCGGGAGCCGCTCCTGCGGCCGAACCGGAGGTCGAGTCGTGACCCGTGACGCCAACGACCAGGGATTGCTGCTGCGCAACGCCCGCGTGCTGGACTACTTCCCCCCCGACCTGGCGGGCGCGCCCGCGCCGCGGGTGGAGACCGTGGACCTGCGCCTGCGCGGTGAACGGATCGTGGAGCGGGGACCGGACCTGACCGCCCGGCCCGGTGAGGCGGAGCGCGACCTGGACGGCCGGACCGTGGTCCCCGGCAACATCGACGCCCACCACCACCTCTACTCGTCCCTCGCGGCCGGCATGCCGCCGCCCCGCGTGCGTCCCCGCAACTTCCAGGAGATCCTCACGGAGATCTGGTGGAAGCTGGACCGCGCCCTGGACGCCGACGCCGTGCGCATGAGCGCCCTGGCCGGGGCGTGGGACGCGGTGCGCTGCGGCACCACGCTGGTGTTCGACCACCACTCCAGCCTGACCTGTGTGGGCGGCTCGCTGGACCTGGTGGAGGAGGGCCTCGCCGCCGTCGGCCTGCGCGGCTGCCTGAGCTACGAGGTGACCGACCGCGGCGGACCGGGCACCCGCGACACCACCCTGGCCGAGAACGCCCGCTACCTGGAGAAGTGCCGCGACCGGGAGGACGGCGAGGTGCCACGCTTCCGCGCCCTGGCCGGCGCCCACGCCAGTTTCACGCTGGAGGACCACACCCTGCGGGAACTGGCGGACCTCTGCGACCGCTTCGAGACCGGGGTGCACATCCACCTGGCCGAGGGCGACACCGACCGCCTCATCTGCCAGGAGCGGGGCTGGCCCGATCCCCTGGAGCGCCTGGACGGGTTCGGGCTGGTGCGTCCCCGCAGCGTGCTGGCCCACGGCGTGGACCTCACGCCGCTGGACCTGCAGACGGTGGAGCAGCGCGGCGCCTGGCTGGTGCACAACGGCCGCTCCAACATGAACAACGGCGTGGGCCGGGCGCCGGTGGACCGCTTCCCCGAGCGGAGCTGCCTCGGCACCGACGGCCTCGACGGCAACATGTGGGGCGAGCTGCGCACCTCCTTCTACCGGGGTCACGAGGGCGGTCGCGGGCCGCTGAACCACGACACGGCCCGCCGGCTCTGGCTCGGCGGCTACCGCCTGGCGCGGGAACTGTTCGGCGAGCCGTTCGGCACCCTGGACGCCGGCGCGCCGGCCGACCTGGTGATCCTGGCCGCCGGCCAGTCCACCCCCCTGGAGCCGGACAACTGGCTCGACCTGGTCCTGTTCGGCTTCCACCCGTGGGACATCGACGCGGTGCTGGTGGGCGGCCGCACCGTCTGGGAGCCGGGTCGGGCCGCGCCCTACGACCCCGCCGCCTGCCGCGAGGCGGCGCGCCGCACCTGGGACGTCATGCGCGGACTCTGAGCCGCCGGCCGCAGCAGCACACGGGAGAACAGCATGGACCGCCGAGACGAGATCCGCACCGCCGCCGCCGCCCGCCGCGACGCCGTGGCCCGCTTCCTGGGCGACATCGTGGCCATCCCCAGCCTCTCCGGCGAGGAGGAGGCGGTCGTCCGCCGCATCGCCGCCGAGATGGAGGACCTCGGCTTCGACGAGGTCCGCATCGACCCGCTGGGCAACGTGCTGGGCCGGGTGGGCGACGGGCCGCGCGTGCTGGCCATCGACGCGCACATCGACACCGTGGACGTGGGCGAGCGTGACCTCTGGTCGTTCGACCCCCACGCCGGCACCGTCACTGCGGACCGCGTGCTGGGCCGCGGTGCCGCCGACCAGAAGGCCGGCATGGCGGCGGCGGTCCACGCCGGCCGGCTGATCAAGGAACTGGACCTGGCCGGGGAGTGGCAGGTCTGGGTGACCGGCACGGTGCAGGAAGAGGACTGCGACGGCCTCTGCTGGCACTACCTGCTGCAGGAGGGGATCCTGCGGCCGGAGCTGGTGGTCTCCACCGAGCCCACCGGCCTGCGCATCCACCGCGGCCACCGCGGGCGCATGGAGATCCGGGTCACCGCGCACGGCGTCTCCTGCCACGCGTCGGCCCCGGAGCGGGGCGACAACGCCGTGGTGAAGCTAGCTCCCGCCTGCGCCGCCGTCGCCGCCCTGAACGACCGCCTCCCCTCCCACCCGGTGCTGGGCAAGGGCAGCGCCGCCGTCACGTGGTTCGGCTCGCAGTCGCCCAGCCTCTGCGCGGTGCCGGACAGAGCCGAGCTGCACATCGACCGCCGCCTGACCCTGGGCGAGACCCGGGAGTCCGCGGTCCGCGAGGTGGAGGAGGCGCTGCGCGCGGCCGGCGTGGAGGCCGAGGTCTGGGTGCTCACCTACGAGCGCCCCTCCTGGACCGGCCTGGTCTATCCCATGGAGAAGTACTACCCCACCTGGCTGCTGCCGGAGGACCACCCGGCCCTGGCCGCCGCCCGCGACGCCGCCCGGGAGGCCCTGGGCCGCGAGCCGGAGGTGGGGGTCTGGACCTTCAGCACCAACGGCGTGGCCATCAACGGGCTGCACGGCGTGCCGTGCCTGGGGTTCGGCCCCGGCCACGAGGAGCAGGCCCACGCCCCCGACGAGTTCGTGGCCATCGACGAGCTGGTGGCGGCGTGCGCCTTCTACGCCGCCCTGCCCGGCCACCTGGACCGCCTTCCCTGAGACACGGAAAGGACGACCATGAGCAAGATCCTGCAGGGACGCTCCTTCATCAGCACGCAGGACTGGCGCGACGACGAGCTGGAGCTGCTGCTGGAGACGGCGTTCGACCTGAAGCGGAAGTTCTACCGGGACGAGCCCCACGCCCTGCTGCGCGACCGCACCCTGTTCGCCCTGTTCTTCGAGCAGAGCACCCGGACGCGCAACTCCATGGAGGCGGGCATGACCCAGCTCGGCGGGCACTGCCACGTCCTGACTCCCGACAAGCTGCAGCTTGCCCACGGCGAGACGGTGCTGGACACGGCGCGCGTGCTGTCGCGCATGGGCCACGGCATCGCCATCCGCAACTGCGACTGGGGCGTGGGCAACCGCTTCATGCGCCAGATCGCGGAGATCAGCCGCGTGCCGGTGATCAACCTGCAGTGCGACCTCTACCACCCGTGCCAGGCACTGGCCGACGCCATGACGGTGCGCGAGAAGTTCCGCGACACCGTGCGCGGCCGCAAGGTGGTGGTGAGCTGGACCTACGCCCCCAGCTACGTGCGGCCCATCTCGGTGCCGCAGTCGGAGATCCTGATCATGACGCGGATGGGCCTGGATGTGACCCTGGCCCACCCACCGGAGTTCAAGCTGCTGCCGGAGATCGTGGAGCAGGCCCGCGCCAACGCCGCTCGCCAGGGCACCCGCTTCGAGATCGTGGACGACATGGACGCCGCCTTCGCCGGCGCCCACGTGGTGTACGCCAAGTCGTGGGGCTGCCTGGTGCACGAGCCCGACCGCGAGGCGGCGGTGCAGCACATCGAGAAGTACCCCGACTGGATCTGCGACGAGCGGCGCATGGGCCTGGCGGCCCCCGACGCCGTCTACATGCACCCGCTGCCGGCCTCCCGCGGGCAGGAGGTGACCGACGCCGTCATCGACGGGCCGCAGAGCGTGGTCTGGGACCAGGCGGAGAACCGCCTGCACACCGCCAAGGCGGTCATGGCCCTGACCATGTAGCGTCGACCGGGAGGCCAAGGGGAGACACCCCGCGCCTCCCCTCATGCGCTTTGCGAAATCGGGGCGGCGCGGGGTGTCTCCCCTCGACCTCCGGCGTGGGGACATGGTCAGGGCCGTGAGCGGATTGGCGGTGGGACAGGCGGTCACGTGGGAGGTGGGATGAAGCTGCCGGCAGTGGAACGAAACCCGCACTGGACCGGGATGCAG
>Ga0256832_1002352_pt1 | contig 12901 bp, 13 predicted proteins | sample 134614metaG_FD_190534 | JGI IMG/M metagenome (GOLD analysis project Ga0256832, IMG submission 190534) | Hydrothermal vent microbial communities from Lau Basin, Pacific Ocean - 134-614 | ecosystem: Environmental > Aquatic > Marine > Hydrothermal vents | place: Pacific Ocean: Lau Basin | collected... | reverse complement strand
CCTGCTGCGCGGCAAGCACCGCTGACCAGGCTCATTCAAAAACCCTCTCTTGCCCGGGGACTTGATTTCCGCCTCGCCGGGCCCATCTCCTCCAGTGCTCGAAACACGAGCCGCCGACAGGCGGCTGCCGATCAACCCGTCGTCGGGAGGGGTTCGTTGTGCCCGTTTCCCGACAAGGAGGAACCGACCATGAGTATCCAAGTGGAAAACAAAACCATCGAAACCGATGAGGAAGGCTATCTGCTCGATCCCAACGATTGGGACGAGTGCGTGGCCGAAGCCATCGCCGCCCGGGAAGGCATCGAATTGACCGACATGCACTGGGCGATGATCAACTACTTCCGCACCTTCTATGAAGATCATCAGCGTCATCCCACCATGCACGAATGGGTGAAAACCCTGGGCCGCTTCCATGGCAAGCCCTGGAAAGAGGCGAAGAAGTATCGCGATTTTCTCTATGAACTTTTCCCCAAGGGACCGGTCCAGACGCTTGCCAAGCTGGCCGGCTTGCCCAAACCCGTGGAAGAAACCGAAGAATGAAAGGAACAGGAGAGGCATCCATCATGAACAGCAAACTGATTCGTTATGCCCTGGCGGGGTGCTTGAGCGCCGTGCTCGCCTGGGCGCCGGTACAGGCCAAGGAGAGCAAGGCGTTGCCGCACAAAGAGCAGGTCAATGCTTCGCTGTCGCAGGCGGCGGGCAAGAAGGTCGATGAGAAGCGCAAAGAGATCATCGCCGAGGCGGTGACCGCGCTCAAGGAGACTTTCAACGCCCTCAAACAACTCGAAGCGGGCAACCAGGATGAGGCGCTCAAGGCTTTGGCCGTTGCCACCGGCAAACTCGAACTGGTGGTGGCCCGTGAACCCGCGCTGGCCCTGGCGCCGGTGGAAGTCACTTCCACCACCTATGACGTGATCGCCACCGCCGATGAGATCGAGGCGGCACGCAAAGAAGTGATCCGGTTGCTCGAGGCCGGGGACCTTCCCAGCGCCCGCGAGTTGCTCGATTCCTTGCGCAGCGAAATCGTGGTGAACGTGGTCTCCCTGCCCCTGGCCACCTATCCCGACGCCATCAAGGCGGTCACCCCGCTCATCGACGCCGGTAAGATCGACGAGGCCAAGGCGGCGCTGCGGGCAGCCCTCAGCACCTTGGTGATCACCCGCCATGTGATTCCGCTGCCGCTGCTGCGGGCCGACGAAGCGCTGGTGATCGCCGAAGTGCTGGCCGAAAAGAAAGACCGCAACGAAAAGGAAAACCGGGCGCTGGAGAACATGCTCAACGTGGCCGAGGAACAGCTCAAGCTGGCCGAAGCCTTTGGGTATGGCACTCACGCCGCTTATCGGCCGCTCTACGCGCAGCTCGACGAGATTCGCGAAAAGGTGAGCGGCGGGAAGTACGGCACCGGCTTCTTCGACAAGCTGAAGGCCTCCATGGAACGGCTCAAGGCGGGAATTTTCGGTGGCAGCGAGCCGGCCGCGAAAAAGCCCGCCCGCGCGCAGGCTGAGGAAAAAAGCGAACAAGCCAAGACCGGCGACGCCGGGTGAATCCACGGCGTAGACAACGAAAAACGGCGGCCTGCGGGCCGCCGTTTTTCGTTGGAAGAGGGAAAAGCCCTTCCTTGGATTTTTTCAACCACGGAAGCGGAAAACGCAGTTTTCCGCTTCCTTCGTTTTCAACAGCCTGTCAATCTTCTTCCTCTTCGGAGTCTTCGCTGCCGGGGGTGACCGGCTCATACCCCTCGGGCAGGTGGTGAGCGATCCCCTTGTGGCAATCGATGCAGGTCCAGTTGTTGTCCATGGCCTCTTCATGCCGGTCGGCGGCGCGGCTCTCCTGGCGCTCGAAGTCCATGGAGTTGAAATGGTGGCAGTTGCGGCACTCCCGCGAATCGGTGTCCTTCATCGCCTTCCAGACGTGCTGGGCCAGTTCCAGGCGCTTGGCCTCGAACTTTTCCGGGGTGTCCACGTCTTTCACGATGAAGTGGTGGTAAAGCTCGTTGGTGGCCTGGATCTTGCGGATCACTTTGTAGATCCACTCCTTGGGCACATGGCAGTCCGGGCAAGTGGCCCGCACGCCGGTGCGGTTGGTGAAGTGGATGGTGTCCTGGAGTTCCTGGTAGGGCGTGTCACGCATCTCGTGGCAGGAGATGCAGAATTCCTCTGTGTTGGTCAGCTCCAACGACCAGTTGAAGGCGCCCCAGAGCAGGACGCCGAGGATCATGCCGAGGACGAGAATGGCGAAAGTGCTTCGTTTTTGTGTCTGAGTCATGGTTCTTCAAATTCCACGCGGTAATGGCCTTCGACGCCGCGCCGGGGCGACGCTTGAAAAAAGAAAACGCGATTTTACCTCAACCCCTGAACGAACGGTGGGTTTTCACGACGGGAAGGGAGGCGCCTTCCCGCCGTGGGTCACGTCATTCGTAACATTCGTCACCCTGGCAGGGTTCCCAGCCCTCGAACACGTTTTTCACCAAGGGGCGGGCGTCGAGCTGCGGGGCGTGACACTGGTTGCAGAACCAGCGGCGTTTGGAGACATGATCCAGTTTTTTGCCGTCGCGGGTGATGAAGTGAGTTTCACTCACCATGGGGGCCTTTTCCCGCTTGTAGTTTTTCTTGCTGTGGCACTTGAGACAGCCGTTGTTCTTGATGGTGATGCGATAGCGGTCGATCTTGTGGGGAATCAGCGGCGGTTGCAGCTTGTAGGAGCGCTCGAACCCGCCTTCCTGGGAGATCAGCTTTTTCTTTTTCACCTTGAGCGATTTGGCATCCAGATCATGGGTGCCGCGCAGAGAGGCGATGCTCTCCTTGGCGACGACCGGTCCGCCCAGGGTGATGGCCAGGCCGGCGGCGATGAGGGCTACAGTGAGTCTTTTGTTCATCTTCATCTCCATCAACTCATTTGAAACGGGGTTGGAACATCAAGAGCCCGCGCTCGGGGCCGGGCGGCTCGCTGGGGAGCCGGCCTTCCGGTCTTGGTTTCCGTATCGCAGGCCGTATTGGAATACCTCTTCGGAACAAACGTCGATGCAACGACCGCAATTGGTGCATTGGATGGCGGTGATCACCGGGCCGATGCCCTTGTCGGCGCCCTTGAGGGCCGGTTTGATCACCTGAGGCTCGGGGCAGACGTTGAAACAGTCCATGCAGTCGTCGCACGCTTCGCGGCGCGCCGCCACCACCCGCAGGGGCGCCCAGGCGTTGAGCAGGCTGTAGAAAGCCCCTACCGGGCAGTAGTGGCCGCACCAGCCGTCGCGGGCCACGAAGAGATCGAACAAAAAGATGCCCACCACCAAGAGCCAGGCCAGGGCCATGCCGAAGAGCAGAATCCGCAAAGTGATGGTCACGGGGTTGACCAGCTCCCAGACGATGCTGCCGGTGATGGCGGCGAGCACGAAGGTGAGCGCCAGAATCCAGTAGCGGGTGGACCGGGAGGCATAGCTGGTGGTGCGGATGCCCAGCTTGCGGCGCAGCCAGGCGGCGCTGTCGGTGATCAGATTGACCGGGCAGACCCAGGAGCAATAGACCCGGCCGCCCACCAGGCTATAGAAGAGCAATACGAGCAGCGCGCCGAGGATGGCGGCCTTTTCCGGCGTCACGCCGGAAACCAACGCTTGGAGCAGAATGTAAGGGTCGGTGAGCGGCAACACGTCGAGGGTGAGGCTGGAGGCCAGATTGCCCTTGACGATCCAGATCCCCAACCAGGGACCGGCGGCGAACAGGGCGAGGATGCCGATCTGGCTGATCCGGCGCAGGATCAGCCATTTGTGCGCGCGGAACCAGCCCTTGGTCTGGACCGCTTCCCGTCCGACTTCTTCGGGGCGGTTGGCCATCAGGGATTACCTCCGGGCTTGCGGTTGAGGGTATCGAGGGGGTTGCTGGAAAACGGGGTGTCGCCTTGGTTGGCGGGCGCGCTCCCCTGTTTCTCGATGATCAAACCCTGGCCCTGGAGGTCGTATTTCACGCCCTCGGGCAGGTTGTACTGGTGCTCCACGTCGGGGGTCACCAGTGCATGACCGGCCTTTTGTTTTTCTTCCCAACCAAAGCGGTAATGGCTGCCCAGTTCGCCCTTGGCCATCTGGATGGGGAAAACCTTGATGGCGGCCTGTTCGAGGATGCAGGCCTCTTCGCATTTGCCGCACCCGGTACAGGCGTCGGAATGGACCACTGGAATGAACAGGGCGTGTTTGCCCGAGCGCGGGTTGTGGCGGTACTCGAGGGTGATCGCCTTGCCGCGGATCGGGCAGATGTTGAAACAGACTTCGCAGCGCAGCCCTTGGAAGGCGATGCAGTTTTCCTGGTCGATCACCACCGCCAGGCCCATGCGGGCGTCGTTGATGTCGGTGAGCGAGTGATCCAGGGCGTTGGTGGGGCAGGCTTTCACGCAGGGGATGTCCTCGCACATCTCGCAAGGACCGGTGCGGGCGATGAAATAGGGCGAGCCGGTGGGAATGTCGTCACCGAGCTGGCCGAGAAAGAGGATGTCGAAAGGACAATCCCGCACGCAGAGCCCGCAGCGGATGCAGGCTCCCAGGAAATCTTCTTCCGGCAGGGCGCCGGGTGGGCGGATGGCCAGGGGCGGCAGGGCGTTGGCGCGCTGGGCGTAGAAGCCCAGGCCGACACCCATCAGGCTCACGCTGCAGGCGGTTTTGAGCGTGGTGCTTAGAAACTGCCGACGGCTGGGGCTGTGCGATGTCTTGTCGTTCCTGGCCATGAGGGTTCTCCGGGAAAGGCGGCCCGCCCCGCCGGGCGGGCCGCCGGTTGGCTACGACATCAGGCGCGTTCGATGCGCACCGCGCACTTCTTGTAGTCCGTCTCTTTGGAGAGCGGATCGGTGGCGTCGAGGGTCAGTTTGTTGACCAGACGGCCGGCGTCGAACCAGGGGATGAAGACCAGCCCCTCGGGCGGCTGGTTGCGGCCCCGGGTCTCCACCTTGGCCAGGATCTCGCCGCGCCGCGACTTGATCTTGACCATCCGACCGTTGCGCACCCGGTATTTCTTGGCGTCCTTCTTGTTCATGAACACCACGGCGTCGGGGAAGGCGCGGTAGAGCTCAGGCACCCGCCGGGTCATGGAACCGGAGTGCCAGTGCTCGAGCACCCGCCCGGTGCAGAGCCACAGCGGATATTCCTTGTCGGGGCTCTCCGCGGGCGGCTCGTAGGGCGCGGTGATGATGTTGGCGCGGCCACCGTTTTTCTTGTGGTTGCCGTAGAAGTAAACGTCACCCTTGGCGCCGTTGGGGTTGTACTTGGCCACATAGGGGTCATAGCCTTCGCGGAAACGCCACAGGGTCTCCTTGCCGTCCACCACCGGCCAGCGCAGGCCGCGTGCCTTGTGGTACATGTCGAAGGGCGCCAGGTCGTGACCGTGGCCGCGGCCGAATTGGGCGTACTCCTCGAACAGGCCCTTTTGGATGTAGAAACCGAAGTGGGCCGATTCGTCGTTGTCGTACACGTTGCCGCGGTCGTCGGTGATCTTGCCTTCGTAGGGGAAGGCGTTCACCTGGCCGTTTTCGAAGAGCACTTCGTAGAGGGTCTTGCCTTTGTATTCAGGCGCCTTGGCCAGCAGCTCGGGCGGCCAGACCTCTTCCATCTTGAAGCGCTTGGAGAACTCCACGATCTGCCACAGGTCGGACTTGGACTCCCCGGGCGCCTTGACCTGCTGGCGCCAGAATTGGGTGCGCCGCTCGGCGTTGCCGTAGGCGCCTTCCTTTTCGGTCCACATGGCGGTGGGCAGCACCAGGTCGGCGGCCTGGGCCGACACCGTGGGATAGGGATCGGAGACCACGATGAAGGCGTTGGGGTTGCGGAAGCCCGGATAGCTTTCCTGGTTCATGTTGGCAGCGGCTTGCATGTTGTTGTTGCACATCTGCCAATAGCAGTCGAGCTTACCGTCGTGGAGCATCCGCATCTGGAGCACGGCGTGATAGCCCACCTTGCCCGGGATGGTCCCTTCGGGCAGTTTCCAGATCTTCTCGGCGATGTCGCGGTGGGCTTTCTTCTTCACCACCAGATCGGCGGGCAGGCGGTGAGCGAAGGTGCCCACTTCGCGGGCGGTGCCGCAGGCCGAGGGTTGCCCGGTGAGAGAGAAGGGGCTGTTGCCGGGTTCGGAGATCTTGCCCATCAGCAGGTGGACGTTGTAGCACAGGCCGTTCACCCAGACCCCGCGGGTGTGCTGGTTGAAGCCCATGGTCCACAGGGACATCACCTTTTTGTTGGGATCGGCATAGACCTTGGCCAGGCGCAGCAGTTGATCCTTGGGCACGCCCGAAAGCTTGGAGGTGTACTCCAGGGTGTAGGGCTCCACCGACTTGGCGTACTCCTCGAAGGTGATCTTGGTGAGTTTGCCCTTGGCGCGGTTCTTGGCCTTCTTCTCGCGCGGGTCTTCGGGACGCAGGCCGTAGCCGATGTCGGTGGGCGTCTTGTTGAACTGGACGTGCTTTTCGATGAATTCCTTGTTGTACGCCTTGTTCTGGATGATGTAGTTGGCGATGAAGTTGAGGATCGCCAGGTCGGTCTGGGGCTTGAAGACGATGCCGTTGTCGGCCAGTTCGAAGCAGCGGTTGCGGAAGGTTGAGAGCACATGCACTTCGCAGCCGGGCTTGGTCAGGCGGGTGTCGGTGAGCCGCGACCAGAGGATCGGGTGCATCTCCGCCATGTTGGAGCCCCAGAGCACGAAGACGTCGGCGTGCTCGAGGTCATCGTAGCAGCCCATGGGTTCGTCGATGCCGAACCCGCGGATGAAGGCGCCCACCGCCGAAGCCATGCAGTGGCGGGCGTTGGGATCGATGTTGTTGGAGCGGAAACCGGCCTTGTAGAGCTTGGATGCGGCGTAGCCTTCCCAGACGGTCCACTGGCCGGAGCCGAACATGGCCACCCGGGAGGTGATCTTGTCCACCGGCTTGCCTTTGTTCTCTTCCCAGCTCTTCTTGATGGCCGCTTTCCACTTTTCGGCCATGATGTCGAAGGCTTCGTCCCAGCTCACCGGCTCGAAGGTGCCGTTCTTGTCGTACTTGCCGTTCTTCTTGCGCAGCAGCGGTTTGGTGAGCCGGTCGGCGCCGTACATGATCTTGGGCAGGAAATAGCCCTTGATGCAGTTGAGGCCCTTGTTCACCGGGGCGTCGGGATCGCCCTGGCTGGCCACGATGCGACCGTTCTTGGTGCCCACCAGCACCGAACAGCCGGTGCCGCAGAACCGGCAGGGCGCCTTGTCCCAGCGAATGTCGTCGTCGCCGGCCAGCGCCGTCTTGGCGGCGGGGAGGGTGACCCCGGCTGTGGCCGCGGCGGCGGCGATGGCTTGGCTCTTGATGAAATCACGTCTAGTTAACTTCACGGGTTACCTCCTCGTTCAGATCATCCCCACCGTAGTGGTAAATCAAGGTTGCGCTGATGACGCCCTCCACGTCGTGAAATCTCATGATGGTTTCGTCGGCGAGGGTGTCCTGCGTATCCTCCACAGTGACGATCAGCTTTCCTTCGTTCACCCCGCCGTGGACTTCCACGCCGGGCATGGCATTGAGTTTCTCCTCCACCTCCGGCCCTCGTTCGGGGCGGGCGTGGACGATGAGACTGCATAGGTTCATGCGGTTTCCTCCTGGGCTGATTCAGGTTCGACCAGGGCGACGGCATCCTCGGGACAGACCACCAGACACTCCCCGCAGCCGTTGCAGGCATCGATGTCGAGCAGGGGGGTGGCGCGTCCGCCCACTTCCAGACGAAAGCGGATGGCTTCGGTGTCGCAGGCGTCACCGCAGCTGCGGCAGACGATGCCGCGTAGACTCAGGCAGCGGTCGCTGATTTGGGCACGCCAGCGCCAGGCCAGCGAGGGCGCGGGATGGGGCGCGCTCAGGGCGCCGGCGCGGCAGGCCTGGAGACAATCGCCGCAGAAGTTGCAGCCGTATTCGGTGAAACGAATTTCGGGATAGCCGCCGGCGCCGCGGACCAACAGGCCGTCTTCACAGGCGCGGATGCAGTCGTCGCAACGGGTGCACAGTTCGATGAAGCGGGACTCGTCCACCGCCCAGGGAGGGCGTGGCGGCCGTTTGGGACCCCCGAGGTTGCCTTGAAGCAACCGTCGTCTGGTCCAGTCCACCCCTTTCCTTGACGCCTGCATGATCGCTCGGCCCTGGCGGCATGATGATTGTGGGTAAATAAAGCATAGGCCACCGGGGGTGACTTTGACCCGGGTCAAGAGCGGGGCAGAAAGCCCGAATATTCGAATGGTCTTGAAAACGGCCGGACGTCAGACCAATAACAGGATGTTGAAAAAGCCCTTCCCTGGGCTTTTTCAACCACGGAAACGGAAAACGCAGTTTTCCGCTTCCTTCATTTTCAATGGCCTACAGCCATTGAAAATGGCGGCACTTCCCTGTGCCGCTGATACCAAGGGAAGCTCTGATAAAAGCCATCCCTGGCTTTATCAGAGCGCGCTACGCCACAAACGAATCGCTTACAGCGATCGAATTTTTCAGACCTTCCCAAGGATCAAGAGAGCCGGATGCGATCGAAATAGCGGCCCCGGTAGAGCAGTCGGCGGCTGTGGTCTTCGAAGCCGCTGCGGGTGTGGAGCACGTTGTTGCAGATCAACCCCTGGCCGGATTGGAGGGTGGCTTCGAAGACGTGGGGGTTGTCGGGCGTCAGCAAGGTGCCGAGAAAGGCCACCGCTTCCTGGGTGAGGGGGTCGTCGCGCCAGCGGATGTTGCGCTTGCGGTGGGTGTAGCGCATATGGAGGCTGCCGTCGGGGGCCTTCATGAAGACCGGTCCGCAGGACCAGCCGCGCAGTTCCCGGCCGTCCACCACGTTGGGGGGGATGCACATCGCCTCGGGGTGCTGCAGGGCGCGGATGTAGTCGGGGTTTTCTTCGCGCAGGCGCAGGTAGGCCATCTCGTGGTCGAGAAGCTGGTTGGCGCCGCCCTCGGCGGCCGGACGCACGCAGTGGAGGATCAGGCCGTGGATCTGGTGGTCGAGTTCGTTGTAGTAGCCGTCGGTGTGCCAGGAGATGGGCCGGTTGGTGTAGGGGATGTAGCCGGTGCGCGGCTCTTCGTCGGCCTGCTCCAGAGAGGAGATGGCGTCGCCGTCGGCGCACATGTTGTGGTCCAGCCGTTCGAGGCCGAAACGGCGCCCCAGGGCGCGCACGATCTCCTTGTCGGGGTCGTCGCCCAGGGGGCTGGCATAGACGGCCATGTTGCAGCGGCGGATCACTTCGGCCAGCTTGCCGGCCTCGGCGTCGGTGAGCCGGCGCGGGTCGCGCACTTCCACCACCAGTTCGTCCACCGAAGTGGGGTGGGCGGCCAGCTTGGCGTCGCGCCAGCGGGCCCAGGCGTCGGTGGCGTCGAGATCGAATGGGTCTTGCATCAACCTACCTCGTCGAGTATGCGGCGGCGAAAGTTTACGCCCAATTCATTGGCCAGGCGCGCGCAGGCTTCGATGTCCACGCCTTCCAGGCCGTCGATGGCGGTGGCGGTGACTTCGGGGACGTAGCGGGGCGCCTGGGCGAGAAAGTCGAGCAGCGCCGGCCAGCTGCCGGGCAGCTGGGGACGGCAGTGGCGCACATAGGTGGCCTCGTCCTGGGCGTTGAGGGAGACCGACAGGCTGTCGATCAGCCCGGCCATCTCCGGGAGCACGTTGCGTTTGTGGACCCGGTTGGCCAGGCCGTCGGTGTTGATCCGCACCCGGCCTCCGCGGGCCTTGACGGCGCGGGCCACCTCCAGGAGCACTTTCAGGCGCAGGGTGGGTTCGCCGAAGCCGCAGAAGACCACTTCCTGCCAGCGCGCCGCATCGCCCACCGCGGCGAGAATCTCGCCCACGTCGGGGCGGTGGTGGAGGGTCAGGTCGTACTGATGGACCACCGGGCCGGTGTCGCGGTGCTTGGGGCAGAAGGCGCAGGTCAGGGTGCAGCGGTCGGTGATATTGAGATAGAGCTTGTCGCCGATGGGATAGGCGATCACCTGGCCGTCGGCCTGGCGTGCCGGGGTGCTCATGGCGCCTTGGCCGCCTCCACCGGTCCGAAGGGCTCGAGCTGGTCTTTCACCTCGGCGGCGGTGCCGCTGATGGCCACCGCCTGACGGCGCGAGGCGAACCAGCGGGCGGCCAGTTCGCGCACTTGGTTGCGCGTCACTCGTTGGATCGCCGGCACATAGCGTTCGAGATCGGCGGGCGTTTTGCCCTCGATCCAGTAATCGACCAGCGTGCCGGCCAGGGCATGACCGGTTTCATTGTCGAGCAGAAAGTGGCCTTCCAGATAGCGTTGCGCGCGATGGAGTTCTTCTTCGGTGGGCAGGGTCGTGGCCAGGCGGTCCATTTCGTAGAAGATCTCGGTGAGCGTGGCGGCGGTCACCGCGTTGCGCACCGAGGCTTGCACCTGGAGCAGGCCGCCCTGGTTCCACAGTCGAACCCAGGCATGGGGGGAGTAGGTGTAGCCTTTGTCCTCCCGGATGTTGCGCACCAGGCGGCTGCTGAAAGCGCCGCCGAAGATGGTGTTGGCGACCTTCAAGGGAATCTCCTGGGGCGCGCCGGCGGGCGGCAGGGGACGGCCCACCAGGATGGTGGATTGGACCGAGCCGGGGCGGTCGAGGAGCAACAGCTTCGGAGCTGCCTGGCGCGGCGCGACGGGCACCGCCGGGGGCGGCTGGTTGGTGGGCTGCCAGTCGCCCAGGGTCTGGCGGGCCAGTTTCACCATGGTGGTGGTGTCGAGATCGCCCACCATCACCAGAATCATCCGGTCGGGGCTGAAGCGAAGTCGATGCGCCCGGCGCAGCTCGGCGGGGGTGATGCGGGCCACCGCTTCGGGATCGGGGTTGACCCGCGCGTAGGGGTGGTCGCCGAACACTTCTTTGTAAAAGATCTGGCGTAAATCGTATTCCGGCTGAGCGCGGCTGGCGCGGATCGCCGCCAGTTCGTTTTCGACGGCCAGTTTCACTTCGCCTTCGGGATAGCTGGCGTTACGAACCAGGTCGGCCAGCAAATCCATCAATCCTTCGCTGTTTTCCGCCAGGCCTTCCAATCCCAGCCAGGTGGCATCCTTGCCCGCGCTCACCGACAGCTCGCCGCCCAACGCCTGGAGCCGCTCGGCGACCTGGCGGGCGGTTCGGGTATGGGTGCCCTGGGTGAGGGTGGCGGTGAGCACTTCGCTCAGCCCGGTCCGGTCGGCGGGATCGCTGGCGCGCCCCACCCGCGAGGCGAGATAGATCGAAATCAGCGGCAGGCCCCGGCGCTCGATGAGCCACAGGGTGAGCCCGTTGTCGAGGCGCTTTTCCACCACCTGGGGGAGCTTGAGGGGCTTGTCTTGTCCGAAGGCGGGCAGGCCGGGCACCTCGGCGGGTGGTTTGGCGGCGTCGGCCGAGCCGGCCAACCACAGGAGCAGCAAAGCGGAAGCGAGCAGCCGTGACGTTTTCATGATTTGGGCTCCTGCTTGGCGGGGCGGCGGTCGATCCAGCTGCGGTTGGAAACGGTCAGATAGCGGTTCGCGGCGCGGCGCACCTGGTCGGGGGTCACTGCGCGGATCAGGTCGATGTAGCGATTCACCAGACCGGCATCGCCATGGAGGCGTTGGGCGATGGCCAGGTAGTTGGCGCGGCTGAGATGACGGCTCATGTCACGATAGAAATTGGCCGCCAGCCGGGTTTTGACCGCTTCCAGGCGTTGGGGATCGGGTCCGTCGCGGGCGATGCGATCGATCACCGCCTGAATGCGGTCGATGTTCTGGCCCGCAGTGGCGTTGGGTTTGTAAAGGCCGAAAGCCACCAGCAAGGTGGGCCCGCCCATGGTCAGGGGGTCACCCAGGGGCCAGCCCAGGCCGCCCTGTAGCGAAAGCATGCTCTTTTCTTCCTTGACCATCTTTTGATAGAGCAGGCCCGCCTCTCCGTCCATCAGCAGGGCGCCCAGCACCGCCAGGGACCACCAATCGGGGCTGTGAGGCCCCGGCACTTTCCATCCCACCGCCAGAGCCGGCACCTTGGCCAGCGGATCGCTTTCCACCTTGTGGCGCTCGGCGTCGTTGAGGGGTTCCGAAACGTCGGGTCGGGGCGGCACCTTGCCCATGGGGATGTCGCCGAAGTATTCCTTCACCAAGCGATGGACTTCGTCGGGATCCACATCGCCGGACACCCCGATCACCGCATTGTTGGGCACATAAAAGGTATCGTGAAAGCGTTTCACGTCGTCGAGCGAAGCCCGGTCGAGATCCTCGAAAGAGCCATAACCGTCGTGGGCGTTCTCCCACTTGTCGAAGGCCAGCGCCGCCAGGTCGGTCCAGAAGAAAAGGCCGTAGGGGCGGTTTTTGACGTTGACCCGGATCTCTTCCTTGACCACCTTGCGCTGGTTGTCGAGGTTGGCCTGGGAGAAGTCGAGATGGCGCATCCGGTCGGCCTCCAGCCACAACAGCGGGGCCAGGGCCGACACCGGCGCCTTGGAGATGTAATTGGTGTAGTCGTAGCGGGTGGAGCCGTTGAGCGAGCCGCCGCCCCCTTCCACCACCCGGTCGAACACCCCCTTGGGCGCCTTGGGGGTGCCCTCGAACATCATGTGCTCGAACAGATGGGCGAAGCCGGTGCGGCCCCGGGGCTCCAGGCGGAAGCCCACACCATAGACCACCGACAGCCCGAACACCGGCGTGCTGTGATCTTCGGAAACCACCAGGGTGAGGCCGTTGTCGAGCCGGTACACCTCGATGGGCAGGGGTTCGGCGGCGGGCAAGGCTGCCGACCACAACGCCAGGGCGAGCAGGGCAACCGACAGGGAACGCATGGACATGGAATCTCCTCGCCTGCGGAAAACCGGGTATCATGAACCTCCGGCTGGAACGCAGCATTCTAGCACCTCGCTCCCTCCTCGCCAGCCACCACCGCTTCCCGATTTCTCTATCATAGGAAGCTCTGATAAAAGCCATCCTTGGCTTTATCAGAGCACGCT